>Ga0310810_10001303_pt1 | contig 25927 bp, 21 predicted proteins | sample NCmetagenome_FD_207641 | JGI IMG/M metagenome (GOLD analysis project Ga0310810, IMG submission 207641) | Soil microbial communities from experimental microcosm in Duke University, North Carolina, United States - NC | ecosystem: Engineered > Artificial ecosystem > Soil microcosm > Unclassified ...
CCGAGTAGCCGTTGTAGCGCGGATCGGGATCGGCCGGCGGCTTGCGCCCGTCGGTCCAGACGACGCGATAGTTCCCGTAGAACGGGCTCAACATCACCACCTGCTTCGGCGTCTGCACGACATTGATGGTGCGGAACTCCCACGTGAACATGTAGGGGAAGCCGAGCGGATCGCACTTGCCCGCCGGGTCGTTGGTCAGCACCGAGTCCACTTGACGCACTCCCGGCCCCGACGGCTTGTTTTTCTTCAGCGCGGCCAGGCCCGCCGGCGTATACGGGAGCGGATGTTCGATGCCCGTCTCATCCTCGCGGCCCCCTTCCTGCCCGCGGCCTCCAGGAAAGAGCGCCGTGTGCTCGAGGATGCCGCTGACGCCCAGCGTCTGCACCGTGTCCCAGATGCCGGTCAGATCACGCTTCGGCGCGACGCCGCTCGGTTTCCAGTTCCTGTAAGCGGCGCGTGTCGGCGGAATGTTGTTCCATTTCTCGTCCTGTGCGCCGAGATGCGCAGAGAACACTGCCGCCACGATGAAGGCCGCCAACGATACGACTAAGCGTTTGCACATCGCCGAAACCTCTCTTTTCGCTTGAACCCTATCACCACAGATTTTCTGCCGTCAACGCCGCGCGAAGCGATCTGGCGGAATCGGGACGTTCGGGCGCACGTCCGTCAGTCGAAACACCGAGCGCCCATCGAGCCACGTGCGCGTCCATGTGAACGGGATGCGAACGCCGTCCACCGGACGATAGTCGCCGTAGTCATACTGGGTGACAATGCGTCCGATTGGCGAGTCGGTGTAGCGCATCAAGCGGGTGAGGAGAGCCGTCTCGGCGTCGAAGTACAGCGTCACCAGCGTTCCCGCCGCCGTTCTCCCCTGCACGACCTGCGCATCGCGATCGTTGATCGACACCGGATCGCCGACCCGCACGTCCCTCAGCGCCTGCTTGATGCGCGCCGGAAACGTCAGCTCGGCCTCGATGCGCATACCATCCAGCTCCTGACCCGACAGGAATTCCACCGGCACCGGGCGCTCGGATGGCGACGCGGTAATCCAACCATTCCGCCCGTCGTAGACCATTGACCGCTCGCCGAACGAGCTGCGCCATGACCACAGTCGCTGATTCGGCGCGCGCGCATACACCTGCAGCGGGTACGGCTGCTGGTCGTCCCAGCCTTGATAGGTGCCCGTTGCGGTGAAGCTCGTGAGCGCCGCCACACGCGCCGCGCCGCCGACGGCGTTCAGGTACTTGTCGAAAATACGATCCGCCTCGGAAGCACCGCCGGCCGCCGTGATGATGTCATCGGGCTCGTCTGGCGGGGCACCGTACAACGCGACGAGGCTGGGCGTAACTCGTGGACGCTGCAGGCCGCGATGACAGGAATAACAAGTGACCTCCTGGCGGCCGCCGAAGTTGCTGTCGTTGATCGTGCGCACCATCAGGATCATTCGGCGCGCGACCTGCTTCATCGGCGTGTCTTCGGCGTACAACGCCCAGTCGCTGCCGCTGTCCAGCAGGTGACATTCGCTGCAGCCGCGTCCGACCGACGCGGCGATGATGCCCATCGTCCCCATGAATTCGTCGACGGGAATGCCCTTGAGGACCTGGACGTTCTTGAACACGTCCTCGGCCATCGGCGGCCGCAGGGCGGCCTGGCCGCGTACCGTGGCCACCGATGTCAACGCGAGAACAATCGCGGCCACGCAAAGTTCCAAGCTCCAAGCTCCAAGCTCCAAGAGCCAAGATCGAGGCTTGGAATTTGGAATCTGGAATTTGGAACTTGGAGCTTCCTTCACTCAGAACCCGTACTTGATCCCGAACTGCAGGATGCGCGGATCGCCGCTCATCGACAGGATGCGTCCGAACGTGGATGACAACAGGTTCGAGTTCGGCTGACCCCAGTTGAAGTGGTTCGTGACGTTGAATGCCTCGAGCCGCAGCTCGACGTTCTGCGTGCTGGACAGCGGCACCAATCTCGTCAGGGCCACGTCAATCTTCCAGAACGCGGGACCCGTCAGGCTGTTGCGCACGAAGTTGCCGAAGGTCCCCGGATCGGGTTGACCGAACGCGGCACGATTCAGGTACGCGTTCAACGTCTTCGCGCCGTATGGGTCGCCGCTGATCTGGTTCACGCGCTGGTTGCTTTGACCGTTGAACGCATTGTCCTGCCCCGTCGTCACGTTGATTGGCGAGCCCGAACGCGCTGTCAGGATGCCCGACACGCGCCAGTTGGAGACGAGCACACCTGCGGCGCCGCCAACGTGTGGTGTCTGCGTCCCGAGCGTCGCATTGGCGATGTGGGTCCGGTTGGAATTGCAGTACCCACGATCGAAATCGGGATTCGCCGGGTTGGTGTAGCCGACGGCGAATACCGGACTCGACTGGTTCTCGAGCCCGAAGCAGCGGCCGAGCGTGTAGTTGCCGTTCAAATTCAGCAGCGTGCCGCGGCGGCGGAACGTCAGTTTCAGCCCGCGATAGCCCGACGAGCTGAGATCGTTGAACTGGTCGAGATTCGAGAAGTACGCGCCTTCCTTCGGGTTGACGAGCGACAGTGCGCGCCGGTCGTTGATGTTCGACAACGTGGAGCAGGTCGCGAGCGCGACGCCATTCAGCGTGCAGGGTCCCAGGCCGAGGAACACGCCCGGATTCAATGCGACGGTGTCCCAGAGGTGATCCGAGTAGCTGCCAAGGTAGCTCGCCGACACACCCCAGTTGGTCCCGAACTGCTGTTCGACCGTGACGTTCCACGACTGGATGCGTGGCGCATTGATGTCCGGATTGATCGAGCCGAACGTCCCGGCCGCCGGGAAGGTGACCGTCCTGCTCGCACCGATCGGGTGCGGATTGTTGCCGTTGTACGGATCGTCCATGCGGCCGGCGGGATCCTGCACGATGGTGCGGTTCCCGAACGGCGGCGAAGAGGCCTGCGTGAACCAGGTCTCACCCGGAGGCGTGTCGTAGGCGAGCGCGTAGGAAGACCGCACGGCCATGCGGCCGTCACCGAACACGTCCCACGCGACGCCGACGCGAGGCGAGACATTCAGCCACTGACGGTTGAATCCCGAGCGGCCCGCCGGAAAACCGTCGTCGCCCGGGTACTCGATGCCCGCGGGTGCGTTGACGAACTGCTGACTCTTGACGTTCTGTTTGAATTTGTTGGCGTCGAAGTTCGTGACGCCGCCAACCTCCACCTGCTGACCAAAGAACGGCTCCCAGCGCACGCCGCCGTTGACCGTCACGCGATCCGACGCACGCCACGCGTCCTGCACGTAGAGCGCCTGATACCACTGATGCATCGTCAGACCGCCGGCGCCGCCCTGCTCGAGCGAGGCGACCCGGCCGAGAAGGAGGTCGGCGAGACCGAGACCGGTCACGGTCCCCGAGAAGGTCCACGTGCCGCCGCCGCGCGCCCATGTGTTGTTGAGGGAATGCCACCGTCCGAGGGCGCCGCCGACCGCGATCTGATGGCGCCCACGGACGAGCGTCAGGTCGTCGCTGAACATGTAGGTGTTGGTGGCCGCAATGCCGCGAGTGGAGGTGGCCGCGCCGATGCTGAATCCGCCGGTCACCGTGACGAGCATCTCTTTCGTCGGCGAATAGTTGTAAGCGTTGATGCCGAGGTCCGAGGGCTGGAAGTAGTCCTTGTTCCGCCGGTTGATCGTCGTGCGATTGAACGCGAACCGCATGTTGTTGACGGTGCTGGCGCTGAGAATCCGGGTGTCGCCCACGGTCGCCGCTTGCGCGTAGTTGTGGGTGCCAGCGGTGGGCGACACGAGGATGTTCTCCGAAAAATCGAGCGCCGCCGGGCGCACGTCGCTCGACATCAGGTAGCGGCCGAAGATCGAGTCGTTTGCGTTGCGCTGGTAATCGACGCGTGCGACGTACTGGTTCTCGTCGCGGTCATTGACGCTCTGGAACGTCGTACGGCCGCAGGGATCCGATGTGGACGGGAGCCGCTTGGCGAGGTTCAGCGCCGCTGGACTGAAGGCCGTCGGACTGATCGTGTTGTTCACGAACGGCGCGCGCAACGCGATTTGACGCCCGTTGTTGCAGGCCGGCGACGTGATGGCGCTGAAGTCGCCGGCGAGCATCGCCGCCGTCGGCACGAACGCGATGTTGTCGGCGGGTCGCACACGCGTCGGCGTGAATTGAGCGCCGCCGAAGAAGAAGAGCTTGTCGTGCACGACCGGGCCGCCGATGGTGCCGCCGTACTGATTGCGCTTCAAACCGTCATTAAGCCGTTTGCCGTCGGCACCAATGGCCGCAAACGGGTTCGTCGCGTTGAATCGGCCATCGCGCAGGAATTCGAAGCCGTTGCCATGCAGCGTGTTCGTGCCCGACTTGGTCACCGCATTCACCGACGCGCCGGTGTTCATGCCGTACTGCGCCGGCGCCCCGCTCGTGACGACGCTGAACTCCTGCAGCGCGTCGGGGAACGGCAGCGGCAGACCATCCGTCGTCTGCGTGTCGTTGTGAATCGCGCCGTCGAGCGTGTATGCCACGCCCGACGACAGGCCGCCCGCCACGGAAATCTGCACGCCGCTCTGGTACGAGCGGTTCACGGGCGATCCCAGGTTCACCGCCGCGCCGGCCAGGACGATCAGATCCGTGACCTGACGTCCCTGCAGCGGCAGCTCCACGATGCGCTGCTGCTCGACGACCTCACGGATGCCGGCGCTCTTCACGTCGACGATGGGCGCCGCGCCCTGCACGGTGACCGCTTCTTCGAGCGCGCCCACCGCCAGCGAGACATTGATCGTCGGCTTGCCGCCTACCTGCAGAACGATGCCCGTCTGCACGTAGCTGCGGAAGCCCTGCAGCATCGCTTCTAACCGGTACGGACCGGTTGGCAGGTTAGAAAGCAGGTAGGCCCCATCCGAATCCGTCACGATGCTGCGCACCAAACCAGTGTCGGTCTGCGTCACGGTGATGCTGACCCCGGGCAGGACGGCGCCGCTCTGATCGGTGACGCGGCCGTTGAGCTCCGCGGTGGCCTGCGCCCACGCCCCACCGCTCATGAGAAGGAATATGACGAGCGCGATCGGGAACCGCGGCATAGTTTTCATCTCTCTATCCCAGTCCGGTGAGAGCCGGAACCTCCACACTCACGAGGATCGCGCCGAGCCAGAGGACGATGGAGACGAGCGCAGCGAGCCGTGCCGGCAAGGGCATGACCGGCGCGCGATCCCATTTCGGCACCATTCGTTCAATACACAGCGCAGATAGAACGGCGAGCACAACGACGAGCACCTTGAGTCGAAACGGCGTTGCCGCCGCATAGGAGCCGGCTAACACGGTGAACAGCAGGAAACCTGAGACGATGAGCGCGCCGCACGCGATCCACATCCAGCGACGAAGCTGTCCAGCAAGCGCAGACAGTGTGTGATGGCGAGCGGCGAGGCCCAGAATGCGGAGGTCCACCAGGACGATCGTCCCGACGGTCAGAAAGACCGCTGAATAATGGACAACCAGCACGAGGCCGAACAGCGGGCGCGAGGTTGCAAGCGTCTCCACCCACCCGGCGTGCTGGAGTGCGGCCCACATCCTCGCGTGCCCCTCTGTCGAACGGGTGCCTATTTCTTGGACTCGTCGCGCAGCACCGGACTCGCCACCTGGTTGTTGTACTCGGCGAACTCGCTCGGCGAGCAGAGCAGCTCCGGAATGTCGAAGTCGTCCGGCAGCTTGTGCAGAATCAGCTTGTTGGTCGCCTGCACGGGTTCCGTATACATCACCGGGTCGGTGAACTTCATCGAAAACTCGATCGCGTCGGCCGAGACCCGATGGAACGTCTCCTCCACTTTCAACTGCTCGCTGTGCGGGCGGCCGGCGTGATCCAGCCATGTTTTGGCGAGCATGCCCGTCGTCTCGATCATGAACGTGTAATCGTCCACCCAGTGGCCCACCGAGTAGCCGTTGTAGCGCGGATCGGGATCGGCCGGCGGCTTGCGCCCGTCGGTCCAGACGACGCGATAGTTCCCGTAGAACGGGCTCAACATCACCACCTGCTTCGGCGTCTGCACGACATTGATCGTGCGGAACTCCCACGTGAACATGTAGGGGAAGCCGAGCGGATCGCACTTGCCCGCCGGGTCGTTGGTCAGCACCGAGTCCACTTGACGCACCCCCGGCCCCGACGGCTTGTTTTTCTTCAGCGCGGCCAGGCCCGCCGGCGTATACGGGAGCGGATGTTCGATGCCCGTTTCATCCTCGTGGCCGCCTTCCTGTCCACGCCTTCCCGGATACAGGGCCGGATGTTCGAGGATTCCACTGGTGCCCAGCGTCTGCACCGTGTCCCAGATGCCGGTCAGATCACGCTTCGGCGCGACGCCGCTCGGTTTCCAGTTCCTGTAAGCGTCCCGCGTCGGCGGGATGTTGTTCCATTTCTCGTCCTGGGCGCGCAGACGTGGAGACAACATCGCTGCCGCCACGACGACCAGGAGCACAACGACGAGGCGCTTGGACATCGCCGACCCTCCCCTTTTTCGTTAGAACGCCGCCGGGCGCTGCACGAACTCCTTGCCGTTGATGACGATCTTTCCCCTGATCTCGCCAACCGGCTGATTGTTCTTCGCGGGCGTGATGTCAAGGCTCACGACATCCCCGGCTTTGAACGTGTTCTTGCTCCAGCCGCGGCCGGCCTGGGTAACGGGATTCCAGGCTTCGAGCACCCACTGCTTAACCGCACCACTGTCGTCCTTGGCGTCGACCTTGACCAGCACGTGAGGATTCGTCCACACGTATTCCGTCACTGTTCCAGTCACCGTCACGGACTTCCCGACGTCGAAGGACGCCGCCCCGTGGTGGGCGAACACCGGAACCGCGAACGCGAGGCCAACGATCAACACGACGATCCCAATTCTGCTTGCCATGAACTCCTCCAACGCTTGTGCGACCTGTGATTCTCTCCGCCGACGACGCAGAATCGCGGCTGCGATCAACGACGCTGCGGAGGCCCTGCAAATCGATCGGCAGGAATATTGACGTTCGGCTGCACGTCCGTCAATTGAAACACCGAACGTCCGTCCAGCCATGTTCGCGTCCACTTGAACGGCATCCGGACACCGCCGACCGGGCGATAGTCCTCGTAATCGTACTGCGTGACTATGCGCCCGACCGGCGAGTCCGAGTAACGCATCAATCGCGTCAGAAGTCCCGTCTCCTGATCGAAGTACAGCGTCACGAGGGTGCCGGCGGCGGTCCTCCCCTGGACGACCTCCGCATCGCGATCATTGATCGGCACTGGAAAGCCCACACGCGTCTGCGTCAGCGCCTGCTTGATCCGGGTGGGAAACGTCAGTTCCACTTCGAGACGCGTACCGTCCAACTCCTGGCCTGTCAGAAGCTCCACCGGAAACGGCCGCTCTTCCTTCGAGGCCGTGACCCACCCATCGCGGCCGTTATACACAATCGAGTGGTCGCCGAACCCCGAATGCCATACCCACAGCCGCTGGTTTGGCGCACGCGCGGATACCTCCAGCGCGTGCGGTTCAGCATCGTCGAACGCCTGGTAGGTACCCTTTGCCGTGTAGCTTGTCAGCGCCGCAACACGGGCGGCGCCTCCGATCGCGGTCAGGTACTTGTCGAAGATCTCGTCGGCCTTCGCGGCGCCAGGCGCCGCGTCAACAATGTCGTCGGGTTCGTCCGGCGGAGCCGAGTACAACGCCACCAGGCTCGGCGTGACCTTTGGACGTGCCTGCACGCGATGGCATGAATAGCAGGTGACCATCTGCCGGCCGCCGAAGTTGGCGTCGTTGATTTGTTTCACCATCAGCACCATGCGGCGCGCCGTCTGCTTCAACGGCGTGTCCTTGGCGTACAGCTCCCAGTTGCCGCCGCTCTCGATGCCATGGCACTCCGAGCAGTTCTTGCCGAGGGCAGACGCGAAGATTCCCATCGTCCCCATGAACTGATCCACTGGAATGCCTTTGAGCACCTGAACGTTCTTGAAGACCTCCTCAGCCATCGGCGCACGCGGTACGGTCGTCTGCGCCTGACCAATTATTGCCGCTACCCAGCTCAGGCTGATAACGATCGCTGCCGCACCCGTCCGGTTCATTTCACCTCCACCTTGTGGAAATTCGGGATCGCCGGGGTAGATGAACCCGCCGGCGCGTCGAGAAACGCGGCGGTGGGCGCATGGCCCACCGCCACGATGGAGAGCAGTTGTAAGTTGTTACTGCGTGGCGCCGCGTCCGCCGGTCTCGGGCTGCTTCTTCTCCTCGCCGCCGATCTCCGCGAAATCCTTCGGACCAGCCGGGCGGCCGCCGCGAGTCGCCCAGTGAATCGATCCCTTGAGGTGCTCGTTTGCCGGCAGCGCCTTCGACAGCGTGATCGAGTATTCCTGTTTGTCGTTCGGCAGCAGCTTGGCCACCTGCCATTCGGCGACGTTCCCCTTTGTCTTCTTGTCCGCGTGCACGCCCTTGTAGCCGGTAGGGGATGTGGTGACAACCTTGAGGCCGGCCGGAACTTCCACCTCGACGGTCGCGTTGTCGGCCTGGACGCCCTTGTTGATGACGGTCAGCTTATAGGTGAAGCCGCCCTGTGATTGCTCTGCTTCGCTGATGTTGGTGGTGACGGGAATCTCGAGGCCCAGGCTCACCGCCCAGTCGTAGATCTGCTTCAGCTGATCTTCCTGCAGGCGCGTGCGCGAGTAGTCGCCCATACGCACCGCACGGCAATACGGGTTGCCGGGACCGACCGCCGCGCAGTGCTCCGGCATCGCCTTCGTGTGGTCGTAGACCATGTGCTTGAACCACTCGAAGTCGCCATTGGCTTCAGCGATGCCGCGGCGCGGCGTGTCGAGGATTGGCGTGTGGCACATCGCGCATCCAATCGTGGACAGCGCGACGACCTGTCCCTTCGGTGCGTTCTCCGGCAACGGGAAGCGCCACGCCGCGGGCTCGGACACCCCTGGCAGGTTGACCACGTAGGCGTACATGTCCGTGAGCTGTTTGTCGTTGAACTGCGGGAACGATGGCATTACGCCCCATGGCTTCTGAACGGCGTGGCTGAACTGCGCGTAGGTCAGCTTGCGGCCGGCGAGATCGGGACCGTAGCCGCCCTCGGCTTTGGCGCCATGACAGTTCTTGCACGACGTCGTGTTGCCATCCCACAGCGCTTTGCCGGCGGCGGCATCGCCGGCGGGCGCGCTCTGTGCGGCAGCGACGGCGGCAAAAATAGGAAGTATCAGGATCGCCAACAACAGTCTCTTCATATGACCCTCTCTACCGGGCCGCCACAGGGGTCGGCCTGGCAAATCTGGCTGCATCCAAGGGGACGTTCGGCTGCACGTCGGTGAGCTCCACGTTCATCTGCATGAACGTCTGACTGACCGTGCGGTGGAACGGTATCTTTACGCCTGAAACATCGCGGAAATCGGAGTAATCGATCTGCGTCGGCACGAAGCCGACAGGAGTAAACGTCCATCGCACCAGACGGACGAGCAATCCTGATGGTGCGAAATAGAGATTTGCAATCGGCTGCCGCCCCTCGTCTATGCCCTGCACGACGATCACTTCTTCGTCGTTGAGCACCGCGCGGCCGGCGCGCCAGTGTGGGTAGGCTTGTTTGATCGAGTGCGGAAACGCGACGAGCGCCTCGAGCCGAGCGCGATCGAGATTGCCGGCCGTCAATGTGACGATCGGAATCGGCGTGTCCGGACCCGCCAGCCAGCCGCCGGTGCCGTTGAAGGTGCGTACGCTGTTGCCCGCGGCCATGTGGACCACGGTCATGTACTGATTGGGCGCCTTGGCAAAGATTTCGACCGGCACTTTCTCGAAGCCCGTATCGAAACCTGAATACGTACCACGCGCGCTGAAGCTGGCGAGCTTCGCCAGCCGATCGATGCCGCCAATCGCCTGCAGATACTTGTCGAAGATTTTTTCCGTCGACTGCGTCGCATCCGTCGGGAAATCGCGCACGTTCGGATCCTCTTCCGGCGTGCTGTACTGCAGCGCGATGTTCGGATCGCTGCGCGGGCTCTGGTTGCCGTGATGGCAGGTGAAGCAGGTGACGCGCGGCGCGGCGCCGAAGTACTGCTTGTTGATCGCCTGCATCATGCCGATCATCTGGCGTGCCCGCTGCATCCGCGGCGTGACCTCGCCGAATTTCGCACGATCGAGCGCCGCCTGCGGCACGTGGCAGAACGTGCAATCGTTCCCCATCGCGTTGGCAAACATCCCCATCGCATCGAAGAAGGTATCGACCGGGATGTCGCGCAGCACGGTAACGCTCTTGAACACGTCCTGCGTCAGCACGGGCTTGTCCTGCGCGGTCTGCGCTGAGACGGTCGCGAGGCACACCACCGCCATAGCGACCGCGCCGAGGAAACGGCTGTTCATTTCTTGAAGAACGGGTTCTCGTGCCCGCCGCCGAGGCCGTACTGATTGTTCTCCTGGCAGATGTATTCCATGAGTTCGTCGCCAGGGGCCTGCAGCCGCGCCGTGAACGTCACTGTGAACGGCTTCGTGTAATACGTCGGGTCCTCGATCGTCACGGTGTTGACGAGCGTTCCCATGTTCGGCCGCGTCCACTTCTCAATCGTGTGCAGCTGCTCGCTGTGCGGAGTCCCCTTGCGATCGAACCAGAACTTGTCGTTGAAGCCGACGGTGTCGATGACCAGCGTGTCTTTGTTCTCCCAGCGGCCGATCGAATGGCCGAACCACGTCGGGTCGAGCTCCGCCGGGTGCTTGCGGCCGTCCATGAAGACCTGCCGGTAGCTGTGGATGTTCCCCTCGTGGATGATGAACAGGTGCGGTGACTGCTGGCTGCCGGTGATGTCCTGCACGAAGCGGAACGGATACGGCGTCGAGCGCGGCACGCCCATCGGCATGCACCAGAGATGCGGATCGTCGGTCTCGTGCTTCGCGCGATCGGCGAGCACTTCCTGACCTTTGGCGTTCAGCGGAAGCTTTTCGCCTTTCGGAAGTCCCTGTCCGATGTCGTTCACCGGACCGCCACCGACCCACAGGCCGTCAAGGCTGATAGTCCCGTCGGGCAGGCGCGGCGCCGGTTCGTTGCGAACCGGCGGCCGCTTGACCTCCTGACCGAGCGCACCGATGGTTCCGAGCGCGCCGCGGCCTTCTTGCGCCGACGCGATAATCCCGAATACCAAAACCCACATCCCACCCACCAACATTGGAACTTGGATCTTGGAGCTTGGAGCGTGGATCTTGACCAGGCGAAGCATGGCTATTGGCCCTGACCGCCATCCGGCCGGCCATCATCAGAGGCACCTCCGAACAGCGACCTTCCGTCCGCAGTAATCACGGACCGCGCGTCGCCACGGTAAGGCGCGACCTTGGCGGCATAGCCGGAGACCGTCACCATATCGCCAACCTTCAGGGTGCGGCTGGTCCATCCGTTGCGCGCCAGCGCGCTGGGACTGGCCAGCTCCATGTTCCACGTGACCATTTTTCCGCTTTCATCGGTGGTATCCACGTAGAACCGCGCGTGCGGATTGGTCCACTCGACCTTCGAGACGGTGCCCTTGATGTTGAAGGTCTTATTGCCGTCGTACTCGGTCGTAAACGAGTGATGCGCGAAGACGGCACCCGACCCGACAAGGCTGAAAAGGGCGACGCACGCAGCCTGGATTCCGGCACTCGTGAAGACCCCGAAGTTCCTGTTCATTCCGTCCCTCCGACAACCCGGGCATTTGCACGCCGGCGGCACATTGTAAGCACCTAAAACCCGTACTTCAATCCAAACTGTAGGATGCGCGGCGTCCCCTGAATCGTCGTAATTCGCCCGAAAGTCCCCAGATTCAGGTTGGTTGCAGGGTTTCCCCAGTTGAAGTGGTTCAGCAGGTTGAAGGCCTCGAGCCGCAGCTCCACGGTCTGCGCCTTCGTGACGTTGACGTTCCGGGACAGCGCGAAGTTGATCGTCCACTGCCCCGGCCCCTTGACGGCGTTAATCGGCGTGTTGCCGAACGTGCCGGGCGCCGGCTGCGCGAACGCCGCCTTGTTCAAGTAAGCCTGCAGGGTCTTGGTCCCGTAGACGTCGTCGGACAGCTGATTCGGCCGCTGTGCGTTGAGGCCGTTGCCCGAGTTGTCCTGGCCGGTGGTGATGTTCAGCCACGAGCCAGACGTGCCGTTGAAGATGCCCGAGAAGCGCCAGTTCGAGAACGCCGTGCGCATCCCCAGACTCGAGAACTGCGGAGTGACGTAGCCGACGGTGATGATGCCGATGTGCGTCCGGTCCTGCGTGCAGTGGCCGTAGTCGTAGGACGGATCGTTTGGCTTCACGTAGCCGGTGCTCAACTGCGGGAACGTGCCGGTCGCCGTGTTGCCTACGCACTTCGAAAGCGTGTAGTTCGCGTTCATGGTCAAGCCGTGCGACTCGCGGCGCCGCATGGTGATCTTCATGCCCTTGTAGTTCTGCACGCCGACGTCGGTATGCAGATCGAGCACGCCGATCAGCGGATCGTGCAGGATGCGGCGCTGATCGAGGTTGGCCGGCACCGTGCAGTTCGGGTACGACACGCCGTTGAGCACGCACGCGCCGGTGCCGAGGAACTCGCCCGGGTTGAGGGCCACCTGCCCCCAGATGCGATCGGTGTGGCTACCGAGATAGCTCACCGCCACGCCCCAGATCGACCCGAGCTGCTTTTCGACAGTGGCGTTCCACGACTGCGCACGCGGCGAATTGATGTGCGGATCGACGACGCCGTAAGAGCCGTAGTTGACGAACTTCGTGTCTGCGTTCGTCACGATTGGATGCGGATCGCCGCCATACGTTCTGTACGGATCGTCGAACAGCCCGGGAGGATCCTGCAGCAGCGAACGGTTGCCGAACGGCGGCGCCGAAGCGTTGATGTTATGGTAGTCGGCGCTCGGGAAGTCGTAGGCGATGCCGTACGATGTGCGGATCGCGAGGCTGCCGTCGCCCAGGACGTCCCACGCCAGGCCGACGCGCGGCGAGAGGTTCAACCACTGGGGATCCAAGCCGGTCCGTCCCTTCGGGAAGCCCGGATCGCCTGGCCACAGGAAGCCGGCCGGCGCATTGTGATAGACCGTGCTCTTCACGCCCTTCTGCCAGTTCTCCATGCTGAAGATCGACAGCGCGCCGTTCTCCACCTGCTGGCCGAAGTACGGCTCCCACCGGATGCCACCGTTGATCGTCACACGCGGTCTCGCGCGCCACGTGTCCTGTGCGTAGAAGCCGATGTACTTCTGATCGACGGGAATAATCGCCGGGCCCCCATGCTCGAGCGTGGTCACGCGTCCAAGCAGAAAGTCGGCGAGACCGGCACCCGTAATCTGGCCGCTGATCGTCCAGTTGCCGCCGGACCGCGCGTGCGATTCGCCCGCGTACTTCCAGTAGGCGACGTCGGCGCCCATCGAGAGCTGATGCGCGCCCTTGACGGTCGAGAAGTCTTCGTTCACCTGGTACGTGTTGGTGGTGAAGATCCCCTTGGTGGCGGTGCCCGCCGAAATGTTGAAGCCGCCGGTGACCGTCAGCACCATCTCGCCCGGGTTGTAGTCGTAGACGTTCGACCCCAGATCCTTGGGTGAGAAGAACGGCGCCTGAAACCGGTGCACCGCCGTGCGATTGAACGCGACGCGCAGCGAGTTGACGGTGTTCGACGACAGGATCATCGTGTCGCCGTAGGTGAACGACTGCGCCAGGTTGTTCGTGCCGGGATCGTTGGTCACCAGCACGTTGTTCGGGTCCTTCGCGAACGCGGCCTCCTGGTGGAAGAAGGTGGCCATGTAGCGGCCGAACATCTGGTGGTTCGCGCTCAGCTGATAGTCGCCGCGGCCGACAAACTGCCCTTCGTTGTTGTCGTCCTTGGTCCCGTACGTGACTTGCCCGCACTCGTTGTCGGCCTTCGGCAGCCGCTTCGCGAGATTGAGCGCGGCGGGACTGAAAGCCGCGGGACTGATCTGGTTATTGACGAATGGCGCCCGCAGCGCCACCTGCCGTCCGCCGTTGCAGGCGGGTGAGGTGAACGCGGTGAAATCGCCGGCCAGCATCGCCGCCGTCGGCACGAATTCGATGTTCGCGTTCGGCGTCTGCCGTGTCGCCGTCCCCTGATACGCGCCGAAGAAGAACAGCTTGTTCTGCACGATCGGCCCGCCGAGCGTGCCGCCGAACTGATTGCGCAGCAGGCCGTCATCGCGGCGCTTGCCCGTCTTCGGATCGATCGCCGCAAACGGGTTGGTGGCGTTGAAGCGATGGTCGCGCAGGAACTCGAAGCCGTTGCCATGGAAATTGTTCGTGCCCGACTTGGTGATGGCGTTGACCGACGCGCCCGAATGCATTCCGTTCTGCGCCGAGAGGCCGCTGGTGGCGACGCTGAACTCCTGCAGCGCATCGGGAAACGGCAGCGGCAGGTTGGCGTTGTTCTGCGGATCATTGTGGATGGCGCCATCGAGCAGATACGCGACGCCGAAGTTCAATCCTCCCGCGACCGCGATATTCACAGCCTTGCCGCCGCAGTCGCTGCAGCCGCCGAAGTTGCGGCTGTTCGGGCTGCCCGTGTTCACGGCGCCGCCGGCGAGGACAATCAGGTCCGTCACCTGCCGGCCCTGCAGCGGCAGCTCGACGATGCGCTCGTTCTCGACGACATCCTTGATGCCGGAGCTCTTGACGTCGATGAGCGGCGCCGCGCCTTCAACGGTGATGGTCTCGGCGACGTTGCCGAGCTCGAGCGACACATTGATCGTCGGCGTCGCGCCGACCTGCAGCACGATGCCGTTCTGCACGTAGCTGCGGAAGCCCTGAAGCGCGACCTCGAGCCGGTACGGGCCCGTCGGCAAATTTGAAAGGACGTAGGTGCCGTCCGCATCGGTGGTCGCGGTGCGCGTCGCCTGCGTATCCGTCTGGGTCATCGTCACGGTGACACCGGGCAGCACTGCCCCGCTCGTGTCCGTTACACGACCGCTCAGCTCCGCCGTCGACAACTGCGCCGACGCCGCAGCAGCGGTGAGGAGAAGGATCAACGCGCCGAACGAAAGGTTCCGAAGAAAATTCATTTATTTGATCCCCTGCGCTATGCCGTACTGGTTGTTTTCCTGGCAGATGTCTTCCATCAATTCATCCGCCGCGCAGACCGGTGAGGCCTGAAACTTCACCGTTCGACGGCTTGGTGTAGGCAGCCTGGATAGAGGGCTGCCGATTGATTTGATTGGCGCGAAGTCTAGCACTATTCTTCACGGCATCATGATCGACAGACGGACGTTTCTCGCGGGATTAGGCGCCGTCGGCGCCGCGACAGTGACACGACTCGCGCACGCTCAAACGGGCGCGCGGCCGTTTCGCATCGACACACACGCCCACTTCACCATCCCGAAGCTCTATGACCTGGCGACCGCGCGCGGTGTGCAGCAGGCGACGCTGAAGGACTGGTCGCCGGCAAAGATGCTGGCAGAAATGGAAGAGGGCGGGGTCGCGACGTCCATCATCTCCATCAGCGATCCGGGCGTGCATTTCGGCGACAACATGGCGGCGCGGGCGCTCGCGCGCGAGTGCAACGAGGCGGGCGCGCGAGTCGTACGCGACTCTGCCGGGCGCTTCGGGCTGTTTGCGGTGCTGCCGCTGCCCGACGTCGAAGGCGCGATGAAGGAGCTCGAGTACGCGCTCGACACATTGAAAGCCGACGGCATCGGCGTGCTCTCCAGCTACGAGGGCAAGTATCTCGGCAACCCCGCCTATACGCCGCTGCTCGAGGAGATGAACCGGCGGAAAGGGATCATCTACTGCCATCCGTACTGTGCAGCGTGCGGCGTATCGCCAACGCTGACCGATGCGCAGAACCGCGGCGTGGAGTTCGTATTCGATACGACGCGCACCATCCTCAGCCTGCTGCAGACAGGCGCGGTGGCGAAATATCCCGACATCAAATTCATCTGGTCGCATGGCGGCGGCACGGTGCCGTACATCACGAGCCGATTGAATGGCGTCGGCGGCGACAGGCTGCCGAAGGGCGTCGTCTACGAGCTGCAGAAAATGTATTACGACACCGCGCAGGCGTTCAGTCCGTACACCATGCCGTCGTTCCGCAAATTTGTTCCCGTATCGCAGATTCTGTTCGGCACCGACTTCCCGCTCGGCGGCGGATCAGCGGCGATTGTGGCGAAGGGATTGAAAGATAACGGAGGATTTACTGAGGCGGAGCTTCGCGCGGTCGAACGGGACAACGCGCTACGGTTGCTGACGCGGTTGAAAACGTAAGCTCCAAGTTCCAAGCTCCAAGTTCCAAGTTCCAAGTTCCAACGTTGAAATTTGGAGCTTGGAGCTTGGAACTTGGAGATTGGAACTTACTTCTTGTATTCCTTCCCGCCCTTCTCGACCTGGGTCCAATCGAGGTAGTCACCGGAACAGGAGATTTCGCCCAGCTCCCAGTTCGGACGGTTCTCGTAATAAAACGTCGTCACCCACGGCTTGGCGAGCGCCTTGGGGTCCTCCATCTTGATGTCGACCTCGAGGTGATCGCGGTCGATGCGGCGGAAGTTCTCGGTCACTTTCAAATCCTCGCTGTGCGCATGGCCGAGGCGATCGAGCCAGGTCTTCGTGTTGAATCCAACCGTTTCCACCTGGAAGTTGTGATCGTCGATCCACCTGCCGACCGACGTACCCATCCAGAGCTGATCGGGATCCTTGGGCAGCGCGCGGCCGTCGGTGTGGACGCGGCGCATCCAGTGGTCGTACTCGTAGATCAACAGCGTCTGCTTCGCTGTCTGGATCACCTCGAACGGATACGGGTGGAAGTAGACGCGCGGCACGCCAGGCGGATAGCACTTGGTGAGAACGGGATCGTTCGTTTCATCGAGCGTATAGTTCCCGCCGTTCGAATCTTTCGCCTTCTTGAACTCCGCTTCGCCCCACGCGGTCATCGACGGCGGGTTCTTCATCGGATCCGTGTAGGTGTAGTTGGTCCACGGACCGTTCTTGCCCGGCGGGTTGCGCATCATCCAGACGCCGCTCAGGTCGCGCGCCGGAGCGGGCGGTGAAGGCGCGGCCGGCGCACCGCCGCCGCGACCTGCCTGGGCGAACAGCATCGCCGACGCAGCAAAGGCAAGCGCTCCAGCGAGCGTTGAAGTCACGATGCGGTGGCGCATCTTCGATCTCCTTTGTTATTGCTCGAACGTCGGCAGGTCACCTTCCGGCCCGGTGACCTTCCGAATCTGGAGCACCGGGCTGCCGTTCTTCTGCTGGTTGCCGACGAGCGTGACCTTGTCGCCCGGCTTCAGCGTGTTCTTGGTCCATCCGGCGCGCTGCAGCTTGTTCGGCGCGGTGAGCCAACCCGACCACTCCGTCGTCGTCCCGTCGGGATTCTGCACGTTCATGTAAACGACGACGTGCGGGTTGACGAAATCCATGCGCGTCACCGTGCCGGTCAGCGTCTGGGTCTTGCTTTGGTCGAAGGCCGCGCCGCCATGATGCGCCAGCGCCGGACGCGCACCGAGTGCGAGAACCGCTATGAGGCCGAATACGAACATCAGTTTTCGGGTCATGTTCCAATCTCCTTGGAGCCACCATTTCACTCCAGGCTCTACGGGGTAGAGGCGGACGTTTACGTCCGTTCGCGAGTCTAGTAGCCGGGTCACATTGTGTCAATAAATGGAGACGTCAGCTGCTCCCCGGTAGTTCGACGCCCGCCCCGAACGCCTTCGCATCAAGACTTGACGAACTTCGCCGCGTCCACCGGCACGTTGTCTTTCACGCTCGTGACGTGCAGCGTGGAGGTCGTCTGCAACTCCATGCGCGGGCCGGCTGGCGCCATGCGTACCCTGAATGGATTTTCACCCCGCTGTTGGTATTTCGATAGTCATCGTAATCCACCTGAAACGGCACGCGGCCGGGGCGCGGTTCGACATAAGACCATTTGCGCAGCAGCAGACCCGTCTGCGCATCGAAGTAGAGCCGCTCCGGCGTATCCGCAGCCGGTGTCCCGATCACGACATATGCGCCGTGACCGTTGACGCGTGTCATGCCGTCCACTCTCATGGTCCGGTACTCGTCTTTCAATGTGAGCGGCTCGTACAGCGAGGCGGCGCGCTGCGCGCGCTCTGCATCCACGCTGCCGGGCGCCGGCGATGTTACGGTGCCGTTCTGCGCTTTCGTCCACGCCGCCGTCCCATCGAAGCCGTCGGCGAGGGTGAATTTCTCGGTCGTGTAGACGTCGAGCACGAGGTTCGGCGTTTTCTGCGACCGTTCGAGCCTGGCCGGCATCGGAATGGATCCGCCCGGTCCTGTCGGAATGTCCTGCGTCGCGGTGATCACGCGGCTCGTCACCTTGCGCATCGCGTGTTCGCCACCGAGCGCCGCGATGTACTTCGTCAGGATTTGATCGACCGTCGGCAACGCTGTCTTCGTCTCGGGCTCTGATGTGGCAACCGTCATCGGCATGTACATCGCGCGCGCCTTCAGCTTCATCGGCTTCTCATCGCTGTCCAGATGCATAGGCACATGACAGTGCTCGCACTCAACGCCGAGCGCAGCTTTGATGAAGTGCATCGACTCGAGGATCTGATTGGCGGGGATGCCCTTCAGCACCCGAATGTTCTTGCTAGACCTCCTCAGCGGGCCGCACCTCCTGCGCGGAAACGACGGCCGTAGCGAGCGTCAGGGCGCCGGCGATCGTCAGAGTGCGGAACATGGCGGCGCGAAATTACCACGAACACGAAAGCTTCGGTAGACGCTGCATCCGCCGAACGCCACAGACAATTCTCGTGACATGCGTCGGCATGCGAAAGCTTCTCCGGTACGGAGTGCGCTGTGACACGATGAGGCTGTGATGCCGCTGCTCTTTTCCTACGGCACCCTCCAACAAGCCGACGTACAGCTCGCCACATTCGGACGACTGCTTCAAGGATCGAAAGACGAACTGCCTGGATACGAGCGCTCCGCCGTCGCGATCGAGGACGTGCAGGTTATCGCTCGCCTCGGCAGGACGCATCACGCGAACATCACGTTCAACGGAAGAAGCGACAGCCGCGTGCCCGGCACCGTGTTCGAAGTCGCTGACGCCGAGCTCGACGCAGCGGATCGGTTCGAGCGGCCGTTCAACTACCAGCGCATCGGTGTAACGCTCGCGTCCGGCAAAGAGGCGTGGGTCTATGTCGCCGCGCGGACCTGAAGCGATTGAATGACGCGCCCGGCCGAGGCGACAGGCCGAAGGCGGCCGAGCGTCGCGCTAACGCGCGTACGTTGAGTCGTTTGTTGAACCACACTGCCGGGTTCAACGACGAGGATGTCGGCAGCTCGTCGGCGTTGCCGCACTCCGCGCGCTGAACAAGCGTGCAGCAGCGAACCCAACGAACCGGAACCTACTGCACCCTTTGAACCCCGGAACCCAGCTACCGCCGCATTTTTCTGCGCCGGTAATTCGCCAGCTTCTCGATGACGGCGCACACGGCGCCGGTATCTTCGGTGGGATCGGTGGCGGTGGCGGCGATGTAGAGCGGCGCGGTGGCGGAGAACAGCGGCGTCGGACAGCCATTCGCTTTCGCGAACTCAGCAATCGCGTTCATGTCCTTCTGCCACACCGACAGCTTCATCGTTACGTCGGAAGAGTAGTCGCCTTTGACCATCATCGGTCCGCGGACCTGAAACATCCGCGAGTTGCCGGCGCCGTCGGTCAACACCTTATAAGCGAGCGCCGGGTCAAGACCGGACTTCATCGCCAGCACCATAGCCTCGGCACCCGCGACGTTGTGGATGGCAACGAGGAGGTTGGCCGCGAACTTCATCTTCGAGCCGTTGCCGAACGGACCGACGTAATAGTTCACACGCGAGAAACCCTCGAGCACGTGTGTGATCGATCGATAGGCCGATTGATCGCCGCTGGCGTAAACCGCAATGTCTTTGCTGCGCGCCTGCGCACCGGTGCCGCTCAAGGGACAATCCAGCAACGTCGCGCCGCGTTTTGCCAGCGCGGCGCGTGCCTGCTCCTTCACTTCGATCGGCATCGTGCTGGTCTCGATGACGATGACCTTGCGGCCGAACTGCGCGAGCTCGCTGGCGACCTGAATCAACGCGGCGGCCGAGGGTAACGAGGTGATGATCGTCGCCGCGGCGTCGGCAACCGAACGTGCGTCCTTCAGCGGCTCGCCTCCGGATCGTTTCAGCTGCCGCATCGTCTCGGGGACGGGGTCGTAGCCGACGACACGAAACCCGCCGCGCACGAGATTGGCAGCCATCGCGGATCCCATGATGCCGAGACCGAGGACGCCGATGGTCTCGCGTTTCCCTGTGCTAGCTTTTCGCTGCGAGCGTCGGGCGTGCATAGAAATAACCATCCTCTTCTTCGAGCACGATGGGCGCGTCGAAGAGCCTGCTGATGCCAGCCGAAGTCAAAATCTCGCGCTTCGACCCCTGTGCCGCAATCCTTCCGTGGCCGACCAGGACAACGCGCTGGATCTCAGGAACGATCTCCTCGATGTGGTGCGTGATGAGGATGATCGTCGTTCCGCCACGCGCCACCTGACGAACGCGCTCCGTGAAATCGTGCCGCGCAACGAGATCGAGGCCGGTCGTCGGCTCGTCGAGGATCAGCGCCCGCGGCGCCGTGACGAGCGCGCGCGCCAACAGCACGCGGCGCGCCTCGCCCGTCGACATCTCGTTCAGCGCGCGCTTCGCCAGATGTGTGACGCCCATGCGAGCCAGCGCGTCCGCCGCGCGGCTGCGCATTTCCGGCGTCACCGCGCCGTAGCGAAGAATCCCCTGTGTAGCCAGAAATCCGGAGAGCACCGCCGCTTCCGCGCTGACACGACCTTCGTTGTTGCCGAGGACGAAGCGGTGATGCAGGTCGGCCGACACGATGCCGAGCTGCGACTTCAGGTCGAAGACGTTCCAGCGGCTCTCGCCGAAGACGAGCACGGACGGCGAACCGTCCTCATGCCGGAGCGGGCGATCGTCATGCGTGAGAAGGCTGACGAGCGCGGATTTACCAGCGCCGTTCGGACCGATGATGGCGGTGTGATCGCCGGTGCCGATGGTCAGGGTAAGACGGTCGAGGATGCGACGATCGTTTTTGACGACGGTGGCGTCTCGGAGTTCGAGGACAGGATCGGACAAACTTCTTCGCCTTAGGCCGGAAGCGGCTCACCACGCGTCTCCGTCGCGGCGGGGAGCACGAGCAAGCCGATGACGAAGGCGAGTGCGGTCAGAGCGACCGGCACGCCGAGCGATCCGTAGCGCTGAATGCCGGCCCCGACCAGGAACACCATCGCCACGCCGACGAACCTGCCGACGGAGCTGGTGAAGCCGATGGCGCTGCCCCGGCACTCGGTCGTGAACTGCTCGGGGATCCACAGTGTGTAGAGCGCGAAGTTCGCGCCGCCAAGACCGAGCACGAACACCAGGGTGAAGAAGGGCACGAGTGCGTTCGCCATGTAGAACACCTTGCCGAAGCCGAGCGCGATGCCGATGAACATCAGCACGAAGTAGCCGGCCATGGCAGGGCGGCGACCGACTCTTTCCGCAATCACCGGCGCCAGCAGACAGCCGATGATCGTGCCGATCGACAGCACCGCGCCCGAGTACGACGCCAGCCGTGCCGCTTCGGCTGCGGTATGGCCTTCACGAATCGCAATCTGCGTCACCGCTGTTGGCACGTAGATGGAGCCGGCCCACAGCCCGATGATGGACACCATGAAGAGAAGCGACATCGTAATCGTCCGCTTGGAGAAGCGCGGGCTGAAGAGCGCTGCGAACGAGTCGCGCATCCGCGGCCGCGCGGCAGGATTTTCGAACTTCGCCTTCCATCCGGCGGATTCATGCACGCCGCTCTGGATCCAGCCGACAAGCAGCGCCGGCGTGCCGCCGAGCATGAACATCCAGCGCCAGCCGAAGTTGGTGCCGATCACGTAGTTGGCGAGCGCCGCCAGAAAGAAACCGAAGTAATACCCGGTGTGCATGTAGCCCGCGCCCATCTTGCGGCGGTCCTCCGGCCACTCCTCCGCGATGAACGTGCCGCCGATCGGCTGCTCGCCTCCGAGCCCGATGCCGCAGAAGATGCGCAGCACGGCGAGCTGCCAGACGTTCTGCGCCAAGCCGCAGGCGAAGGTGAACGCGGAGTACATCAGGATCGTCGCCATCAGCGCCTTCACGCGCCCGAAGCGATCCGCGACGGGACCCCACACCATCGACATGCCCCATCCGGCAAGAAACAACGCAAACAGGATGCTGCCGTAGAAGCCGATGTTGCCGGGCGTCGCGGCGATGCCCGATTTCGGCAGCAGCTCCGTCAGCGCCGGCACCAGCACGAGCGAGTAGATGAAGGCATCCATTCCGTCCAGACACCATCCGCCCCACGCGGCCCAGAAGCCCTTGATCTGATTTGAATTGAGCGGTGTGCGTCTGACGGGAACTGTGGCGGTCGTAGCCATGGCGCAGGAATTCTATCCGGCGCCACAGCTAACGTGTTAGCGGGCGGGTCTTCAGACGCCCGCAGATCAGAAGGTCAACCGGAATCCGAGCTGCACCGTGCGCGGCGCGTACGCCAGATTCGAGTTGTACAGCGGCTGCCCAAACTGCTTGCTCGCTTCGTCGGTATCGTATGAGCCGTAGTTAGCGCGGTTGAACACATTGAACAGCTCGAGCATCCCGTCGACCGACCGACGACCGCCAAGCGGAATCCGCTGCTGCAGGCGCATATCGACGCGGTGGATGGGATCGCCGACGAAGCCGTTGCGTGGAACCAGGGTACCGTCGGGACGGAGACGCGGCGCGAACGACTCGAAACCTTCCCCCAGGCCGCGCAGGTCGTCGCCGTAAATGAGCTGCTGCCGCTCGCCGGAGCCGTAGAAGTACACGCCGCTCAACTGCAGCCCGCCCGCCACCTGCCAGATGCCGTTGAAGACAACGCGATGCCGTTGATCGGTCACAGCGAACGAGTAGTCGTTGCCAATATCAGGCTGCACCGGGAAGTCGATCTGCTTCAGCCCGCTCAGCGGGAGCGGATCGCCGTTCCACAGTCCCGACAGCGTGTAGGTGAGCGAGGCCTGCCACCGATTGCTGAAGCGCTTGGTGAACGCCGACTGCAGCGCGTGGTAATTGGACCAGCCCGTCTTCGGGTCCATGCCGACCAGGCCGAAGTTCGGATCGATACGCGTGCGCGGGTCGTCGAACGGCCGGTTGAGACCGGTTGCCGGATCGTAGGTGGCGTTGATGTTCGACTGCAGAATGTTTTCGTTGTACCCGTGCGAGTAAACGTAATCCGCCGTCATCGCCACGTTGTCGCTGAACTGCCGCTCGATGCCGATCGACGTCTGCAGCTTGTGCGGCACCTCCGCATACTCGGGCGGCGGCGGCAGCTCGTCGATGTTGCGAATCAGGCAGCCGGGGGCGCTCTTCACGTAGCAGAAACGCTGGAGCGCCTGCTCGAGGGTCGGCGCCGGTCCGTTGAACGGATTGGCCGCGAAATCTGGCCGGCCATTCGGCGTCACGTCGATCATGGCGGTCTTCGATGGCATCTGCGCCCAGAAGAGCGCCGACGCTGGAACGTCGGCGTAATAGAGCCCGGCGCCCCCGCGGAAGACGGTCCGATCGTTCACCGTATAGGCGAAGCCGACGCGCGGCTGGATGTTATTCGCATCCTGCGGGCGGCCGGCGGCCATCCACGGCTCGAACGAGCGGTTCTGCGCGAACGCGTTCCACAGCAGGTCGTAGCGGACGCCGAGGTTCAGCGTCAGCTTGTCGGTGAAGGACCAGTCGTCCTGGAACCACGCGCCGTACTTGGGCATCGTGTCGGGGAAATCAAAGCGTCCGATACCGAGCTGATAGTCCTGGACGATCGGCGTCAGCGCCGCCAGGTTCCACGTATCGACGTTGAACGGATCCGGGAAGATCTGCTGGATGTTGGCCGGCACCGGACCGCCGCGCGCGGTGATGACGCCCATGCAGTTCACGCAGTTGGTCGTGTGGCTCCGCGACCAGAGGAACTCACCGCCGGTCTTGATGTCGTGCCTGCCGTGTGCCGACCACGACGTCGTGAAGTCGTCGCGGATCGTCATGACGCGCTGGTCCCAGTAGCGCGGCACGAGCGTGCTGCCGCCGACCTGGAAGCCGCGCATGCGGATAATCGGGTGACCTGCCGTGACGCCGTTGCTCGCCTGCCAGGCGCCGCTCCAGTGCGCCAGCGACGCCTGATCGAAGTGCTGCCGCGATTCGCCAACTTTGATTTCGTTCAACGACGAGTTCGACAGCACGCTCGTCAGGCTGCCGAGTACCGCCAATCCCGTTTCGGCGGTGCTGACCGCCTGCGCGGGATGATTGTTGCTGAGAGTGTTGAACGGCGTAAACCGCCTCGTCGCGTCCCCCTTGAACATGAGACGCGACGCATTCGAGATCTGATAGTCGGCGCGGCCGCCACCCATCTTCACCGTCTCCTTGCCGCTCAGCGAGATGTTGAACGCGGGATACGGCGTGTTGGCGATCGTTGTCAGCGGCGTACGGTCGTACTCGAAGTTGCCGAAATAGTGCAGCCGATCTCTGACGACCGGCCCGCCGGTGGCCATGCTGTACTGGTCGTTGCGGAACGGCACCTTCCGGTGGAGCACCGGATCTTCCGCATTCCAGTCGGAATTGCGGAAGTAGCCGCTCATCAGACCGGTGAAGGTGTTGGTGCCCGACTTGCTGACGGCGTTGACCACCGCCGCCGGCGAGCGGCCCTGCGTGGCGTCGAACCGGTTCGAGACGAATTCGAACTCGGCGATCGAATCACGGCTGAAACGTGGCTGGTTCATCGCGCCGAGCGTGTTGCCCACCTGTTGTCCGTCGAGGTTCAGCGAAAAGTCGGGATTGTCCTCGCGCGGCGTCGTGACCGGCTCGGCCCCGATCTCGGTCGTGCGGTTGCCCGGCGCGAGCAGCGCCAGCGACATCCAGTCGCGGCCCTGCACGGGAAGGTCCTGCATCTGGCGCGGATCGATGTTGCCGCCGACGCTCGACTGCGTTGTTTCGATGAGCGGCGCCTCGCCGGTGACGGTGACCGTTTCCTGCAGCGTCGACGGCATCATCTGCGCATTGGCGGTCACCGTCTGGCCAACGAGCAACTCGACATTCTCCCGCGTGACGGTCGTGAAGCCGGAGAGCTCGACGGAGAGCCGGTATGTGCCGACGCGTGCGGGCAGGCGGTAGCGCCCCGTGGCGTCGGTGACGCCGGTGAACACGTTGCCCGTCGCCTGATTCGTGGCTGTGACCGTGACGCCCGGCAACACCGCGCCGGTTGAGTCGGTGATCGTGCCGGTGAGCACTGCCTCTTGCGCAAAGGCGGGGAGCGGCAGCACCAGAAGGATCGTGAGTGCGAACAGACGAATACCGATGTTGGGAGACATAGCGAGGAAGCGTATGAGTGGGACGGGTGGTCTTCAATCAACGAAGGCCGGGATGATGGGCACGGTGGAGGCCTGATCTTCCCGCCGACAAGTACTGGAGACGGGTATTCCTCGGGACCTACGGCACAGATTGTCGCTCGCGGCTCCGCCCATCCAACTGGAACGTATGCGCCTCGAACCAGCGTCGTTGCTCAGCGGTGAGCACTTGCCGGATTCGATACAGCATCGTCATGCGCGCAATGTTTCTGTGTGCACGCGCCGTTTCCACGCGTGTGACCAATGCCGCTGCGACGCTGTCATCCACAGCGGCGCTATCCAGCAGCGCGTCGAGCTGGCGTTCCAGCGCGTCAAGCTCCTGGCGCAGCGCACGCCGCGCCGGCAGGCTTGATTCGAAGATTGCGTCGATTCTCTTCACCTGCTGCGACGTCAGGTGCAGCTCCATCTGAACCTGTCGGGAGGACCACCATTTGGAGGGCGTCGTCTCTGCGTCGGCGACAACGCCGGCGCACAGACCCACCGCGACGATCGCAAGCGTGCGCAACACGGCTGGTGATTTTCGCGCGGGTTCGAGCGAGGCGCTATCGGGTCAGGACAGGATGGCGCGGGTAGAACAAGGCAAGCCGGCCCCCAAATCATACGTTGGAATTT
>Ga0310810_10001304_pt1 | contig 25924 bp, 23 predicted proteins | sample NCmetagenome_FD_207641 | JGI IMG/M metagenome (GOLD analysis project Ga0310810, IMG submission 207641) | Soil microbial communities from experimental microcosm in Duke University, North Carolina, United States - NC | ecosystem: Engineered > Artificial ecosystem > Soil microcosm > Unclassified ...
GACTCACAGCTCGACGCCACGGTCGAGGACCTGGTGAAGCACCTGCTCGCGGGCGGCCCGCAGGCGCACGCGAAGATCAAGGACCTGATCGGCGCGGTGGCGGGCCGGCCGGTCGATGCCGCGCTGAAGGACGACACCGCGAAGCGCATCGCCGAGATCCGCGCCTCCGAGGAAGGCAGGGAGGGGATCGCTTCCTTCCTCGAGAAACGCAAGCCTTCCTGGAACAAGGACTGATGTTCAGGAAGATCCTCATCGCCAACCGTGGCGAGATCGCCTGCCGGGTCATCCGCACCGCGCGCCGCCTCGGCATCGCCACCGTGGCCGTGTATTCGGACGCCGACCGCGACGCGCTGCACGTCAGGCAGGCCGACGAGGCGCGGCGCATCGGCCCGCCGCCGGCACGCGAGAGCTACCTCGACGGCGAAGCGATCATCGCCGCGGCCCGGGCCTCGGGCGCCGAGGCGATCCATCCCGGCTACGGGTTCCTCTCGGAGAACGAGGACTTCGCCGCGGCCTGCCAGCGCGCCGGCCTGGTGTTCGTCGGTCCCAGCCCGCAGGCGATCGCGGCGATGGGCGACAAGGCGGCGGCGAAGCGCCTGATGGAGAAGGCGCGCGTGCCCCTTGTCCCCGGCTATCACGGCGAGGCCCAGGAGCCCGCGCTCCTCGCGAAGGAAGCCGCGCGCATCGGCTACCCGGTGCTCATCAAGCCGTCGGCGGGCGGCGGCGGCAAGGGAATGCGCATCGTCTCCGAAGCTTCCCGGTTCTCGGAAGCTTTGCAGGGGGCAAAGCGTGAAGCGCACGCCGCCTTCGGCGATGATCGCGTACTGATCGAGCGCTACCTCGAGCGGCCGCGCCACATCGAGGTGCAGGTGTTCGGCGACTCGCACGGCAGCGTGCTGCACCTGTTCGAGCGCGACTGCTCGGTGCAACGGCGCCATCAGAAGGTCCTGGAGGAGGCGCCGGCGCCGCGGTTCTCGAAGCGCAACGAGATCGGCGCGACGGCGGTCGCCGCAGCCCGGGCCGTCGGCTACACGGGCGCCGGCACGGTCGAGTTCATTGCCGAACCCGATGGTCGCTTCTACTTCATGGAGATGAATACGCGCCTGCAGGTCGAGCACCCGGTGACCGAGATGATCACCGGCCTCGACCTGGTCGAGCTGCAGCTTCGCGTGGCGGCAGGCGAGCCGCTGCCCTTCGGCCAGCAGGACCTCGCGATCGACGGCCACGCCATCGAGGCGCGCGTCTACGCGGAGGATCCGGCGTGCGACTTCCTGCCCTCGACCGGCCGCCTCGCGCACCTCGCGTTCCCCGAAGGGGTGCGCGTGGACAGCGGCGTGCAGCCCGGCGCCGAGATCAGCTCCTGGTACGACCCGATGATCGCCAAGGTGATCGCGCACGGCCGCGACCGCGCCGAAGCGCTCGCCCGCCTCACGAGCGCGTTGCGCGCCACCGAAGTGGCCGGCGTGACGACCAACGTAGAGTTCCTGCGGCGGATCTGCGAGAGCCGCGCGTTCCGCGAGGCCGAGCTCGACACGCATCTCATCGAGCGCCAGCGCGGCGAGCTGCTCGCGCCCCACGGCGCGCTGCCCGACGAAGTCCTGCAGGCGGCCGCCCTCGCCGAGCTGCGTCACGAGGAGCGCACGGCGCGCGAGCACGCGCTGCGCTCGGGCGATCCGCATTCGCCCTGGCACGCGGTCGACGGCTGGCGGCTGAACGGCGAGTCGCGCCACGAATTCGTGTTCCTGCACGAGGGCACGGAGCACAAAATACGCCTTCCGGCCGGGGCGACAGTGAACGCGCATTGCGTGCGCGACGGGCGCGCCTGGCACGTTTTCCGCGAAGGCGAGCGCTGGACGGTCTCGCTCAAGGACCCGCTGCAGAACCTCGACGTCGGCGCGGCGAGCGGCTCGCTGGCCGCGCCGATGCCGGGCCGGATCGTCAAGCTCATGGTCGAGCCGGGCGCCAAGGTCGAGAAAGGCCAGCCGCTCATCATCCTCGAGGCGATGAAGATGGAGCACACGATCGTGGCGCCCGCGGACGGCACCGTCGCCGGCCTGCATTGCGCCGCCGGCGAGCAGGTGCTCGAAGGCGTCGAGCTGATCCGCCTCGAATGAGCCAACGGTGACGGTCGCCCATTTCGTGAGGCTGGTGGAAGTCGGGCCGCGCGACGGGCTGCAGAATGAGCCGCGCGAAGTCCCCACGGCGGTGAAGCTCGAGCTGATCGAGCGCCTCGCCGGCGCCGGCCTGCCGGCGGTCGAGGCGACGGCGTTCGTCTCGCCGAAGTGGGTGCCGCAGATGGCGGACCACACGGAAGTGCTCGAGCGCATCCGGCGCAGGCCCGGCGTCGGCTATCCGGTGCTCACGCCGAACCTCAAGGGCTTCGAGGCGGCGCGCGCCGCCGGCGCGGCGGAGGTGGCGGTGTTCGGCGCGGCGTCCGAGGCGTTCTCGAAGAAGAACATCAATTGCTCGATCGCCGAGTCGCTGGAGCGGTTCCGCCCGATCGTTTCCGAGGCGAAAAAGCATGGCATCAAGGTGCGCGGTTACGTCTCCTGCGTCCTCGGCTGCCCCTACGAAGGCGAGGTGGCGCCGGCGAAGGTCGCCGACGTCGCGGCGACGCTCTACGAGATGGGTTGCTACGAGGTTTCGCTCGGCGACACCATCGGCGTCGGCACGCCGGGCCGGACGAAGGCGATGATCGAGGCGTGCGCGAAGCGCGTGCCGATCGACAGGCTGGCCGGGCACTACCACGATACGTACGGCCAGGCGCTCGCCAACATCTACGCTTCGCTCGAGCTCGGCGTACGCACCTTCGACGCTTCGGTCGCCGGGCTCGGCGGCTGCCCCTACGCCGCCGGGGCGTCGGGCAATGTCGCCACCGAGGACGTCGTCTACCTGCTGGACGGGCTCGGCCTGCGCACCGGCGTGGATCTCGCCCAGCTGGTCGGCATCGGCCGCTGGATCTGCGGCATCCTCGGCCGCGAGCCTTCGTCGAAGGTGAACAAGGCGTTCAAGCTCGGATGAAGTCGCCCTGCGTCAAGGTCTGCCAGATGGATCCGCAGAGCAAGCGCTGCCTGGGCTGCGCGCGCACGCTCGATGAGATAGCGCGCTGGGCGTCCATGACTGATCAAGAAAGGAATCAGATCCTCGGCGAGCTGCCCGACCGGAAATCAGATGTCGCGAAAGTCGCCGTGCCGCCCCTTGCCTGAAGCGAAGCGCGCCGCGCCGGCCGCGCCGTCGATCTCGAAGGCGGGGAAGCCGTTGTACCACTCCTTGCGCATCGCCTCGCGCAGCGGCAGCCCTTGCTGCATGTAGGCCGAGCGCCGGTCGGCGCGCACGCACGCCTGCGGGAAGCGCGCAATCTCGTGCGCCATGCTCTCGGCGAACTGCCGCGAGCCGCCGTCCGGCACCACGTGCTCGCACGCGCCGATGCGCAGCGCCTCCTCGGCAGGCACCTTGCGCCCGGTGAGGATGATCTCCATGGCGCGGCCCATGCCGACGATGCGCGGCAGGCGCACGGTGCCACCGTCGACGAGCGGCACGCCCCAGCGCCGGCAGTAGACGCCGAAGTACGCCGACTGCTCCATCACGCGCACGTCGCACCACAGCGCGAGCTCGAATCCGCCCGCGACCGCGGGCCCGGCCACGGCGGCGATCACCGGCTTGTCGAGCTCGAGGCGCGTCGGGCCGAGCGGCCCGCGCGGGATGGCTTTCCGGTCGTCGAGCGGATAGTCGATCTCGCGCAGCGAGGATGTATTTTCTACGAGAGAAGCACAGTACTTCAGGTCCCAGCCCGCGCAGAACGCGCCACCCTCGCCCCAAAGCACCGCCACAGACGCGTTTTCATCTTCGTTGAACTGTTCAAAGGCGGAAACGAGAGCGTCTGCGCTCTCCGGATCCATCGCGTTGCGCGCCTGCGGGCGCGAATGGATCACCGTCCAGACCTTTCCCTTCTTCTCGATACAGACCGCCATGGCTGCCTCCGTTGACTGGTACTTCGATTTCGTCTCGCCCTACTCCTACATCGCGCTGCACCGGCTGGGCGAGATCCCCGCACGCATCACCTACCGGCCGGTGCTCTTCGCGGGATTGCTCAAGCACTGGGGCAACACCGGCCCGGCGGAAATCCCGGCCAAGCGGCGCTGGACCTACCGCTGGTGCCAGTGGTGCGCGGCGGAACTCGGCGTCCCGTTCCGCTTCCCCGCCGAGCACCCGTTCAATCCGCTGCACCACCTGCGCCTCGCGCTAGCGTGCGGCAGCCGGCCGGAGGCGGTCAAACGCATTTTCGAGTCGATCTGGATGAGCGGCGAGAATGCCACCGATCCGGCGCGCTTCTCCGCGTTGTGCCGCGAGCTGCGGGTGGACGAGCAATCGCTCGCCGGCCACAAGGAAGACTTGCGAAAGAACACGGAAGACGCGGCCGCGCGCGGCGTCTTCGGCGTGCCGAGCTTCGTGGCCGACGGCGAGGTGTTCTGGGGCGCCGATTCCATCGGCTTCCTCAAGGCCTTTCTTCGGGATCCCGCCGTCCTGGACAGTGAAGAGATGCGGCGCATCGATTCGCTGCCGGTCGGCGCGGCGCGCAAGACGTAGCTAACCGTACTTGCGCGTGTCCTCGATCACCTTGCCGTCGTTCGGCAGGGTGCCGATCGGCACGATCTTCACCTCGCCGCGCAGCTTGGTGATCTCGCGGATCGAGGCGGCGAGCGCCTCGGCGAGGCCCGCCGGCACGCCGGCGACCTCGCAGTGCAGGACCATCTGGTCGCTGCCCGCCTCGCCGCTCACCACCAGCCGGGCGCGCGAGATCTCCGGATGGCGACGCACGATGTCGCTCACCTGCTTCGGCGTGACGAACATGGCGCGCACCTTGGTGCTCTGGTCGGCGCGTCCCATCCAGCCCTTGATGCGCGCGTTGGTGCGGCCGCACGGGCTCGTCCCGGGCAGCACGGCCGACAGATCGCCGGTCGCGAAGCGCACCAGCGGGTAGTCGCGGTTGAAGCTCGTGATCAGCACCTCGCCGACCTCGCCTTCGGGCACCGGGTCGCCCGTGCCGGGCCGCACGATCTCGAGCAGGATTCCTTCGGCGACGATCATGCCTTCGGTCGGCCGCCCATCGGCTCCGAGCGACTCGTAGGCGATGAGGCCGAGATCGGCGCTGGCATACATCTGCGTGACCGCGATGCCGCGGGCCTGCATGGCTTGCCGGAGGGCCGGCGGCAAATACTCCGCGCCGACCTGCGCCTTCTTCAGGCTCGTGATGTCCGCCTTCAGCTCGTCGGCCTTCTCGACGATCAGCTTGAGGAACGACGGCGTGCCGACGTAGCCGTCGAGGCGCAGGTCGCGAAGGGTCGAGACCTGCATCTCGGTCTGCCCCACCCCGCCCGGCACCACGGTGCAGCCGAGCGCCGCCAGCCCCGACTCGACCATCGATCCGGCAGGCGTGAAGTGGTAGGAGAACGTGTTCAGCACGCGATCGCCTTTGCGGAAGCCGCCGGCGAAGAAGCCGCGCGCGGTGCGCCACCAGTCCTTGCCGCGTCCTTCCGGGTCGTAGATCGGCCCCGGCGAGACGAAGACCTTCGCGAGCTTCTCCACCGGCGTGGCGTTCAGCCCGCCGAGCGGCGGCAGCTCCTTCTGCAGCGCGCCGAGGTCCGACTTGCGAGTGACCGGCAGCTTTGCGAGCGCTTTCCGGCTCTTGACGTCCCGGGGAGAGACCTCTTTCAGGATCCTGGCGAACCCTGGCGCCTTGCGCTTCGCATGAGCGATCAGCGCGGGTAGTGCCGCCATGAGCGCCTTTTCCCGTCTCGCCGCAGGGCGGGTTTCGAGTCGATCGAAGTGCTCGACGGCGACGCGCTTCTTCATTTCCGGAAAATTGCTCCGACCCCTTTTCTAGAGCCAGCGCTTGCGGCGGCGGTAGGACTTCACTTCGCGGAAGCTGCGCCGCCCGGCGGTGGAGAAGCCGAGGTAGAACTCCTTGACGTCCTCGTTCTGCGCGAGCGAGCTCGCCTCGCCGTCCATCACCACGCGGCCGTTCTCGAGGATGTAGCCGTAGTCGGCGTAGCGCAGCGCGATGTGCGTGTTCTGCTCGGCGAGCAGGAAGCTCACGCCTTCCTTGCGGTTCAGGCTCTGCACGATCTCGAAGATCTCCTCGACGAGCTGCGGCGCGAGGCCCATGGAGGGCTCGTCGAGCAGGATCATCGACGGCCGCGCCATCAGCGCGCGGCCGATCGCGGTCATCTGCTGCTCGCCGCCCGAGGTGTAGCCCGACTGGGCGTGGCGCCGCTCCTTGAGGCGCGGAAAGTAGGCGTAGACCTTCTCCAGCTCCTCGCGTACTCCCGAGCCGATGTAGCCCCTGGTGTAGGCGCCGGTGAGCAGATTCTCCTCCACCGTGAGGTGCTGGAAGCAATGCCGGCCCTCCATCACCTGGCACAGGCCGCGCTTCACCAGCGTCGCCGGGTCGAGGCGGTCGATGCGCTCGCCGCGATAGAGGATCTGGCCCTTGGTCACGTCGCCGCGCTCGGCGCGCAGCAGGTTGGAGATCGCCTTGAGGGTGGTGGTCTTGCCGGCGCCGTTGGCGCCGAGCAGCGCGACGACCTGGCCTTCGCGCACGTCGAGCGACACGCCCCTCAGGACGAGGATGACGTGGTCGTAGATGACCTCGATGTTCTGCAGCGAAAGCAGAACGGCGGACCCCGGTCCGCCGTTCTGTGCTGCTTGCGCCTGCCCGGCGACGGCTACGCGTCGCTCCCCGAGCAGCTGCGCGGCGTAATGCCCTTCTCCTTGGCGTACTGCGCCGCGTCCTCCTCCACCTTGGCGCGCACCAGCTTGCGGTCCGGCTCCATCCAGTCGGTGATCACCTTCCACTTCGCACCGTCCCATTGCTGGAACTTCACCAGGCCCGAGCCTTCATGGTCCATGCACGAGACCTTGATCGGCGGCATGAGGCCGGTGGCGCCGAGCTGCTTGAGGCGCTTGTCGTCGATGTTCAGGTGCTCGATGCCCCAGCGCATCTGCTCGCCGGTGATCGGCTTGCCCTTGCCGAACTTCTCCTGCGCGAGGCGGATTGCCTCGACGGTGACGATGCCCGCGACCACGCCGCGCGTGTGGTAGATCGAGCCGAAGCGCGACTTGTCCTCGAACTCGCCCTTGCCCTTGTCGTAGACGAACTTCTTGACGTCCTTCATCACCGGGAAGTTGGAGCCCGGCGCGTTGAAGCCCGCGGAGATGTAGCCCTTCGCCGCCGAGCCGGCGGGAATCACGTCCTCCTCGGCCCCTGACCACCACACGCCGACGATCTTGTTGCGCGGATAGCCGATCTTGGCGGCGGCCTTGATCGCCGTCGGGTTCATCACCCCCCAGCCCCACAGGATCACCCAGTCGGGCTTGATCTGGCGCACCTGCAGCCATTGCGCCTGCTGCTCGTTGCCCGGATGCGGCACGGCGATGGTGGTGAGCTGGTAGCCGTACTGCTTCGCCATGTCGGTGAGGATCGGGATCGGCTCCTTGCCGTAGGCCGAGTCGTGGTAGATGAGCACGAGCTTCTTGCCCTTCCACTTGTCCATGCCGCCCATCTTCTGGCCCATGAACTTGACCATCACGGTCGCCTGCGACCAGTAGGTGGTGATGAGCGGGAAGACGTACGGGAAGACGCGCCCGTCGGCGGCCGAGGTGCGGCCGTAGCCCATCGAGATGATGGGAATGTGGTCGGCGGTCGCCTTCTCGATCAGCGAGTAGGTGATGCCGGTGGAGAGCGGATGGATCACCGTGGCGCCGGTGGGCGGGTGCTTCTTCACGCGCTCGTAGCACTCGACGCCGCGCGCGTTGTTGTACTCCGTCTCGCACTTCTCCCAGGTGAGCTTGACGCCGTTGATGCCGCCGTCGCGCTGGTTGATCATCTGCATGTAGTCGATCAGGCCGCCGCCGAAGCCCGAGCCGCCCGGCGCGTACGGGCCGACCCAGTAGAAGTTGGCGGGGACGAATTGCTCTTTTTGCGCGGCCGCGGGCGACGCGAATCCCGCTGCGGCGATGCCCAAGGCCGCAAGCAGCGATGCGGTCCGTTTCATACAGTCCTCCTCCTCGAGAGTGCTGTTTCGAAATGCGGAACGGCAGTGTACCCCGCCTAGTGCGGGAATGGCCAGAGGCGCAGCTTTTCCTTAAGTATCTGCCACAGGCGGGCCAGCCCGTTCGGCTCGACGATCAGGAAGAAGATGATCAGCCCGCCGAAGATGATCGCCTCGGTGTTGGAGACCACCGCGTGCGACATCTCGACGCCGAGCGCGTTCTCGAGCGCCTTCGAGCCGAGGTTGAGGAATATCGGGAACAGCGTGATGAAGGCGGCGCCCAGGAACGAGCCGAGGATCGATCCCACGCCGCCGATGATGATCATGAACAGCACCCGGAACGACAGGTCGAGCGTGAACGCCTCGGGCTCGACGTTGCCGAGGTAGCAGTACACGTACAGCGCCCCGGCGACGCCGCAGTAGAACGAGCTGACGGCGAAGGCGAGCAGCTTGGTCTTCATCATCGGGATGCCGATCACGCTCGCCGCCACGTCCATGTCGCGCACCGCCATGAAGGCGCGCCCGGTCTCGCTGCGCATCAGGTTCTTCGCCGCGAGCGCCATCAGCGCGACGATCGAGAGCGTCAGCAGGTAGCGGCCCGCCGGCGTGCCGACGGTGTAGCCGAGCACCTCGACGCGCTGGGCGTTGATCACGCCCGAGGTGCTGTAGTTCGACAGCCAGCCGATGCGGTTGATCGCCCAGAGCACGAAGAACTGGCAGGCGAGCGTCGCCACCGCGAGGTACAGGCCCTTGATGCGCAGGCTCGGCAGGCCGAACACCAGGCCGACCGCGGCGGCGCACAGGCCGCCGATGGCGAACGAGCCGATGCTCGGCATGTAGGGAATGCGCAGCTCGGCGTTGTAGGCCATGAACGCGCCCACCGCCATGAAGGCCGCCGTGCCGAGCGAGAGCTGCCCGGCATAGCCGGTGAGGATGTTGAGCCCCAGGGCGGCGAGCGAGAGGATCAGGAACGGCGTGAGGATCGCCTCGAGCCAGTACTGGTCGCCGAACGCCGGCACGAGCAAGAACGCGACGACGAGCAGCAGCGCCATGCCGACGCGGTCCTGCCGCAGCGGGAAGATCTGCTGGTCGGCGGCGTAGGTCGATTTGAACTGCCCGGCTTCCCTGTAGAGCATCGGCGTTTCCCTATACCCGATCGATGTGCTTCTCGCCGAACAGCCCCTCGGGCCGCACCAGCAGGAAGGCCAGCGCGACCACGTAGGCGAACCAGCTCTCGATCCCGCCGCCGACGTACGGGCCGAGGTAGACCTCGGCCAGCTTCTCGGTGCCGCCGATGATCAGCCCGCCGACGATCGCGCCCAGGATCGACTCGAAGCCGCCCAGGATCAGCACCGGCAGCGCCTTCAGCGCCGTAAAGGTGAGCGCGTATTGCACGCCGTTGCGCACGCCCCACATCACGCCGGCGACGAGCGCCACGAAGCCCGCCACCGCCCAGACGAGCGCCCAGATGTGCTGCAGCGGGATGCCGACCGCGAGCGCCGCCTGGTGATCGTCGGCGACCGCGCGCAGCGCCCGGCCGATGCGCGTCTTCTGGAAGAGCAGCGCGAGCACCGCGACCAGCACGCCGGCCACGCCGGCGGCGAAGAGATCGAACTGGCTGATGTTGACGTTCCAGCGATCGGAGAGCCACTGGATCGGCACGTCCTCGATGCCGAGCTCGAGGCCGTGCGGCTGCGAGCCCCACACGAGCTGCGACACGCCCTCGAGCACGAAGGTGAGGCCGATGGTCGCCATGAGCAGCGTGATCGGCGGCTGGTTGACGAGCGGCCGCAGCATCAGGCGCTCGATCAGCATGCCGACCACTACCATCACGACCAGCGTCACGGCGAGCGCCAGCCAGAAGTTCCAGCCGCGCTCGGTGAGGGAAACGAGGGTCAGCGCGGCGAAGAACACCATCGAGCCCTGCGCGAAGTTGAACACGCCCGACGCCTTGTAGATCAGCACGAAGCCGAGCGCGACCAGCGAGTACATCACCCCTGCGAGCAGGCCGCCGGCGAGCACCTCGATGAAGAAGCTCATGCGTGCGCGACGCCCAGGTAGGCGTCGATGACCTTGGGATTGCTGCGCACTTCCTCCGGGGAACCGTCGGCGATCTTCCTGCCGTAGTCGAGCACCACCACGCGCTGCGAGATGTCCATCACCACGCCCATGTCGTGCTCGATCAGCACGATGGTCGTGCCGTAGTGGTCGTTGACGTCGAGGATGAAGCGGCACATGTCCTGCTTTTCCTCGAGGTTCATGCCGGCCATCGGCTCGTCGAGCAGCAGCAGCCGCGGCTCGGCGGCGAGCGCCCGGGCGAGCTCGACGCGCTTCTGCAGCCCGTAGGGCAGCCGGCCCACCGGCGTGCGGCGCACGTGCTGGATCTCGAGGAAGTCGATGATCTCCTCGACCGCGTGGCGATGCGCGAGCTCCTCGCGCCGCGCCGCGCCGAGCCACAGCGCCTGCTGCAGGAAGTTGCAGCGCATCTTGAGGTTGCGCCCGGCCATGATGTTGTCGAGCACGGTCATGCCCTTGAAGAGGGCGATGTTCTGGAAGGTGCGCGCGATGCCGAGCTCGGCGGCGCGGTGCGAGTCCATGTCGGCGAAGGTCTTCTCTCCGAACCTTATCTTTCCCTTCTGGGGATGGTAGACGCCGTTCAGCACGTTGAGCATCGAGCTCTTGCCGGCGCCGTTCGGGCCGATGATGGCGCGGATCTCGTGCTCGTCGACGTCGAACGAGACGTCCTGCAGCGCCTTCACGCCGCCGAACGCGAGCGACACGCTCTCGACGGAAAGGACGACGCTCATGCCGCCGCGCCGCTCACGCGGCCTGCCGGGCTGCCGCGGGCGGGAAGGTCCTCGCGTCCTCGATCCTCAGGTCGGCGGAGAACGTGCCGCTGCGGCCGTCCTCGTATTTCACCTGCGCCTCGACGTGCACGCTCTGCTTTCCGCCGTACAGCGCCTCGACCAGGGTGCCGTATTTCTCGCCGATGTAGCCGCGGCGCACCTTGCGCGTGCGGGTCAGCTCGCCGTCGTCGGCGTCGAGCTCCTTGTGCAGGATCAGGAAGCGGTGGATCTGCGAGTTGGCGATCTCCGGCTCCGCGGCGAGGTCGGCGTTCACCTTCTCGATGCACTCGCGCACCAGCGCGTAAACCTCGGGCCGCGAGGCGAGGTCGGTGTAGCCCGAATAGGGCATGTGCCGCTTCTCGGCCCAGTTGCCGACCGCCTCCGGGTCGATGTTGACGAAGGCGCAGACCTGGTCGCGGCCGTGGCCGAAGCACACCGCCTCGCGCACGTAGGGGAAGAACTTGAGCTTGTTCTCCAGGTACTTCGGCGCGAACAGCGTCCCGTCGGCGAGGCTGCCCACGTCCTTCACGCGGTCGATGATCTTCACGTGCCCGTCGGCGTCGAAATAGCCGGCGTCGCCGGTGTGGAACCAGCCCTCGGCGTCCTTCACCTCCGCCGTCGCCTGGGGGTTCTTGTAGTACTCGCGGAACAGGCCCGGCCCGCGCACCACCAGCTCGCGCTGCGGCGTGAAGCGCAGCTCCACGCCGGGCACGGCCGGGCCGACCGTGTCGGGCTTCACGTGGCCGTCGGGCTGGATGCAGACGAACACCGCCGTCTCGGTCGAGCCGTAGAGCTGCTTCAGGTTGATGCCGATCGAGCGGTAGAACTTGAACAGGTCCGGGCCGATCGCCTCGCCCGCGGTATAGCCCACCTTGACGCGGCTCATGCCGAGCACGTTGCGCAAGGGTCCGTAGACCAGCAGGTCGCCGATCGCGTACAGGACCCTGTCGCCCAGCGAGACCGGCTTGCCGGCGACGCGTTGCGCGAGGCCCATGAAGTAGCGGTAGAGCCAGCGCTTCACCCGCGAGGCGTCCTCCATGCGGATCGCCACCGTGGTGAGCAGGTTCTCCAGCACGCGCGGCGGCGCGAAGTAGTAGGTCGGGCCGATCTCGCGCATGTCGGTCATCACGGTCTCGGCCGACTCGGGGCAGCAGATGCAGTAGCCGGCGACGTAGGCCTGCGCGCAGGAGAAGATGTTCTGCCCGATCCAGGCGGGCGGCAGGTAGGCGAGGATCACGTCGTCCGGCCCGAGCCGCTCGAGCTCGGCGGCGGTGCGCGAAGGGCCGATGAGGCTGGCATGCGTGTGCACCACGCCTTTGGGCGCCGCGGTCGTGCCGGAGGTGAAGAACATGGCCGCGGTGTCCGCGCCCGAGCCGCTGGCGATCGCCCGGTCGACGAGCGAGGGATCGGCCTTCAGCCGCTCGCGTCCGTCGGCGAGCAGCGCGTCATAGGCGAGCAGCCGGTCGTGCGCATAGTGCCGCATGCCGCGCGGATCGTCGTAGATGATGCGCGCGAGGCTCGGGCACTTCGGCGCGATCTCGAGCAGCTTGTCCACCTGCTCCTGGTCCTCGGCGAACGCGACGCGGATGCCGGCGTTCTCGATCGGGAAGGCCATCTCGGCGGCGATCGCGTCCTGGTAGAGCGGCACGGGAATCCCGCCCAAGCATTGCACCGCCGCCAGGGTGGCGTACAGCCGCGGCCGGTTGTCGCCGACCAGCGCGACGTGCTCGCCGCGCGCGACGCCGAGCGCGGCGAGCGCGCACGCCACGGCGCGCACCTCGTCGGCGAACTCGCGCCAGGTCCACGTCTGCCAGATGCCGAGATCCTTCTCCCGGATCGCCGGCGCCGACGGACGCACCTGCGCGTGGTGCATCAGGAGCTTCGGGAACGTGTCGAGCTTCTCGATGGCCTCGGTCATCGAGCTCCTCCTCGTTATTCCTGCGAGCTGCGCCGGATTCTTGCATAAATTTCGGCATAATCCGCGCACCATGAACGGCATAGAGCACTGGACCCGCAAGGGCGACGTCAAGCTTTTCCTCTGGCAGAAGCGCGCCGCCGCGGCGACGCGCGGCACGATCCTTTTCGTGCACGGCTCGTCGATGGCCTCGCAGCCGACCTTCGACCTTCAGGTGCCCGGCCGGCCGCATTCCTCGGCGATGGAATGGTTTGCCGAGCGCGGCTTCGATTGCTGGACGCTCGACAACGAAGGCTACGGGCGCTCCGACAAATCGCGGCCGATCAACTTCGACATCGCCAACGGCGCCGACGACCTGGCGGCAGGCTCCCAGTACATCCTGCAGACCACAAAGGCGAAGAATCTGCTCGTCTACGGCATCTCGTCCGGCGCCCTCAAGGCGGCGCTGTTCGCCGAGCGCCATCCGGAGCGCGTGGCGCGCCTCGCGCTCGACGCCTACGTCTGGACCGGCGAGGGCAGCCCGACGCTGGCCGAGCGGCGCAAGCGCCTGCCGGAGTTCGCGGCGAAGAACCGCCGGCCGATCGACCGCGCGTTCGTGCGCAGCATTTTCAACCGCGACCACCCCGGCACCGCCGACGCGCCGACCATCGAGGCGTTCGCCACGGCGATCCTGGCGCTCGACGATTCGGTGCCCACCGGCACCTACGTCGACATGTGCTCGAAGCTGCCGATCAACGATCCGGCGAAGATCAAGGTGCCGACGCTCGTCATGCGCGGCGAGTACGACGGCATCGCCTCGTTCGAGGACCTGCTCGGCTTCTTCGCCCGCCTGCCCCATCCCGACAAGCAGTTCACGGTGATGGCCGGCATCTCGCATGCGAGCTTCCAGCAGAAGAACTACCTGATGGTCTACCACATCCTGCATTCCTTCTTCTCGCAACCCGAACCGGAGTACCGCGGATGAAACGCCTTTCCCTCTTGCTGGTCCTTCTTCTTTCTTCCGCCCAGGTCTTGGCGCAGGGCTGGCCGTCGCGGCCGGTGCGCATCCTCGTGCCGCTCGGCGCGGGCGGCTTCGCCGACGTGCCGGCGCGCCTGCTCGCGCCGACGATCAGCAAGGAGCTCGGCGGCACCTTCTTCGTCGAGAACAAGCCCGGCGCCGGCAGCACCATCGGCGCCAACGAGATCGCGAGAAGCGCGCCCGACGGAACGAACTTCCTCTTCACCGCCACGCCGCACGTCATCAGCGCGCACGTCTACAAGAAGCGGCTGCAATACGACCCGCTCAAGGACTTCACGCCGGTCGCCCTGGTCGCCTCCGGCCCGTACGTGCTCGCCGTGCACCCGAGCCTTGCCGCGAAATCGGTGAAGGAGCTGATCGAGCTCGCCAAGAAGGAGCCCGGCAAGATCGACTTCGCGAGCTCGGGCAACGGCAGCGCCCAGCACCTCGTCGGCGCCATGTTCGCCACCGAGGCGGGCATCGAGCTGAACCACGTGCCCTACAAGGGCAGCAGCCAGGCGATGCAGGACGTGCTCGCCGGGCGCGTGAAAGTGACCTTTGCCGGCGTGCCGAACGTGTTGAACCAGGTGCGCGCCGGCAAGCTGCGCGCCCTGGGCGTCACCGGCAGCAAGCGCTGGCCCGACATGCCGGACGTGCCGACCATCGCCGAGGCCGGCGTGCCGGGCTACGACGCCTCGCTCTGGCTGTGCATGCTGGCGCCTGCCGGAACGCCCGAGGCGATCGTCGACAAGATGAGCCAGGCCATCGGCAAGGCGTTGCACGACCCGGACACCGTGCAGAAGCTGCGCACGGCCGGCATCGCCCCGACCTACATGGGGCCGAAGGAGTTCGGCCCGTTCTTGCGCGCCGAATACGACAAGTGGGGCAAGGTCGTGCAGCAGACCGGCGCCACGGTGAACTGAGGACGGCTAGCGCTTGTTCTCGAGCCGCAGCAGCGCGATCACCAGCTCGGCGATCATCTTCTTGTGGCCGTCGTTCAGCGCCTCGTACTGGCGGGCCACCCAGGCCGGGTCGGCCCGGTAGGCGCCGGTCTCCTGGCGCAGCGCGCGGGCGCCGGTGGCTTCGCTCTCGCCGTAGCGCAGCCAGTGCGGCGAAACGTCCAGCCAAAGGGCAAGCGCGCGCAGCTTGTCTTGTGAGGGCAGCGCCTCGCCGCTTATCCATTTGCGCACCGCCTGCACGGTGACGGGCGTGCCGTCGTAGCGGAGGTTGAACTCGCGAGCTATGGCGGCAGGGCCCTCGGCCGCCGCCTGCGCCCGCTTCAGGCTGTCCCTCAGGCGCCTGCTAAAGGATTGTTTTTCATCGCTAAGCGCCATGCTGATAGTGACGCTCGATTCCCTCACGTGGCTGCCGGGCCGGCAGGCCTTCGAGCAGCGCCTCGCCGCCGTCGCGCGCAAGACGGGCCCTCACGCAAGCCTCGCGGTCCTGGTCGTCGACCTGGACCGCATGCATGCGGTGAACGGACTCCTCGGGCGCGATCTCGGCGACCGCGTCCTCCATGAGGCCGCCGCACGCATCGCCCGCGTTCTCGGTCCCGGCGTGCCGCTCGCCTTATCTGCTGGGCTGCGTCACGGTCGGCGCCACGGCGAGCGCCGGCGTGGCGCTCTGGCCGGCGGACGCGACCGACTGCACGGAGCTGCTGCAGCGCGCCGAGGATGCGCTGTTGACGGCGAAGCTGCTCGGCGGGAACCGCTCGTTCCCCGGCCCTACATGCTGCGACGATACTGGCCCCCGACCTCGAACAGCGCGTGGGTGATCTGCCCCAGCGAGCAGACGCGCACCGCGTCCATCAGCACCGCGAACACGTTCTCGTCGCGCATCACCGCCTGGCGCAGCCGCTCGAGCATCTTCTCCGATTCAGAGCGATTTCTCTGCTGGAAGTCGCGCAGCCGCTTCAGCTGCGAGCGCTTCTCGTCCTCGGTCGAGCGGATCAGCTCGAGCTTCTGCGGCACCGGGTCGCCGTGCGGATTGCGGAAGGTGTTCACGCCGACGATCGGGTAGGAGCCGTCGTGCTTGCGGTGCTCGTAGGCGAGCGACTCTTCCTGGATCTTGCCGCGCTGGTAGCCGGTCTCCATCGCGCCGAGCACGCCGCCGCGCGCCGAGATCGCCTCGAACTCCTTCAGCACCGCCTCCTCGACCAGGTCGGTCAGCGCCTCGATCAGGAACGAGCCCTGGTTCGGGTTCTCGTTCTTCGCGACGCCCCATTCCTTGTTGATGATGAGCTGGATGGCCATCGCCCGGCGCACCGACTCCTCGGTCGGCGTGGTGATCGCCTCGTCGTAGGCGTTGGTGTGCAGCGAGTTGGTGTGGTCGTAGCTCGAGATCAGCGCCTGCAGCGTGGTGCGAATGTCGTTGAAGGCGATTTCCTGCGCGTGCAGCGAGCGGCCCGACGTCTGGGAGTGGAACTTGAGCTTCTGGCTGCGCTCGTTCGCGCCGTAGCGCTCCCGCATCGCCACCGCCCAGATGCGCCGCGCCACCCGCCCGAGCACCGCGTACTCGGGGTCCATGCCGTAGGAGAAGAAGAACGACAGGTTCGGCGCGAACTCGTCGATCGGCATGCCGCGCGCGAGGTAGGCCTCGACGAAGGTGAAGCCGTTGGCGAGCGTGAAGGCGAGCTGCGAGATCGGGTTCGCCCCCGCTTCGGCGATGTGATAGCCGGAGATCGACACCGAGTAGAAGTTGCGCACCTTGCGGGCGATGAAGTACTCCTGGATGTCGCCCATCACCTTGAGCGAGAACTCGGTGGAGAAGATGCAGGTGTTCTGGCCCTGGTCTTCCTTCAGGATGTCCGCCTGCACCGTGCCGCGGACGGTGGAAAGGGTTTGAGCTTTCAGGGCCTCGGCTTCTTCACGAGTCAAATCCCTTCCCAGATCCTTCTTTTTCTTCTCCACCTGTTGATCGATGGCGGTGTTGAAGAACATCGCCAGGATCGTCGGCGCCGGCCCGTTGATCGTCATCGACACCGAGGTCGCCGGGTCGCACAGGTCGAACCCGGAGTACAGCACCTTCATGTCGTCGAGCGTCGCGATCGAGACCCCCGAGTTGCCGACCTTGCCGTAGATGTCGGGCCGCTCGTCGGGGTCGAAGCCGTAGAGCGTCACCGAGTCGAACGCGGTCGACAGGCGCTTCGCCGGCATGTCCTTGGAGAGCAGGTGGAAGCGGCGGTTGGTGCGGAACGGGTCGCCCTCGCCGGCGAACATGCGCGTCGGGTCCTCGTTCTCGCGCTTGAAGTGGAACACGCCGGCGGTGAACGGAAACTCGCCCGGCAGGTTCTCCCTCAGGCGCCAGCGCAGCAGCTCGCCGTGGTCCTCGAAGCGCGGCAGCGCCACCTTGGGAATGTGGCTGCCCGAGAGCGTCGCATGGGTGAGCCGCGTACGGATCTCCCGGTCGCGAACCTTGACCACCTGCTCGTCGCCCGAGTACGCCCTCACCGTCTCCGGCCAGCTCTCGAGCAGGCGTTTCGCCTCGGCGTCGAGCGCGGCTTCCTTCTCGGCGATCAGCCGCTCCACCGGCGGCAGCGCTTCGCCGGCCATTCGCTTGACGGAAAGGAGCTGCTGTCGCTCGCGCGCGAGGCGCGCCTGCTTGTCTGCCCGCGCGTGATAGCCGCGCACCGTCTCCGCGATCTCGGCGAGGTAGCGCTGGCGCTGCGCCGGGATGAGGTGATGGATGCCGGAGGAAGCCTTGTCCTTCGGCTTGGGCAGGCGGCCGCCGCCCGCCGGCAGGCCTTTCTCGACGAGCCGCGCGGCGAGCGCGTGGTAGAGGGCGGTCACGCCGTCGTCGTTGAAGCGCGCGGCGATGGTGCCGAATACCGGCATCGCCTGCGCCGGCTCGCGGAACGCCTCGCGGTTCCTCTGCACCTGCTTGCGCACGTCGCGCAGCGCATCCTCCGCGCCCTTGCGGTCGAACTTGTTGATCGCCACGAAGTCGGCGAAGTCGAGCATGTCGATCTTCTCGAGCTGGCTGGCGGCGCCGAACTCCGGCGTCATTACGTAGAGCGACACGTCGACGTGCGGCACGATCGCCGCGTCGCCCTGGCCGATGCCCGCGGTCTCGACGATCACCAGCTGGTAGCCCGCCGCCTTGCACGCGGCGATCGCCTCGCCGGTCGCGGCGGAGATCTCGCTGCCGGTGCCGCGCGTGGCGAGCGAGCGCATGAAGATCGCCGGGCTGTGGATCGCGTTCATGCGGATGCGGTCGCCGAGCAGCGCGCCGCCGGTCTTGCGCCGCGTCGGGTCGACCGATAGCACGGCGATCTTCAGGCGCTCGCCGTAGTCCAGGCGGAAACGCCGCACCAGCTCGTCGGTGAGCGAGCTCTTGCCCGCGCCGCCGGTGCCGGTGATGCCGAGCACCGGCACTTTGTTTTTTGAATGAAGAGAAGTCGAGTCCGGGAAACGATTCAGTTCAAGCGCGGTAATGACCTGGGCGAGCGAGCGCGGCTGGCCCGGCTCGAGCACGCGCGGCGCGTACTGCGCGAGGTCGAAGTCGCACTGCGCGAGCATGTCGTTGATCATGCCCTGCAGCCCCATGCGCTGGCCGTCCTCCGGCGAGTAGATGCGCGCCACGCCGTAGCGCTGCAGCTCGTCGATCTCCGCGGCGACGATGACGCCGCCGCCGCCGCCGAACACCTTGACGTGCGCGCCGCCCCGCTCGCGCAGCAGGTCGATCATGTACTTGAAGTACTCGAGGTGGCCGCCCTGGTAGGACGACACGGCGATGCCCTGCACGTCTTCCTGCAGCGCCGCCTCGACGATCTCCTCGACCGAGCGGTTGTGGCCGAGGTGGATCACCTCCGCGCCGGAGGCCTGCAGGATGCGGCGCATGATGTTGATCGACGCGTCGTGGCCGTCGAACAGGCTCGCCGCGGTGACGAAGCGCAGCTTGTGCTTCGTCTTGGTGACGAGCTTGCCCGAGTCGGAAAGGTCGGTCATGAGCGCCGCAGCCTAGTTGACGTTTACGTAAACGTCAATCTCGCTCAGTCCCGGTAGGAGGGATCCTTCGCCTCGACCATGCGCACCAGCGCCGCATAGACGTCCTCGCAGGTGCGGCTCTCGCCCGGGCCGGATTCGTCGAGCATGCGCTGGATCACCTGCGGAGAGAGGCGGGTCCGCTCGCCGCCCGCCTGCCCGGCCGCCACCTGCACGTCGCAGGCGCGCTGCAGGGTCCACAGGCGCAGGTAGGCTTCAGCGACGGTGCGACCCCAGGAGAGCAAGCCATGGTTGCGCAGGATCATCACGTGCTTGTCGCCGAGGTCGCGCACGATGCGGCCGCGCTCCCCGGTGTCCACGGTGACGCCTTCCAGATCGTGGTAGGCCACGCGCCCGTGCAGCATCGCGCCGTAGAAGTTGTCGCTCGACAGGCCGTCCTTGAGGCAGGACACGGCGACGCCGTGGGTCGTGTGGGTGTGCATGACGCAATGCGCGTCGGGATGCGCGCCGTGGATCGCCGAGTGGATGACGAAGCCGGCGCGGTTCACCGGCCAGCCGGTGTCGCGCAGCACGTTGCCCTCGAGGTCGATCAGCACGAGGTTGCTCGCCTTGACCTCCCGGTAATGCAGGCCGAACGGGTTGATCAGGAACCTCGGCTCGCTGCCGGGCACGCGCAGCGTGATGTGGTTGAAGATCATTTCGGTCCAGCCGAGCATGTCGAAGATGCGGTAGCAGGCGGCGAGCTCGACGCGCGCCTTGCGCTCCGCCTCGGTCATCGGCAACGGCGCGGTGCGCGCCGTCTGGTGCATGTAGATCGTCATGGAGTACCTCGCAGGCGCCAGTTTAACCGCGCAACCGCTTGCCGAAGTCGCGCAGCACCTCGCGCGCGCAGTTGCGCCCCGGCGCCCCGGTGACGCCGCCCCCGGGATGGGCGCCCGAGCCGCAGAGGTAGAGGCCTTTCAGCGGCCCGCGGTAGTCCGCGTAGCCGAGCAGCGGCCGCGCCGACCAGAGCTGGTCGAGGCTGAGCGCGCCATGGAAGATGTCGCCGCCCACCAAGCCGAAGTCGCGCTCGAGGTCGGCGGGCGAGAGCGCGCTGTGCGCCACCACGCTTTGGCGAAAGCCGGGCGCATGCGACTCGATCACGTCGAAGATGCGCCGCACCGCCTCGGCCTTGCGCGTCGCCCAGTCCGTGCGGGGAGAGAAATGCTGGCAGAAGAGGCTCGCCACGTGGGCGCCCTTCGGCGCCAGCGTGTCGTCCAGCGTGCTCGGGATCACCATCTCGACGATCGGCCGCTCGGCCATTCCCGAGGCGCGCGAGTCGAGGTAGGCGCGGTCCATGTAGCCGAGCGAGGGCGCGAGGATGATGCCCGCGCCGTGGTGCGGTCCGGGCTCCGGCAGGCAGGCGAAGCGCGGCAGCTCGGAAAGCGCGACGTTCATGCGGAAGGTCGCGGAAGCGCACTTGTAGCGCGCCATGCGCGCCACGAACTCCACCGGCAGCTCGCCGCGGTCGATCAGCTCCAGGTACAGGAGCTTGGGATTCACATTCGCGACGATGGCTTTCGCGGTCATCTCGCGCCCATCCTTCAGTGCGATCCTTCCCTGAAAGACCCGCTCGACCGGCGCATCGCACTCGATGTCGACGCCGAGCCGGCGGGCTTCGGCCGCCATCGCCTGGGTGATGGCGCCCATGCCGCCGATGGCATGCCCCCAGGCGCCGCGCTTGCCGTTCACCTCGCCGAACACGTGGTGCAGCAGGACATAGCCGGTCCCGGGGTGGTATGGGCTCGCATAGTGGCCGACCACCGCGTCGAACCCGTACACCGCCCTGATCGGCTCGGACTCGAACCAGCTCTCCAGCAGCTCGGCGGCGCTGCGGGTGAAGAAGGCGAGCAGGTCGCGCCGCGCCTCCATGCCGAGCCGCCGCAGCAGGCGCCCGGCGCCGATCGCACGCAGCAGGTCCTGCGCGCCGCCGCCGGCATTCGGCGGGCAGCGCAGCACCAGCTCGCGCAGCACGTCGGCGACGCGCTCGACGCTCGCCCAGTACGCCGGCAGCCGCTCGGCGTCGCGGCGCGAGAAGCGCGCCACCTGCTGCGCGGTGTCCACGCCGCCGCCGACCAGGAGGTAGTCGCCTTCGAGCGGCAGGAAATTGGCGATCGGCCGCTCGACGATGCGCAGGCCGTGCTCGGCGAGCCGCAGCTCGCGGATCACCGCCGCCTGCAGCAGGCTCACGGTGTACGCGGCGACCGAATTGCGGAAGCCGGGGTGGAATTCCTCGGTCAGCGCCGCGCCGCCGACGACCGGCCGGCGCTCCAGCACCTTCACCTTCAGGCCGGCGCGCGCGAGGTAGCAGGCGCACGCGAGGCCGTTGTGGCCGGCGCCTACGACGATCGCGTCCAGGCTCATCGCCTCAGTCTATGCGGCGGCCGCTCGCGGGATCGAAATAGTGGGCGAGCGCCGGGTCGTAGCGCAGCGGCAGCCGGCCCATGCGCGCCTCGGCGGAGGAATGCAGCCGCGCGGCGACGCGCGCGGCGCCTTCGCCGGCGACGCGGCCGTGGACCAGCGTCTCGGCGCCGAGCGGCTCGATGAGGTCGATCTCGGCCACCAGCTTCGCGTCGGCCTCGCCGCAGGGCTCCAGGTGCTCGGGACGGATGCCGAAGATCACCGCCGCGCCGTTGCGCTGCGTCGGGATGAGGTTCATCGGCGGCGAGCCGATGAACGCGGCGACGAAGGTCGTCGCCGGGCGCGCGTAGACCTCGAGCGGCGCGCCGATCTGCTCGGCGCGGCCGGCGTTCATGACGATCATGCGATGCGCGAGGGTCATCGCCTCGACCTGGTCGTGGGTGACGAACAGGCTGGTCGTGCCGAGGCGCCGGTGCAGCGCCTGCAGCTCGGCGCGCATCTGCACGCGCAGCTTGGCGTCCAGGTTGGAGAGCGGCTCGTCGAACAGGAACACCGCCGGCTCGCGCACGATGGCGCGCCCCATCGCGACGCGCTGCCGCTGCCCGCCGGAGAGCTCGCGCGGCCGGCGCTGCAGGTAGGGCTTGAGCTCCAGGATCTCGGCCGCCTTCGCGACCCGCGCCTCGATGTCGCTCTTCGCGAGGCCGCGGATGCGCAGGCCGTAGGACATGTTGTCGACCACGCTCATGTGCGGATAGAGCGCGTAGTTCTGGAACACCATGGCGATGTCGCGGTCCTTGGGCTCGAGCGCGTTGACCACCCGGCCGCCGATGACGATCTCGCCGGCGCTGATCGGCTCGAGGCCGGCCACCATGCGCAGCAGCGTCGACTTGCCGCAGCCCGAGGGGCCGACGATCACCACGAACTCGCCGTCGGCGATCTCGGCGGATACGCCGTGGATGACCTGCTGGTCGCCGTAGCTCTTGCGCACTTCGCGAAACGCGAGCTCCGCCATCACTTCTCCGTGTCCACGAGTCCCTTGACGAACCACTTCTGCATGAGCAGCACCACCAGCGCCGGCGGCAGCATGGCGAGGATCGCCGTCGCCATGACCAGATTCCACTCGGTGGCGGCGTCGCCGCCGGCCATCATGCGCTTGATGCCGATCACCGTGGTGTACATCTGCTCCTGCGTGGTGATGAGCAGCGGCCACAGGTACTGGTTCCAGCCGTAGATGAAGAGGATCACGAACAGCGCGGCGATGTTGGTGCGCGAGAGCGGCAGCACCACGTCCTTGAAGAAGCGCAGCGGCCCGGCGCCATCGATGCGTGCCGCCTCGGCGAGCTCCTCCGGAATCGTCAGGAAGAACTGGCGGAACAGGAACGTCGCGGTCGCCGAAGCGATCAGCGGAACGGTCAGCCCGGCGTAGGAGTCGAGCATGTGCAGCCCGGCGACCACCTGGATGGTCGGCAGGATGCGCACCTCCACCGGCAGCATGAGGGTGACGAAGATCATCCAGAAAAACGTGCGCCGCAGCGGGAAACGGAAATAGACGATGGCGAACGCGGAAACGATCGAGATGGCGATCTTGCCGCAGGCGATGACCATCGCCATGACCAGGCTGTTGAGCATCATGCGGCCGACCGGCGCCGCCGAGGCGCGCGTCGTGCCGTGCGCGAGGACCGCGGCATAGTTCTCCAGCAAATGAGTGCCGGGCCAGAGCTGCATCGGCACGCTCATCACCTGGTCGAAGGTCAGCGTCGAGGCGACGAAGGCGACATACACGGGCAGCATGACCAGCGCCACGCCGGCGATCAGCACCGCGTGGCGGACCAGGCTGAGCATCGGCCGGCGCTCGACCATCATGGGCTCAGTACTGCACCTTGCGCTCGACGTAGCGGAACTGGATCACCGTCAGCGCGATGACGATCGCCATCAGCACCACCGACTGCGCGGCCGAGCCGCCGAGGTCGAGCGCCTGCACGCCGTCCTGGTAGACCTTGAACACCAGCACCTGCGTCGCCTGCGCCGGCCCGCCCTGGGTGGTCGCGTCGATGACCGCGAACGTGTCGAAGAAGGCGTACACGACGTTGACGACCAAAAGGAAGAAGGTGGTGGGCGAGAGCAGCGGGAAGACGATGGTCCAGAAGCGCCGCACCGGGCCGGCGCCGTCGATCGCCGCCGCCTCGACGAGCGAAGCGGGCACCGACTGCAGGCCGGCGAGGAAGAACAGGAAGTTGTAGCTGATCTGCTTCCAGGCCGCCGCGACCACGACGAGGAACAGCGCCTGGCCGCTGTGGACGTAATAGTTCCAGTCCACGCCGAAGGAGCGCAGCGCGTACGCAATGACGCCGATCGAAGGCGACAGCAGGAACATCCAGAGCACGCCGGCGATCGCCGGCGCGACGGCATACGGCCAGACGAGCAGCGTCTTGTAGGCCGTGGCGCCGCGCAGCACGCGGTCGGCGAACACCGCCAGCAGCAGCGACACGGCGAGGCCGGACGCCGCGACCAGCACCGCGAAGAGCGCCGTGACCTTGAACGAGGCGAGGTAGAGCGGGTCGTGGAACAGCGTCTGGAAGTTGTCCAGCCAGACGAACTGCGCGCGCGCCGCGAACGCGTCCTGCAGCAGCGTCGACCAGTAGAGCGCCTGGGCCGCCGGCCAGAAGAAGAACACCAGTGTCACCGCGATCTGCGGTGACACCAGCAGGTATGGCAGCCAGCGGGAGCGGAAGCGGACCCGCTTTTCCATGCCGCGGCCCGGCGCTATGCCGCTACTGGTTCGCCTTCTGGAACCGCACCAGCAGCTCGTTGCCGCGCTTCACGCCCTCGTCGAGCGCCTGCTTGGCGCTCTTCTGGCCGCTCCACACCGACTCGAGCTCCTCGTCGATCACGTTGCGGATCTGCACGAAGTTGCCCAGGCGCAGGCCCTTGGAGTTCGGCGTCGGCGCCTTGTTGGTCAGCTCCTTGATCGCCGTGTCGAACCCCGGCCGCTCCTGGTAGAGGCCCTGCTTCTTCGCCAGCTCGTAGGCCGCCAGCGTGATCGGCACGTAGCCGGTCGACTTGTGCCAGTCGAGCTGGATCTCCGGCGAGGAGACGAAGGTGAAGAACTTCGCCACGCCCTTGTAGACCTCCGGGTTCTTCTGGTTCATCACCCAGAGCGTCGCGCCGCCGATGATGGTGTTCTGCGGCGCGCCCTTCACGTCCGCGTAGTACGGCAGCGGCGCGACGCCGAACTCGAACTTGGCGTTGGCCTTGATGTTGGCGTAGGCCCCGCTCGACTGCGTCATCATGGCGCAGTCGCCGTTGGCGAATTTCGCCGTCGGCTCGTCCTTGCGACCCACGTAGGTGAACAGGCCCTGCTTCGCCATGTTGCCGAGGTTCTGGATGTGCTTGACCTGCACCGGCCCGTTGAAGGTGAGCCGCGTATCGAGGCCGCCGAAGCCGTTCTGCTTCGTCGCAAAAGGCACGTTGTGCCAGGCGCTGAAGCTTTCCAGCTGCACCCACGACTGCCAGCCGGTGGTGAACGGGCAGGCCACGCCGGCCGCCTTCAGCTTCTCGGCGTCCTTGGTCAGCTCGGGCCAGGTCTTGGGCGGCTTGTTCGGGTCGAGGCCCGCCTTCTTGAAGGCGTCCTTGTTGATGTAGAGCACCTGCGTCGAGCTGTTGAACGGCATCGACAGCAGGTGGCCCTTGGTGTCGGAGTAGTACGAGGTGACCGCCGGCAGGTAGTCCTTCGGATCGAACTTCTCGTGCTGCTCGGCCATCAGCTGGTAGACCGGCTTGATGGCACCCTTGGCGGCCATCATGGTCGCCGTGCCGACCTCGAACACCTGCAGGATGGCGGGCGGGTTGCCGGAGCGGTAGGCCGCGATCGCCGCGGTCATCGACTCGTCGTACTGGCCCTTGTAGACCGCCACCACCTTGTACTGCGACTGGCTGGCGTTGAACTTCTCGGCGATCTCGTTCACCTTGTCGCCGAGCTTGCCGGCCATCGAGTGCCACCACTGGATCTCGGTCTGCGCGTGCGCGAGCGGCGCGCACAGGACGGCGGCCGCAAAAGCTGCGGCGCGGGTTGCGACTTTCATCGAATCCTCCCCTCGTTGAATAGCGCGAAGCTTACCGCGCCGAGCTTATTCCACTGTCACGGATTTCGCCAGATTGCGCGGCTTGTCGACGTCGGTTCCCCGGGCGAGGGCCGTGTGGTACGCCAGGAGCTGCAGGGGCACGACGTGCAGGATCGGCGAGAGCAGGCCGTAGTGCTCGGGCAGCCGGATCACGTTGACGCCGGGCGAGGAGCCGATGCGGGTGCCGGTATCGGCGAAGACGTAGAGCTCGCCGCCGCGCGCCCGCACTTCCTGCATGTTGGACTTGAGCTTCTCGAGCAGCGCATCGTTCGGCGCCACGGTGACGACCGGCATCTCGCGCGTCACCAGCGCGAGCGGGCCGTGCTTCAGCTCGCCCGCCGGATAGGCCTCGGCGTGGATGTAGGAGATCTCCTTCAGCTTGAGCGCGCCTTCCAGGGCGATCGGGTAGTGCAGGCCGCGGCCGAGGAAGAGCGCGTGCTCCCGGGCGGCGAAGCGCTCGGCCCAGGCGATGATCTGGGGCTCGAGGGCGAGCGCCGCGCCGAGCGCGGTCGGCAGGTGGCGCAGCGCCTTGAGGTGCTCCGCCTCGTCGGCGAGGCGGCCGCGCGCCTTCGCGAGCGTCAGGGCGAGCAGGTAGAGCGCCACCAGCTGCGTGGTGAAGGCCTTGGTCGACGCGACGCCGATCTCGACGCC
>Ga0310810_10001305_pt1 | contig 25922 bp, 26 predicted proteins | sample NCmetagenome_FD_207641 | JGI IMG/M metagenome (GOLD analysis project Ga0310810, IMG submission 207641) | Soil microbial communities from experimental microcosm in Duke University, North Carolina, United States - NC | ecosystem: Engineered > Artificial ecosystem > Soil microcosm > Unclassified ...
TTCAGCGGAGACAGCCTCTCCCCCTCTGACCTGATGCCGATGCTTCCACAGCCCGGATCGCTGAAGACATCGAGAGCCCGCCCGTAGTGATAGCTGCAGCCATTGGGCTCAAGCAGCGAGTTGAGGGCATCCGGGCGTTCCCAATGAGCCGTGAGCATGGCGGTTCGGGCGGGATTGCGCCGACTGAACATAAATGAGAGATGATCAGGATACCAATCGGCGCCACCGGTTGCGTAAGAGACGAACAGGCTGGCCCTCGCCGTTGCACAGAGCTCCGCCAAGTACCCATTGGTCAGATACCCGTTTTCACCCACGTCCAACCACTTCCCGGGATGAGACAGCGGCGCGTGTGCCGCATGGCTGCGGATTTCGAGCAATTGCTGCTGTGACGCGAAGAGGAGCCGTATGGGACCGTACCTGTCGACGAGCCGGCGGATCACGTCATCTTTCAACGCTGATCGGCCATCGTTCGTCGGGCCGCTGTCTGCGTGGACCAACACGTTCTGGCCACGATCGCTGACGAGATAGCAATTCCGCGGCATTTCCAGATCGCAGGGATCCTCTCCGTAGAACGGCACCGAGACGATCGCACCGCCTTCGAACGGCCACACTTCTCCATGCGCCAGTTCGACAATACGGCCGAACCCCAGTTCACGGAGCAGCGCCGTGTAGTCATAAAAGAAATGCTTTTTGTTTCGACGGCTGGGCACGATCACCGGCGTCTCTTTTGGGAAATGCAGCAAGGTGCGAGGATCGACGTGATCGTCATGGTCGTGCGTGAGGAAAATCGCCGCAGGCTTCGGCAGGAGCGATGGCCAAAGCGACGGGACCGAGGATTCGGCAAACCAGGGCAGAAGCCAGGGATCGAACAGGAAGACGTCGTGTTGTTGCCGGTAAAGCAGCGCCGCATGCCCTAGGTGCACCGTCTCCCGATCCTGCACCGCGTCAAACCATCGTTGCCGGATGGAAGTCTCCGGTGAACTGCACAGACACTCATGCTGTTGGAGCGCGTCCATCACGCGAGAGAGCACCGGTTGTGCCTCCCGGGGAGAAGAAAGGAGCACGGTTTTGATTTCTTCTGTCCGATGACTCCCGTCCAGCATGCCGATTAACTTCCCGATCACCGGTCCGAGAGACCGCTGATCGAATCCAATGGGGATAGCCTGCCGCTTCACCGAATGGAAGATGCGGAGGCCGCCGTTCGTTACGGTCGAGGACTTCGCCGACTGAAACGGCAGTTCCCATTGAAACCTTCCGTCCGGCGTTCGGCCGCATCGAATGTGCCGGCTCAGATAGGGGCGGGCATTGACGACTTCGGCATAGGCGTCCTCCAGTCGCTTGGAGCGGTCGGGATCATCCAGCGGGGCCCGTTTGGAGAAGACGTCGCTGATGGCGGTATCAATCAAACTCGCCAATAAGGAATGGGCCTCTTGGAGCGCCGCGACAACTTCAGGAGCAAGCCCTCCGACGAAGGGAAATGGTCCCGGTGGTTCGGCGCTTTCCAACTGTATCCAGCACCACGGGACTAGACTGAGAAACTGGTCTCGCGGCAACGTCGTCCAGCTCGTATTCATCTAGACCCGCTGACTAATCGTGGGTTCATACAAGGCTTGAATGACATTCCCGTCGGGATCGGAAAAATAAAACGAGTAGCTGCCGTCTCTATGTTGTTTCGGCGCCTTCGCGATTGCACCGCCCAGCGAGAGGATCTTGGGTTCGATCTCTTGATACATCCGGTCCACGGCGCTGGCGTCTTCGAGAAGTACGCCGATATGATCGAGCAATTGTGCTTGGACCGGCCGATAGGCCCCAAGCTCGCCTTGAGCGATCTGATGCAGCGCGAGATTGTCGGTTCCGGAACTGAGGTAGAGGTTGTCGGCATCCGGCTCCCAGACGACCTTCATCGCCAACAACTCTTCATAAAAGGCGCGCGACCGCGCGAGATTGGTGACGCGCAAGGCCACATGCCGGAGGCCCCGATGCACGGCTCGTTCCATGGCATCCATCTCCCAGCCCATCCCCACCGGCCTGACAGCCACCTGCCGTATAGTAGGAGCGCCTCTGGAGCGCCGTCAAACTGATTTTCATCTGCGCCTGTGCGGTGCGGCTCCATCGGACGTTGTGGTACGATGCCTTCACGTCGACACTGGAGAGGATCATGGCTTGGCTTTTGTCGTTTCTCCTCGTTGCCTCGGTCCTGTTGAGCCGAGGAGGGATCGTTGGCAGCACGACCGCGGTAAAGGGGGATGACCCCGCTCCGATGACCATAGTTCCCGCGGGGCCGTTTCCGATGGGCGTCCCCTCGGGCGACCGCGACGGAGGACGCGATGAGTATCCTCGTCACGAAGTGTTTCTGGATGCATATGCGATCGACGTCTATGAGGTCACGAACGGCCGTTACCTTGCATTCGTCAAGGCCACGGGCCACCGCGTGCCGCAGAATCCGAGGGATGCGACGCGGAACCTCTGGCAAGGGGACGTCATCACCGACTCGCTCGCGGATCGTCCGGTCGTCAATGTCGACTGGTCGGACGCGGCCGCCTATTGCGCCTGGGCAGGCAAACGGCTCCCAACCGAGGCCGAATGGGAAAAGGCCGCCAAAGGCAACCATGATTGGCGTTTTCCCTGGGGCAACGTGGAGCCCACCGCAAAACATCTCAATTACAACCAACAGTGGATCGGTGAGAAAACATTAATGCCAGTGGGAAGCTACGAAGCCGGGAAAAGTCCCTATGGTGTCTACGATATGGCGGGCAATGTCTGGGAATGGGTGAACGACTGGTACGATGCCCGCTATTACGAGAAGAGTCCCAAGAAAAATCCCAAAGGTCCTGAGACGGGCACCAAACGCGTGCTGCGCGGATCGGGTTGGCAGAACGAAACCCCGACTGTCCGCATCTTTACACGCGTGGACAGCGAGCCATCCGTCAGGAACGAATCGACCGGGTTTCGCTGCGCCCGCGATGCGAAATAAACGTTTGGGGGCGATCCTGCGCCGTCGCCATGGTACAAACGTGTCATGACCCCCTCCGATCAGACAGATCAGCTGAGAAACAAAACGAAGCAATTTGCGATCGGGATCCTGAAACTGTGCAGTCCGCTTCCCCAAACGCCTGAAACTCTTGCCATTCAGACGCCCCTTGTGAAAGCCGCCACTACGCTGGCCGCAAATTGCCGCGCGCTCGCGCGGGCCTGGTCTGAAGATGATTTTCATCGTAACCGGAACTTGGCTTCCGGGGACGCGGATGACTGCGTCTTTTGGCTGGAGCTGCTCGCCGCGGCCGGCACGGACCAAGACCAGTCGATTCAAGCCCTGCTGGACGAGGCGTCGGACATTGTGGCGCTGCTCTCCATCTGCGGCGAACCCGACACGGCTGCGCCTGCGGCCGAGGGTGAGCCCGGCCCTTTGGCAACAGCCGCCACGCCTTCTGCGGCACCACCGCCTTTGCCCACCGACTACCACGGCTTACGGGTGTTGTCGTTTGAGAGCAGGATGGCGGCCGAGATGGTGCGAATGATCCAACGTCATGGCGGAACGCCACGGGTCGTTCCGGCCATGAGAGAAATTCCAATTCCGCTTCAAGACAATGGCGCAGTGTTTCGCTTCGGCGTGAAACTCATCCTCCATCAAGTCGATATCCTGATTCTGATGACGGGCGTGGGAGCCAAGGCGCTGTTCGATGTGCTTCAAACACGTTATCCCCTCGCCGAAATCATCGAGGCACTCAAGAAAACGATCATCGTCACTCGCGGTCCCAAGCCGTTGGCGGTCATGAAGACCCTGGGGGTGGAGGCCAACATTACAGTGCCCGAGCCCAACACCTGGCATGATGTGATCGCTACCCTGGATTACTACCGTCCGGTGCAGGGCCTGAAAATTGCGATCCAGGAATACGGAATCTCCAAGCCGGACATGATCGAGGATTTAAGCAAGCGGGGCGCCGAAGTGTTTTCGGTACCCGTGTACCGTTGGGCGCTTCCCGAAGACACGGGACCGCTCGAAACGGCGATCCGGGACGTTCTCGACGGTGCATGTGACGCGATGCTGATTACGAATGCCGCCCAAATCGATCACGTCATGCAACTGGCGGAGCGGAACAACACCGCTCAAGCGTTCAGAGAGGCGTGCACACGCATGGTCGTGGCCTCCATCGGCCCCACGGCCAGCGAAGGTCTCAAGCAACACGACCTTCCGGTCGACTTCGAGCCCTCACACCCGAAAATGGGCATTCTCGTGAAAGAATTGAGCGAGCAGATCCACGGCCTTCGGCAGGCCAAATTGGGTCAACGGCAAGACCCTTGATGTGTGACGAGCGCTCGGCCTAGTGCAAACTCGTTTGAGCAGGTTGAGAAGAAGACCCATCGGGAGCTTTGACATCCCGCGCACACCGAAAGCCCAGCCAGTTCATCTTGGTCTGGGGTTCAGTACCGTTCCGCTGCGCGGGGCGCACTGAGGGTGTACTGTCGATCCACCCACCCCCGCGGAACGCTCGCTGCGTCCCCTTCTCGGGCCCCTTGGGATTTCGGTCCGGCGCTTTTTTGTAGTACGACGGGTCATACCAGTCTGCGGTCCATTCAGCCACATTGCCAGCCATCTGAAAAACGCCATAGGGGCTGACCGAGTTCTCATATTTGTCGACGGAAATAATGGGGGGATACAACAACAAGCGCTCCGGCCGGTCGCGCACGGGTCCTGACAGGCCGGTACGGCCAAAATTCGCTCGGCTCAGTCCTGCCGGCTCGTTCCCCCAGGGGTAAATCCGTCCGTCATCGCCGCGTGCAGCCTTTTCCCACTCCGCTGAGGTGGGCAAGCGCTTGCCGGCCCACTGACAGTACGCATCGGCGTCGAACCATGAGACGTGCATGACGGGGTGACTCGCCATCGTCTCTTGAAAATTTCCACCATCATATTGCCAATCAATCAACGGGTCGCGATTCGTTGCCAGGACAAACTTGAGGAACTGCACTGTTGTCACTTCGAATTTATCAATCTCATAGGCGTCCAAATACACTTTTCGCTGCGGAAATTCCGCGGGATACGCGTTGCGGTCGACTTTCTTGTCGCTTCCCATCACAAATGTCCCGGCAGGGATGGTCACCATCTCGTCGTGCGCCGGCAATTTCGCCCGCTCGGCGGCGATTTTCTTCCCCTCAGGTGTCCACTCCCTCATCACGTCCGCGACGTCCAACGCCCATGCGGAGAGACCTATGCTAATGACTCCCATGATGACGATGCCCGCTGTAATGCTGGCCCTTTGCACGTTACGTCCTCCTGTGTTGTCACGGGTTGTTCAGTTCCCCCGTGGAGGGTTGTCAAATTCCTCTAGCGGCTGAAAGTTCACCGGCAGATTGAACAGGTAATCGGACACGGGGCGCATTTTCACATGTTGATACTCGATAATCCAACTGCCGTCTTTCTTGGCCAGTTTCATCGGAAAGTGGAGGTCGGTCGCAATCCACTGGTAGTACTCCTCCACGTGCTCGCCCTGCTTTGTCGTCACTTGGTACAAGATGGTTGGATGGCCCTCTCGCACTTCGGCCCCAATTTCCTGGCGAGAAATTTCCCCTTCGAGCCGGGGTGTGACATGGAGTTCCTGGTCTGCGTCGTACGGGAGCGTTTTGAAATGTTTCATTCGCGAGAGCAGATGCCAGACCAGTTGCTTGTCCTTGCGCACAATCGTGACATTGACCGGCCCGAGCGAGTTGTGCTCGATGCGCCACATCTGATCGCGATAATAGATGAAGGCTTTGTGCGTCCGGCCATCGATCTTGGTGATCTGGTCGGCGGTGAACTCCAGTGCATACGTCGAATTCGCCGTTGTCAGGCCGATCACAGCGAGAGAGAAGACGCTCAGCCACCCGCGCATGATCCCATCCTAACATAGGGCTGTGAGGGTCCGGGTACGGTTCGATACCTCGCGATTTCAGCGAATGGCCAATACGCCCGCCCCCTTGATGGCGCCGGCCTTCAAGCTCCGCAGCGCTCGATTGGCTTCGCTTAAGGGAAACCGTTGCGTCCGCGGTTTGATGGGAATCGCGGCCGCTTCCCGCAACAATTCGATGCCGTCCTGCCTCGTATTCGCGGTGACGCTGGAGATCATCCGCTCGCCGAAAAGATCCCGATCGTAGTCGAGGGGTGGAATCGTGCTCATGTGAATGCCTGCCAGGGCCAAGGTGCCTCCACGCTCGAGCGCGCGCAGTGCCGGCACGACCAATTCTCCCGCCGGCGCAAAGATGATTGAACCATGCAGCTTAATCGGCGGAGTTTCCGACGCATCGCCCACCCAAGTGGCACCCATTTCCTGGGCCAGGTCACGGTGTTCTTTTTTCAATGAACAGACGTAGACCTCGCACCCCCAGTGACGGGCAATCTGAATGGCAATATGGGCGGATGCCCCGAATCCATAGAGACCGAGCCGGTGCCCGGCTTGCACACGGCTGATCCGAAGCGCCCGATAGCCGATGATCCCTGCGCAGAGGAGCGGCGCGGCTTCCTCATCGGAAAACGCGTCGGGAATTTGATACGCGAACGTCGCCGGTACGACAGCGTACTCCGCATAGCCGCCGTCAACCTGATAGCCGGTGAAACGCGCCGCCAAACACAGGTTCTGCCGGCCGCTCGTGCAATATTGACACTCCCCGCAGGTCCCTTGAAGCCAAGCAATGCCAACCCGTTCCCCAATGCGCCGCGTTGTCACGCCGGATCCAACCTGGCTGATGATGCCGACGGCCTGATGGCCGGGTATCAGAGGCAGCTTCGGATGTTCGAGCTCGCCTTCGATGACATGCAGATCAGTCCGACAGATCCCGCACACGCTCACTTCCACAAGCACCTCGCCTGGCCCGGGCTGAGGGATGGGAACATGACGAGAGACGAGGGGATCCGCGGCCACTGCACCGATCTGTTCGAGAACCATTGCCTTCATGGCGATGAGCACGCGTGGGTGGGGGCGATGCACACGCTGGCATGGAGAATGCCGACGGACGTGAGAGGGATCAGGGCTTCGCCTTGATGCACTCGAGGTCGAGTTTGATCAGGACTTCATCGCCTACGACGAGTCCTCCGCCGTCGAGTGTCTTGCTCCAGACCATGCCAAAATCTTTCCGGTTCAATTTACCTTCGGCGTTGAATCCGGCTCGTAGATTGCCCCATGAATCCTTGGCCACGCCGTTGAAGCTTCCCGTCAGCGTGATGTCCTTGGTCACCCCGCGCAGTGTCAATTCTCCAACCGCTTCGTAGCCATCAGAGCTTTTCTTGTAATGCTTCAGCCGGTACGTCATCGTGGGATACTTTTCGACGTCGAGAAAGTCCGGGTTCCGCAAATGGGCGTCACGCTTTTCGTGTTTGGTGTTGACGGACGCGGTCTTGATGGTGGCCTCGATGGCCTTCACCGTTCCGGCGTCCGTGTCCATGTCGATAAAACCTTGATAGTCTGTGAAGTGTCCGGTCGTTTTCGAAACGACCATGTGTGCCACGCGGAAGGCGATAGTGGAATGGTCCGGATCGACATTCCACCGGGCCGACTCGGCCTGTGCCAGGTGCGACCATGCGTTCGAAAAACAGAGGACGGCGAGCGCGATGCGGACGTGCGATGCGTTGATCATGCGCCAGGTTTCCGCTTCGAATCGACCGCTACTTTTTCAACGTGGCGGGCGTTTCAAGTTTGCCGTTTGATGTATTACCGACCGACTGCACGTCGCGCGTTTTCGCGCGGGCTCCGGTCCTCATGCGGACGTGCACGTCAACCGGTTCGTCCCCGACTTCCTGCGGCACCGGCGGAAACGGCTGAGCATTGACCACCGCGTAAATTCCCGCCTCGTCAATCTCACGGACGCCGGACCCTTTTTCAATCTCAATCAACTGCGCGCGGCCGTTGGGATACAGCTTGAATCGCACGCGAACGGTCTCGCTGCTCGGCCCGCGACGGATACCTCGCACCTGCCGCGCCCAGCTGCGGCTGACGAGCAGGCTGATTTGCTGCCAATAGGCCTTCCCTTGCGCGGGGTCGGCAAGCGGCATCAGATCTTCCTCAACCAGAGCGCCTGCCGCGACGGGAGCGCCGCTGGGTTGCGGTTCCTCGACAATCAGATCGCTGGTCGACGGTTCTTCGGGCCGCACGGCTGGGGGTTCGCTCGTGTCGCTCACCGGCTCCTGTCGCTCTAACGTCACGTAGACGATGCGTTTCATGATCCGCTCGAGTTTGTCCGAGCGTGATTTAGCGAACGTGATTTGGATGCGCGCGGCTTTCTGATGAACTGAGGTCCGACTCGTGGGCATCGGGTCGAGGGTGACCTCCGCCTTCATGGTGGAGGTTTCCGCATCGGGCTCCAGGGTGATAATTTGAGGTTCAAACAAAATTGATTCGCACAGCGCGACGATTGGGGACGCTCCTGGAGCGACGCCGCCCAAGGTGATGAGGAGCGTGAGCGGCTTGCCGGTCTGCAGGTCACCGTCCGAATCCTGCTGTTGAAGTTCAAACCGGGCCCAGCGGGTGACCTGCGCAGAAGCGGATGAAGCCGAAAATGGGGCGGGAACCGGACTCCAGAGTGTGACGCAAACGAGCAACACACAACATGTCATCGTTCGACAACATTGCGTCAGCATGAACGGCATCCTACCTAGGCCGCAGACAATTGCGCAACCCGTATTTTCCCGGAGGTTAGGCAAGCCGTGAAGACTGGGATACAATGGAGCCATGCGTGCGTTGATCAAGACAGCGCCTGAACCCGGTTTGACCGCGACGACTTGTCCAGATCCCACACCGGGGCCGCACGACGCCGTCATTCGTGTGAAGGCAACGTCGCTGTGCGGTACGGACGCGCACATCTACAACTGGGACCCCTGGGCGCATAGCCGCATTCATCCCCCGCGCATTATCGGTCATGAGATGTGCGGGGAAGTGGTCGAGGTCGGCGCCTCCGTCAAACTCGTCAAGATCGGCGATTACGTCGCCGCAGAGTCTCATCTCACGTGTGGCACATGCTTTCAATGTCGCACCGGCCAGGCGCACGTCTGCCGCAATTACAGGATACTCGGGGTGGACCGCGATGGATCATTCGCGGAATATGTGGTGCTGCCGGAGAACGTCCTTTGGCACACTGCTTCGTCTATTGCGCCCGAGTATGCCTCGATTCAAGAGCCGCTTGGAAACGCCGTGAATGCGGCATTGGTCGACGATGTTACCGGCCATACGGTGCTCATTACGGGATGCGGCCCTACCGGCCTCTTTGCGGCCGCGGTGGCTCGCACGTCCGGAGCGGCGACCATCATCGCCTCCGACGTCAGCGAGTACCGTCTGGGCCTCGCCAAACAGGTTGGAGCCGATCATGTCTTGAATGCGCGCGTGGAGACGCCGGCCGCGCTGGCGACAGCCATCCACGACATCACCGATGGCGAAGGTGTGGATGTCTCTCTAGAAATGTCCGGCGATCCGTCGGCGCTCCATCTGGCCTTCCGTGCCGTGAAGAACGGTGGCCGCGTGACGCTCTTCGGCATTCCGACCGGCCCCGTGATCTGCGATCTTGCCAACGATATCATCTTCAAGGGCATCCGAGTCCACGGCATTACGGGCAGGCGTTTGTTCAGCACGTGGTACCGGCTCGCCGGCCTCTTTAAAGCAGGGCTCAACATCAAACCGATCGTCACGCACACATTTCCGATGAGCGAGTTCGCCAAGGGGTTTGATCTCATCAGGTCGGGTCAATGTGGCAAAGTGGTTCTGCTCCCATGATACCCGTGTGCTGTCCGTCCTCCAGACCTGCCATCGGCGGGCGAACCCATGGCTGATTCCATGCTGAACCAGATTGCCGGCCAGCAGTTGGACGACATCCGCGCCAAAGGCCTGTACAAATCCGAGCGGCGGCTTCTGAGTCCGCAACAGGCGGAAATCACCGTAGCACAGGGCCGAGTGTTGAATCTCTGCGCCAATAACTACCTGGGCCTGGCGAATCATCCAACGATCGTCGATGCGGGGACCGAGGGACTTCGGACGCACGGCTATGGTATGGCGTCCGTACGCTTCATCTGCGGGACGCAGCAAATTCACAAAGATCTCGAATGTGCGATCAGCGCGTTTCTTCGGACGGAAGACACGATCTTGTACGGATCCTGTTTTGATGCCAATGGCGGCCTCTTTGAGGTGCTGCTCGATGAGCGCGACGCCGTCATCAGCGATGCCCTGAACCATGCGAGCGTGATCGATGGCATCAGGCTCTGCAAAGCCAAACGCTTTCGCTTCGCTCATTCCGATATGACGGAGCTGGAATCACGGCTGAATGAGGCACGGAGCAGCCGCCTGCGCCTCATCGCGACTGACGGGGTGTTCTCGATGGATGGCGACTTGGCGAAGCTCGACCGCATTGTCCGGATCGCCGAACGATACGAGGCCGCAGTCATGGTCGACGACAGTCATGCCACCGGCATCGTCGGTGCACAGGGAAGGGGCACGCCTGACCACTTCGCGGTCGTCGACCGCATCGATATCGTGACGAGCACGTTAGGCAAGACGCTCGGTGGAGCGACCGGAGGCTTCACAGCGGGACGCAAAAACGTCATTGACCTGCTTCGTCAGCGTTCCCGGCCCTACCTGTTCTCGAATGCCGTGCCTCCGGCAGTTGCCGCCGGCGGTCTGCGCGCTCTGACGCTCGTTGAGGAGGGCGACGCGTTGCGAGCACGCCTTCGCGACAATACCGTCTTTTTTAGGAGCCAACTCACCAAGCTGGGATTCCGTCTGGTCGACGGAGATCATCCCATCATTCCGATCATGCTCGGCGACGCTTCCTTGGCCGCAGCGATGGCCGAACGGATGTTGGAAGAGGGGGTCTATGTGGTGGCATTCAGCTATCCCGTGGTGCCGCAGGGACAGGCGAGAATCCGTGTCCAGATGTCGGCCGCTCATACTCGCGAAGAACTCGAACGGGCGGTCGTGGCTTTTGCCAAGGTGGGGCGTGACCTGAACGTCGTGAAATAGTGCCGGGGGTGCTGGCCTGCGCACTACTCCCGAATCGCCCTCGTCCGGGATTGCAGGTAGGCGTTGCGAACAGCCGTGTAGAGATCGAGCGTGGCCTCCTCCACGCCTTGGAATTTTTCGAGATTCCGCGAGCGCTCGTTGACGATCTCACCAACGCGCACCCCAATCTGCAGAAGGCTCGTCGTCGTGCGGTTTTTGTGAGCTATCAACGATGGGATGCCGTCGACTTCAATAATGGGTGCCACCAGCCAGTTGATCGGATTGAGAAAAATATCGGTGACATATCCCGCAAAGTCCCGCACGGTGAACGGTTGCAGGAACGGTAACACCAGGTATGGACCCGGCTTTACGCCGTACACTCCCAACGTCTGTCCGAAATCTTCGTCAGGCGTCACCAAATCGATTTCCTTAGCCAGATCAAGAAAGCCTGCATAGCCAACCGTCGTGTTTAAGAGAAACCGTCCGACCTCAATTCCCGCGCCTTTGACCTTCCCCTGAAAGACATTATTCAAAAACCGCTGCGGAAACCGCAGATTGTAGAAAATGTTGCTGATGCCTACCTGAACGAAGTCCGGAATGATGAAATCGTATCCCTGGGCGACCGGCTTCAGCGCGTACTTGTCCACCTGACGATTGAACTCAAAGACCATGGTGTTGAAAGATTCCCAGGGATCGTATTCTTCCCCCCCTTCGTCCGCCTTCGCAAACGGATCGAACAGTTCATCGGCGTAGCCTCCGAGCGACGGACGTTGAGCCCCGATTGCCGGCAGATCTGCGATCGAGAGCTCCCCTGCCTCCACGAAGAGGACCGGCGGGGACACCGTGTGATCGCGCATACCCTCTTCGGCTTCCTGGTGAATGGCACTAGGAGGCATGGTCCCCGCACAGCCGCTTAACAGCGCGATCACGGCGAAGACAAGCAGGATTTGCATAGGAAACATGCTTACTGGTTTAGATCCGTCGTGGGAAAGAGGCGTGAGGGCATTGCCGCGCACTGTACCAAAATGTCCTTCAGCCGCCAAATTATTTTTTGCTTCTACGGATGGATTAGGCGGTCGGCAAAGTCGGCAAGCAGTTGAAGGTACGACGCTCCTCCCACCTGATAGGTGTCGTTGTGGCGTGCGCCCGCGATGAGATGAAACACCTTAGGCGGTTTCGCGGCCTCGAACACCTGCCGGCCTAATTCCAGCGGAATGATGTCGTCCTGATCTCCATGGATCATCAGCTTCGGGAGGGAAAGCGCCGGCACGCGATCGATCACGCGGAATTCGGCGCCAAGCAGCCAATGCACCGGCAGCCCGCCGTAATAAAACTTGGCGACCGCCTCGATCGACGGGAAGGCGGATTCGAGGATCAATCCCGCCGCCGGCTTATGCACGGCGAGGTCGGCGGCGACCGCGGCGCCAAGGGAGCGGCCAAAAATCACCAGACGGTCGGGCCTGATCATCCGGACGCGCGTCAGATAGTCATGGGCGCCCATGGCGTCCAGATACAGCCCCTTCTCATTGGGCTGCGCTGCCTGGCTTTTCCCATAGCCGCGATAATCGAAGAGGAAGACGGAGAGGCCTTGTCGGAACAGCAGGCGGAGGTTGTCGAGCCGGTTGACGATATTCCCGGCATTGCCGTGACACCAAACGAGGACAGGACCATCTGCCCGCGCTTCGACATACCAGCCAAAAAGTTTGGTGCCATCGGCCGCCGGGAACCAAACATCTTCAAGGGGAAGGCCGCTCGCGGCACGCCAGTCCTTGTCATGCCAGCGCTCTGGATGAAAGACGAAGAATTGGTCGAGGATGTTTCTGCGCAACATCGGGTCAGAAAGATTTTGAGCCTTAAAACGACCAGCCAAGCCCACCCGAAACAAGATGGGTCTGCAAATCGAGTTTGACTTTCGTGTTTCCCGTGCCTTCGCTATCCCAACTATATTTGGCAACGTAGTACTTGTACTCTCCGAAGAGAAATAATTGCTTGGTGACGAAGGTTCGGACTCCACCGAGAAACTGATAGGCAAATGTCCAGTCTGCTGAAGTGCCCGAAAGGTTGGAGTTGCCGTTTTGGATGTTGACATTATAGAGAAAGCCGGTCGACGAGCCGGCTCCAGCCCCGATATACGGCTGAACGTGATCCCCGGGATAGCGCAGGATCAGGTTATACATTGTGCTCACCGCCACGAGATTGGCCTGGGCCTGCGTCGTCCCCCCACCCGATGTGGTTCGGGGAGCACGGACACTCCCTCCGAGGCCCAACGCTTCGATCTCGACCCCTAACACCTTCCGTGTGAACCACGGGTACACGTCAAATTTGATCCCGGCACCAATGGTTCCCCGCACGTCGGTGTTGGGAATGGAACTCCCGCCAACGGACAAGCCGTTATCCTGCGGAATCACCCCGACGACATGACCGCTGAGCAACAGATCTACCTTTTGCTTGAATCCGGAGGGTGCCGGCGAAGGTTCCTGGCCGAAGGCGACACTCGTCCACCACATTCCGAAGAAAAGGACGCCTGCCACCGATCGAAAGCAGAGCAAATGGTCCATCGTGCGCATTCTGGAGCAGCGAAGTCTCGAACCGCAAGAGCGGCCGACGAATGAAATTCTTTGAGCCAGTCTAGCAACAACTCGATATCTTGGGTATACTCCGGCTCATTTCATTCTGTGGAGGGTCGCTCATGCAGAACGATGGACCACGGGAGCCGTCCCTCAAATGCGATGTCCTGGTTATCGGTGGCGGACCAGCAGGCTCGACCATCTCGGCATTACTGGCTGAGCGCGGGTGGAAGGTGTACGTCCTCGAAAAGGATTCTCACCCTCGCTTTCACATCGGCGAATCGCTGCTCCCTCAATCCATCCCGATGCTCAAACGACTAGGGGTCCTGTCGGAGGTGGAGAAGATTGGAATTATCAAGTACGGCGCACAAATGGTGTCGTATCGCTATGGTCGATCGCAGATGTTTTATTTTGCACAAGCGTTCGATGAATCCCAGCCCTATGCCTTTGAAATCAAGCGATCCGAGTTCGATGCCATTCTGGCAAACAATGCTGTCGCCAAAGGCGCACACTGGCACGAAGGCGTAAGAGCGCAGCGTGTTGATTTCCGTAGCGGGCAGACCTCGTTAGTCCACACGGAGGATCGAGAGGGCCGGACACAAATCTTGGAAGCCCGGTTTGTGGTCGATGCGAGCGGCCGCGACACCTTCTTGTCTGGCCAGTTGGGCGGGAAGCACCGGAGCAAGAAACACGGCAGCGCTGCTGTATTCGGCCATTTCGCGGGCGTCACGCGGCTGACCGGAATGGATGAGGGCAATATCATTGCCGGTTGGCTCGATGACGGCTGGTGTTGGCTCATCCCCTTCAAAGATGGAACGATGAGCGTGGGCGTCGTCTGTCATCCGGATTACCTTAAAACCCGATCCGCTTCTCTTGATCAGTTTCTTTTGGACACGCTGCGCCAATCACCTCCCATCGCCAAACGTATGGAGAATGCCAGACCGTTGACACCGACATATGCCGCCGCCAACTTCTCCTATCGCCGCGACACCATGTCCGGTGAGGGATATTTGATGGTCGGAGATGCCTTCGCCTTCATTGACCCCGTGTTTTCCAGCGGTGTCCATCTTGCGTTGAATAGCGGCTCCATGGGAGCAGAAGTCGTCGATGCCTTTTTGCGCGGGATGCCGGACTACGCGATCCGTCTGAAACAGTTCGAGCGGACCGTGCGGCGAGGCATCGATACGTTCTCGTGGTTCATTCATCGATTCAATCAACCGGCGTTTGAATCGCTCTTCGTGTCTACCAACCGACCGCCGAAGATGGAGCGCGCCGTCCTTTCACTTCTTGCAGGAGATGTGTTCGCACAATCGAAAGCCCGTTTCCCGCTTTTTCTGTTTAAAGTTGTGTACTATGCGGTTTTCGTGTTCAATTGGAAAGAAAACTGGGCCGTCGCCCGTCGGCGAAAACGAGGAACCCGCGCCATCGTGACTGAAGTGACCGACTACGCGGTCAAATCGGCGTAGGCATCAAGTTCATTACCGACGAATGGGCATAAAAGAACGCCAACGCTCCCCGACCCCGCATGCCGCTCAACGGGTCATGGACCCGGCGGACCACGTAAAGTTGGCGTATGTGGAGCCGGCCAATCTGCCTCAGTGGCTGGCCATGTCGCGAACGTTTCCACTCGCCGTCGTCTCGTTCGGCTCTCCCTTGTCCTTTCCAGTTCCCTGCCCCGTCGTCTATCTTGACCTCCCCCAATTGGACGTCCCCCCACGATGCGAAGTATGGAGCAGCGTTCAATCGGTTCGCAGGTATCAAGCAGGAAGCTTTTGTGCCGCAGTGAGTGGGGATGTGTTGTTCGGTTCAATATCCATGGCCGAAGTTTCGGATTCCCTCTTGGATTACACGACCGAAATGGCCTACCGTGACATTCTGCGCCATACACACGGCTTGGGTTTCACGCATCTGTGGAGAATGTGGAACTACTTTCCGCGCATCAACGAAGAACAGCATGGCCTTGAACGCTATCGCCGGTTCTGCATCGGCCGTCATCAAGCGTTAGCCGACACGCTCTCCGATTTTCCTGGTTCGTTGCCAGCCGGCACGGCGGTAGGTACGCGAAGCGGCCCACTTCAGATCTACTTTCTTGCCGGGGGCCATCCTGTGACACACCTCGGCAACCCACGCCAAGTAGATGCATTCAACTACCCCAAACACTATGGTCCTCGTAGCCCATCGTTTGCCAGGGCCACGCTCTGCCGGTCGGAGGCGAGTGTCCAACTCTTCATTGCCGGGACCGCCAGTGTGGTGGGGCACGAAAGCCAGCATCAAGGCTTGCCGGACAGGCAAGCGCGAGAAACCCTCACCAACCTGCACACGATCATTGATCGTGCTGATTGCTTCGAGGACGACCCGCAATCCCTGTTCAAAGTCTATGTCAGGAATCCGGAACACTTAGAGGCCGTACGCCGGACTCTTGACGACTCCCCCCTCACGCATTCGAGCCGACTGTTGTTCTTGCAGGGCGACCTGTGCCGGAAAGAACTCCTGGTGGAAATCGAAGGGCTTGTCACGACGGTTTGATCGCCACCATGGAAGTCTACGACAGCCGGAACAGGTCTCTGTGGATTGCCCCTGCCGGGAAGGGAATGCATTATTGATGCATCAGAACCAGTGGGCCCGACGAGATCCGCACTCTCAGGACGGAAAAAGCCATGGATTCGGTTCAGTCAAACAGCTCTATTTCACGATCGATTGTGATTGGGTGCCGGGATCGCAGGCGGGCCTCGAGGCGTTGCTGACGTGCTGCGACCGTTACCATGTGAAAGCGACCGTGTTCTTCGCGGGTCGTTTCGCGGAGGCCTATCCGGATCTCGTCCGTGAATGTCATAAGCGGGGCCATCAGCTTGGCACGCATGGTTGGGCGCATGGAAGCTTGGAGCAAGACGAAGATTTTCGTACCGCCGATCCCGAACAGCAACGCCAGTGGATTCGTCGCGCGACTGAAGCGGTGCAACAGGCCACGGGCGTTCGCCCGGTCATCTTTCGAGCGCCCAATCTCTGGATCGGTGAAGCCACATTGCGCGTGCTGGAAGAAGAAGGCTACCTGTACGACTCGTCGGTGCCCGCCAGACGATTCGACTTTGGCTTCGGGCGAGTGCACTACCTCAAATATTTCTGGGCTCCTTCAGAGCCATACCGGCCGTCCGAACTCGATTTGAGCGCGTTGGGGACCAGCGCGATCACGGAAGTTCCCCCGTCGGCGTACCTATTTCCGGTCAACATGGCCACGCTGAGGATGTTGGGATTGTCCGTCCTTGGAAAGATGATCAGCTGGATCGGTCGAGACTCGAGACATTTGGTGTTCTATTGTCATCCATCGGAATTTGTCCATGCCAAGCAGCAGCACTTCCCCCGAGTCATGTCCAAGTGGAATCAATGGGGCATGTGCCCGGAGAACTTGTGTCTCGTTGAAGAACTGCTCGATTATCTGTTTCGCAGGGACTTTGTACCGGCACACATCATGCACGCGACGGTCCCGCAACTTGACTTGAGACAGCCAGTCGTACTAAGAGCAGGGGGCTTTTAGTGCGTCCATCCCTTTTTGAGAGGAGGATTCAGATGAGAAGTGTGTGGTCAACGGTCGCGATTTCGTGTCTCGTACTCGTCGCCGTCATGGGTTGCCGTGGCGCCGGTCAAATTTACCAGGTCAAAGATGCCCCGATTCAAACCGCAACCGGCAAAGAACCCAGCATGGAAGATGTCCAGAAGGCGATCATTGGGGCAGGTGCCGGGCTCGGATGGCAGATGGCCATCGTGAAACCAGGAGAAATTCTTGGGACGCTCAATGTCAGAAGCCATCAAGCCGTTGTGTCGATTCCCTACAATACGAAGCACTACAGCATTCTATACAAGGACAGCAACAACCTCCACTATAACGCCGAGAAGCAAACCATTCATGAAAACTATTCAGGCTGGGTTCAGCGACTGGATGGAGCCATCCGTTCTCGGTTGTCGGCGGCGGGAATGTAAGTGTACCCAAACTCCTGCCGCCCTGGGTGGCAGGAGTCGGCTTTCTCGCTCCCGTCACCAGCGTTCCTTGATCGTTTCGGATCGACTTGGACGCTGCACGCCTACCAGATGTTCCTCAGATCGACGACCGCTCAACCCTTCGGAAAGCACCCTCAAGAGACCTGACGGATAGAAGCCGCGCTTCAAGAGCTTTGCTGCCACCATCAACGTGATCCTCGAGATGTCCAGCACCGGTCTGAAATGACTGGGGCTCGGCCCTGAGCGCGGAGCGACTCCAACGGCGATGGTGGCGATTGTGATGCCATTCCAGGCTGCTTCGATCAGCGCTTCACTTTCAAAAACGAAACTCTGCGATTTTCCGTGCGGGACTCGAAGCCCTCGTAAGAAGGAGAGGGGATAGAACCGGAAGCCGGATTGGGAATCGTCGATTGAGCGGCCGGCCGCCCAGGAGATCCAGAAATCTGCCACGCGGTTGGCGCTGTATCGCCAGATCGAGGTTTTTCGCTGGGTCCGCCGGCGGACACCTATGAGAAACGCCTCAGGGTTGGCCTGCGATGCCGCGAGAAACAACGGGATCTCTTCCGGTGCATGTTGCCCGTCGGCGTCGAGCGTGACGACCCCCACGGCCCCCCGTGCCATGGCATATTGAAATCCAGCCCATAAACTGGCCGCCTTCCCGAGGTTTTCTTCATGGCGCAGAACCGTAACGTCCAAGCCGGCGAGCACCGCGGACGTCCCGTCTGTCGATCCATCATCTACGACGATCACATTCCGACAGTGCCGCTGAGCGCGGGCGACCACGTCACGGACGGTGGGTGCTTCGTTGTACGCAGGTATGAGGACCCAGTACGCCGATGCGAGATCACCTCTATCTGATTGGACATCAACGATCACGTTTATCTGGCCCTCGCTGCACAGCATGACTATGCCAGGCCTCCATTGATCCCAATCACTTGCCCGGTAATATAAGCGGCTTGCTCAGAAACCAGAAAGGCCACGAGCGATGCCACCTCCTCCGGCGTACCGACTCGCTTCATGGGCACCATCATTTCAACTTGTTCGGGAGTGAAGGCCTGCCTCGTTGCGGTCGACTCGATCATACCAGGCGCAACGACGTTGACCGTAATGCCTCGGGAAGCCAGTTCGATGGCCAACGATTTGCTAGCCCCATGAAGGCCAGCCTTAGCCGCAGCGTAGTTCGTTTGCCCTCGATTGCCCATGACAGCAGACAGCGAAGAGAGCGAGACAATCCTCCCCCATCTGGTTCCGATCATCGGCAGCAGCAGCGGCTGTGTCACGTAAAAGAACCCGTTCAGCGACACGTCGATGACGTGTTTCCACTGTTCTTCAGTCATTCCAGCCATTGGTGCATCTGCATGGATACCAGAATTGTTGACGACAACCTGGATGGGACCCTGAGTAAGAAGGGACTGAAGGGCCTGAGCAGTCGCAGGACCATTGGTGATGTCAAATGTCGTCACCGCGGCAGATCCCTGATTGGCCATGATCTTCTCCGCGACGCGCTCCGCCGCTCCCAAATTCTGATGGGCATGCACGATGACAGTGTATCCATCCGCGGCCAACCGTTTGCAGATCGCGGCGCCGATGTATCCACTGCCACCTGTCACGAGCGCACGCTTTTTCATCACACTGCCGGTTGTATGAAAATTGACGCGCGGCCTTCGATAACCGCGGAACCGCGGTGGCTGACCGTAAAGCGATACATGTAACTGTCCGCTCCCTCTACCATGCGACTGGCGTCAATCGTCAGATCGTCCTCAAGGTCATCAAGCCGGCTCACTGAAAAGGTCACATCCCGCACACTGCCGACATAACCGATCGGCGCTTGGGTCCGATGACCGTGATACAAGAGACCGACGTGAGCACCCATCGCTTGTGCGGCGTACTCGAGCCCAGCCGACACTGTCAGGCGGCCACGAGATCGCAGCGGATTCTGCTGATGCCGATGCGTCGATGTCCGGCAGCGGATGTTCTGTTCGTCCCAGATCTCCACGAGATCAAGCAAGCGCATGGATTCGCCGTGCGGGAGCAATCGAGCAAGTTCTTCTTTCGTGATCGACATCAAGAATCGACTTCCACTTCAAGCCGTTGATCGTCCAGGACATTCATGTTGATCATGTGCCGCCCCTGTAGCGCGAGCGCACGCAACAACGGCAGCAACCGGGCGGCCGGATTGTCGACCCGCAGTCGTTCGAGATCCGCATCGGGCATGGCTGTCACCTGTCGCCCATCACCGGACAACAGACGTATCGACGCCGTGCCAAGACACGGGTCGGAGGAGGCTGTCAGCACGAGCGCAGCGGCGAACGCCGCTGCGATGGGCCGGGCCCCGTTCAGCGGTTCTGGCGCGGGCAGATCATACGCGACAAAGAGGACCGCGCGTTCCTCGAGTGTGGCATATGTCACGGCTTCCAAGAGTCCTACCGCACAGGAATCGTCGTAGCAGGAGAGGGCCGTCGAGGACTGCTGACAGGTCGTCGCAATTCCCCAATACCCGGCTGCCGTATTATGCACGGATTGGTGGAACAACGTCGGCGAGACGATCCGTTCACTGGTCGCCAGGGTGCGACAAAGTTTGTCGAGCACGCCCATCTCGCCTCCCGAAGAGGCAAAGACGGTTGCGACCTCGCGTGGGTCCAGGCCCGACTGCCGAATCGCCTCTTGCGCGACTTGTACCGCCCAGCGGACACAATCGCTGCTCCGGCGGCGTTCATTGGCTGGTAGAAGTTCGGCTTCAGGCTCCGGCAGCGATGCAGGCGAGAATGGATCGCTTCCTGTCAGCACCTCTCGGCCCTTTAACCAACCTTCGAGGCCGGCACTTAACAAGCCCACCCCAAGAATCCCAACGTGCATCACAATATTCCTAGAACAAGACTGCAGTTATTGCCGCCGAACCCGAAAATATTGCTGAGTGCACGCCGAACAGGCCGGTCGACATTCTCCCGCAGTATCTGGCCTCGCAGGGACGGGTCGACACGCTCGCAGTTGAGGGTGCCTGGAACAAAGCCTTGCTTGAGGCAGATGGCGACGATTAAAGCTTCCGTGATTCCTGCGGCTCCCAGCGTATGTCCTGTCCAGCCCTTGGTCGAACTCGTCATCGTCGACCCACCGAAGATGCCAAACACCGCCTTGTCCTCCACCGCATCATTGGCTCTGGTCGCCGTCCCGTGCAAATTGATGTAGTCGATGTCGGAGGGCTGGAGGCGTCCTCGCTCCAGCGATTGGCGAATTGCCCGAATAGCGCCCGCGCCTTCGGGATGAGGATGCGACATGTGGTAGCCGTCCGTACTTTCGCCATAGCCCAACAACGCGACCGCCCCTTTTTTGCCGATCTTCTTGCTGGATTCCAATAAGGCGTACCCTGCCGCTTCACCCAAGGATAGCCCGTCCCTATCCTCGTCACACGGACGACACGGCTGTTCCGATAACAACTGCAACGCGGAAAACCCATACAGAGTGGTCAGGCAAAGACTATCGACTCCGCCAACGATCGCGGCATCGCACAGACCGGCCTGAAGATAACGGGCGGCCGTGGCAAATACTTTTGCACTCGAGGAGCAGGCCGTCGAGATGACCAGAGCCGGCCCGCGCAATCCCAAACAGGTCCGTACGAAATGTCCTAATGAGAACATGTTGTGGGTATAGCGGTAGCGTGAGGTATACCACGCCGGAAGCACGCCGGTTTCAGGATGACGATTGCCATAGGCATGCTCCGTGTCCAGAATGCCAGAGGTGCTCGTCCCCATGACGACGGCAATGCGATCGGCACCATAGCGCTGCTTGGCCTCCGCCACCGCGACCATGAATCCATCCTGTTGTAGTCCAAGCCAGGCCAGCCTGTTGTTCCGGCAATCGAATCGCTCCAATCCGTTTTCGAGGGAGAAATCTTCGAGGCCTTCCACACGCCCGATATAGGTCTTCAGGAGTGCATCCTCGAAGTCGCACGGTCTCAACCCGGAGCGCCGCTCACGGAGTGCCTGGGACACGGGTCCGATCCCACGTCCATTTGTCGTCACGAGTGTATACGCCGACAAGGTCAGCGGCGTCATCGGCCGTTCACGCGGAGGCATATAACCCCTTCTTCGCCATGATTCCGGCAAATAGCAGACAGCAGAATGATCCGACGGCCGCAGTCATGCCAATCGCATGCAGGACGGGAATACTCGAGCCGGCGAGCACTCCGAATACCAGCATGGTCGTCGTGCTGCATACCAGCAGCCCATATAATGTTCTCGATCGTCCTTCTTCGGTTCCCTCCGGCCGGTTGAAGAACAACGCGTAGTCGAGTCCTAACCCGATGACGAGCAGAAAGGTCGCGATATGAAACAGTGAAAGGGACTCCCCCGAGAGATTCACGACAGCGGCAACAACGGCCGAGGCGCCCAGGATGGGGGACAAAATCGGCCCGAGCTGGTTGAAGGATCTGAGGCCGATGGCGAGGACGATGCTGATGACGAGGAGGCCGCATACGACGATGACGAATGTCCGGTCTCGATACGCCCTCATCAGCCCGTTAGACTCTTGCTTGAGGTCGACATAGGTGACAGCAGCCACATTCCAGCCGGCAACGATGTCGGCAAACTGCCTTCGATCTTCGATTCTCCGCAGCGGCACGACAGCCGTCCAGCTTCCACGATGCTCAAACATCAAAGAGGCCAGCCGGGCCTCGAACGCGGTGTCTTGAAAGGCCTTTCGCTCGAGCGGGGGCTGTCTACGGGCTGACTCCACAGCGGCAAGGAATGGTCTGAACAGCCCGGGCGTGAACGGCAGGCCTTTCAGGGCCTGGTCAAGGTTGTGCATCAGCACAGATTGCTCCGGAAGATGGGATTGTCGATCCTGCTGCGTTCGACGACTCGGAAGGTAGTTGGTGACAAGATCATAGCCGCCGATGACTCCACTGTCGCGCAACGGCTTTAACTTAACCTCTACGGCCTCGGCATATTGGAGCACATTTTCATCGGTTTGTCCCTCAATCACGAGAAGATCACGGACGTCGGGCGCGCCGAGTTCCTCCCTCATCTGTCGATCGAGCTGCCTTTTGGCTTCTGACACCGGGCTGAGGCCCGCTAATTCCGCCTCCCACAGTGGCGTATGAGACCATAATAGCGTGGCACAGGCAAGGACGATCACCGCAGGAATCACCGGCTTCATCCGTGTCAGCGGTTCAAGCCTCGAGGGCCATGCCGGACTGATCGGCCGGGGAAGAAACCAGTCAGGAACGAAGAGGGGAAGGACCCAACGTGTCACCGCCGCCGCCGTCAAGATGCCAATGACGGCAAACACACCCAGTTGTGTCAAGGCAGGAAATCCCGCAAACAGTAGAGCGGCGAATCCAATGGCCGTCGTAAGCACCCCGATCCGCATCGTCGGCCAAATCTCATGCATGACCGCAGGGGCCGAGCCACGTGAGCTCAAGTGACTGAACAGGTGGATCGGGTAGTCGTCGACGACGCCCAGCAGCGTGATCCCAAAACCAAGCGTGATGCCGTGAATGAAGCCGAACCACCCTTGCACGGCCAACATGCCTGCCATGACCCCGGCGGTCAATGGGATCAAACTCAACAGCACCAGCGTGATCGATCGATAACTGGCAAAGAGAAAGAGCAGGACCAAGGCCGCGGCGGCGGTGGAAAGCCGCCAGACTTCTTTCTCAATGGTCTGCTTGGCTTCGACGGCGAATACCCCCGCACCTGTCATCAGGAGGTGCACCGACGGCGGGCGGGCGGCCAGCAATGAATCGAATATCTGGCGAATCTCCTGATGGATGGTGGCCTGCGCATCGGCATCGAACCCTGCGGCTTTGGTTTCCACCAATAGCAGCGCTTTGGAACGATCTTTGGAGACCCACACGCCGCGATGCTTCTCGGGTCTGTCGTCGCCGGACCAGGCCGACAGAATCGCGAAGAATTCTCCCGTGGGGTCCGCCGGAATCGTCGCCTTGACCAGGGGCGCCAGGGGAGATCGCAGATCGTCAAGCCGTTGCTCTAGCGCCCGTCGAAGCGAGTCGCGCGAAAACGCGTCCCGACCAATCGTGGGACTCAGCAGATACCGCGACTCAAAGATGAGGTCCCCCTCTCGAAACCTCACGTCCTGCGCCCCGTTTTCGACCAATGTAAAATGCCCCGTCGCTCGAAGCCGCTCGCTGAATTCTCGGCTGGCCTGTGCCAGCTCATCCGGAGCTCCTCCTTCAACGGCCAACAGCAAGAGCCGCCCGGCCAGACCGCTCCGCACTTGATTCAACAGGAGTCGTTGCGTGGCGGTCGTGCCTTCCGGCAACAAGTCCGCCAGTTCGCTATGGACCGCCACCTGTGTCGCGGCCAGCCACATTCCGGCAGCCATCAACAGGACCCAAAGCATCGCGATTCCGTGCCCGCGGCTCATCGAGGTGCTCCCGGCAGGAGCGTCATGACCGCTCGATCTCCATCTGGCGAACGAATCGCGATCGTCGCGATCCGGCCTTCGGCACCGGACAAGAGAATATAATCCACGACGGACTTTCCGGAGGACTCGTGTGGTCGTAACAGAAGGGTCCATCTGCCGCGAGTCCCCTCCATCGTCACCTCGTAGATGTTGCGCAATTGCACGACATCACCGGCCAGACTCGATCGAAAGGCCTCTACAAAACTGCGAAGCGCGGGATAGTCATCGAGCGAGACGGTGCGCTTGATTCCCCTGCGTTCGCTCTCGAAGGTTACACGGTCTCCTTCGACGACATACCGCTCATGTGAGGGAGCGGTGACGATCTTTTCTAATTTATCCGGTGGAACAAATCTCAAGACGCCGCGGCTTATGATCGGTTCCGTCAACAGCGAGGAGTACGTGGCTTCTTCAAACGCGACGCTGGATTCTCCTTGTACCTTTATGAGCCCGATCAATGTCTCGACGGTCCACGCTGATCCTGACGCGTTGTGCGCAACGCCAACAAGGACGAAGCCGCAGCCGGCGATGACGCTACCGAGGCGATTGCCAAAAGTCATAAAAATTGAACCAATTGTCCGGTGCTTCTCGGCTGTAGTATGCCAGGCGATCGGCATACCGTTGTGCCCATTGCCGGAAGCTCTCGTCCTCGCGTTCCGAGGCAATCCGGATGGACTCGCCGAGCAGTTCGAGCCGGACATCGTATCGGTTGCCGCCCCGGTAGAGGCCGAAAAACACAAGCAGCGGTGCGCCGGTGATGTGAGCCAGCCTGATCGAGCCGGTGGGAAACGCTGCCAATGCGCCGAGAAACTCGCATTGCACATACCGATCATGAGGCATCAACCGGTCTCCCATGATCCCGACGACGCCGCCTCGGTTAAGGCACTCTTGCACTTGCAGCATCGTGTCGATGCCCCCGACCTGAATCACAGTTCCAGCCACCTCGGGATTCAGCTCTTGGATCAGTCCGCGAATCAACGGGGCGTTGTGTTCGTCCATTAGAACCTTGACTTCGATCCGCTCACGGGACAGTCCAACGGCTCGCACGACCTCAAAGCTGCCGAGATGGGATCCGACCAACAGACATCCCCGCCCCCCGGCCAGGGCTCGGTCCAGCGCGTCCATTCCGTGGATTCTGATGTCAAACTGATTAAATCTATGGCGAAGGAAGTACACACGGTCGAGGATCGTCGAGGCAAAGCAATAATAGTGACGGAAAAGATGTGGCCAATCGGGCAAACTACCTTGCACCCGCACGTAGTACTGACGCAACGTCCGATTCGCCTTCCCAGACCGGCAGAGATAATACAGGCAGATCGGATAGAGCAGCGCTCGAGCAACCCGCCTTCCAAGCGTTTGAGCCACCCAGGCCATGAACCGGAGCATCCGCCGGTTCCCGCGCTCCTCTTGAGTTTTCCAAGCGATGGTCACGGGCGGCTAGCATGGCTGCAGTCGGGAAGCCTAAACCGAATCGAGCCGGACGCGACGACTCGCTGTTCCACCCGACACACAAAGGCAGCGGTCTCAGGATCGTCTGGTTCGATTGTGATCGTCAATACTTCTCCCGGCAACAATGGGGAACACAGTTTCACGGAAGGCAGCCCGGTGACGATCACGCTCTGTCCATACCTTTCCTTCAGTGTCTCGATGACCTCATCGAGCACCAACACGCCTGGCACGACCGGATGGCCAGGAAAGTGGCCGGGCAACGCGGGGTGGTCCTCGCTGATCATCAGTGTCCGTTCATACGTCATGCGGAGATCCACGCAGACACCGCTCTGCCAGCTGACGCAATGCTGCACGCGGCAATTTCCCCGTTTCGTTGCGGGGCAATCGTGGCACGAGAAGCAGAGGACGGGGAAGAAATACGGGGTCAATGCATGTCCGGAGCGCCTGCTGGATCTCTGCTTCGGTTTTGCCAGGCGCCACCACAAACACCGTGAGCCTCGTCACCGGTCCCTCGTCGGCGTCTGGCAGAAAAAACACCCCGTCT
>Ga0310810_10001306_pt1 | contig 25918 bp, 28 predicted proteins | sample NCmetagenome_FD_207641 | JGI IMG/M metagenome (GOLD analysis project Ga0310810, IMG submission 207641) | Soil microbial communities from experimental microcosm in Duke University, North Carolina, United States - NC | ecosystem: Engineered > Artificial ecosystem > Soil microcosm > Unclassified ...
CCGGCAGGTTGGGCGAAACCCGCCACCCCGACGCCGCGAATGCGCCAGGCCTGCTCGCCGGTCCGCTCCAGATGAGCGCCAAGCGCCCGCATCGCGTCGGCGGTATGCAGGACATCCTCGCCTTCCAGAAGGCCACCGACGGTAGTTTCGCCGACCGTCAGAGCCCCCAGAATGAGAGCGCGGTGAGAAATCGATTTGTCGCCGGGCACGCGGGCGCGCCCCTGCACGGGGCCGCTTTGACGGGCGGTTAACGGCGCTAATGCTGCGGAAGTCACCAGCCGGTATCCCTAAAGTCTTCGTCGTCCTACCACGCAGCCGCGCGGGCCGTCATCCCGCGGCTTTTGGGCATCTGCGCTATTGACAGGGGCGTTGCAACTAGCCAAGTGAAACTCCGATTTTCACGACCCTGGGAACCTCGACTGTGGCGAAACCCGATCTCGGCACCAAGCGCGTCTGTCCGGATACAGGCCGCAAATTTTACGATCTCAACAAAACGCCGGTGATTTCACCTTATACCGGCAAGGTCGTCCCTATCGCAGCGCCGGCGCCTTCGCGCGCGCGCCCCGAAGCGCCGGTGGCCGCCAAGCCTGCGCCTCAGACCGAAAGCATCGTCCCGGAGACCGCCGAGGCCGAATTTGTTTCGCTTGAAGACGCAGAAGCCGAACAGCAAGGCAAGAAGAAGCCGGCGGCGGCCGAAGGCGCTGCAGCAGGTGAGGAAGAAGAAGTCGAGATGGATGAGAGCCTCGACGATGCCGCCTTCATCGAGGAAGAGGAAGAAGGCAACGCCGACGTTAGCGACATCATCGGCGAAGGCGTCGAGAAGGAAGAGGAAAACTGATTGCGGCGGCTGCTCTCAAGAGCGGCAATCGAACTCGCGAATTGGGGCCATAGCTCAGTTGGGAGAGCGCGTGAATGGCATTCACGAGGTCGGGGGTTCGACTCCCCCTGGCTCCACCAATCCTTCGCGAAGTACGGCTCAACAGGCCGCCCAAACCGGGGCGGCTTTTTTGTTTGACGCTTGACTGCTGACAAACGCCGTCAGCGCATTGCATGATGCAAAAAAGCCGGGAGAGCCCAATGCAAGGCAAGATAGCGCTTGAGGAACACTTCGCCATTGAATCGACGCTGGGGGATTCGCAGGTATTCGGCTCGCACGTCTGGAAAGACTTGAGTCATCGACTACTCGACATCCAGGAAACCCGCCTAGGGGAAATGGACAAGCACGGGATCGAGATGATGATCCTGTCGCTGAATGCGCCGGCGATCCAGGCAATTCATGACGTCAAAAAATCGATCGCGATCGCCAAGCAGGCCAACGATGTTCTGGCCGCTGAAGTGCGTAAGCGGCCTGGCCGCTTTGCGGCTTTCGCAGCACTTCCGATGCAGGACCCCGAGGCGGCAGCGGCCGAGCTCACGCGCTGCGTCAAAGACTTCGGCATGGTCGGAGCCCTGGTCAATGGATTTTCGCAAATCGGATCGCCCGAAAACGTCACCTATTATGATCTTCCGCAATACCGTTCGTTCTGGCGTGTCGTCGAGACGCTCGACGTCCCTTTTTATTTGCATCCGCGCAATCCACTCCCGAGCTGGGCAAAACTTTATGAGGGGCACAACTGGTTGCTCGGGCCAAATTGGGCATTCGCCGCCGAGACCGCCGTGCATGCATTACGGCTGATCGGCAGTGGCTTGTTCGATGAATGCCCGAATCTGAAGATGGTGCTTGGCCATATCGGCGAAGGTATTCCGGTTTATCTTTGGCGCATTGACAATCGCAACGGCTGGATGAAGGCGGCGCACAAATACCCGGCCAAACACAGTGTGGCTCACTATTTCCGCAAGCACTTCCATCTCACGACGTCCGGTAATTTTGATACAGCTGCGCTGGTCAACGCCACATCCGTAATGGGTGTAGACCGTGTGATGTTCTCGGTCGACTGGCCGTTCGAGGATGTAGGGGAAGGTGCGCAATGGATCGACACCGCAGAAATCAGCGAGGCTGATCGGATCAAGATTGGCCGCACCAACGCGATCAAGCTCTTCAAGCTTCCACTACGCTAGCTCACTGCATGCGATAGCGTTCGACCGCTTTCTTGTCCCAGATCATTCCACTGCCGGGACGATCGGGAATCTGCACATGGCCGTCCTTAACAACCAACGGCTCTTCAAGCAGAACATCAGCCCAATCGACATATTCCAGGTAATGGCAGGTCGGCGTTGCAGCAAGAAGATGCGCGCTGACTTCCGGAAAGAGGTGCGACGACATTTTTAAGTTGTGCGACCGGGCGAGTTCGGCCGCTGCAAGCCAGCCGGTCACTCCGCCAATTCTTTCCAGATCCGGCATGACATAGTCCGCAGCCCGGTGCTCAATCGCCGTCATCATTGCCTGCGGAAGCGAAAAATTCTCTCCGAGCTGAACGGGCACCTTGAGCTCGCGTGCGAGTTTAGCGGCCCCCGTATAGTCGTCGTGGCAGATCGGCTCTTCGAGCCAGTAAATATTTTCGGCATCGAGCGCACGCCCTCGAACAAGCGCATCCTCGGCAGTCAACGCCTGATTGTAGTCGACCATCAGTACGACACTATCACCGATACGCTTGCGCACGGCATGGACCGCGGCAATATCCTCCTGCAGCGTCGGATAACCCAATCGCAGCTTGATCGCACGAAATCCGCCGGTGAGCAGTTTTTCCGCTTCGTCTGCGAGCGCGCCAAGATCGTCTTTCAAACCAAGACCGCAGCTGTTGTAAGCGGGAATGCGGCGCATCGGCGCCCCGATAAAACTGGCGAGCGGCTTGGCGGCGGCTATGGCGAGGGCATCCCATGAAGCAGCATCGAAAGCCGACATCGCCATACGAACGATGCCCTGCACGCCGATCAGCGTAAAGCGGCGCGCGAGTTTCTTCCAAAGCGCGGCCGGCACAATTGCCTCACCTTTGACAATGCGCTCGACTTCTTCGAGTAGGCCAATGATCGCCGGCACAGCCGCCGGCAGATAGCAGAAAAGGTACGTACGGCCGATGACCCCTTCCTCGGTTTCCAGATCGACCAGCAGAAGGGGGGCAACGCGTACCGCGACCGCGCTGGTCCCGAGTTCGTAGTTCAAGGGGATTTCCACCGGCGTCCCCCGCAACGCACGGATGGTCAGTGGTGGAGAATTGGGGTCGTCAGCCATGAAAAGCCGTCTGGAATATCGGCATTACGCACGTAGGGAGCGGATTCTGCCCTGTTCTTGAACCTTTAACCCAGCCCGCCCATATTAGGAACGACCGGAGGGCAGTCGCTGTCCGGTTGGGGTGCCTGAAAGGGGCCCCGTCAAAGTCGCTTCAAGCGAGGGCTTTGAGACCAATGTCACGAGTTCCGTCCCTCTCCAGTCCGTTCCTCCTGGGATTCGACGAGATCGAGCGCGTGCTCGATCGCGTTGCCAAGGGGGCTGACGGCTACCCGCCCTACAACATCGAGCGGCTGCCACGCGACGGGCAAAATCCCGAGCGGCTGCGTATCACGCTCGCGGTTGCCGGATTCACCCGCGATCAGCTCGATGTGAGCATCGAGGAAAGCCAGTTGGTGATCCGTGGGCGGCAGCAGGACGACAAGACCCGCCAATATCTCCACCGCGGTATAGCCGCGCGTCAGTTCCAACGCACATTTGTGCTCTGCGATGGGATGGAGGTTATGGGCGCCGACTTGAAAAACGGCCTGTTGTCGATTGATCTCATCCGGCCACAGCCGGAACGGATCGTGAAAACGATCTCGATCAATGAGAATGAGCAGGAATGACGGACTCGTGAAGCAGGACTCGACCGCGTCAAGCGTTGAATCAGAAAGGAGTCGAGGGCCATGACCAACGACAAGCAGATTGAACCGAACACGACCCATCCGGCTATTACTCAGGAAGCGCTGGCACAGCTCGGCGACGGCCGTCTTGCCTACGTGAAGACGATCCGCTCCGAGGACGTCGCCAATCTGTTTCCGCAGGCACCAAAAATCGCGCCGGGCATTAAGCTATTTGCTTTGCATGCCGCCGACGGCACGCCGATCATGCTGACGGACACACGTGAAGCTGCCGTTGCGAACGCCTGGAGCCAGGAGCTAGAGCCCGTTAGCGTGCACTGACACGCTGTGACGATGCCCCGCGTGACGCGGGGCATCGAAAAGCGAGACTATTTCCGAAAAACTTCGAAGTGATGCGTTGACGCTTGCGTGAGCGCCGGTTCACGCCGCCGTGCTCGTTGGTGGCATCGCCAGCACTGCATGCAATGCACCGGCGTCGGTTGATTCGCGCAACCGGCGTGCAATTTCCGGATCGCGTAGTTGGCGCGCAACGCGTGCCAGGGCCTTAAGATGATCAGCGCCCGCCGCTTCCGGCGCGAGCAGCAGAAAGACGAGATCGACCGGCTGGTTGTCGAGCGATTCGAAATCGATGGGGCGCTGCAGTCGAGCGAACAGACCAAAGAGTCGGCTCAGTTTCGGAAGCTTACCGTGCGGGATCGCCACGCCACTACCGACGCCGGTAGAGCCGAGCTTTTCGCGCTGAAGCAGGATTTCCAGAATTTCCTTTTCGCTCTGCCCAGTCAGCTCGGCCGCGCGCGCAGCCAATTCCTGTATCGCCTGCTTCTTGCTGCTAACCTTCAGCCCTGCGACGACGGCGTTCGGCGCGACAAAATCAGTAAGCGTCATGGACATGGCCAATGATCGGAAATGGCAGCGCCGCGTTGCAAAGGGGTGTTGAAGGCGGCGGACCATAGGTGCGGTCTGGCCCGCCGTCAATGGTGTAAGTTCAGCATTATAGTGCCGTTTTAGCCGCTACGACGCGCTTGATGATCCTTGCGGCGGCGTTTGTACCGCCGCAACCGCTTTTCAATCCGGATCGCCGCCTGTTCGGCACTGTCATAGGCATTCGGTGCCATTCCTTCGGCTTCCAGCAATGCGCCTGAATCGAGATGTAGGACGCACTCGGTACGGAACCCGAACCCGTCCCGGCCCACCGTTGCATGCCCCGAATAGCCGCCGCGAAAATATTTCGAGGCTGCCTCTTCGACGCGATCCGTGATTTTTCGCTGTAATGCTGTGCCGATACTGATGTTCCGACCCGAGACGCGTAAAGGCATTTTTTGCCTCCATTGGGACTCGTGACGCTGCCTCTAGGCAGGCATAAGAGATTTCAGCGTAGAAGTGTTCCACGCGTCAATGCCTCGCAAGGGTCTGATTTCAGGTGCCGGTGGCCTGCTTTTCGCGGCGGCGCTGGACCGAGGACGGAATGCGCATCGCCTCACGGTACTTTGCAACCGTGCGGCGCGCGATGTCGATCCCGGCATCACGTAGTTTTTCCACGATCGTATCGTCCGACAACACGTTTTCGGTACTTTCATCGTCGATCAGCTGACGAATGCGATGCCGGACCGCTTCAGCGGAATGAGCCTCGCCGCCGTCCGCTGCGGCAATCGCGGACGTAAAGAAATATTTCAGTTCAAAGATGCCGCGGCTGGTCGCCATGTATTTGTTTGCGGTCACTCGGGAAACTGTCGATTCGTGCATGCTTATGGCATCAGCAACCGCCTTCAGATTTAACGGACGCAAATATTGAACACCTTTTGCGAAAAATCCGTCCTGCTGACGCACAATTTCGCTCGACACCTTTAGAATTGTCTTTGCGCGTTGATCGAGCGCGCGCACCAACCAGGTCGCCGTCTGCATGCAATCCGCAAGATAGGCTTTTTCTTTTTCATTGCGTGTGGTGCCCGAAACCCGGGCATAATAACGCTGGTTGATCAGGACTTTCGGAAGCGTGTCCGAGTTGAGTTCGACTTGCCACGTGCCGTCAGGCGCCGGGCGCACGAATACATCAGGGACGATCGGCTGCACCATGGTCGAGCCGAACATCAAACCTGGCTTTGGATTGAGCATGCGAATCTCAGCGATCATGTCGGCGAGATCCTCTTCCGTCACGCCACACAACCGGCGGAGGCCAACAAGATCGCGCTTGGCGACGAGATCCAGATGTTCCACCAGGACCTGCATCGCCGGGTCATAGCGGTTTCGATCCTTGAGTTGGATCGCGAGGCATTCTGTTAAACTCCGCGCGCAAACCCCAGGCGGATCGAACGTCTGCAAAACCGCAAGGACAAGCTCGACGTCGCTGCGCTGTGCGCCGAGTTTTTCGGCAACCGTGTCGAGATCGCCCGTAAGGTAGCCCGCTTCATCTACCATATCGATCAAATACTGACCGATCATTCGGCCCGCCGGATTGGAAATGGCCAACGTCATTTGCTCAGCAAGATGATCGGCAAGTGTCGTTTCGGCGGACACGAATGCTTCGAGATTATAGTCTTCGCCGGCGGCAGATCGTGCACCCGACCATTCGGAATAAGCGCCAGAACGCAAATCGCCACCGGCAGTGTTCTTGTCTCCGGTGTCGTCGGGGAACACGTTTTCAAGTTCCGTACCGAGCCCCTGCTCGATAGAACTTCGACTTGTTTCGAGTTCGGCACTGATCCAGTCAGCGCCGCTGGAATTGACGTCTCTGTCGGGTAACGGTGCCTGCGTTTCGCTGGCCGACCCAGCCTCGTCTTCCCCGGCGCGCTCAAGCAACGGATTGCGCTCGAGTTCGCCTTCCACATAGGCAGCAAGATCGAGACTGGACAATTGCAACAGCTTGATGGCCTGCATCAGCTGCGGCGTCATCACCAGCGCTTGCGACTGGCGAACTTCCAGCCTTTGCGACAAAGCCATCGAGGTATCCCGGAAACTGGTCCGATTCTTGCTTGTGTATACCAGTTACCCGCGAGTCGCGGTATGTGAATTAGCAGGCAGACCTTGCACACTTCTTGTGCGCATTAACTTTTGCGCGCCTGCTAGAGACGAAATTCCTCGCCGAGATAAAGGCGCCGAACGTCAGGATTGTTCACAATGTCATCGGCGCGGCCTTCCATCAGCACTTCTCCGGAATAGATGATGTAGGCCCGATCAGTAAGTCCGAGCGTTTCCCGCACATTGTGGTCGGTAATCAGCACGCCAATTCCGCGATTGGTCAGATGGCGCACCAGCGCCTGAATGTCGCCGACGGCAATCGGATCAATCCCGGCAAAAGGCTCGTCAAGGAGCATGTAGCTCGGCCGAGTCGCCAGCGCGCGCGCGATTTCCACACGCCGTCGCTCCCCGCCCGACAATGCAATCGTCGGCGTCTTGCGCAAGCGCGCGATGTTGAATTCCTCAAGCAATGCATCGAGGTCTGCCTCGCGCCGCCGGCGATCCGGCTCGACGACTTCAAGGACAGAACGAATATTGTCTTCCACATTGAGACCGCGAAAGATTGAGGCTTCCTGCGGCAGATAGCCAATTCCAAGCCGGGCACGCTGATACATCGGCAACGCGGTGACATCGAAGCCATCGAGCTCGATCCGGCCGCGATCAGCTTTGATCAAACCGGTGATCATATAGAACACAGTCGTTTTGCCGGCGCCGTTTGGCCCGAGCAGACCCACCGCTTCACCCCGCCGCACGTATAGAGTGACACCTTTGACGACCATCCGGCCTCCAAAGCTCTTTTCGACCCCATGGGCGGCAAGATAGGCTTGGCGTGCAGCCTGTCGGGTATCGCCGTCAGGGCGCGGCCGAGTTTGCGGCGCGCTGGGTGGGCTTCGGTATGTTTGATGCGCGACCTCCGCCTGCGCATTGGCTATCGCCGCCTGGCGCGCCCGCGCTTCGACCGGGGTCATCGTCCGGCGGACAGGCGTCGCCTTGCGCCTAAACAGTGAGAGGAAATTCACTGAACTACCTCGCGCCGGAATGACTCTACGGGCATTTCCGCAGGCGGTGACTCTGCGACCTTAGCTGATTCCCGTCGCTGCACCGGAATGATCACATCCATGCAAGAATTCAATTGAACGGTCGTACGGGAATGGGGCGCGGCGCTTGTCCGTCAGCGCTTCCGCTTTTTGCATCGGGCATGGATGCGCCCGGCTGAACCAGCATCTGGACGCCTTGTCCGCTCTTTCCCGCTTCGACCCGCGACACGCCGCTTGTCAGATCGACCACGAGTTTTCCGCCCCGCAGAACATTCTGCCCCTGTGTCATGACGACCGGATTGCCGGTAAGCGTCACGGTATTGGTTTTCATGTCGAAAATGCCAAGCTCACCGGTTGCGGTCTGATCTTTCTGCGTAACCACGACGCTGCCGCGGGCTTCAAGACGCTTGATACGTTGCTCGCCGCTCGGCCCTGGATTTGCAGCCTGAAGAGTCTTGCTTCCCTCTGTTGGATCACCGCTTTGCTCGTAGAACACTACCAGCGACTTACAACGCAACCCGGTATCGCCCTGCTTCACCCGTACATCGCCGCTGAACGTTGCCTGTTTCTGCTTATCCCGAACTTCGAGTGACGCCGCCTCGATGTGCACCGGCTGATCGCGATTTTGTGAGAAGCCCTGCAAGGCATTGGGCGGACCTTGCGACGCTGTCTGGGTCTGCGCGCGGGCATCCAGGCCGCTCGATATCAGTCCAATCGCAAGCGCAACAATGAACCCGAGCTTTCGCATCATCGTTGCTCGCCCGTTTTCGGTTGCTCCGGCTGGTTCAGCGTCATGTCCATAACGACACCGCCATGGAATCGGATGAGCTCGCCGGAATCCACAATATCCAGCCGGTTGGCATTGAGCGTGCCCTGAAGCAATCTAACCTCGACCGGATGTTCGGAGACCACGTTTCCTTTGCGGATGTCGACCAGAGCCTCACTGAGACGCGCTTGATAGCCGGTTGAAGAATTAAGAACGACGTCCCGATCAAGCCTGAGCGTTTCCGCCTTCGCGTCATAGAGTCCGGTGGCCGCATTGAGCTCCATCGCACTCTTGTCCTGCATTTCGACTTTGGCGCGGATGTTGCGCAATTCGACGATATCGGGCTTCGTCATGTCTTGTGCCGCGGTATCGGCTGTCAGCTCGTAAGCACGCGCATCGCGCGTAAATCCCGACAGGCGGGGCTGCTCCATCGTCACCTTCGTGCCGGATACCACGAGATTGTCGATGTTGATCGGCAACTTGGCGAGCATACGAAGTGGATTGAAGTAGGTGATCAAGACGACAACAATCAGCGCAAATGACACGGCAGCCGGCACTGCGATCCGCAGGATGTGCACCAAGCGGCTGTGACGGCGCGCGGCGAGGAAGGCGCGCTCGGCATTGCCGCGGCTCACCGTCCAATAAGTGCGCGTCGCATCAGGATCTGACTGAGCTGTAATCACACGGTTCATGCCAAGTCCGGCATCCGTCTGCACCCAAAGGAAGTCTTGGAGATCATTGTCGCCCCAAGAGGTAAAGTGCCGCCTGAATATGGCCCTGACACGGCAAGCTGCCGCGCCGGAGTTAACCAATAAGCACCAGAATACAACAACTTATGAGGAATGAGAAAAAATATCCTCGGCCGCCCAACCGGCGAGATCGAGCCGGGCGCGGTCAGGCAGAAAGCGGAAACAGGCCGCCGCCAGATTAGTGCGACTCTCGCGCGCAAGCATCACGTCGAGCTTTTCCTTCAGGGCGTGCAGATGCAGGACGTCTGTTGCCGCATAGGATACTTGCGCATCACTAAGTTCGTCGGCGCCCCAGTCGGACAGCTGCTGCTGCTTTGACAAATCGACTCCGAGGACTTCGCGCGCCAGATCCTTGAGCCCGTGCTTGTCGGTATAGGTGCGAGCCAGCCGCGAGGCGATTTTCGTGCAATAGACCGGCTCGGCCATTACGCCGAAAGTCTTTGCCAGAATACCCATGTCGAATCGCGCAAAGTGAAAGATCTTGAGAATCGATTTGTCGGCAAGAAGTTTCTCGATATTCGGTGCCTTGTGCTGACCGGCACCGATCTGCACCACATCAGCGGATCCATCACCGGGGGACAACTGAACAACACACAATCGGTCCCGATTGGGATCAAGACCCATTGCTTCGGTGTCGATGGCCACCGACCCCTTGTAAGCGGAAAGGTTGGGAAGGTCGCCGCGATGAAGGCGGATGGTCATTGGGCTCTTCGGCTCGGGACGTTGGTGCCCAGGAGAGGACTCGAACCTCCACGGCTTTCACCGCTAGTACCTGAAACTAGTGCGTCTACCAATTCCGCCACCTGGGCTCGTTGCGACCAGATACGGAGCCACTTCCGGCTTGTCAATGAACGGGTTTTCCGGCTCTGTACAGCCCTCGGGCGATCCTGTATTTGCCGGTTTCCAGGCATCTCCGCGCGAAAATTGAGAGCGGCATGAGTGCACGCAGCCCATACGATACCCTTGTCACCGTCTATGGCGGATCGGGATTTCTCGGGCGTCACGTGGTTCGCGCGCTAGCGAAGCGCCACTATCGCATACGGGTGGCGGTTCGCAGGCCTGAACTTGCCGGACATCTGCAGCCGCTGGGCCGTGTGGGGCAGATCCACGCCGTGCAGGCCAATCTGCGCCACGCCGCCTCAGTTGAGGCCGCCGCCCGCGATGCGCAGGTACTCGTCAATCTCGTGGGAATTTTGTTCGAGCGTGGCCGCCAGCGTTTCCAGGCGGTGCAAACCTATGGTGCGGAGCAGGTGGCGTTGGCGGCAAGTGCGCATGGGGCCAGACTGGTCCATGTCTCGGCGATTGGCGTCGATGCCAATTCGCCGAGCGCCTATGCACGCAGCAAAGCCGAAGCGGAAAGGCTGGTGCTGGCGGCGCAACCATCGGCGTCCATCATGCGGCCGTCGGTCTTGTTTGGGCCGGAGGATGATTTCTTCAATCGTTTTGCCGCGCTTGCCCGGCTGTCGCCGGCGCTGCCACTGATCGGCGGCGGACTGACGCGTTTTCAGCCTGTATTCGTCGGCGACGTTGCACGAGCGGTTGCCGATGCGGTTGACGGCGCTGCGCGCCCCGGCACAATTTACGAACTTGGCGGACCGGATGTTCGGACGTTCAAGGAGCTAATGCAGTTTGTACTCCGGACCATCGAACGCAGACGACTGCTGGTGCCCTTGCCTTTCTTCCTTGCGAAGATGCAGGCTGCGATTCTGCAGTATTTTCCCAAGCCGCCGCTGACTCCGGACCAGGTGGAGTTGCTCCGCGTCGACAATGTCGTGTCCGACGCAGCAAAGGCTGAACTGCGCACTTTGCAAGGTCTCGGGATAGAACCGGAGACAATCGAAGCAATAGTGCCGTCTTATCTGTGGCGGTTTCGCAAGACCGGTCAGTTCCGCAGCCGCGTCGCCTGACGCCTGCTCTACAGAATGTAGAGTGCAAACAAGCCGACGCCGCCCACGAGAATGCGCCACCACGCAAAGAGCGCAAAGCTGTGCCGCTGCACGTAACCGAGGAACGTTTTTACGACGATCCACCCGAATATAAACGAGAAGATGAAGCCGACGGCAACCACCGCGACGTTCCCACCGACGGCAAGATCGCCCCGGCTTTTGAAGACTTCGTAAGCAAATGCGCCGACCATGGTCGGCATTGCAAGCCAGAATGAAAATTCCGCAGCCGAACGGCGATCGGCGCCGAATAGCATGGCGCCCACAATGGTTGCGCCGGCACGCGACACGCCGGGTATCATCGAAATGCACTGGATAATCCCGATACCGATATACATCGGCAACGTGAAGGCGGTCGCATCGTGATAGCGCGCCTTGAGGTTCATCCGATCGACCCAAAGCAGAATCAGTCCGCCGATGACGAGCGAAACGCAAACGACGCGCACGTCGAATAGGTATGACTTGATGACACGATAGGCGAGCGCCCCGACCACCGCCGCCGGCAAGAAGGCGAGGAGTACTCCAATGACGAAACGTGCGGCCTCCCACTGCGTGAACATTGCCTTGGCCAACGCCCAAAGCCGTCCGAAATAAATCGACAGCAGCGCGAGAATTGCGCCGAGCTGGATTAGAATTGCAAAGGATTTTCCGAAAGCATCGTCGCCCCAGCCGAATAAATGCTCCATCAAGAGCAGATGGCCGGTTGAAGAGACGGGAAGATATTCAGTCAGGCCCTCGACGATGCCGAGCACGGCCGCCTTGATAAGGTCGAGATGCATGAACTGCTCCAAAACTTGTGGAGGTTTGGCAGGCGACGAAGCGAGCCAGCGCTTTTGACCCAAAGCAGGATACCTGGCAACGAAAAAAGGTGAAAATTTTTGTACTGGTTTGCGCCACGGCGCTGCCTTTCTATAGTGCAGCGTTGATTCCCAGCGACTTGTCACAGAGCGAGCGCCAATGCTGACGTTGTTCCACCACCCGCTCTGCCCGCGCTCGCGTTACGTGCGCTTGATTTTCGGTGAGTACAGTATTGCCGCCCGCCTTGTGGAAGAGCGGTTCTGGGAGCGCAGGGAAGAATTCCTGCTGCTCAACCCGGCCGGAGAACTGCCGGTGGTCGTCGCCGAAGGGCAGCCGCCAATTCCTGGCGCAGCAGTGATCGCGGAATATATCGAGGAAACGCACCCGCAGAGTGGACAGGATCGCCTGCTGCCTGATCTGGCAGGGCGCCGGGTCGAGGTGCGCCGGCTTGCGAACTGGTTTAACGATAAATTTTACGCCGAGGTCAGCGGCCCGCTTGTGCACGAACGCGCGTTCAAACGCCACATGACGCAGGAACAGGGCGGTGGTCCGCCAGATACCGACGCGTTGCGCGCCGCGCGTCAGAATATCCGCTATCATCTGGCCTATATTGGTTGGCTCGTTCGTAGGCGCGACTGGCTTGCAGGCGACCGGCTCAGCCTGGCGGACCTGGCAGCGGCGGCGCATCTTTCAGCTGCAGACTATTTGGGCGAAGTGCCGTGGAACGAAGACGAAGCGACAAAGAACTGGTACGCGCGGGTAAAGTCGCGCCCATCGTTTCGCGCGATCCTCGCCGACACACTCGCGGGTCTGCCCCCGTCGAAAAGCTACGCCAACCTCGACTTTTGAGCGATCCAGCCGCGGTCAAGGCTGCCCTCGCCGAAGAGGCACGCGAGCGTGGCTTCGACGCGTTCGGTGTCGTGAAGCCGGATGCCGCGCCGGAACTCAAAATACGTCTCGCAGAATATGTTGCCAGCGGCGCACATGGCGACATGACCTGGTTGGCCGCGAGCGCCGACCGGCGTGCTTCGCCGCTCACAATGTGGCCGGAAGTTCGCTCGATCATCATGCTGGGGCTGAACTACGGGCCAGATGACGATCCCCTCGAGATCTTGAAGGCCAGCGATCGCGCGGCGATCTCGGTTTACGCAAAGGGTAGCGACTACCACGAGCTCATCAAAGCAAAGCTCAAGGATCTCGCGCGCTGGCTTACCGCCAATGCCGGCGGAAACGTGAAAGTATTCGTCGACACTGCGGCTGTCATGGAAAAGCCGCTGTCCGCGCATGCCGGACTAGGATGGCAGGGCAAGCACACCAACCTGGTTTCGCGCCAATTCGGCTCCTGGCTTTTTCTTGGCTCGATTTTCACAACGCTCGATTTGCCGGCTGACACTGCGGAACCGGATAGCTGCGGCAGTTGCCGGGCATGTCTCGATGCTTGCCCAACTGCAGCTTTCCCTGCGCCGTACAAGCTCGACGCACGCCGATGCATTTCCTACCTCACTATCGAGCATAAAGGGCCTATTCCTCGCGAATTGCGTCCCGCGATGGGCAACCGCATCTTCGGTTGCGACGACTGCCTTGCGGTCTGCCCGTGGAATAAATTTGCGAGCCACGGGCGCGAAGCCAAGCTTGCCGCGCGCGAGGCGTTGCGTGCACCTCGTCTCGCCGACCTTGCTCGTCTTGATGATACGCAATTCCGGACATTGTTTGCCAAGACATCGATCAAGCGAACAGGACGAGACCGGTTTGTTCGAAACGTGCTGATCGCAATTGGCAACTCGCGCGACATCGCACTCAGCGCCGAAGCTGAACGGTTGCTTGACGATCCTTCCCCGCTGGTGCGCGGTGCTGCGGTGTGGGCATTATCACAACTTTTACCGCGTCAGCGCTTCGCAGAACTCGGAAAGAAACACGCTGACGCCGATCCCGCGGTTCAGAGCGAGTGGGATTCTGCGCTTGCCTAAAATCCTTGGACCGCTGCAATAAGTCGCTCGATGTCCTCCGGCCGCGAAAGGCGGTGATCGCCATCTTTGATCAACGTCAGCACGACATCATCGCGGGAAAATCGGGACACCAGCTCAACCGCATGCCGCCAGGGCACATCGGGATCCTGCACGCCCTGCAGAATGTGTACCGGACAGCCGGTCTCTATCAGCCCGCCGAGTAATAGGTGATTTCTGCCGTCTTCAATGAGAGCGCGCGTAATCGGATAAGCTTCCTCACCGTACTCCGACGGCCGCAGCCATTTTCCTTTTTCCTGGATTTCGTGTTTGGTCGCATCGGAAAACTGCTTCCACATCAATTCCTCAGTGAAGTCGACTGCCGGGGCGATCAGCACCATGCCCGCGACTGGCGCCGCATTCTTGGTGGCCCCCACAGCTCTGGCCAACAACAATGCCAACCAGCCTCCCATTGACGATCCGATGACCAACTGCGGACCGCGAGCAAAGTGCAAGTAGACCAACAGACTTTCCTCAAGCCACCGACCGATCGTCCCCTCAGTGAACGAACCGCCTGACTCACCGTGCCCGGAATAGTCAAACCGTAAACAGGCGCGGCCTTCTTTTTCGGCCCAGCGATCGAGTGCCTCGGCTTTTGTGCCTTTCATGTCGGATTTGAAGCCACCCAGCCAAAAAAGCCCGGGATTTGTACCCTTTCGCTCACGCACAGCTATCGGGCGACTGTCCTTATCGGACCCGGCCGTGATGGATGTGAGACGTGGTTCGCTCATGAGTTACTTTTCGCAGGAAGGTCGCCGTTGTGGCAATGCACAGCCGTTGCTCAGGTTGCCGGTGAAGTCTATACCTCACCGCTAACCACGAATGGATGTCATGTCGAGTTTGCCCGCACCAATCCCCGAAGCGAGCGCGCGATCGCATATTGTTACGCGGAAAGTTCAGGCCGCGCTTGGCTCGACCGCGGTGCTCGTCGTGGTTCCGACCCTTGACGGCGGCGCCGCTGATGCCGGCGCGGTCGAACTCGTGCGCATTCTGGCGAGCGCCGGCTTTCGCACCATCGTCGTATCCCGCGCCGGCCGGCTGGTCGCCGACGTAACGACGGCCGGCGGCGAATTCGTTCCACTGGATGTATCGAGCAACAATCCACTCCTAATGCTGCGGAACGCGATCAAGCTGACAGGAATGGCGCGGGATCGGCAGTGCCGTGCGATTCACGCTTTTGGTCGCGCGGGCGCTTGGAGTGCATTTATCGCAGCGCGGCTGTGCGGAATACCGTTTGTCACCAGCTGCTATAAGGGCTTTCGCGAACAGAATATTTTCAAGCACTTTTATAACAGCATCATGGCGCGCGCCGATTATGTCATCGCCTCAAGTGAGCAAATCGCCCAACTGATCAATGATCGCTACGGCACGGCCTGGAGTAAGATCGCCGTTGTATCTTGTAGCATTGATCTCGATCGTTTCGACCCTGACAAGGTTTCGCGCGAACGTATCGAGGCGATACGAAGTGCGTGGGGCGTCAAGCGCGAGACGAAAGTCATTTTGATTACGGGCCGCATCTTGCGCCGAAAGGGTCATCACGTCGTCGTCAAAGCGGTGAAGCGACTCAAGGAGATGGGCTTAAAGGATTTTCTTTGTGTTTTCGTCGGCGAAGATCGTGGCCGTACGCGCTATACTGGCGAGCTTTGGGACCTCGTCTTGTCGACCGGAACAATGGATGTGATCCGCATGGCGGCTCCGGTCGCCGATATGCCCGCGGCCTTTGCGGCGGCATCAGTCATCGTTTCGGCGGCAACACAGCCCGAAGGCGTGCAGCGCGCGATCCTGGAAGGCCAGGCGATGGCGCGACCAGTTATCGTGTCCGATCTCGGCGCAGGAGCCGACGTCGTGCTCACTGCACCTGCAGTGCCCGAAAGCCGCATTGCAGGATTTCGCTTCCAGTCCGGCGATGACGCGGCGCTCGCCGCGGCTCTGTTACGTTTGTTCTCAATGCCCGAACTCAACCGGGCAACCATTGGCCGGCGCGGCCGTGACTGGGTTCTGGGACATTTCAATACGGCGATTGTGACCGAACAGACGTTGCGTCTTTATCGGGACATCGCCGGGCTAAGCATGCGGCCCGATGCCTCCACGCAAAATTAAGTCACGACAAAATAAGAGTAATTTGAACGATTTGGCTTTTGGTTTCGAACCGTTAGACGCCAATAACTGCGGAACTGCGTTGACTTCTCGGCCGTTTCTACCAATCTACGGCTATTCCGGAGGCGTCCTGATGCCGACGGTCAGTTGAAACAGGATAAGGAGAAAGTAGCCATTCGTCGTCCGATGAAGTCCGCGCTGCCCGTTCAGAAGGACGGCCCGCGCATAAACGAGGAGATCCGCGTCCGCGAGGTCCAGCTAATAGATGCCAGCGGCCATAACCACGGTCCCACACCGATTCAGGCCGCGCTCGACATGGCCCAGGCTGCGGGGCTCGACCTAGTCGAAATCGCCCCCAACTCGTCGCCTCCCGTCTGCAAAATACTGGATTACGGCAAATACAAATTTCAGGCGCAGAAGAAGGCGGCGGAAGCCCGCAAAAAACAGAAAGTCGTCGAGGTCAAGGAGATCAAACTCCGGCCAATGATCGACGATCACGACTACGACGTAAAAATGCGCTCTATGAAGCGATTCTTCGAGGAAGGTGACAAGGTCAAGATCACCTTGCGATTCCGAGGGCGCGAAATGGCGCACCAGGAGCTCGGCTACAAATTGCTCGAACGCGTGAAAGCAGACACCGGCCCATTCGCAAAGATCGAATCTGAGCCGCGGTTCGAAGGTCGGCAAATGGTCATGATGCTGGCGCCACGCTAGCGCGGCAGAACGCTTTCCTAAAACCTCAACCGCACCACCCGCCGACCGCGGGTGGTGCGCCGTTATTGGCGGCAATTAACCTCCCCGCTGCCGGCGGTTGCATGCCGCGGCAGCCTCTGCCATAACGCCGCGCATTCGCCGACCGGCCAGTAAGGGCTGCCGTGGCGGCGATTAACGCTCAATCCCGAGCACCCGCTCCAGGGCCCGACTTGCGCCCTATGAGCATATTTCGGCCGGCGGGCCTGCCCGCTTCCGAGCCGATGAGGAGAGCCAAATGCCCAAGCTGAAGACCAAATCGGGCGCCAAAAAGCGCTTCAAGATTACCGCGACCGGCAAGGTGAAATACCAGCAGACCGGCAAACGCCACGGAATGATCAAGCGGACGACCAAGACAATCCGCGAGCATCGCGGCACGAACGTGCTGTTCAAGACCGACGGCGACAACATCAAGAAGTACTGGCTGCCGAACGGCTGACCAATTACCGCCGGCCGCGCGAGCGCGGCTGTTCCTCGTCAGTAATTCGCACGTATCCGCAAGGAGAATTTCTATGGCCCGCGTCAAACGTGGCGTCACCTCGCACGCCAAGCACAAAAAAGTTCTGAAGGCCGCCAAGGGTTATTACGGCCGCCGCAAGAACACGATCCGCATCGCCAAGCAGGCGGTGGAGAAGGCAAACCAATACGCCTTCCGTGACCGCAAGCGACGCAAGCGAACGTTTCGTGCCTTGTGGATCCAGCGCTTGAACGCCGCGGTTCGGCCCTTCGGTTTGAACTACAGCCGCTTTATCGCCGGGCTGGCTAAAGCCGGCGTGACGGTCGACCGGAAGGTTTTGTCCGATCTTGCAATCCGCGAACCGGCTGCATTCCAGGCGATCGTGGAAAAGGCCAAAGCCGCGCTGCCGGCGTAAGGTCCGCGTCAAACCGCCAATCGAGGCGCGATGCGCGGGTCGGGCCCGCGCATGACAGGGTGATAAGCCATGTCTGATATCGCAAAGCTTGAAAAGGATATTCTGGCGAACGTCGCTGCGGCAAAAGATGAAGCGGCGCTCGAAGCCGTTCGTATTGCCGCGCTCGGAAAAAATGGCTCGGTGTCGGCGCTGCTCAAGACGCTCGGCACCATGTCGGCGGACGAACGCAAGACACAAGGCCCGGCGATTAACGGCCTTAAGGATCGAGTCTCCGAATCGATTGCACAACGCAAAGATGGGCTTGGTGCTGCGGCGCTTGATGCGCGGCTCAATACCGAGACAGTCGACGTCACGCTGCCCGTGCGCGAAGCATCCGCGGAGACCGGCCGTATCCATCCCATCAGTCAGGTGACCGACGAGCTGACGGCTATTTTCGCCGACATGGGATTCGCAATCGCCGAAGGACCTGACGTTGAAACCGACGACTACAACTTCACCAAACTGAATTTTCCCGAGGGCCACCCGGCCCGCGAAATGCACGACACGTTCTATTTCGCGCCGAAGCCAGATGGCTCGCGCCTGCTGCTGCGCACACACACCTCACCCGTCCAGGTGCGTACGATGCTGAGCAAAAAGCCACCACTCCGCGTCATTTGCCCCGGTCGCACCTATCGCAGCGACTCGGACCAAACTCACACCCCGATGTTCCACCAGGTCGAAGGGCTCGTGATCGACAAGAGCTCTCACCTCGGTCACCTGAAGTGGATACTCGAGGAATTCTGCAAGGCATTCTTCGAGGTCGACAGCGTGAAGATGCGCTTTCGCCCCTCGTTCTTCCCGTTCACCGAACCCTCGCTCGAGGTCGACATCCAGTGCAAACGCGACAGGGGTGAAATTCGCTTCGGCGAAGGCGAGGACTGGCTTGAAATCCTCGGCTGCGGAATGGTGCATCCGAACGTCCTGCGCAATTGCGGACTCGATCCGGACGAATATCAGGGCTTTGCCTGGGGCATGGGAATCGACCGCATCGCAATGCTCAAGTACGGCATGAACGACCTGCGGGCCTTCTTCGAGGCCGACGTGCGCTGGCTTTCGCACTATGGGTTCCGCCCGCTCGACTTTCCAACGCTGGCCGGAGGTCTAAGTTCATGACCAGGCTGCAGCATCCCTCGCCGCTTGATCGCGCTTTCTTCGCGCTGGTCACGCGCGGCTGGGATGCGCACAAGATCGCGAGTTACGAATCGACGCTGCGCAAGCGTGACAAGGAGATGTCGGCTGAGGCCACGCACACATTTGCCTCGATCGACGCCAAAGCCACGGGCCTTTTGACACACACGTCAATGATGATCGCAGGCTTGGGGCTGATTGCGCCGCTCGTCGCCGACAATCACTTTGAAGTTGGAATCATTGTTGCTGAAATTGCGGTCTACTTGCTCATAGCTCTTGGCTGCCTGCGATGCCTATCGGTATTCCGCGCCCACGAATTCGATGATGCCGCTGATCGTGTTCAGGCGATAATTCATCATGAACTGATTATTCGCGCCGAGCTTTACAGCCTCTGTATCCGCATTGCGATCATGTTCACGATCGTGGTGTTCGCCATGCTGCCGCTTCTCTATTTCTGGACGGAGAAGGCGGCATGAAGTTCACTTTGCCCTGGCTGAAGGAGCATCTCGAAACCGACGCGTCGCTGGCCGAGATCGTCGATAAGCTCACGATGATCGGGCTCGAGGTCGAGAACGTCGAGGATAAGGCGGACCTGCTCAAGCCTTTCGTGATTGCATCCGTTATCTCGGCCGAGAAACATCCCAACGCGGACCGTCTCAAGGTCTGCATGGTCGATATCGGCGATGGAAAACCGATTCAGGTCGTCTGCGGTGCGCCCAATGCACGCACCGGCATGAAAGGTGTTTTTTCGGCACCAGGTACATTCATTCCGGGAAAAAACATCACGCTGACCGTCGGCACAATCCGCGGCGTCGAAAGCCGCGGCATGCTGTGCTCGGCCGCCGAGTTGATGATATCTGACGATCATGACGGGATCATCGACCTACCAGCGGACGCACCGGTCGGCAAATCCTATGTTGAGTGGGCCGGAGCAAGCGAACCGGTTATTGAGATCAATCTGACGCCAAATCGTCCAGACTGCACGGGCGTATCAGGTATTGCGCGCGACCTCGGCGCAACCTCGATCGGCACATATAAGGACAAGATTCCAAAACCGGTTAAGGGTTCTTTCCCTTGCCCGGTAAAAGTCACGCTCGATTTCGGCAAGACGCCGTCGTTATGTCCGGCCTTCGGATTACGCTTGGTGCGTGGTGTCAAGAACGGGCCTTCGCCCGACTGGCTGCAAAAGCGACTGACCGCGATCGGTCTGCGACCCATCAACTCACTTGTCGACATCACCAATTTTATCACATTCGATCGCGGCCGCCCGCTGCATGTGTTCGACGCCGACAAGGTGCATGGTAACCTTACGGTGCGGCGCGCAAGAAACGGCGAGAAGCTGCTGGCACTCGACGGAAAAACCTACACGCTCGACGAGGCGGTTTGCGTAATCGCCGACGAAAAGGGTGTCGAATCGCTCTCCGGCATTATGGGCGGCGAGGCAACCGGCTGCGCGGAAACGACCACAAATGTTCTTGTAGAATCCGCACTTTGGGACGAGCTCAATATCGCACAGACCGGGCGCAAGCTGGGGATCAATTCCGATGCACGCTACCGCTTCGAGCGTGGTGTCGATCCCGCTTTCATGCTGCCCGGCCTCGAACTCGCCACCCAGATGGTGATCGACCTCTGCGGTGGCGAAGCGTCGGAATTCATTGTCGCCGGCGATCCAACGCCGAAGGAAAAGATCATCGATTTCCCGCTCAGCGAACTGCCACGGCTCACTGGACTGAAGCTGCCGCTTGCGGACTTGCGGCGCGTCCTGGAAAAGCTCGGCTTTTTCACCGCCGGTCAGGGCGAACGCGTGAAAGTCGCCGTGCCGTCCTGGCGGCCGGATGTTCACGGCCGTGCCGATATCGTCGAAGAGCTTGTGCGTATTGTCGGTGTGGACCGCGTGCCGTCGACCCGCTTCGGGCGAGAGCAAGCTCGCAAGCCGGTTCTCACCGCAATCCAGAATCGCACGCGCAAAGCAAAGCGCGCGCTCGCAGCACGTGGGCTGCTTGAGGCCGTGACCTGGTCGTTCGTGTCGAAGCGTGAAGCGGAGCTGTTTGGCGGTGGCTCAACCGAGCTTGCGCTCGCTAATCCGATTGCGGCCGAGCTATCCGACATGCGGCCAAGTCTCATTCCCGGCTTGGTCATGGCAGCGCAACGCAATGCGGACCGTGGGCTCACCGACGTCGCAGTGTTCGAAGTTGGCCAGATCTTCAAAGGCGATAAGCCTGCCGACCAGCTCACGGCAGCCAGCGGGCTGCGCCGCGGCCTTGCCAAGCCGTCGGGAAGCGGTCGTCACTGGTCGGATAAGGCTGGACCCGTCGATGCTTTTGACGCAAAAGCCGACGCTTTCGCCGTGTTGGCTGCTGCCGGAGCCCCGGTACAGGCCTTGCAAGTCGTGCCCGGCGGCCCGGCCTGGTTTCATCCCGGACGCAGCGGCACAATCCAGATCGGTCCGCAGAACATATTGGGACACTTCGGGGAATTGCATCCGCGTGCGATCGCTGGCCTCAAGGCCGAGAGCCCGTTGGTCGCTTTCGAAGTCATTCTCGAGAAGGTCCCTGAACCGAAAGCACGGCCCGCGCGCGCAAAACCCTTGCTTGAGTTGTCGCCCTTCCAGCCCGTCGAGCGCGATTTCGCTTTCGTTGTCGACAATGCGGTGAAATCCGCCGACATCGTGCGCGCCGCGCAGAATGTGGACAAGAAGCTGGTGAGCAACGTCGTCGTCTTCGACGTCTATGAGGGCAAAGGCATCGACCCCGGCAAGAAATCGATCGCGATCGCCGTAACCATTCAGCCGCGTGAGAAAACCATGACGGATGCCGAAATCGAAACTCTTGTCGGCAAGATCGTCGCCGAAGTGACCAAGAGAACAGGCGGCGTGTTGCGCGGCTAGCTAGGTCGGCAGCAGATCCACGTAGGCAAATCCGTCGCGTTCGACGGCTTCGCCGGTTTTGACCGCGATTCGATGCGATAGCATCGGTCCAGCTGACACGAACGAGTGAAATTCGCCGTTCTCGCCGCAGGGGTCGATACCCTCAGGAAGTGCTTCAAGCAGCGCGCGGTCAAATCGGCGACCAGCGAATGATGCAGGCAATTTTTTCAAATCAACCGTGCAAACATGCGCCTCGGTGCCGGCGTCGATCATGTCGTCGGCAAGGGCGCGAGTCGGTCGGCCCCATAGTGGAAACACCGGCACAATTCCGGTGCCGAAAAGCTGGCGTTCGCGATAAGCCCTGACATCCTCGAGAAACAGATCGCCGAAAACCATGTGCGTCACCTCGGAAGCCCGCGCGGCAGCGATGGCCTCTGCCATTCTGCGCTCGTAGATGTCATTCGGGCACGGATACGGGATATGAATGATCACCGGGCGAAGACCGGCTGCATCGAGCTGCGCGCGCAGCAGTTCTTCACGCACTCCGTGCATGCTGACGCGGTGAAACGTATCGGTCACCGTAGTCAAGGCGCCGACAATTTCGAACTTGCCGATGACGCGCGTCTCATGCAACGCCCACGCGCTGTCTTTGCCGCTCGACCATGCGATGAGGGCCTTGGGTGAAGTCGGCATGGTATCCAAAGGGTTGCAGGTCAGACCTGACCAGCATTGTGCGGCAAATTATGACTAACAATCGGTAACACCTGCAGCTTGCCGCGCCAAATAGCCGGGTGAACCAAATTGCAATGAGTCCTCGATAAGTTTTTGTAAGACGTGCGCGGGATGTCTCTCGCGGAAGGGGAACGTCTTGAGCGCCAAGAATTGGCGCCGAGGGCCGGTCATGAGCTGGATGGTCGATGGGGTGGGGCGCTTTCTGGCGCGCTACCTGGAAAAGCCGGTACAAGGTTACGAGCCATTCACACCGTCGGACCCCGACGCGTTGCGGGCAACCTTGCGGCCTGGTGACGTGCTGCTGGTTGAAGGCAACAATCATATTTCTGGCGTCATTAAATATCTGACGCAGTCGACCTGGTCTCACGCCGCACTCTATGTCGGACCGATCGGAGATCGCGTGACCGCCGGCGGCGAGCCGCTGGTCCTGGTCGAAGCTAATATCGGCCAGGGCGTTGTCGCTGCACCGCTTTCAAAATACGTCCGGTTCCATACCCGCATCTGCCGCCCAACCCAGCTCAACGAAGACGATCGTGCCCGTGTGTGCGCCTACGCGGCAGAACGCATCGGGTTCGACTACGATGTCAAGAATATCATCGATCTGATGCGCTACCTGTTTCCTCTACCGGTGCCGCAGCGGTGGCGTCGCCGCATGATGGCGCTCGGCTCCGGCCATCCGACCCGCATCATCTGTTCGGCGCTGATAGCACAGGCATTTGACACCGTACGCTACCCAATTCTGCCGAAGATCACGCGGCTTGAGAGCGAAGCGGCGCGTCAGGAAATACTGGAAATCCGCCATTCATCCCTCTACGCACCGCGCGACTTCGACATCTCTCCTTATTTCGAAGTCGTGAAACCGACCCTGGTCCGTGGCTTTGACTACAAGACCATCTCCTGGGCGGATCAGCCGGCCGCCGAGAACGTCTCCCTCGTGCCGGCCGAAGACAACACGCTTTCGCCGGTATCCTAGCCGACGGGCTTGCCGAACGTGGCGGCCGGACTTACCTGTCCGCTATGATTGATGCGTTCATCAAAGCGCTTTCGCAAATGTTTACACCCACCTTGCGGCGCGTGCTGCTCAAGGCCGTGGGATTGGCGCTTATCGTCATTGTCCTCATCGGCATCCTCATGCAGCGGTTGTTGGCCGCCTGGGCGGACGTCGGTGCGAACTGGGCCGAACAGGCGTCAGGAATTGCGCCGCACGCGGCATGGGCCGCGCTCGCCTGGGTGCTGTCGGTGATTGCGGCGCTAGGGATCATTACCGGCGCGCTGTTCCTGATGCCGGCGGTCACTGCCTTGGTTGGGAGCTTTTTCGTCGATGAAGTCGCCGAAGCCGTCGAGCGGGAATACTATCCCGCGCATCCGCCCGGGCGAGCCCTGCCGTTTTTGCGCGCACTTCTAGAAGGGATCAAGATCGCCGCGCTTGCGATCCTTGTCTATCTATTCGCACTGCCCTTCGTGCTGCTGGCCGGGCTCGGCATCATCATTCTGTTCCTCGCAAATGCGTACCTTCTCGGGCGCGAATATTTTGAGCTTGCCGCCATGCGCTTCCGTCCGCCGCACGAAGCAAAGTCAATGCGCAAAGCAAATGCAGCCTACGTTTTCTTGGCCGGCATGGTGATCGCGGCTTTCGTATCGATCCCGATCATCAATCTGGCGACGCCGATCTTCGCGATGGCCTTCATGGTCCATCTGCACAAAAAACTCGCCGGCGCACGAATCGAACTCGTCGAAGCGGCGCGCTGACGGTCAGCCTTTCGGACGCAAATCGATTACGCGCTTGGCCTTGCCGAGCGAACGTTCGACCGTGCCCGGCTTCACGGTGCGCACCGCAGCGGTCACGCCGACCGTCGCCTTGATGTGATGCGCGAGATCGCGGTCGCATGCGGCATATACGCCTTCCGCATCAAGACGCGATTCGACAACAACGGTGATTTCGTCGAGACGCTCGGTGCGCCTCAGCTCGATAACGAAATGAGGAGCGAGACGCTGATCTTTGAGAATGATTTCCTCGATCTGACTCGGAAACACATTCACGCCACGCACGATCATCATGTCGTCGGACCGGCCTGCGACCTTCTCCATCCTGCGCATTGAGCGTGCAGTGCCTGGCAGCAGACGTGACAGATCGCGCGTGCGGTAGCGTACAATCGGCATCGCCTCCTTGGTCAGCGTTGTGAACACGAGCTCGCCGACTTCGCCGTCCGGCAAGACTTTCCCTGTGACGGGATCGATGACTTCCGGATAAAAATGATCTTCCCATATATGCGGGCCATCCTTGCTTTCGATGCATTCGCAGGAAACACCCGGACCGATGATTTCTGACAGGCCGTAATTGTCGATGGCATGAAGATCGAACGCTTCTTCGATCTCGGAGCGCATTGCATTGGTCCACGGCTCGGCGCCGCACATTGCGACCTTGAGCGAGCACTGGCGCGGATCGACGCCTTGGGCATGAAATTCATCAAGAATTGCAAGTATATAGCTTGGCGTAACAAAGATGACGTCAGGGCGGAAATCGGCGATCAGGCGTACCTGCCGCTCTGTCATTCCGCCCGACACAGGCACGACTGTCATGCCAAGCCGTTCGGCCCCGTAGTGAAAACCGATGCCGCCAGTGAACAGGCCGTATCCGTACGAATTCTGTACCAGCATCCCTGGCTTGCAGCCAGAGGCGCGCATGCAGCGCGCCATCACGTCGGCCCAGGTGTCGAGATCGCGCCGACTGTAGCCGACGACAGTGGGCTTGCCGGTCGTTCCAGATGACGCATGAACGCGCAGAACCTGGTCACGCGGTACGGCAAACATTCCAAACGGATATTGCGCGCGCAGGTCGTCCTTGGTGGTGAACGGAAACTTCGGCATATCATCAAGTGCTTTGAGATCGCCCGGATGGACACCAGCTTTGTCAAAAGCCTGCTTGTAATGACCGACATTCTTGTACGCGTGCGCAAGACTCCATTTCAGCCGTTCCAGCTGGAGAGCCGTGATCTCATCGCGCGAGGCTGTTTCGATCGGGTCGAAACTTTCGCGTGCCGGCATCAGGTTGATGCCTTTGAGCTGCAGACGCGGCATTCAGATCCCTAACTTCAAAACAGCGCAAAATCAGATTTTGCGCTGCGCGGCGTTCCAATGCTTTTCCAGGTTTGCGATCAAAGCCGGACTGAAATGACAATAGGCCTGCTCGCGGCAGTAAACCGCCATGTAGCGGCGAAACAAATCAAGCGGCTCCTCGCCGACCCGAATGGCTCGTCGATTGCCGGCAGCACTGACTACGCCTGAGCCTGTGAAATCGTCGACCACACGCGCAATCGCCTGATCCATTTCGGCGGGTGGCACGATCAGGTCGCAGATCATACGCCCTTCGGGCGTATCGCAATCGAGCCGCCGG
>Ga0310810_10001308_pt1 | contig 25912 bp, 26 predicted proteins | sample NCmetagenome_FD_207641 | JGI IMG/M metagenome (GOLD analysis project Ga0310810, IMG submission 207641) | Soil microbial communities from experimental microcosm in Duke University, North Carolina, United States - NC | ecosystem: Engineered > Artificial ecosystem > Soil microcosm > Unclassified ...
ACCAGTCTGTCCGAGCACCTGGGCTTCGAAGCGCGCCAGCGCGTTGATCCCGGCACCGAAGGCGAGTTCCCCCAACAACCGGTTGCCGCCAATCCCGGCATTCAATACCGCCATCTTCGTTCCGCCCGGCTCGGCGCTCAGTCGCCGGGCGAGCAGATCCGGCCAGCGGTTGTTCGCATTCGCCGTCGAGCCCGTTCCGTCGGTGATCGAGTCGCCAAACGCGACGATCGCGCCGACGGCTTCTGGCGCCATGACCTCGACGCGTGAGAGCAGGAACCAGGACGCGGTCGTCGCCACCACGGGGAAGTTGGCCGCGCCCGTGTGATTACCGGTCTCCGACACGTAGCTCGTCTGCCTCGCCGCATTGTGCATCGTCAGCGGCGAGGGTGTGTTCGTGTCGCCCGGCAGATACGTGTCGATCGCGACATCCGCCATTGGCGGCAGGGTGATGTCCACCGAGTCCGTGTACATCAGCGCGCCGCTCGGAATCGTCACGGTCGGCCTGCCGCTGAACGTCAGCTTCCGGTCCGAGCCCGGCACGACCGCCGCGTCCTTCTCGCGCAGCGCCACGTGCGCCTCGGCAATCGTGAGCGGCCTCGTGCCGAAGGTGTTGCTGAAGACGACGCGCATCCGGCTGCCGCCGACGCTCGTGTGGACGATCTGCCGGAGCGTCTGGTTGTTGAAGTGCATGAAGGGCGTGGGCGCCGACGGTGCCGGGGTGGCCTGCCCGGACGGCGCCGGCGCCATGGCGACTGGCGTTGCTGGAGGTGGCGGCGTCTGCGGTCGCCCCACTTCTGATGTCGCCCAGGTCCCGACCCAGTGCTCGCCGGATCTGCTTTGCGCAATCGTCAGCGGCTGGATCGCGAGCAGGCACAGCGCCAACGCGCCGACTGTGGAACGGACGGGCCGGCGTTTCGGGGATCTCATGGGTGGTGCTCCTGTGAGCTCAGAACTCTACAACAAACGGAACGCTACGCTCTCCAGTAGTCCGGCAGCCTGACCGCCAGCCATTTCGCCAGCGCGGCGTTCACCGCGACCGGTTTCTCCTGCGCCATCCAGTGGCCGGACGCCACGACGACTTCGGTGAGATCGGCACAGTCGCGCCGCATCGGCTCGGCCAGCCGTGACGTCATGGTCTCGCAGGTGGTGTCGTACGCGCCGTGCAGGAACAGCACGGGCATCGACAGCTTGCCGCCGTTCTTCGCCAGACGCGCGTAAGCGCCGTTGGCCTGGTGGTTCATGTACCAGGAGTCCGGTCCGAAGAAGCCATGGCGTGTCAGCGCGGCCGTGTAGGCGTCCAGGTCCGTCTCCGTGATGACGTCCGGATCGCGCGGCACGTCGGGGCACGCGCCACCACCGAACCAGCCGCCCGCCCTGCGCACCGCCGCCAGCCGCGCGGGCCTGCCGACCGCGTTCGGATCGCCCTTGCGGAACAGCGCCTTCACCACGTTGCGGACGTTGGCCTCGAAGCCCTGGCGCGCCTTGTCGAAACTCTCCTCGTAGAAGCGCTGGTAGTCCCACTGCCCCGCCGGATACTCGGCTTCCGGGTAGAGCGCACGATCGACCAGCGGCAGCAGGTTCTCGAGCGTGAAGCCTGCCGCGAGATACGGCACGCAGAGGCTGGCGACACCGGCCGTTTTCTCCGGATGATGCGCCGCCATGTTCCACACGACGGGGCTGCCCCAGTCGTGGCCGATCCATACGGCGCGCTCGCGGCCGAGCGACACCAACAGCTCCAGCATGTCCGCGACGATGGCTTCCTGCGCGAAATCCTCATGGCGGCGGTAGGTGCTCGATCGACCGTACCCGCGCATGTCGGGCGCGACGCAGCGAAACCCCAACGCCGCGAACGCCGGCAGCTGGTGCCGCCACGAGAGCGAGAGCTCGGGCCAGCCGTGGACGAAGATGAGCAGCGGCGCCGCGTCCGCGCCACAGGCGAGATAACCCGTGGTATGGCGGGCGGACGTCACCGTGTGCTCGGTGGTGGAAAAGGTCGGGGAACCCTGCATCGATCGCATCCTACAGAATCCTGATCGACCACAGCGGCTATAATTCCTGACGTGGACCGATCGATCGAACAGCGTATCATCGACCACTTCCGCCCGCGCATGGACGTCGCGGCCGTGTACCTGTTTGGCTCGACCGCTCGCAGCACGGCGCGGGTCGACAGCGATGTGGACGTGGCCGTGCTGTTCCACACCTCTCCACCCCGCACACTCCACGGCCCTCGCCTCGCCATCGAGGGCGAACTCGAACGCACGCTGGGCGCCCCTGTCGATCTCGTCGTGCTGAACGATGCGCCGGTCGACCTGCGCGCGCGCGTGCTGCGCGATGGCCGCCTGCTGCTCGACTCCGATCCGTCAGCACGCATCGCCTTCGAGGTGCGCACAAGGAACGAGGCGTTCGATCTCGAATCCATCCTCACGCGGTACCGCGCCGCGCGCGAGCGGCCCGCATGACCGACCCGGCGCTGGTCGAGAAGAAACTGGCTTTGATCGAAACCTGCCTCTCCGACCTCCGCCGGCTCGCGAGGCCGGAGATACTGGCGACGGACGTCCGTGAGCAACGCTTCGTCGAACACACGCTGCAGATCGCGATTCAGGCGACGCTCGACGTCGCCTCGCATATCGTCTCCGACCGCCGGCATCCACATCCGACCGTTTTCCGATGTCGAGAGCGGCCGCCAGAACTGAAACGGCTGGCGCCGGCGAAGCCGTGAGGACGTGACCATGTCTCACCCGAGTCGATCCACGCTGACGCGCATCACGGTTCCAGTGCTCGTGCTCGCCTTCGGCCCGCTGCTCCTCGGGTCGCCGCAGTCCGATCGGAGGGTCGAGGACACGAAGAGGACCGTGAGTCGCACGCCAGACGGGCACCCCGACCTGCAAGGGATGTGGACCAACTACGACGCAACGCCATTCGAGCGTCTCGGCCCCGGCGAACAGTTCCCACGGGATCTGGCGGTGAGCACTGCCGACTGGCTGGTGCAGGAGGGTCCGAAGAGCCCTCGGCGCCCATCGATGGTCGTGGACCCGCCCAGCGGGCGCGTGCCGCTGAAGCAGGAGGCGGTCGCCGCCAAGAACGCGATGCTCGCTCAGCCCTCGGACTCGCTCGAACGCTACGGGCCGTGGGAACGTTGCATCACACGGGGCGTGCCAGCGTCGATGATGCCCAGCGCGTACAACAACGGTCATCAGATCGTGCAGACGTCGAACTACATCGTGTTTCACTCCGAGATGATCCATGAAGCGCGTGTGATTCCGCTGGATGGCCGGCCCCATCCCGGTCCTGCCGTCCAGTCGTGGAGTGGTGACTCCGTCGGTCACTGGGAAGGCGACACGCTGGTCGTGGATACGACCAACTTCAACGGCAAAGGCTGGATCGCGACGCATGCGGCCGCAGGTTGGCTTCGCGGCATCGCCCAGAGCCAGGCGTGTCATGTGGTCGAACGCCTCAAACGCGTAGACGCGAACACGATTCAGTACGAAGCCACGATCGACGATCCGAACGTGTACACGAGGCCCTGGACCGTGGCCTTTCCGCTGAACCGCGACGACCCGTATCGGATTTACGAATACGCGTGCCACGAAGGCAATCACGCGCTGGAGAACATGCTTCGCCTCGGTGACCGGCCGAATCAGCGCGAGCGGTAGACGCACTTGGGCACGAGGTCAGGACACTGGCCTTATTTCGTCTGCGCCACGTCTCTAAATCCGCACGCCAGACAACATCATTGCTGATCCGCGAAATCTTCCATCGCCCGTCTGTTCGCCCACGGCGTCGCGAACATGACTCAGTGCTTGCAGTCGCAGGCATCCGCCCGTGCGAGGAGAAATGCCCGTTCCCGCGCGTTGCGGGTCAGCGTGGCCGCAGCCGTGAATTCTGAACGCGCCTCGGCCAGTCGACCGGCCCGGAACAGAAAATCGCCCTTCGCCGCCGGCAATGGCGCGTAGTCGCGCAGGGCGGCGGCGTCGGCGATCTCGTCCACCAGCCTGAGGCCCGCTTCGGGCCCGAAGGCCATGCTGTGGGCGATCGCGCGATTGAGATCGACTACGGGCGAGGGCGCGACGACGCGCAGCCGGTCATAGAGTGCGGCAATGCGCGGCCAGTCCGTATCGGCGGCCCGGCGCGCGCGGGCGTGACAGGCGGCGAGGGCGGCTTGCAGCACATAGGGGCCGTCGCCGCCAAGCGCTGCGGCGCGAGCCAGCGCCTCGAGACCCCGGCTGATCAGCAAGTAGTCCCATCGTGCGCGATCCTGCTCGGTGAGCGGTATGAAGACGCCGTCCGGTCCTGTGCGTGCCTTCTGACGCGAAGCCTGGATCTCCATCAGGCCCAGGAGGCCGAACACTTCGGCGTCCTCGGGCATCAGCCCGGCCAGGATGCGGCCGAGCCGTTGCGCCTCCAGGCACAGACCCGGCCGGACAAGATCGTCGCCCGCCGTGGCCGCATAGCCTTCATTGAAAATGAGGTAGATGACCTCGAGCACCGAGGGCAGCCGCGCCGCCCGTTCGGAGCCCCGAGGTACCTCGAAGGTCAATCCGGCATTTGCGATCGCCTTCTTCGCGCGGACGATGCGCTGCGCGATCGCGGTCTCGCTCGACAGGAAGGCGCGGGCGATCTCGTCGGTCGTCAGGCCGCCGACCACCTTGAGCGTGAGCGCCGCGCGAGCGTCGGGCGACAGCATGGGGTGGCAGGCTGTGAAGATGAGGCCCAGCAGCTCGTCGCCGAGATCATCGTCAATGGCCGCTTCGATCGCCTCGGCCGCGCGTCCGCGCGTCTCGTCCAGCGCCCGTGCGATCTCCTCGTGCTTGCGCTCGCGCATCTTGTCGTGCCGGAGCGCATCGATGGCGCGGCGCTTGGCGACGGCCATCAGCCAGGCGCCCGGATTGGTGGGAACGCCGGCTCTCGGCCACTCGGACAGCGCGACGACCAGCGCGTCCTGCGCCAGTTCCTCGGCAAGATCGACATTCCGGACGATGCGGGCCAGGCCCGCGATGAGCCTGGCCCGTTCGATACGAAAGGTTGCTTCGATCGCCTGGTGCGTTTCGCCTGCGGTCACACCGCATTTTCGGCCGACGCCGCGGGCGAGACAAGTCTCGCCGTAGTTCGGTACAAATCAACCGAGCATAGGCGGGTATCAGGCGACGCCGAGCTTCCCGCGTTCCCCTTCACGCGGTGCCGCGAGCTCTTCGGGCGTGACAAACTGGGCCAGATCCGCCGCCTCGTAGAACGGCCGGATTTCCATCTCGTTCTTGCCAGGCATGGTGGGCGCGCGTTTCGCCCAGGCCAGCGCCTCGTCCATGTCCTTGACCTCCCAGATCGAGAAGCCGGCGACGAGCTCGCGGCTCTCGGCGAACGGCCCGTCGATGACCGTGCGGCGGGCGCCATCCGTGACGATACGTTTGGCCTGGGCACCGTTCTTGAGGCCGGCAGCCGCGACGAATACGCCGGCCTTGACCAGCTCCTCGGTGAACCGGTCCATCGCTGCGAACGCCTCGAGCGCCTCCGGCGTGGGCTCGCCCAATTCCATGCCCTCTGTAGCTTTCGCCAACACCATAACCCGCATCGTCTGTCTCCTTGTTTGAGACGGCCCCATTTGGCGTCTCAACGATACGACGAACGAGCTTGCTGGAAATCGACATCGTCCTGCAGATTGTGCTCGACGGTCGGCCGTTGAATGGCGATCGAATCTACGTCACCGCGCAGCACGGTAGACGGACTCCTTCGGAAAGTCCTTGTCGTCGACGAACCGGCGGATGTCCTGCGCCACCGCCGTGTTCTTCTCCAGCATCACCCAGTGGTCATCGTCGGGATACAGCTTCACGCGCAGGTCGGTCACCCACTTGTCCAGCCCGCTGAGATGGCTGGACAGGATCGCGGTGTCCTTCATTCCCCAGATCACGAGCGTCGGCGTTTTGATGATCGTGGACTTCGCGCCCGCTGTCACCTCTTTCGCCGACCAGGACGATGGAATCGTCGACGCGGGATGACGATCGTTGAACGGCGGGTTGCGATGATTGGCGCGGTAGTAGTTGAGGCCAGCCGTCGTGGAGCCAGGCTGTGACCACGCGTTGATCCACGCCTGGCGATCCTCTTCGGTGTAGCGGCCGCTCTTGACCTCCGCGTCGACGAACCCGGTGTGCGCGCGCCGAGTCGCGGTTTCCCGAGTGCTACTCTCGTCGACCGGCTGCTCGCCTGGCGCCAGAAACTTGTTGAACACGAAGAAGTAATTGCTCGCGTAGCGCTGCGCGGGATTTTCGCGCAGCTCACGTTCGGAGATGAACGGGTGCGCGCCATTGACGATGACGAGCTTCTCGAGCATCTCCGGGTGATACATGGCGAAGACCCACGCGACGTTGGCGCCCCAGTCGTGGGCGACGAGGACGAACTTCCTGTCCTTGCCGCCGACCTTCTCGGCGAACTGCCGCACGTCCTCGACGAGATGTTTCATCGTGTAGGGCTCGAGCCCGTCCGGCCGCGACGACAGGTTGTAGCCGCGCATGTCGAGGCCGACCGCGAGGTGGTCGCGGCCCATCTCCGCCATCTGATCCTTCCACTGGTACCAGAACGACGGATAGCCGTGCAGGAACAGGACGAGCGGGCCCTTGCCGATGCTCGCGTAGTGCAGGCGCATGCCGTTCACGTCGGCGTAGTGGTCCTCGAACACCGGCCTCGCGCCCTGCCCCGCCATTCCTGCCAGCAGACTCGTCGTCAGAAGGACGCCCAGCATCAGTGCCGCGTACCGCATGTGTCTCCTCATTTATTCAGGCCCGCGATCGGTTGAGTAGGACCGGAGGAAGGTGCCGACGTCAGCCCAACGGACGAGGATTATACGCGCGGGATCGGCCGTGGCGAATTGTCTTGCAGCCGCATCAGGATTGCCGGAACATCGCGCAGTCGAGGAACTCATGCAGAACATCTCGCCGAACGTGCTCGGACGACGCGCGCTTATCAAGGGAGCAGCGCTGTTGACAGTGGCGGCAACGGCTCGACTGCGGGGCCAGGCGCCTGCGTCGGAGCCGGCCACGACGCTGGCGGACGTGCCGCTTGGGCCGTCGGTGACGATCACCGTGGAGCGTCGCGGCGATATCGTGCTCGTCGGCCTCAATCGCCCGTTCATTCAGAACCGGCTCGATCCGCCGACGCGGACGCGGCTGGCCGAAACCTTCTACCAGTACGAGCACGACGCATCACTGCGTGCGCTCGTTCTCTTCGGCCACGGCGAGCACTTCTCGCGCGGCATCGACGTCGACGCGTCGCAGGCGGGCATCATCGCGGGGCAACGCCCGGCGGCCACCGCGCCGACGGTCGACGTGCTCGGCAACGGGCAGCCTCGGCGATCGAAGCCGGTCGTGGTCGTCGTTCACGGCGACACGTGGAATCTCGGACACGAGATCTACCTCGCGGGCGACATCCGCATTGCCGCGGCGAACACGCGATTCGGACAGGACGAGAACACGCATGGCCGGTTTCCCGGCGGCGGCGCCACCGTGCGTTTCGTCCGCGAGGCGGGCTGGGGCAATGCGATGCGCTACATGCTGACCGGCGACCACTGGAGCGCTGAGGAGTCCATGCGTATGGGCGTCACACAGCAGATCGCGCCGACACCCGAGGCCGCGCTCGAGGCCGGCATCGCGATGGCGCGCAAGATCGCGGCGTGCGCGCCGCTGTCGATCAAGGCGACGCTGGCATCCGCGCATCAGTACATCGATCCGGTGGAAGCCGACGCGCTGTCGAAGCTCGGCGCGCAGTACAGCGCACTCTACCGGACCGAAGACTTCATCGAAGGACGGCGCGCGGAGGCGGAAGGCCGGCCGCCACAGTACAAGGGAAAGTGATGAAGTACGAGGGACAATGATGACGACCACGAGCCAGAGAACCGCCGGAGCGGCAACCGCTCTGGCGCTGATCGCGGGCATCACCACGCTGCTGGCGCAGTCCACGCCCGGTGTGATCTCGGGCCCGACCGGCCCGAGCCCGTACGATGTCGTCCGCGCCTGGCACAAGCCGTTCTCCGAACCAGGATTCACATTCGGCGGTAATTCCGGCGTCTTCGCGGAATCACCTGACCGCATCTTCGTCGCCCAGCGCGGCGAGTTCAAGTTGCCGAACCCGGTTCCTCCGGGGTTCGCTGGCTTTGCGGGTTCGATTGGCGTCAATGTGCTCAGCGCCACCGCCGGCCGCGTCTGGCGCAACTGTCTCTACACGCTCGGAGCTGACGGCGCGGTCAAGGAGCGGTGGACGCAATGGGACTCGCTGTGCGAGGGATCTCCCGGACCGGGGCCGCATCGCCTGCGCATCAGCCCGTACGACCCGGAGCATCGCGTGTGGGTCGTCAACGAAACGTTCAACACGATCTACGTTTTCTCCAACGACGGCAGCAAGCTGCTGAAGACGCTGGGCGAGAAGAATGTGCCAGGCACGGACGGCACGCACTTCGGCAAGCCGCAGGACGTGGCGTTTCTGCCCGACGGCAGGATCCTTGTCGCCGACGGTCTCGACAACCATCGCGTGATGATTCTCGACAAGGAGATGCACTACATCTCTGAGTTCGGCGGCGCCGGCAAGGGTCCTGGCCAGTTCAGCGGCGTTCATGCACTCGGCGTCGGGCCCGAAGGGCGGATCTTCGCGCTCGATCGTTCCGGTGGCCGCATCAACGTGTTCAAGACCACCGCCGATCGCGGCAAGGTCGACTTCGTCCAGGCGTTTCCCGGCTTCTCGCTGCCTCTCGACATCATCGTCAACGACGACAGCATCTGGGTCACCGACCTCAACCCGCTGCGGTTCACCAAGCTCGATTTCCAGGGCAACCACCTCTACACGTGGCTGGTGCCAAAGGACTTGCCGGACGGCTACCTCGAGGTCCACACGTTCACCGTCGACTCGCGCGGCAATCTCTACGGCGGCGACAACCAGTACGGACGCACGCAGAAGTTCGTGCCGAAGCCTGGCGCCGACGCGAAACTGCTCATCCGCCCGCCGTGGGCTATGCGGTAGCCAGCACGATAGATTCGCGTTGTTGATGATGCCGAAAGAGCTCGAGCCCGGCCGGGCAATCATCGCCGCCTGGCGGACGAACCATCGCGCGACCGTCTATCTTGTCGAGCACCTGCCCTCCGCTGTCTGGTCGATGCCGGTCCCTGGCAGTCCGCGGCAGACGGTCGGAATGATTGCCGCCCACATTCACAACAGCCGGTGCAGCTGGATCAAGAGCCTCGGCGCTCGACATGGCGTCATGGTGCCGCGGCTCGTCGACCTGCGCCGGGTTCGACAGAAAGCGCTGGTGCGGGCGCTGTCGCGCAGCAGCGACGGCATGATCGCGCTGATTGAGCTCGGCGTCGCCCGTGGCGGCCGCGTGCCCCGGGCCACGTGGCAGAACTTCCCGACCGATCTGGAACACTTCCTCAGCTACTTTGTCGCGCATGAAGCGCATCATCGGGGCCAACTGATCATGCTGGCGCGGCAATTGGGGCACCGGCTTCCGCGAACCGTCGCGGCGGGCGTCTGGCAGTGGACGAAGCTCGCCCGCGAGTAGCCCGACGCCTGGACTCATCGGACGATATGATGCAGGCGCCCATGGACGAAGAGCGACTCTCGCTCAACCGCCGGCGGTTCTTCGAGTGTCTCTCCGCGATGGGCCTCGGATGCACGCTGATGCCGGACGCGCTGGTGATCGCGGCTCAGGATGCCGAGACCGTCACCGTCGAGATGATCGAGATCGCGCAGAAGATCGCCGGCGTGTCCTTCAGCCGCGAAGAGCGGCAGTCGATCGTCGCCCGGCTGAACGCCAGCCGCGGCTACATGGCGGGGTCTGCTTTCCTGCGCAACGCCAATCTCGGCAACAGTGCGCAGCCGGCGATCGTGTTCAATCCCGTTCCGCCTGGCAGAGCGCTTCCTGCGGGACCGCGGTTCCTGAAACGTCCCGAGCACGTGGTGGCGAGGCCACCGACCGACGAGGCCTTGGCGTTTCTCCCGGCGACGCACCTGGCGAAGCTGGTGGAGACGCGCCAGGTAAAACCGTCCGAGCTGACCGAGCTGTACCTCGCGAGACTCACGAGGTACGATCCCACGCTCCATTGCGTCGTGACCCTGACGCCGGAGCTTGCGCGAGATCAGGCGAGAGAGGCCGACGCCGAGATTGCCGCCGGTCGCTATCGCGGTCCATTGCACGGGTTGCCATTCGGTCTGAAGGACCTGTTCGCGGTCCGAGGCACGAAGACGACGTGGGGCATGTCGCCCTACAAGGATCGGATGATCGACGCCGACGCCACGGTGTACACGCGGCTGCGGGAGGCGGGCGCCATCCTGGTCGCGAAACTGTCGTCCGGCGCGATGGCGCTGACCGCACAGTGGTTCGGCGGCGTGACGCGGAACCCCTGGGACACGCAGCAGGATGCGTCGGGATCGTCCGCCGGACCGGGCTCGGCGACTGCCGCCGGACTCGTCGCATTCTCGGTCGGGTCCGACACGGGCGGCTCGGTCATTCAGCCGGCCGCTCGAAACGGCATCACCGGCCTGCGGCCGACATTCGGCCGCGTCAGTCGACACGGGGCGATGGCCCTGGCGTGGACACAGGACACGGTCGGCCCGATGTGCCGCTCGGCAGAGGATTGCGCGCTGGTCTTCGATGCCATCTACGGCCCGGACGGAAAGGACAACACCATTCTTGACGTGCCGTTCGCCTGGGACGCCGCGGCGGATGTGACGAAACTGCGCGTCGGCTATCTGCGGTCGGCTTTCAGCGACACGGCCACAGGCCAGCCGGGCCTTTCGGCGCCGATGCAAATCGCGACCCGCCGCAACAACGAGGAAGCGTTGCGGGTGATTCGGAGTCTCGGTGTCGAGGTGGTTCCGTTCGATCTGCCGGAGATCGCCATCGAGGCGATCGATTTCATCCGCTACGCCGAAACGGCGGCGGCCTTCGACGACATCACTCGCGACGGCACGCTCGCCGGCGTGGAACACGGTCCCGAGCAGAGTCCGCGCCCCGCGGAGATTCGCCCGGCCCGGTTCATTCCCGCGGTTGACTACATCCAGGCAAACCGGTATCGCCTGCGCGTCATGGAACAGGTGGATGCCGCGATGGCGGGGCTCGATCTGTTCATCGGCGCGAATCTTCTGCTCACCAACCGGACGGGGCATCCGGTCATCAGCGTGCCCAGCGGATTCTTCGAGGGATCCCCCACCGGCCTGCAGTTGACCGGAAAGCTGTTCGGCGAGCCGGAGCTGCTGTTGCTGGCGCACGCGTTTCAGTCCAGGACCGATCATCATCTGAAGCATCCATCGCTCTGAAAGGAGAACCGATGCGTCTCTGGCTCGTCGTGATCCTCACCATGACGGCGTGCATGCCGTCCCGAGTCGAAATGTCGACGACCGGTGTGTGGAGTGAACGCGATCCGCGCGAAGCCACGGCTGAACAAGGCCGGCAACGGAAAGCTTCGTCGATGCCGCGGTTCGATTTATCGAGCGCTGGAAGCAGCTGCGACCGCTGAAGCGGCCGTAACCGCTGATCGGCGCGCTATTGATTCGGCAGATGAGGCAAGGGAGGCAACTGAATGACCCGCACATGGCCTGAGGACTGGGAATCGCGCAAGCGAGGCGACGCGTGTTTCTTCTGTGCCGATCTCTCAAACAGATCCTTCTATCGCGGGCGCACCAGCGAGGCTCTCCTGGAGCGACGGGCGATTGCCGTCGGGCACACGGCAGTGGTCTTCCGGGGCCGGCACGTCGCCGACCTGGGTGATTTGACACCGGAGGAACTGGCGCTGTACTGGCGGGATGTCCAACATGTCGGTCGCGCGATCAGCCGGGCCTTTGCGCCCTGTCACGTCAACTACATGCTCCTGGGCAACATCGTGCCTCACTTGCACGTTCACGTGGTGCCTCGGTATCTGGATGACTCTGCGCCTGGGATGCCGTTGCCATGGGCTCCCTCCCCGGTGCCTGAAGACGTCTTTGACCGTCAGTTCACTCAGCTGCGGAATTTGAGTCGAGAGGAGTAGACAGGCGAAGAGTTCCTCTCCGGAGCTACGCAGGTACGGTAATGTCGCAGGCGTGGATCCGACGCTTGGCGACGGACCGATCTTCAGCCCGTGGCCGAAGCGGCGGTGCCGCTCGAGAAGCGCCGATCAACATCGAAGGAGTTCCCATGACGCGCGAGCAGATTGCCTCGATCTTCGAGCGTCGGCGTGCGGCGTTCGATCGGCAGGACGCCGCCGCTCTGGCCGCCGACTACACGGGTGACTGCACCATCGAGAGCCCGAGTGGCGGCACCCATCACGGTCCGGCCGCTGCCGAGCGGGTGCTGGCGAATGTGTTCGATGCGCTGGACGTGACGCTGCGCCAGGAGTCGGTCATCATCGATGGCGACTCGGTGGCGGAAGTCGTCAGCATCGAAGGCAAGGACGTCGGAAACTTTCTCGGGCTGCCGCCGACCGGAAAGTCATTCCACGTGCCGGGCGTGTTTCTGTACGAGCTGAAGGATGGTCTGATTGCGCGTGAACGGCGCATCTACGACTTCGCGGCGCTGCTGATCCAGACCGGCCTGCTCAAGACCAAGCCGGCATAGGCCGCGGTCGGCCTCAGCGGTGGGCCTGCCGCCGAAGCTCGTCGAATAGGTTGAAGACCAGGACGAACGTGCTGGCGGGCTGGCCGCCGGCGTTGCTTTGACCGCCGGCAGGTGCGACCGCAAACCGCTGACCGTCCGGATGCAGGTCGAAGCCGGGGCCGAACGCGGCAATCGGCGGCGCCATCGAGAATCGCGCTTCGGTCCAGGGCTGCGCTTTCGCCGGCGTGAACACATTCCCGGCGATGGTGAAGGAAGCCACCATCAGCCGCTGCTGCTGGTTCCCGGCGAAATAGATCTCGTTCTTCGTCGATGACCAGAGCGCAAGATTACCGCCGTCGCTGGACACCTGAACGCGGCCGCCCATTTCCGGAAACGGCTGCACGTAAATCTCGAACCGGCCGGAGTCGAACGCTGAATACGACACCCAGCGGCCGTCGGGTGAAAACCGGGCATTCGCTTTCAGAAAGGGACCGCCAACGAGCGTCGTCGGCGCGCTCGCCTTCCAGCCGTGCGCCTCGTCTCCTTCGAGCGTCAGCATGCCGATCTCCTGCCGGCCGGTCGACGGGTCGCCCTGATGGAAGGTCAAGTGCCGGCCATCGGGGTGAAACGAATCGGGCAACTGCGCGACCGGGCTGTCGGTGAGGCGCTGGGCCTCGCCCGTGCCGTCGGCGCGTTGCCAGTAGAGATTCGACACGTTGTTGACCCGCGAAGACGCGAATACGAGGCGGGAGCCGTCGGGCGTCCAGACGGGTGCGATGTCCGACGCCGGATCCGAAGTCACGCGTGTCAGAATGTCGCGCTCCCACTCGTACACCCAGATATCCATCTGCCGCCCGTCGTCGATTACCAGCGCGAGACGCCGTCCGTCTGGCGAAAAGCGCGGAAACCCCCACACGGCCGGCGTCGGGCGCAGCGGTGTGGTGGCGCCGCTGTGATTCAGCCAGACGACTGGCCCCTGCGCCGCGGTCGTGCCGACGCGGGGCTGGTAGGCGAGCAGTCCCTTCGCCGACAGGGACGCGACCGCGCCGACGGTCGCGATCGTGGTGATGTTGTCGGCCACCGGAACGGGACTGCCCTGCGTCTCGAGCGCGTTCACGTCGAACGGCACGGCGAACATCGTGCCTCCGCGCACGATCGTGAGGTGGCCGGTCTCGACGTAGCGCGGCATCGTGCCCCCGCCGCGCAGGACGACTTTCGGATCGCCCGATGGCAGCGGCTTGACGACCACCTGGGCGCTGTTGTTCGGATCTACGGACGACACGGCTTCCAGGTACAGCACGGCTCTGCCGCCCGGCAGCATCTGCGGCGATGATGGAACGGGCCCGCCTTTTTGCACGACGGTCAGCCGATCGACCTGCCCGCCCGCCGCCGGCACGCGTGAGAGGCCTTCGGACGAGGCGAACACGATCGTGTTGTCGGCGCCCCACGACCCGCCACGGGGGGAGGACACGGCGCACAGCGAGACGACCGCGCCGCCGGTGGCCGGAATCTTCTTGAGCGATCCATCGGCGAAGAACGCGATCCATTCGCCGTCCGGCGAGAAGAACGGCGCGGCCGCCCCTTCGGCGCCGGCCAGCGCCTGGGCGTCGAGGCGATCGAGACGCCGCGCGAACAGCAGGTTGAGATTCGAGAGCGCATTCAGCGGGCGCGCGACGAACGCCAGCGTCGTGCCGTCGGGGGACATCGCCAGCGACGGGGTCGCCGCGGAGAGCACGGCGTTGGCGCCCAGTGCCGCCTGCACGCGCACGGGCGCCGTTGGAGGCGTGGTTCGCCACGGCGCCCAGACAACGAGCGTGGCTACCAGACCTGCGACCGCGGCGCCCGCGACCGCCCACGAAACGACACGCCGCCAGCGCGGCTCGCCACGCACAGACGGCGCCATACCGGACGCCGACGATCCGCCCGCGAGTTCCTCGAGCGCTTCGTCGATGTCGAGCTGCGCGTCCGCGATGTCGGCGAGACGGCGCGTCCGATCCTTTTCGAGACAGCGGCGCAGCAGCCGCCGCAGCGATGGCGGCGTGGACGGCGGCAACGCCGCCCAGTCGGGCTCCTTCGTCAGGACCAGTGCGAGCGTGTCCGACACTTCACCACCGGGGAACAGCCGGCGTCCGGCCAGCAGCTCGAAGAGGACGACGCCGAACGCCCAGATGTCGGCGCGCTTGTCGACGGCCTTGCCGCGCGCCTGTTCCGGCGCCATGTACGCGGCGGTCCCGAGGATCACGCCGAGGCCGGTCATCATCGCTGGCGACGTCAGCGTCGGCGACAGCGTGGCCGACCCGATCTGCGACGAGACATCGCCCTCGAAGGCCTTGGCCAGCCCGAAATCGAGGACCTTGACGGTGCCGTCGCCGCGGATCTTGACGTTGGCGGGTTTGAGATCGCGATGGACGATACCGCGCTCGTGCGCCGCTGCAAGCGCATGCGCCACTTGCGCCGCAATCCGCAGCGCTTCGTCGATCGGCAGCGCGCCGAGTGCGATCCGATCGGCGAGCGTCGGCCCGTCGACGAGCTCGAGCACCAGCGCCGTGAACGATCCGTGATCGCGCGGGTCTTCCTCCAGGCCGTGGATCGCGGCGATGTTCTGGTGATTGAGGCAGGCGAGCACCTGCGCTTCGCGACGGAAGCGCGCCAGGCGATCCGGATCGCTGGCCACTCCGGCGGGCAGGACCTTGAGCGCGACGTCGCGGTTCAGGCGCGTGTCATGCGCGCGATAGACCTCGCCCATGCCACCGGCGCCGATCGAACCGGTGACTTCGTACGGACCGATACGGTGGCCGGAGGTCAGCGTCACGGGGATCGGCGGCATTCTGTCATGAAATGCGCGCCGGACATTCCTCTTGGGCATTCGCGGCAATTTGGCGATAATCGGGCGAACACAACCGACCAACCGGCAAAGTACAGGGAGCGTCCCATGCGTTTCGCGCTCGTGTTGAGTCTTTTCGTCGCGGGGGTGGCCGCGACCGTGCCGGCCATGGCAGCTGACGGCACGCCGACCTTCACCAGGGACGTGGCGCCGATCTTCTACAAGTCGTGCATTGAGTGCCATCGCGCGACGATGTTCGCGCCGATGTCGCTGACGTCGTACGAAGACGCGCGTCCGTGGCTGCGCTCGATCAAGCAGCGCGTCACGGCGAAGACGATGCCGCCGTGGGGATCGGACATGCCGCACGGCGTGCTCAAAAACGATCCGCGTCTCACCGATCAGGAAATCCAGACCATCGTCTCGTGGATCGACGGCGGCGCGCCGAAGGGCGCCATGTCCGACATGCCGACAATGCCGAAGCTGGCCGACGGCTGGACGATCGGCAAGCCCGACGCCGTCTACTCGATGACCGAGGACTACAAGATTCCGGCCTCCGGCACGATCGAGTATCTATACCTCCGGGTTCCGGTGAACCTGCCGGAGGATCGCTGGTACACCGCGGTGGAGATCAAGCCCAGCGCGCGCGCGCACGTTCACCACATCATTGCGTATACAGAGCCGTCGAGCGACAAGCCGACGCGTCCCGGCAACACCTTCGGGCCGACCAACATCTTCGGCGTGTCGCCGAACAAGCCGGGCCTCGTCTTCGAGCCCGGTGTCGCGAAACTTCTGAAGGCCCACCACGACATCATTTTGCAGATGCACTACACGACCAACGGCACGGCAGCCGTCGATCGCACGGAACTCGGGTTCATCTTCGCCAAGGAGCCGCCGAAGCAGATCCACGTCACCGGCCTCGCGGCACAGCCGCGCTTCCTGATTCCAGCCGGCGATGCGAACGCGGAAGTGAAGGCCGTCACCGAGCTCAGAGCGGACACGGTCCTCACGAGCCTGACGCCGCACATGCACGTGCGCGGCAAGGACATGACCTACACCGCCATCTACCCGGACGGCACGTCGGAGGTGCTCCTGCGCGTGCCGAAATACGACTTCAACTTTCAGATCACCTACGACCTGGCCAAGCCGAAGCTCCTGCCGAAAGGAACCAAGGTGGAGGTCGTCGCGCACTTCGACAACTCGCCGGGCAACAAGTACAACCCCGACCCCACCAAGGACGTGAAATGGGGCGACCAGACGTGGGAAGAGATGATGATCGGGTTCTGGGGCTCGGTGGTCGACGCGCCGGCGTCGTCTGAGAAGGAAAACGAGTAGGCTTCCGTCGCGATGAATTCACGACGGGCCCGCGTCGAAGTCACGTTCGTCGCGCTGATCGCGTTCAGCCTGCTTCCGCGCGTGGCGCTCGCTCAAACGAGTCCTCCACCGCCACCACCCGAGAGGGAAGGCTCTGCCGAGTTCGCCTTTGTCGGCACGACCGGCAATTCCTCGACGCAGACGATCGGCCTGGGCGGAGAGTTCATCTACCGGCCGGCGCCCTGGGAATCAAAGATCAAGGTGAGCTACGTTCGCAACGAAGCGGAGGATCAGCTCCGGGCGCAAGCATTCGTGCTGACCCTGCGCGCGCAGCGACCGATCCAGCCCCGGCTCGCCGGCTACGGACAGTACGGGTACCAGCGCGATCGGTTCGCGGGCATCCTGAACCGGAATGCGGCGGAAGTTGGCCTCGCGTACACGCTGCTGCAGGAAACGCCGCACAAACTGATTGTGGATGCTGGACTCGGTTATGCGAATGAGGAGCGGTTGCTCGGGAACAACCTCTCGACCGCCACCCTCGGTGGCGGCGCGCTCTACACCCTCAAGATCTCAGACACCAGCGAGTTGACAGAAGACGGCCACCTCGTCTTCTCGCTCGCGCAGGGCAGCGACTGGCGTTACGCCAATGCCGTCGCCCTGACCGCGAAGATTTCGACGAAGCTTTCGCTCAAGCTGTCGAACACCATTCGCTACCTCAATGCGCCCGTCGTCGGGTTCAAAAACACGGACGCCGTGACGGCCGTGGCGCTCGTGGCGAAGTTCTAACGACAATCTCGACATGATTCGACTGATCGGGCCCGGCGGCGCCGGTAAGACCACAACCGCGGCGCTTCTGGCCGATCGGCTGGGATTCGACTTCATCGACCTCGATCGGACGCTCACCACGCGAATCGGAGACATCAGCGAGGTCATCGATCGACGGGGATACGACGCCTATGCGAGAGAGAACGTCGAGGCGTATCGCTCGCTGGTCCGCCGCGGCATTCGCGACACCGTCTTGGCTTTGTCTTCCGGATTCATGACCTATGCTCCCGCCGTCCATCCGGACTATCAGTGGATGCGCCGCGATATCGAGACAAGCCCAGGCACGTTCGTGCTCCTGCCATCGCTGGATCTCACGGTGTGTATCGCTGAAACGGTCCGACGCCAGACCGCTCGGCCATTCGGCCGCTCGCCCGCCAGGGAGGAAGCGGTCATTCGGGCGAGGTTTGCCTCGTACATGGCCGTGCCGGCCCGAAAGATAGAGACGATGCGGCCCGTTTCGGCAGTTGTCGAGGAGATCGTGCTCAGCGGATACTCACCTTCATGCCGAGCTGCCAGAACAGAAACGCGTATTGATCCGCCGTCTGCGCGAGTCCCTCACTGAGCGACGTGCCAAAGCCGTGGCCGCTTCCTGAAATCCGCAGGAGGATCGGATGGCTCGACGCATTCGCGGCCTGCAGCCGCGCCGTGAACTTGCGTGAGTCCGCCGGATTGACGCGCGGATCGTTGGTACCACTGAACATCATCACGGCGGGATACGCCGTACCGTCGACGACATGATGCAGCGGTGAGTACGCGTAGATGGCGCGAAACTGTTCGAGATCCTCGACGGTGCCGAACTCGGTCACGTTGAACGCCCCGTTGGGATACAGCTCGCAGCGCAGCATGTCGTAAATGCCGACGTGGCTCACCACCGCGCGGAAGAGGTCCGGCCGCTGGACGAGGATCGCGCCCATGAGGAGGCCGCCGTTGCTGCCGCCCAGAATCGCCAGCGACGCCGGGCTGGTGTACTTCTGATCGATCAGATAGCGAGCGGCCGCCGCGAAGTCGTCGAACACGTTCTGCTTCTTCGTCAGGTTCCCGGCCCGGTGCCAGTCCTCGCCGAATTCACCGCCGCCGCGAATGTTGGCGACGACGTAGATGCCGCCCTGCTCGAGCCAGATGCGCCGCGTCGCCGAGAACGCGGGGGTTTCGCTGATGGAATACCCGCCATAACCGTAAAGCAGCGTCGGATTCCTGCCGTCAAGCGGGATGCCCTTTCGTCGAATGACGGTGAGCGGGATGCGCGTGCCGTCCTTCGACGTCGCTTCGACGCGCGAGACATCGACGTCGCTGAACGTGACCGGCGATGACAGCGCCAGCGCGGTCTTACGGGGAGTGCCTGCGCCGCCGGCCTGGTAGTAGGCGGCCGGCGTGACGTAGCTTTCGGCCTCGTACAACACATCGTCGCCGTCGAGCGCGACGATTTCAGCAACATTCGAGATCGGTTCGAGCGGAATCTTCTGCTGCAGCCTGCCGTTGAGATCGAAGACCCGCACCTGCGACGGTCCGCCGATGATCTCTTTCGAGTAGATCTTCGTCGCCGTCACCGTGATCGCATCGATCACCGCGTCGCTCTGCGGGACGACGACCGTCGCGTCAGCGAGCGTCGGTGAATTGCTGCGGGCGATCCGCAGGATGCGTCCGCGCGGGGCGCCCTGCCGTGAAAGCAAATACAACGCAGCGTCGCGGCCCCAGACGCCGGCGATCACTTCGTCGGTATAGCCCGCGAGGCGAATCCATCCGCCGGCCGGCGGACGCACGTAATGCGCCTGTTCGCCGCCGTCGCCGTTCTTGACCGTCGCCAGCAGGAACTGCCCGTCGCCGCTGGCCGTGACGACCGCTTCGGCGATCTTCGGAAAGTCTTTGCCGATCTCGTATGTGTCCGTGTCGCTGGCGCCGCCAATCCTGTGAAAGTAGAGCTGCTGATAGAAGTCGAGATCCGGATCCGGGCGCTCGCCCGGCCGCGGATACCGTGTGTAGAAGAACCCGCTGCCGTCGGCGTTCCACGCGAGGCTGCCGCCGGCCGTGCCGCCGTTGACGCGCGCGACGACGTCCGGCAGCTGGCGCCCGGTGGCGACGTCGAACACGCGCACGTCGCCCCGCTCGTTGCCGCCGACCGACAGCGAGACGGCCACGCGCGATCCGTCCGCCGACGGCACGTAGAAGTCGATCGCCGTATTTCCGCTTGGATCGAGCACCGCCGGATCGACCACCGTCCGCTCGGACGCGAGATCGTCGGCCGATCGCATCACGACGATGAACGGCTGCTCGCGCGGCGGCTGCTGTTTGATCGCGAACAGCTGTCCGCGACGGTACTTGAGGTTGGTCCAGCGTGGATGCGTGTCGGCGCCGACTGCCTGCACGCGCGCCCGCAGCGCGGCCATGAAGGGCAGCGCGTCCAGTTGCGCGTGCGTGTAGGTATTCTGCGCATCCGTCCACGCTTTGACGTCGCTGTCGTCCCAGCGTTCCAGCCAGCGGTACGGATCGGTGACCTGGATGCCGTGATAGGTGTCGACGACCGGACGCGCCGTCGTCGTCGGAGGCCCGGGCCGCGCCGGCGTCTGCGCGGCGATGCTGACGGTGACGGCAGCCGCGAAGAGGAGCGACGCGGTCATCGATCGTGGCTGTTCGTTGTGCCGGAGTGGCGCGAAGCATCGGTGGCGAGGCGACCTCGCGTTGTTCATAGGTAGAACCTCACGAAGTATGGTAATCCTTGATCCGACGCGACGCTCCAGATACCAGACGGGGTGCCGCAAATGAGCGCTCTCATGAGACAGCGCAATATGTCGGCCGAACCTGTTTCCCGCAATGGCCGTGATCCGATGACGACATGGCGCACGCTCGCCGGGTGCGTAGCCTGCATCGCCGCCGCGGTGGTGTCGAGCGCCGCCGGCAGGGCCGCGCGATCGTACACGATCGATTCCGGACAGAGCCGCGCGACGATTGACGTCGGCAAGTCCGGTGCGTTCAGCTTCGCTGCGGGACACACGCACGAGGTGGCCGTCTCCACCGTCGCGGGAACGATCGCCGTCGATCGCGAGGAGCCCGCGCGGTCGAGCGTCCGGCTCACGATCGACGCCGCGGCGCTCAGGGTCACCGGCAAGGGCGAGTCGGCAGACGATGTGCCAAAGGTGCAGCAGACGATGGCCGGCCCACAGGTCCTGGATGTCCAGCGCTATCCGGCGATCACGTTCACGAGTACGAGCGTCGCCATGACCGCACGCACGGAGGCGTCGTTCGATGCGGCCGTCACGGGTCAGCTGACGCTGCACGGCGTCACCCGGTCGATCAGCGTGCCCGTGACCGTTCGCACGGACGACGCGACGCTCACGGCGACCGGACATTTCGAGGTCAAGCAGACCGATTACGGCATCAAGCCGATCAGCATCGGCGGCGTGGTGTCGGTGAAGAACAGCGTGAACGTCAGCTTCACGATCGTCGGACGTTGACCGCGCTCACGGCGTGGACCGGTGCATGACGTCATGTTAAGGTGACGCTGTGTTACACGATCTCCGGTACGCGCTCCGGCTGATCCGAAAAACGCCGCTCGCCTCCGCCATCGCCGTCCTGACCGTCGCGATTGGCGTCGGCGCCAACGCCGCGATCTTCAGCATTGTCCACGCCGTCCTCCTGAAACCTCTCCCGTATCAGCATGCAGACCGCCTCGTTCAGATCAGCGAGAGCTGGCCCTCGCGTCCGGGTCCTCGTCCGGTCTCCAGGCTGAACTACCTCGACTGGGTCGCGCAGAGCGACGTGTTCGAGCAGATTGCCGCCGTGTCGTGGGGCAGCGCGACGATTGGCGGCGCCGACCACCCGTTCTGGGTGGACGGCGCGCTGGTGTCCCCGTCCTACTTCGACGTCTTCGGTCTGCGCGCCGAGGTCGGTCGAACGTTCGCGGCTGGCGACGATCAACCGGGTCGCGACCACGTCGTCGTGCTGAGCCATCGCTTGTGGATGTCGAAGTTCGGCGGCGATCGCCGCATCGTCGGATCGCCGATTCGACTGGACGGCGAGTTGTACACCGTGATCGGCGTGATGCCGGCCGGGACGAACCTGCATTTCTACGACACGCCGATCTGGCGGCCGCTGGCCTTGCCGCTTCCTTCGTCGCGCGCGTGGCGCGACCTGCAGATGGCGGAGGCGCGGTTGAAGCCGGGCGTCACCCTCGCGCAGGCGCAGGCGCAGATGAACACGATTGCCGATCGACTGGCCGGCGAGTATCCGGACGCGGACAAAGGCTATGGTGTCATCGTCGCACGGTTTCCAGGTGCGGTCGGCCTCGACACCGAGGCCTCGTTGTATCTGCTGTTCGCCGCCGTGGGGATTCTGTTGTTGATTGCGTGCGTCAACCTCGCCAACCTCGCCATCGTGCGCGGCGCGGCGCGGGCGCGCGAGGTGGCGGTCCGCGCGGCGCTCGGCGCGAGCCGCGCGCAGATCGTGCGTCAGTTCCTCGTCGAGCAATTGGTCATTGCGATCGGCGGAGGCGCAGCAGGGCTCGCGGTGGCGTGGGTGGCGCTGCGGATCGTCGTCCCGGCGATTCCCACGACCGGCTTGCGTGCGGCATATCCGGAAGGAACCGCCATTGCCATCGACCGTTTCGTCTGGCTCTTCGCGATGGGGATGGCGGCGATCAGCGGGATTGGCTTCGGGCTCTCGCCGGCGCTGAATGCGGCGCGACGGCCACTGGTCGAGACTTTGCGCGATGGCACGCCCGGAATCAGCGCCGGCCGTGGGCAGCAGTACATGCGGCAGGTCCTTGTCGTCGCTGAAGTGGCGCTCGCGTTCGTGCTCCTGACCGGCGCCGGCCTGCTGATCCAGAGCTTCTTCACGCTGACGCAGCGGATCGACGCCGGCTTCGATCGGAGGAGCGTACTGACCGCGACGTTGCCGATGCCCCCGTCGCGCTTCGCGACCGGCGCGGCCCTCAACCGCTACCTGGACGAGATTGGGGGACGTATCGAAGCGCTGCCCGGCGTCCGCGACGTCGCGTTCGCCGACGCGATTCCGCCGCAGGGATTTCCGTACGGCAAGCTGATCCAGATCGTCGGGCAACCGACGGTTCCGTATGCCAGCCGTTTGAACTGCGGGTTCAAAGTCGTCAGCCCCTCGTACTTCCGCACCATCGGTCTACGGTTGATCGATGGCCGCGTCCTGACCGCCGACGACCGCGACGGTGCGCCGTTCGTCCTGGTCATCAACGAGACGATGGCGCGGGAGTTTTTCAAGGGGACCAACCCGATCGGCCGTCAGGTCCTGCTCAGGCGTGCGCCGCTGCAGCCTTCCGGGCCGGCCCGGGACGATGTGTTCACGATCGTCGGCGTGGTGGCAGACGAGGGCATTTCGCCGTTCGAGCGGACGGCCCTGGCCGCCGCGTATGCCACACGCGAACAGCATCCGAGAGGCAACCTCCACCTCGTCGTCCGCTCCCTCGTCACGGCCGAGACGCTCGAGGAACCGATCCGCCGGAGCGTCGCCGCGGTCGATCGCGATCAGGCGGTCGCCGACGTGAAAACGATCGATCAGCTCGAAGCCGAGGATGTCGCGCCGGATCGGCTGCGGTCGATCCTGCTGGCGGCCTTCGCGATGGTTGCCGTCGTGCTCACGGCGCTCGGCCTGTACGGCGTCATCGCGCACGGTGTCGTCCAGCGCACGCGCGAGATCGGCATCCGCGCGGCGCTCGGAGCCAACGCGTGGCGCCTCCTGTGTCTCGTGCTCGGCCAGGGGCTCGCGCTGATCGCGCTCGGCCTCGCCGCCGGGGTCGCCGGATCGATCGCGTTGCTGCGCGTGCTGCGTTCGTTTCTGTTCGGCGTCGGGTCGGCGGATCCCGCCACGCTCGCAGCCGTCGCCGGCATCATGGCAATCATCGCACTGGTCGCATGCTATCTCCCGGCGAGGCAGGCGACGCGCGTGGATCCGCTGACGGCGTTGAAGGCCGAGTAGACCGGACGTGCTGCATTGGTTTTCGGCACGCAAACGATCAGATCGGCTCCGCGCGATCGGCTGGTGCGTGCTGGCGGCCGGCATGTCCGGTGCGGCAGCGTTGTACTGGGTCAAGACGGTCACCGCGGACCCGACGCTCGACGACACGACGGCGCTCGGGTACGGCCGTTCGCTGCAGCACGGGATGGGCGTGATGATGGGCCAGTCCGGCATCATCCTGACCGCCTGGCAGCAGGACCTGACGAGTCCGCTCGGACAAGCGGTGCTCATCGCGATCGGCGCCGCGCTGGTGGCGGGGTATTTCTTCCGCGTCGCGTGGGTGCTCGACGCGGAGGAAGAGGAACCCTAGATCATGACGAGACCCGTCATCTCCAGCATCTCACCGTTTTTCATCGTCTCCGACATGGCGTCCACCCTCTCGTTCTATCGCGACCGGCTCGGCTTCGCCGTGACTTTCCAGCAGCCAGCTCCCGATGATTTCTTCGCGATCGTACGCCGCGATGGAGCGATGATCATGTTCAAGGACGTCGGTGTCGCTCCACTGCCGAACTACAGGCGAGAGCCTGCCGCCCGCTGGGACGCCTACCTGGATGTTCCGGATCCTGATGCTCTGGCCGCCGAATTCGCGGCGCGTCATGTCGAGTTTTCCGAGCCTCTGAAGGACACCCACGACGGCTTGCGTGGTTTCGAGCTCAAGGATGCGGACGGCTACATCTTGTTCTTCGGCCGTCCTCGGTGATGACGCCAGCTTCTCCGCCAGTTCTGCCGTCATGGCTTCGGCTCAGGACCCGCGCGTCGTACATCGCGCTCGCGCTGGGGACGATTGCGCTCGGGCTCGGCGTGCACTGGCGCGGCGGGGCCCTCGGCTCGACGCGTCGGGACGTCCTCGGCGACGCGCTCTGGGCCGTGATGGTCGCGTGGTGGGTCGGCGCCGTCGCTCCCACCGCCTCGCTCCGGCTTCGCGCCGCAGCGGCGCTGGCGGTCTGTCTCGGCGTCGAGGTGAGTCAGCTCTATCACACACCCGTGCTCGACGCGGTGCGGAGCACCACGGCAGGCGACTGGATACCAGGAAGCGGGTTCGATCCGCGCGACCTCATGGCGTATACGCTCGGCGTGCTCGCTGCGGCAGTCCTCGAGCGAGGACTGGCCCGCCAGTGAACTCGGGCGTTAAGCGTCCGCCCTCCAAGACCCTTGCCAGGCATTGGTCAGGCTCGGCACGGTCTCGACGTGGACGTCTCGGTTCATGAGCTTGGAGCCAATGGTGCCCGGAAGACTGCGACAGCAACGGTCAACCGATCAGGCGGCGGTTTGCAGCGAGGAATGGAAGAAACGCATTTCACAATCGACATACTCATGGAGGCTGCCGAGCGTGACGCGGCGATCGGTGAATACGTCTCTGATCTCAGGCAGCAGGCGGCCACGTTGCCGAACGAGGTCGAGCGTGCGGCGGTGCTTCGATTGCTGGACGCGGCCAGGAATCCGGCATTGTTAGTTCCTTTCTTCCGGCAGCGCCGGGCCGGTCTCTTTGGCATCGAATGTCGTGTCCTTGACGAAGGCCGCGTGCTGGGTGTCGCCCGTACGACGTTAGAGGTCGTCTTCAAGGGCCGGGTTTTCGATCAGGAAGCGTTTCGCAAGAAATAAACGTGCGTATCACCACCCGCTTCGCCACGCTAACTCTAGGCACTCTCGCAGCCGCCGCAGTGTCTGCTCAACCACCACGATCGGAGCAGGCGGCGATCGAAACGTATCGTGTTGCGATCCGGTCGGCCGAGGCTGGGCGCGGAGCGCGACCGATCGAATTCGCGTTCTCAGCACTTGAATCGATGCGCGACGCGCTGATACGGGTCCGGGAGGGCCACACGGCTCTGGAGCAGCTGTCCGATGCCGACTTCACCCGTTTGCAGCAGCTCCCCGGCGCCATCGTCAATCGCGACGAGGTTCTGCTGGTTGAGCCCAATCCCGACTACTTCACCAAGCTGGCAACCGCGCGAGGCGACAGCGCCGACCGTGCGTTTGCATCAGCGCTCAAAGCTACGTATCCGGAGTCCGTCTGGCCCGTGTACTCCGAGCAACAGACAGACGTCAGCGGTTGCACCCGGTTCGGGAGTCTGGACCTGGTGAAGATCTACCGCAGCTGGTCCGGCTTTCAGCGACGCTTTCCGGGTCGGTATGTCGCCCGGGCACACAAAGAAATCGATGCGGTGACTGAACGCTTGACCCATTCAACATGCGCGTGCGGCGATCTGCAGTCAGTCGAGCGCGAATTACAACAATTTCTTCGCGAGTTTCCAATGTCGTCCGCTGAAAGCACGATCGAGCGACGTTTACAGGCGCTACGAACCGGTCGCTCGAATATGCGGCCAAATTGCATCGCGGGATAATCGTCGTCCAACACGTAAATGGAACCGGTGCGCGCCGGTCTCGCCGATGCGATCCCGTCGCCGTGGGCGCGCGGTCATCTTGCA
>Ga0310810_10001309_pt1 | contig 25898 bp, 27 predicted proteins | sample NCmetagenome_FD_207641 | JGI IMG/M metagenome (GOLD analysis project Ga0310810, IMG submission 207641) | Soil microbial communities from experimental microcosm in Duke University, North Carolina, United States - NC | ecosystem: Engineered > Artificial ecosystem > Soil microcosm > Unclassified ...
GTCTTGAGCAGCAAACATGCCATGGCGCAAGCCGATAGTTACGAGACAATCCAGAGAACGGTCGGTCAGAGGAACAGGGAAAATTGAACTAGAGCAGGGAATTTTTAACGAGAAGGCGTGCAAATAAATTCGGCGATGGAAGATCAAATGAAAACTGGCAAAGACGAGGATTGTCATCACTCATCCCACCGGTGATTTTGTGATGCGCAGAATGAACTTCGGTCCGCGCTCAAGATATTATGCGAAGCCGGTATTACATCGTTGCCATTCATAACCACATCGAGACAAAGTCGCCGCGAGTCCTCTCTGAAATTCAAAGTCGTAGACTGCGCGATAACCCACGCCAAGTCCTTCGCGCGTTCATCGTCTTCAAGATCTCCGATGCACCTTCTCCACGGCGAAGGGACGGCCGACGCCATGACAGGTAATGCAGGCTTCCTGGCCGGTTCTTGCCGTCATTGTGTCGTGTGCGCTGCTGCCGAGGGCTTGGTATGGCATGCTATGCAGGCGCTGGCGATCGGTTGAATGGCGCGAGTGCTGCCGTCGCTTTGCGGCACAAGCGTCGGCAACAGACCCGCAGGGAGCGGAGGCTCGTTGGCGCCGGGCACATGGCACTTGACGCAATTGCGACGGTCGCCTGGAAAGCGAACATCGGAGAAATCGACAGGGCCTGGTTTGGCAGGCGTGCCGCCATAAACAATGAACGGCTCACCGGCGTCGGCTCCGGTGTGGATGCGATGAATCAGCCGTTTGTAGTGAACGTTCTCGGCCGGCTCCGGTCCGTTGACGGCTTTTCGCTTGTCGCCGTCGGTTTGCGCTGCGTGGTGGCACATGACGCAGAATTCCGTGTTGTTTCTCGCTTCGCCGTGGGTGGCGAGCCTGAGATGGCAAACATTGCAGTTTTCGATCTTGACCGCTTTACGCCGCGGCACGGGTTCTTTGTCGGTGATCGAGAAATACTTGACCACATTAATCCCGACGTCGCGCTGTCCTTTGAAAAGTTCTCCGTTGGGTTTTTTCACGTCGACAAGCGCGAAGCCTTGAAGGCCTATGGCGCCTGACCCGCTCGCATCGACGGGAATCGCATAGTTGAATCGATAGAAATAAGTCCCCGGCTCTATTTGCCGGGCTTTCCTCGCGTCCTCTTCAACGGAAACTTTGTAGTCGGTTGTTGGCCAGGCGATGACCAAGCGAAGGTTGGGCAGTTTAGCTGCATCCACGGGCTCGCCCTTTTTGTTGCGGATGCGGTACGTGGCCGATGGATTTTTTCCAGGTTCGCTATCAACGATCTTCAAGATGTCAAAAACCAAGCCGGGCAATTGCTCCGAGTTTCCTGGATACGTGTGGGCACCGGCGATCGATGGTCCGAACTCCGGTCCGTCCGGGGCATGGCAGCCGATGCACGTCCCATCGGCTGCCGGCCCTAGCTTGTGGTTTTTTCCGGTCGCCAGATCGACCTGGTTGTGGCACGACGTGCAGGCGGCGGCACTCGGAAATCGCTTCCAGTGATCGCCGCGCGCCGCGCTGTGGCAGGCCAGGCAGTTCCTGAGCTCCTTGTAGTTTCCGTCGCTAGCCAGCGCCTGAGGATAGCGCACCCGCGAATAGTCGCTGACGCGTTGGTTTTCGCCAACGATGAGAAACGGTTGGCCGGCGCGCACGGTTGGCAGCATTTTGCCGCGATGAATCTTGTGCACGAAAACTTTGAAGTCGAGACTTTCGCCAGTTTCGGGATCGGTGAGTTGCGGGGTGTGGCAGAGCGCGCAGTAGCCGACCTCCCTGCGCACGCCACTGTGTGCTTGCAGCGGATCGTGGCAACTGTTGCACGATTGAGTGTTGACGACCGCGCGCCGAACCTTGACCGATGCTCCGGAAGGAACAAACTCGAAAACAAAATTTACCGCGTGCCGACTGTTTGCGCGGGTCAGCTCCCCACCAATTACATGAGTGGCGTTGCGATCATATGTCGCCGGCAGCGCGGTTTTGAACGTGTATTGGAATAAACCGGGCTTGAGTTTAGTAAGCGTTCCGCCCTTATCGAAGCTTGGTTGGAGCGTCTGATCGAGAACCGGCTTGCGAGTTTCTCCATTGAAAACGAACTCACCCCCGGTGACCTGGTTGAGAATATAGTTCTGACATTGTGTCGCGCCGTTTGTCTCTTCTTTGATGGCGGCGATAGTAAACTTCAGGCCATCTATGTCTTTGAGGTCAAGCGACGTTCCTTGCGCGTCGCTAACCCTGAAGCTTATCGATGGATGCCGAGCAGTATCTAGCTTTGCCGAGACGGGTTCGGCTTTGAGACCGCCACCGATTTGCCCGTAGAGGTTTGCCGGATATTGGAGAAACAGCGCGAGCAAAAACCCCAACCAACGCGTTCCTATTCTACAGTCTCGCGCCCTAATCAAAAAAATTCTAACTGCCCGCAAAACAATCCCTTGGCGATCGCTGAGTCACTTCGACGGTAAGAAACGTAACTAGCAAAACCAGGATTCATTTGCCAATAAGTTTTTCTAATAGTCGGTCATCAGTTTTACCTATAATGCTTACCATTGTGGAAACTGTTGTCTGCTTTTCTTGACGCCGTTGAATATAAAAACTCCTCCGTCGGTGGACAAATAGCCAAGGGAACATCGGATTTCCTGTGAATTTTTCGGACTCAACGCCGCAAATTACGATATTGACAAGCATCGGTTAGCTAAGGAATATTGGACAATCCAACGAAGACTAGCGCCACCGTCACGGCCAAAGGGGGGAATATGACAATGGATACGAAAGACCGCAACAATGCCTACACCGTCACTTCGCTGGATGATCTCGCGAAGATCTACACCGCACCGTTGCCCCACGTCGCCACTAAAGAAACCGACCACATCACCGAGGTCGGCCGCGCTTTCATCGCGGCATCGCCGTTTCTGGTGCTCGCGACCTCGAACGGCAGCAGCATCGATTGTTCGCCCAAGGGCGACACGCCCGGTTTCGTGCAGCTGCTCGACAACCGCACACTGCTGATCCCCGACCGCCCAGGGAACAACCGCATCGACGGCATGAAGAACCTGCTCGTCAACCCGAAAGTCGGCATCATCTTTATGGTTCCGGGATCGAACGAAACCTATCGCGTGACTGGCAGTGCAACAATCAGCACGGACCCGGAGTTACTAAAGCGCTTCGAGGTGGGTAGCAAGCCGCCGCGTGTGGTCATCATCGTCGCCGTCGACGAAGCCTTCAATCATTGTCCCAAAGCCTTCGTGCGGGCGAAGCTCTGGGAGGCGATGGAGCGGCCGAGCGGCGCGCCGAGCCACGGCGATTTTGCCGCCGCGCGCGACGGCAAGGATGCTGCCTACGCCAGGGATTATAACGCGAAGTATGCAGAGCGCCTGAAAACGGAGCTCTATTGATCCCGCTGCGAAACGATACGGTTACCAGAAATCATGCCACTTGATTATCGCTCTGCGTGTCGATGAACTCCTTGCTACAGCTAGAGCCACGTTGCCATCAAGGTTGTGACACCGTTACGGGCTGTCCCACGATACCCGCATAAAAGACGACAATCTCCGCGGGCACCGTTCCTTCATTAATTCCGTAGTGAAGCGTGTTCACCACCTCGACTATGGGATCTCCTGCCTTTAAATGCAGCACCTTTCCGTCGGTGGTCTTGACCGTGAGTTGCCCGCTCATCAGCACGCCGGCATTAATCACCGGATGACTGTGGGTTTCGAGGCGCGCTCCGGTGGGTATACGGATGCTAAGAATCGTGATCTCGGGCTGACCTTGCGAATACGGAACCAATAACTTCCCGTCCCAGCTCTTGCTACTCTTGGCAAGTTCCTTGACGGAGATGGAGGAGCGGTCGGCGTTCTGAGTCGCACAGCCAAACTGAAGAAGAACAACGAAAAGGGTTGCAAAATTTCGCACGGTCTTTCTGGTCATCGAGTTGCCTCTCGGTCCTGTGTAAGATGGTTCACTGTGACCAGCCGCCAGGACCGGATCACTTATTTTGAATCCAAAGACTTCGTGATATAGCGTGGCCCGTTGGTGATTACATGCGTGGGGCTTCCGGGAGATTGTCGTCGATCCACTGCTTCACCCAGCCGATCGTGGCGTCTTCGGCTCCTTCTTTTGAAGTGAAGCCCTTCATGCCGTCGTCGTACATGGTCATCCCTAAACATCCCTTGCGTGATTGAAACTTGGCGGTCGTTTCCCATAAGCCGTCTCGCTCCTCGGTCGCAAAGTCTATGGCGTGACCACGGTAGGAGCATGAACCTTTCGTTTGATTTGCCATGGCAGTTCAGCTTTTGTTTCCTTTCGACTACTGCATGAACATTTTCTGATATTCTTTTTTCTTTTCGGCCAACCCGGTCTCATCGAAGTGGGTCATCTCGATGAACTTGATCTTCTCCGCTCCGGGAATAGGTGGATGAATTCCTTTTCGGGTGACAAATTCACCCTGCTTCGCCATGATCTTCATGCTCTCGTCTCCGAGGAAAAAATCAATGAACGCCTTCCCGGCATTCGAGCTGACCGGTTTCGTTGCCGGCATGACGTAGCTTCCCTCACCTAGCATACGATCCGAGCGAACGTACTCGAGCGGCGCACCTTTGACACCGAATAAGTAGCTAAATTTGATGTAGCTAATCCCTACAGCTGCTTCGCCCGTGCTGACCCGCTCGGCGGCGGGGAGCAATCCTTCGACGAATAGTGGCTTCATGGCAGCCAATTCCCGGGTGAATTTATCAGCCTTCTCTTTTCCCATGACCATCCCGAGACTACCTACCCAGTTCGTGGTGGTGATGTGTTGAGTCGGGTCCGGCATGACCACTTTGCCGCGAAACTGCGGCTTGACGATGTCTTCGAGCGACTTGGGCGCTTCTTCCGGTTTGACCGCGCTTTTGTTGTAGAGGATGCCAATAATCGTGTCGCGATAGCGGGGTCCGAGTTGAGGATCGACCGATTCCTTGGTGAAGTCTTTGAACATCGGCGAGTCGTAGCGGGCAACGATCTTTTCCTTGAACAGGAAACGCATCTCGGCATCGTGGACAAGGATGACGTCCACCAATGCTTTCTTTGCGCGAGTCTCAGCCAGCGCTCGGTCCACGACCTTGGTTGTCGTCGCCCGCCAATACTCCACCTGAAGGCCGGTTTTCTTGGTGAATGTGTTGATAATCAGATCCGTTGTATCGGGCTCAAGAGAGCCGTAGAGAACGACCTTTCCGCCCTCCTTTTTCGCTGCTTCAACCAGTTTGGCGTCTTGCGCATGGGTGACAGCCGCAGACAAGACGCCGGTTAAAATCGATGCGAGCAAGAGTACACGGTTCATGATTGTCTCCTCACGCGGTTTTCACCAAAATGAGTGTTAGCCACACGCTATCGGATAGCAATCAATTGTTACAGAGACTTGATACTAGCATCAATCACAATGAGAGTTCAGATGATTCCCGAATTGCAGCACGCTCTTGAGTCCCATCACCTTTGGTTCGGATCCTACCGCAAATCAGGCGAGTTGGTTAAAATCCAGGTTTGGCTCACCGTAAACGATGGGTGCATCGAGTTTCTCACGGGTAAAGATTCATACAAAGCGCAGAGAATTCGCCGGCAATCCCGCGTGATTTGCTTCATCGGCGACAAGGACGGTCCAGCGATTTCGGGCACTGCCGAAATCGTCATGGGTCGCGAAGCCATGTTGCGGGTCTATCGTGCGTACTGGAAAACGCACCGCTTCGTGATGACATTCCTGGCTGTGGGGATCAGATTTCGCATCAGGACGCGAAAGGATGTCGTCATCCGCGTCCAGCCTGACGGGTCAAACCCACTGGCCGGTGTAACCGATCCCATGATGTAGCTAACTTTTTCCCGACTCGCGCGAGAAGCTGCTGGTCAGATGTTCGAAAGTCCAGCCGACCTGCTTGCTGATCGACAGAAGGATGATTCACTTTAGAGAGGCGGCCGGACTCGGCCATTCTCTTTTCCGCTGTAGCCCGATCGGGGAGATCTGCGGTTTCTTGGGTCCAATGCACGACCGAAGCTTCATCACACCATGCGAGCAGCTTGGCCATCGCCTGCAGGTGGGGCGGCTCGATCCGATAATCCCTCATGCTTACCAATGATCGCAAATGGTCAACGACAAGACGCCGTTCAGAATGGAATTGGGTCGACAGAATAAGTCAGCAGGTAGGTGGATTGAGTAGAGCTTTTTTAATCGATATTTGCTCGCTCACCGATTCCGTATCTTGCTAGCCACACCGTATGCTCCCCGCATTGAGGATCTTTGACGATGTAGGTAGGAACCGAAAACCCATTTTCGCGGAGTAATCGCTCGTAGTCTGCCGGATCCAGGCTTGCATGATAAAGCGGCGCACCGAGAAACAATCCGATAGCTTCGCCGCGCGCGGTTCCGCTCGTAAACATCAAGGGCGCGCCCGGCAGCGCGTGCGCAGCAAAGCGCTCGAACATCGGGGATTGGTCATCCATGTGCAAATGAAAAAAGCTGTCCCACGCCAAGATACCATCAAAGCGCCGCCCCAGATTTAGTTCCCGCATGTCGGAGACGATCCACTTGGAGTCGGGAAATCGCGCACGGCACATCTCAATCAGCGCAGGGGAAGAATCGACGCCCTCGACGCGGAATCCAGATTCGAGGATGTACCGTGCAATCGGCTCGGCCATGCCGCATCCGATATCCAGAACAACTCCTGCCGGTCGCACGTGACCGAGGAACCTATCGAGCCATGCCTTCTCTTGAAGCTTGCGGTTTCGCTTCCTATCGAAGTCCTGTGCATGCCGTTCGTATAGGCCAATGATGGCGTCCGAGCACATATCCACTCCCACTGCGCTTCTTCAGGAATCTTGCACCGCGTTCCTTATCGAACTGCATGCCCCAACATCATCGCGAAAGCCTCGTGATCCCGCACCCAATGACGCGGCTCTATGACAGAATTGGGTGGAAAGAATTCAACTTTCATTCTTTTCATCCATGCCTCACTGGATGGAATTCTCTGTTGTCAGTGGCGAAGAATGGGCGCTCCAAACTGGGCACCCGTGAGTCCGCCATCCACCACCAACTCGACCGCGTTGACGTAGGAGGAATCCTCCGAGGCAAGGAACAGCACGGCTTTTGCAATTTCTTCTGGCTCACCCCAACGGCCCAGCGGAACCAGAGATGAGAAGAATCTATCTTCTTTATCGGACGCGTCTGTCGACATAGTGGCGCGGGATCCACGCTTCCAAATAGGAGTCTTAATCGAGCCCGGTGCGACGACATTCACACGAATGTTGCGCGGTGCCAGGTCTGCGGCGATCGCTCGCGCCATCGATACGAGACCGCCCTTTGCGGCTGCGTATGCGGCCAGACCCGGTTGGCCCAGATAGTTGTGCACCGATCCATTAAAGACGATGCTGCTGTTGTCATTCAGCAGAGGCGCCGCTGAATTCACGGTAAAGAAAGCGCCGTTAAGGTCGGTGTGGATCACCTTCTCGAAAATGGCCTCGTCGGTCGAGCCGGTAGGCGTCCGGCCGGAAATGCCGGCGTTGGCAAACACAATGTCGAGTTTCCCGAAATCTTTGGCCAGATCTGCGAAGACCCGCTCGCGGTCTTCCGCAACAGTGACGTCTGCACGGTAGCCACGAGCGTGTGGTCCGAGTTCTGTCACCGCTTCATCGAGCGTCTCTTGGTCACGACCGGTAATGGCGACCTGTGCGCCTTCAGCAATGAAAAGGCGGGCTGTGGCCAGACCGATGCCACTGTTACCGCCGGTGATAAGAGCCTTTTTCCCTGTGAGCTTCATAATGCCTCCTTTTTGAAGAATCATGCCGGCGACTTTCCCGGCAAGATTTCCGTTTATCCCTCTTATGCGTTCACTAAATCCTCTTTCGCCGGAGCAGCAAATGTCGCCGCATTTTTTCTCACGAACTCCTGAAGGCTCAGCGGCACATGCCCTGTAAGCGTGCGCACGTCGTCCGACATCCGGTCGTAGCGTCCCGCGCGGTGCAGATCGGCCATCGTCGCGAGGTGATTCACCAGGTGAACCGGCAAGCCATGCTTGAGCAGTCCGTCGCGCCACAGTCCCACCGGAATGTCCTGAAAGGTAATCGTGCGGCCAAGCGCCTTCGAATATTCCTGTGCATAGAAATGCATGTTCTCGGACTGCGGACCGGTCAAGTAATAGATTTTGCCGATGTGTGGCTGCGGATCGGCCAGCAGCGCGGCGAGCACCCGCGCAACGTCCATCACTGCCACCGGTGAAGTCTTGCCTTCGCCGAACGGTAGTCTGATCTGATTTGATTCCCGGACCGATTCCGGAGTCAAAATCAGGAAAAAGCCTTCAAGAAGCACAGTCGGCCGCACGTGCACGACCGGCAAGCTCGACCAGTTCAGAGCCTGCTCGGCAAGCCAATGCAGCTTGTGCTGCGGGCTCGGCGTGGTTTCTGTAATACTCATCTGTGCGAGCGTCATCTGCGACATGTTGATAAACGCCTTCACGCCGTGATGCTTCGCCACCGCCGCCGCATTGACCGTCGCGACCAGATAGGTATCCGAAACTGACATACCGAAGTACATCGTCTCGCAGCCGGCAATCACCTCATGCATCGAAGCGAGATCGAGCAGATCGCCAACTACGACCTCCGCGCCCATGTCGCGCAACGCCTGCGCGCGTTCGTCTTCGTTCCGCACCATCGCTCGCACCGCTTTGCCTTGCTTCAACAGCAGTTCCGTGAGCGTGCGGCCGACCGCGCCGACGCGGCCAGCAGCGCCGGTGACGAGAATGGGAGTTGTCATGTTCTTTCCTCTATGGGTTCACCGAAATTGAAATCAACTCATCCGATGCGCGCGACAACCAGAGAAAAACTCATCCGTCCGCGGGTGAACACGTTAGGCCAGGTACCGCATGCGGTGCTCGCCGTGGCGGGCCGAATCGATAACGATCATGTCGTGGTCTTTCACTGTGGTAGCTCTCCTTTAGTTTGCTCCGCCACCATATATGACGCATACCAGTCGGGCCAGTTCTCATCGCGCTGCCCGGTTCGCTTTTCGTGCAGTCCGTGGGCAGCTTCCGCACGCCGAAGCGCGTTCGCCAGATCGTTCGCCGAAGCGAAGGTCGTCGTGGCGGAGTCGATGCGACCCGGGAGCCGCGTTGTAACCTCCTGGAATAACCAGCCGTTACCGTCCGGGTCACGGAATGAAACGTACGAATGGTAGCTGCGATGTTCGGGATCCGCACCGCTGACTCGGCGCCGCCCAAACAGATAGGGTTCGTCCGGGCCGTCGTACACGTCGGCCGCGCCGTGGAACACCTCACTGACTCCAACTCCGCGACGGAGGAGCTCGTCGCGGGCCGCCTCGATATCTGAGACGGTCAAGTAAACCCCTGAGCCGAGCCGGGTGCCGCAGAGGTGACGTTTTTGCCGAAGATGACCGAGCATCCGGAGCCAGGCGGAGTAAACTGGATCACGCGCCAGTCGTCACCGTGGGTGAAATCGGCGTCGAGCCGCCACCCGAGCTTGGTGTAGAACTCCTTCGCGCGGTCCACATCTGCGACAGGGATAACGACCACTTCAAACTTCATGTCGACTGCTGATTCGACGTTTGTCATTGCCATACTCCTTCTATGTTTTCAGCCATCGTTGAAAATCACTTCCCCCTTGCTACTTTCGTGTCCTATGTCCAAGCATTCAAAATACCGGCAACATAAGATGAACTCACCCGATGCTCATTTGGCCGGCACGACGAGTGGTTTTCCTCTTTCGACGATGTAGGTGGCGAGCTCCGCCCCGTTGCTTTTGCCGACGTTCTTCGCTGAATGAATCGTTCCAGCCGGGATGAACAGAGCTTCGCCGGCCTTCAGCGTCACCGGCGGCTTGCCGTCGAACTGATATTCCAATGAACCTTCGAGGACGTAGGCGATTTCTACACCCGGATGGGAATGGCGTGCGGCAAGGACACCCGGAGGAATATCGACCCGTACCTGAACGACTTCGCGTCCGGCAATCCCAAGATCGTGCCGCAGGGCATCGGTGCGCTTGATTTCCGGCTGCTGCGCCCGCCCCACGTGCAGCGTCAACATGATTCCCACTATCAGCGCCGCAACCGCAGCCATGCGAATCATTTTCATGGAGACCTCCTTAGTCGTTCAAGTATGCGAAGTGAACCCATTAGCGCAGGACATCCGTGGGCCGATGTTTCAAGTGTTCTGCCGCTCGTAAATTTATTTCATAGAGAAGGTCGGCTGACCAGCGGATGACCGATTACGTAGTGGAGCAAGAGCTCGACGCCGATCAGCGTCAGAGACACTGCGGCCAAGCCGGCCGCAAGCCGAACGTGGCGCTTTTCCTGACGTGTCATCTCAAGGCACGAGCGGCGGGCTATGCAGTCGCGGCGCGCGCGGCGTTGACGATCGAGTGAGACCAAAACAATGGAGGCGACTAGCGTCGATAGAATAAGGAGCGGTACACGAGCGGGGCTGTCGTCCAACCAGTCTGCGAGCGCATAGAGGGCACCCGACGCGCCACCGCCGAAAGCGAGGACCATGGCCGCGGCCACATTGCTTCCAAGACAGCCGCTGCCGAGCAGAGCGAGTGTCACAGCGCTCCATTTCATCGTCGGTCGATCTTCAAGAATCAATGAGGCGGGGGAAAGCGAAGATCGCGGCCTGCCGTTCAAGCGATGGGCCGCGGTGGGTTGCGGTAACCCTTTGAGCGCGAGCGTCTCGGCTGGGACACCAGGATAGGCCGAGGCTATTTCTCGATAAACGTCCTGTGAAACGAGTATTTCGTTGGACCCGGCTTGCGCCTGCAGGCGCGCGGCCTGGTTAACGGCGTCACCGATGGCTGTATAATCCTTGATGTCATCTGAGCCCAGGCGCCCGACACGAGCAAAGCCTGAGGCTATGCCGATAGACGCCTTCAGGGGTACGCTTAGCCGTGCGGAAAGTTCGGGCAGAAGCTCTTGGAGCTTCACCGAAGCCGCGACTGCAGCCGCCGCATGGTCGGCGCGTTTGATCGGAACATTGAATAGAGCCATCACCGCGTCGCCGATGTATTTATCGATAAACGCTCCGTGGCTCGTCAGTGTGGTCGAAGCCAAGCGCAGGAACTCATCGACGACCGAGTAGGTGGTCGTTGCCCCGAGGCGGCCGGTCATCTCCGTAAAGGAGGAGAGATCGGCGAAGACCACCGTCATTTCGACGAGGCTGCCTTCCTCCAGGTGGGTGCCGCACTGAGTGCAGCAATTGGGGTTACGCGGGCTTCGACGAATACCTCGCCATCTCAAGAAAACAGCGGCCAAGCCCTCGAGCGGAAGGCCGCAGACCAGGCAATTCGGGGCGAGTGACAGCGTTTGGTTTTCCAATGTGGGGTTCACTCTTTGTCGTGTTACCGGGAGAATCAACGCGACGAGATCGTTTGCTGGAGAGCGCTAAGAAGCATCCGCGTCCATTGTGCACCGCGAGCAGTTCAACACCGCCGTCTGCATCGGCGAGCGTGATCGCTAGCACCTCCAGCTGAACGCCAGTGTTCGTCTACGACCGTCGAACCTTTGCTTATCACAAAAGCTCCGTTCAGTTACCAGCGGCCGAAATGAGCGCCGCCGTCCACGTACAGGATTTGACCGGTGACCGTCGCGGCGTCGGTCAGGTACATGACGGCGTTCGCGATGTCCTTGACCGTCGAAGGCCGACCCATGGGCGACAGGCTCTCCATTACGTCCTGCGGAGTCTCCCGGTGAAGCGGCGTGAAGACGACGCCCGGCGCGACAGCATTCACGCGGATGCCGTCTTTCGCGTATTCCATCGCAAGATGCTGGGTGATCGTTTCGAGACCGCCCTTGGTGATCATCGGCACCGATGCCGTGACGCCCCGGATCGGGTTACGCGCAAGTGCCGCCGTGATCGTGACGATGCTCCCGCCCGTCTTTTGCGCCAGCATCTGCTTGATGGTGAGTTGGGTGACGTACAGGAATCCCTCGAGGTTCGTAGAGACAAGCGACTTGAAATCCTCGGCCGTATAGTCCGTAAACGGTTTGGTGAAGAAGATACCGGCGTTGTTGATTAGTGCGTCGATGGATTTGAAGCGGGACAGTGCGGTGTCGACGATCGTGGTGGCAGTCGCCAGCTCGCCGATATCGCCGTCCACGAGAGCGACTTGGCTAGAAGCCGCCACTTCAGTGGAGTGAGTCATCTTCCGGGAATTGGCAACAACGTTGAATCCGCGTTCGACAAGCCCTTTGACGATTCCTGCCCCGATCCCTTGGGACGCTCCGGTCACGACGGCAGTCTTTCGTCGGCCGCTCATGGCTATTTACCTCGTCACTTCAGAAATCCGCGTTCAACACGATCCGGTAGCGGGCCTTGCCTGATTCGAGTCGGGCGAACGCCTCGTTGATCTTGCTCAGCGGGAAATGCTCGGTCTGCGGCGTAATGCTGTGGCGTGCAGCAAAGTCGAGCATCGTCGCGATCCCCACCGGCGAGCCGGTCGGCGAACCCGAGACGCTACGCTGCTGCAGGATCAACGCGAATGCCGAAACCGGGATAGGCTCTACCACGGCACCGACGACATTCAGCCGGCCGTTCGGCGCGAGCGCACCGATCATCGCGCCCCAATCGAGCTGCACGTTCACCGTGCTGATCAGAAGATCCAAGCTGCCGGCGAGCTTCGTGATTGCCGCTGAGTCTCTGCTTGAGACCACGTGGGTCGCTCCGAAACTCTTGGCTTCGTCAAATTTGCTCTCGCTCGACGTGAATGCCGTCACATCACAACCGTACGCGGCGGCGAACTTCAGAGCCATGTGTCCCAGCCCGCCGATGCCGATAATGCCCACTCGGTCGGTCGGCTTCGCATACATCACCAGCGGCGAGAAGACGGTGATGCCGCCGCATAAAAGCGGTCCGGCTTCGGAAAAGTTTAGCTTGTCCGGCAATGGGAACGCCCAGGCCCAGTGCGCGCGGATGTGAGTGGCGAAGCCGCCGCGATGACCGACGATGGTCGGTTGCGCCTGAGCGCAAAGGTGATGGCTTCCGGACAGGCACTGGCGGCAATGCATGCAGCTATTCGAGTACCAGCCAATGCCGACACGCTGTCCGGCTTTAAGCGCCTTGGCGTTCGTACCGACCGCGGTCACACGACCGACGACCTCATGGCCGAGAATCGCGGGATACTGTGAAATCCCCCACTCATTGTTCAAGACAGAGAGATCCGAATGACACAAACCGCAATGTTCAACGGCGACTTCAACGTCCTCAGCGCCGAGCGGCCCTAGATCAACCGTCTCGAGCACCATCGGATCTTTCGCTGACTTGGCAACCCACGCTTTATAATTCATCGCATCTCCTATTGTGAATTGGACTAATCGTCGTGCCCATCACCACTTCTATATGTAGATCAAACATTACTCGAGCATGCCATGAATCTGGCAAACGACGCCCACAATCTAACCGAAGGTAAACGCAAAAGCCTCCACACCTGAGCTCACAAACTCGATCTCGAATTGTCGCTCAGTGATGGGCTTCGGCTGTCGGATCAGCTGGTACAGCCGCTGCTCAGAAACGCTGCCGTATCCTTGGTCGTCCACGTCGGTCCCGTGAGCAGCTCCCGGTGCCCGTCCGTCGATGAGCACTCGAAATCGCACAGATTTACCCCGCGCTTGCGGTCCCATTACGAGATGAAGGTCCCGAGCATGAAATCGGCAGGCGATCCTGCCGTTGGCTTCGTTCAGCACAGCGGGCAGTTTTCCCACTGTCCAATCTCCTGAAAGCGCCCACTCATTGAGTCTCAACTGCGCAGGTACAGCATAGACGCGACGCTTGTCCAGCGCTACTCCGCCGGGAGACGCAAAGTTTTCGGTGCGCTCATAGCCGAGGTAATTCTCGGGAGACTTCAGGCTGCCCCAATCGGCTGGAGCCTCAAGACCGCGCGCCCGGACTGAAACCAGTTCAGCCGCACTCGCCTTTCCGGTGTCGCCTAACAATTGTTGAATGACTCTTTCCGACGGTTCGTACGCGCCCTCGCCGAAATGATGGTGTCGAATGCGCCCCGCGGTGTCGATGAAATAAAGCGCCGGCCAATATTGATTATTGAAAGCGCGCCAGATCGCATAATCGTTGTCGATGGCGATCGGAAACTCGACCCTGATACCCCTCAAAGCCCGACGAACGTTTTCGATATCTTTCTCGAATGGGAACTCAGGCGTGTGCACACCGATAACTATCAGCCCACGATCTCTGTATGTCTCGGACCATGCACGAACATAGGGAAGCGAGCGTAACCAGTTGATGCAGGTGTAGGTGCAGAAGTTTATGAGAACGGCATTTCCACGCAAACCGGCGGCCGTCAGCGGCCGCGAATTGAGCCAGCCGGTCGCGCCGCCGAGCGATGGCAACTCTCCTTCAATGGGCAATTGCGTTCCTGCAGCCGTCGGATGCACCACTGAGTCCATCGTGCCGAGCGAGGCAGCGACAATGGACATAGCTCCAGCACGGAGAAACCTCCGGCGGCCATACTTGATCTCTTCGGCCATGAGTGAAACTCCGCATTCCGAGAAGTCTTAAGGGCTACGCTCACGCGGGTAAGCAGCAAATGCAAGACCGCTTGCGAGCTATTGAAAAACTTACCAGCGGCAGGCGTGTGCCTGCCCAACTTTCAGCATGTGACGAATTATCGGCAATATAGCGGCATGCGCATCACGCATGCATTCTGGAAGCAAAGCTACACAAATGGGATAAGGCTCCCTTGGGCAGCAAAAGTGTAGTCTTTCGCGACAGCTCCGATGAAATTTTTTACTTGGAGTGCCAAATTAGTGTCGGCGATTGGTTCTTGAGCTTCCTCGTTCACTGCAGGGTCAGGCACACACAACTCAATCACGCTGGAACCGCGAGAGCTTCATCGGGTTGGGACACCAGCCAGCGCTTGCGAAGCGGCTTGAGAACGAAAAGCGCCAGCAACGCGCCGATCCAATCGAAAGCGATTGCGAGCATAAAAACAGGGTACCAGTTGCCGCTGCTACCCGCGATCAAGCTACCGATCGGCACCAATAATGAGGCGGTGCCTTTCGCGGTATAGAGCAAACCATAATTGGTAGTCGCAAACTTTCTTCCGAACAAGTCGCCGCAGGTAGCAGGAAACAAGCTGTAGATCTCGCCCCATCCGAAAAAGGTGAGCCCGGAAAAGACTACGAACAAAACCGGGATGTGCGCAAAAGTAATCAGCAGGAAGATCGCAACACCTTCCAGTCCGAAAGCAATGAACATGGTGTTCTCGCGCCCGATATGGTCGGAAACCCAGCCAAAGAACGGTCGTGTAATACCATTCAAGATTCGATCCAACGACAAAGCAAACGGCAACGCGGCCATCGTCAAGCCCAGCAACGAAACCGAGCTGTCCGCCACCTTGAAGTCCTTCGCGATGGGACCGAGTTGCGCGGTGGCCATCAACCCTCCCATCGCGAGCATGGTCATCATCACGTAGAGAAGATAGAAGGCCGGCGTCTTGAGCATTTCCACCGGGGTGAAATCCCGAGCCGTTTGGGTTTCGCTCGACAGGGCGACCTCGACCAAGTCCTCTTTTCGTGGCACGTGCATCAAGAAAGCGCAAATCACAACAATGACACCTTGTAATATTCCCCAGGTTAAAAACGCCGACTGATACCCGCTCGCTTTGATTTGATTGGCAATTGGTATAATGGTCAGTGCCGAGCCCGCGCCGAAGCCGGCGGCGGTCAAGCCTGCCGCCAATCCGCGACGGTCGGGAAACCACTTGAGCGCCGCTCCGCTTGCGGTGCCATAGACGATACCGGCCCCGATTCCACCAATCACGCCGCCGGCGTACAACATAGTGAGCGAGTCGGCTATGGAGTTAAGAAACCAGGCGATACCGACGAGCACTCCGCCGACCGCGACAATAACCCGCGGCCCATAGCGATCGACAAAGTACGCCTCCAGCGGTACCAGCCACGTCTCCGCTAGAACGAACAAAGTGAAGGCTACCTGGATAGCCGCCTTCCCCCAGTGAAACTTACTGTCGATCGGGCCGACAAACAGTGTCCAGCCGTATTGCAGGTTCGCAATCGCGACCATGCCGACTATACCGACCAGAAGTTGAAACCAGCGATTTCTAGAAGTTGAAGGCGCAGAACTTTGATCAGTGGACATCCGGGATCCCCTTTCTGTCAAAGCAATTTGAATTCAAAGAAAACAATATAGTCAGAGTTCCGCCCAAACAAGGCGTCACGCAAAGAGAAACCGAAACTAAACAGGTCAGTAGGGGTCGCTGGACCCTGCGTCAGGACGCTAACTACTCGCCAGTGACCCTCTCGGCTCTACCCTATTTTTTTGTATCTTCGCAATGGAGCCCATCGCGATTCTTCGGCTCTTTCTAAGAGGCGCCTACTTTGGTTTGATCCCCATTTCTTTTTGCGCTTCTCTCAAGATCGAAAGATCCGCGATATTGGCCAGCGGTATTTCACGATCGATTTTGGCGGTTTTCTTTGCTTCGTCGACGATCAAGCGTAATCCCGCTTCGGGCAGAGAGCCGTCATCGTTGAAACTGCGCACGGCGCTGTCGTAATTGGCTGTCGCGGTTTCGCGATCGACTTTTTGCCAAGCCATCAGGAATTGAATCGTGCCTTCGCGCTGGTTGCGAATGTAGCGATTCGCCTTGATTCCAGCTCGGATGGCGTGCTTCACTTCGTCGGGTTTGTCTTTGATTTTGTTTACCGTCGCGATCAGGCCATCTTCCGGGTAAGTGAGAAACTCTGCGGGTCGGGCGAGCGAGTGAAAGCCCAGCTTGCTCCCTTTGTAATCGAACGGCGGAGGAATCAACCCCGCCGCGTAAAGGCCCTGCTCCAGCGCGAGGTAGGTTCGTTCATGGGAATTCAAATAAACGTACTTTACGTCCTTATCGGGATCCAAACCCAGATGCTTCAGCGAAAGCTTCGCGATCACGTCCGGCGAGCTGCCCGGCGGCGCGCCGACACCGACTGTTTTTCCTTTTAGATCCTGTGCTGATTTCAACTCCGGCCGTGACATGAGAACGAACGGCGGGCAGTTCACATAAGCCGCAACAAGTCGGACGGGTAGTCCGACAACCGCTGACTGCACGATGAACGCGATGGTTGTGTAGTAGTCGATGTCTCCGCTCACTAAAGCGGATCTGCCGGATGGGCCGGTGATGCGGACGATCTCCGCATCGAGTCCTTCTTCTTTGAAGAAACCTTTTTGCTGCGCCAGCGGGAAAACCATCCAATGGACGACCTGTTGCGGCACACCAACTCTGATTTTATCAGCCGCGTGAGCCGTTCCGTTAACGATCACCGCGATTGTCGCCGCAGCAACAAGCAGTTGTTTCATCACCTACCTCCATGGGTCCCGGCAGCTGAAGGTATCAAAGCCAATAGGATTCGCCAAGGTTACCAAGCTTCAACCGTTAACCATTATGGAGAGTGTCATATCGCCGGGAGTGTTCATAGACGGGAGCGTGCCGAGAAATCTGAAATGGTCGTGCGGTACGTGATCGTCATGCTGAGGACGGCGGCAGTTCCGCCGTTCGCCGGTAGTGGTAAACTTATAACGCATGAGCAAACTTTACCTCAAGACCATCAGATCAGGCCTCCTTGGGCTCGTCGTCTTTGCGGCGCTGATATTCGTACCGGCGGGAACAGCTGATTACTGGCAAGGATGGATGTTTCTCTCAACGTTCATATTCTCTTCATTGATCATAACTTTCTATCTCGCACGGAATGACCCAAAGCTTCTCGAGCGGCGCCTTAACGCAGGACCACAAGCGGAGAAGGAACCTGCCCAAAAAATCATCGTCGCACTTATTATTTTTCTGTTCGCGGCCCTGCTGGTGTTTTCCGTTCTTGACTGGCGCTTTCAGTGGTCGCCTGTACCGCCCTCGGTATCTATCGCCGGAGACCTGCTTATCCTTCTAAGCTACTTCTTTTTCATTTGGGTATTCAGAGAAAACAGCTACGACGCTTCTACTATTCAAGTCAGCGAGGATCAAAAAGTCATTTCGACCGGCCCGTACGCAATCATCCGCCACCCGATGTATGCCGGCGCGCTTTTTATGCTTGCCGGCATATCGCTCGCGCTCGGATCCTGGTGGGGATTATTTTTCCTTATTCTCACGGTGCCGGTTCTTATGTGGCGTCTTATCGATGAGGAACGGTTCTTACACAAGAACCTCCCCGGCTACACTGAATACACCGGGCAAGTACAATACCGCTTGATTCCGTTTATTTGGTAATGACAGCGAGAGGCTGCGAGCTAGATTTACTTTAGTGTTCCCCGTGTTTGATCGTGAACTGTCATCGATACGATGCAAGCGTCACAAATCGATGACTACGTCCTCCCGAGGTTGAGAACAACAGATCAGCAAGTCACCGGCGGCAGGTTCATCGAGCGGTTCGGGCCGATAACTCACCGCACCGGAAATCAAGCCGCTCTCGCAGTTATGGCAAACGCCAGTACGGCACGACCAACGCACTGGAACATCGCAGGCTTCCGCGAGCTCGAGCAGATTCTCGTATTTTGCATCCCACCGGACCGTGACGCCGCTACGTGCGAACGAGACTTGCGGCCCCTGCCCCGCGGATCCTGCGGGCAGGTGGGCGGGGCGCTTTGGTTCAGCCGATACACCCGGCGTCAGAGATTCACCGGGCCCAAAGATTTCCTTATGCACTCGCTTGCTGGCAACGCCCCAGGCGGCAAGACCAGTAGTTAAGTCATCGAGAAATGCCGAGGGTCCACACAAGTAAAAATCTGCGTCGCGAGACACACCAAGTTCTTCGAGAACGGGTATACCGAGATGTCCGATGGCATCGAATTCAAAACCCAAACGATCCGCGGCGCCGGGCCTGCTGTATAGTATTCGACTGCGACAGTGCGCCAAGACTTGCCTGACATCACGCGACTCCTGCGCAAATGGGTGGTCGTTTCGATTGCGAGCCCCATACAGCCACCAAACCTGCCGTGGCGATTTTTCCACCGCCAGCGCATGAAGCATGGCAAGCACCGGTGTCGCTCCAACACCTGCGCTAAGCAGTACGATGGGCCCATCACCCGGTTGAAGGGTAAAACTGCCCCTCGGCGCGCTCACGTCAAATACGTCGTCGACCCGCGCGTGTTTGTGCAGATAGGTACTGGCCACGCCATTTAGCTCTTGCTTAACGCTCAGGCGATAGTGATCTGCGCTTGGCGCGTCAGAGAGCGAATAACTTCGCAACACAGGCGATAGATCCGGGGTGGGTCGCAGTCGGAGCACAACGAACTGGCCAGGCGCGGCGGCGACCAGCGGCCGCCCGTCGGCAGGCACGAGTAGCAGCGAAATAATGCTAGCGCTCTCTCGGTCGATTCGAGAAACCCGAAGTGGACGAAAACCCGTCCAAGCCGGCGTCCCGCCACCAGCTGCCAGCCCGGGATTCCCTTTCACCGAACTGCCGTTTGTCTCCTGCTCGAAGAGCGCTTGAAACGATGCTCGCCAACCGGTGCTTAAAGCCGGAATGTGCAGTGCGCGCTCCAATTGCTGGCTCGAGTGATCGGGCAGATACAGCAATGCATTGATCTCAGCGACGGTCATACGCTCCGGACCGTCGGCCACTTTGACGATCGCGTCTCCTGCCCCGACTTCTCCTTCCTGCAACACTCGAAAGTAAAATCCGGGTCTTCCACTCGCGGTGAGCAGAGCTGCCATTCGCGGCTCGCTCATCCTGATACCCACCCGGTAGCAGGTGACGCGCGGCTGGGTTACTTCGAACAAGGCTTGCCCGATCTTGTATCGGTCGCCGATGCACACCTTGTCGTCAGACATACCTTCGACAGTGAAGTTCTCGCCGAATTGTCCGTACATGAAATCGCTTCGACCCAGTCGATCTTCCCAATACCGATAGGACTCGATCTGATAGACAAAGACCGCGCGCTGCTCGCCTCCGTGTCCTCCGAGATCTCCCTGGCCATCGCCGTCGATGTTGAGCCGCCGGACCATGCGCCGCCCCTGAACCGCATCTTTCCAGATTGCCGTGTGAACCGTCTTCCCCCGCCATGCGACGTCGCGGGGAAGACCAACATTGACAGACAAAAGTCGCGCCATGATTTAAGTATTTAGTGGAAGGACGCTTAACTCATCGGCTCGGTCCATCACGGCCGCCCTGTGGCGCTGCGTGTGCAAATCGAGCGGCCGTTTCTTTACCGAAAGCTATCACCGACCTTCGTGCTGTCAAGGTAGTGAGTCCAAACAACTCATGGTCTCAGTGATGACAAGAACACGATTACCGCTAGCGAGGTGTGTGTTTACGACAAATCTACCCGCACACTGGAGAGGCCTAACCTCAGCCGATTTTCTTAGCTACAATTTCATTGAACAAGAACCAGATTGATTCGCCCTGCGCAATGCCGAACTATAATCATGCTGGGCTGCTGAGTCACAAATGATCGATGTTGCGTTGCTCACTGCAGATCCCGAGAGCCACCTGCATCCGCTGATGAAACCGGAGACATCCGCTGCAGCACTTTCCGAGAGCGGCGAACGTGCGTACCGGGTAGATTGTGTCCCCAAACTTGAGTTTTCTCTCTCTAACGTTCCGTATCAGTCCATTGCCGAGAAAGTGGAAGCTTGTCCTACGCCTCTGCAAAGACGTCTTCAATATTGCGCAGCTTAAGCACGGGAGGAATCGTGGCTAAGTCGGATGCGACATCAGAGCGCTTAGGAGCGTTCTCAGACGCGGTCTTTGCGGTGATCATCACGATCATGGTGCTGGAGCTCAACCCCCCGGTGGAGGCGACGCTTGCAGCGCTACCCCCGCTGTGGCCCACTGCCTTGAGCTATGCGGTCAGCTACCTGTTCATCGCCATTGTCTGGGTGAATCACCATCATCTGCTGCGTTTCGCCGAGCACGCAACCGCACGCTTGATCTGGGTGAATTTCGCGCACCTGTTCATGGTATCGCTGGTCCCGTTCTCGACCGCGTGGGTCGCGGATACTCGACTGACGGCAGTTCCGGTGTCCGTATATGCTGCGGTATTTGTCCTGGTGATCTTGGCGTACTGCGGTTTCGTGTGGGAGGTGCTCGCTCACGCAAGGAGCAAGGAGATTTCGGCCAGGATGCGGTGGATCACGTTGGTACGGTCTTTTTTGACGTTGGGGATGTTCATGATTGCAATGTTACTGGCAATCAAGTTTCCATTATGGGGTTTTGGGTCGGTCTGCTGCGTTCTGCTTGTCTATCTTTGGCCGGAAGCTTTGCTGTTCTCACACTCCGCGCGCCATGTGAACTGACAAGCCAGCGAACACACCGCTAGGAGTGTTTCCTATCGGCACACACCGGAGACGTTAAGTGCGCTCTTCAACTGCGCGAGCGCCGCTTACTCAAAAAGGATTTCAATGGCGCAGCGGCGAATCCGAACAGTAGAAGAAGCAACGAAGACGGCTCTGGAACTGCTGCGACCTGGCCGTCGGTCGGTGAAACGATGTCACTCGTGGCAATGAAACTAGGCAACGGATTATCTTCCTCGCCGTTGTCGTTTTCCGAAGGAAGTCCGGAAGTATCCGGCGTCTCATCGTCAGAGAAATTAGTATTCCCATCAGCGTTGGTATTGGTATTGGACGCCGTAAGAATCACTCCCCCAGTGGTTTCGCCACCGCTGGGAAGATCGACGACGAGATTGTCGATGGCGAAGGATCTCTTCTTGCCCCGGAATTCCAAAGTATGAACCGGCGTGTCAAAGGTGAAAATTTGCTGGCCGGATAAGCCCTTTTTCTTTTGGGCTTTTGTAAGCGCCTCGACATCGATAAGCACACCATCGGCGAATATTGAGAGGCCCTTCGATTTCTTGAACAGTTTGTAATCGATGCTGAACGAGTCGATCGGGTTGTCGTCAAATTGAATGACTATCGCTGTAGCTCCTTTACCCTTTCTGATTTCCAAATTGCGGTTGGCGGAATCCGCTGGATCGAGAATGGACGCTCCCTGCACTGCAGTCGTTTTCTGGCTCACGGTCAGGTTCGAGCCGTAGAGTCCCTCCATGTACAATTCGACCTGCTGACCGGCGGGAGTACGGCGTGCCGGTCCAGGCACATCGTCAAAATCGAACACGGTCGTGCTCAGCGCCGCCGAGGGCGCGCAAAGCATGGCTAGGATGAGTAAGCTTGGCGAAACATATTTCTTCATCGTCCAAAAACCTCCCCCAGAAATTCTATAGGCTAGAATCCGGGACTGCTGTCGCCAGCGATTAGAGCAAAAACAAAGCCGAGCTTGTGCTGGCTAGGACAGGAAATGACTCGCGGTTCCGATGTAAGAAGATGCTACCCAACAGCTTTGAACGAACGTGTAAACCGTCCTGACAATTACCATGATAATTTGTTCGCCCCTCTAACTAGTGAAAATCGAGACTCTTTTTTGATGGATGTTTGTAAGCGGACTTTACAGGTGTTTCTTGACCGTCGGGCAGGTCTGACAGGAAATTACTAGCGTCGCGATTGTGTCTCATCTATGCCAGAAAGGATTTGCGTTTGAATCTGAAATCGATGGTCGTCTACTTTATTTCTCCTTGAGTCGGTGGATGCGGCGTGCCTTCTATAGCGATTTTCGTGTTCAACCCTCGCGATCACCAGAGATAGTCCTCCGGGCGGATCTTCCATTTTTCCGGTGACTCGCAGGCAACGATGCCGTGGGTTTGGCCAGCGCTGAATTGGCGAGCGAGATCGATGTCGATGGGCGTGATCGGTTTGGCTTTGCGGGCGTCGACGACGGCGCGGACGACGGGATGAAGCAGGTCTTCCTTACCATGGTCGACGACAACACCAACGAAATGATTTTCCAGACGAACAAGCGTACCGATCGGATAGATGCCGAGGTGCGCGATGAATTTCTCGACGAGGTCCCGCTTGAGATAGCTTTGGCTCCATTCGAAGAGTTTGCTTAAGGCCACGGTCGGATACATCGCCTTTTTGTAGCAACGCTCGGAACTCAGCGCGTCGTAGATATCGACGATAGCAGCAATCTGACCCGCCAGGCTGATCTCGTCCCCCTTCAATCCCTCGGGATAGCCGGTGCCGTCCAAGCGCTCGTGATGGTGTGCGGTAACGCAAGTACACCTCTCATCAAGGCTAGTGTATTCGCGCAGCACCGCTTCCCCGGCTTTGACATGCTGCTTCATGATCTCAAATTCTTTTTCAGTCAACGGTCCGGGCTTGTTGAGAATTTCGTTTGGCACTCGCATCTTGCCGATGTCGTGCAATAGGCCACCAATGCCGATTTGCTTCACTTGCGCCGCGTCGAAACCCAGTCCCTGGGTGAACGAAATACACAATGCGCTCACCGCCATCGAGTGCAAGTAGGTGTACTCATCGACGTTCTTGATTCGTAGAAGACTGACAAGCGCGTCTTTGTCGTTCAGCACCGAATCGGTCATCCGATCTACTAGACCTTCAACCTGCTGGATATCCATGCGCTTTCCGAGCCGGATATCGTGCATCAGTTTTTTGGTCGCTTCTTTGACTTCGCCGATCAGCTGTTTGGCTCGGTCGATTTCGTCTTTGAATGACGAGCGGTCGCCGCGCTTCGCCGGCTGCGCGGAAAGCTTCTCGATCTCGGCCTGAATTTCCTGACGAGTTTCCCGTTGCGTCGGCGCGTCGTCCACGTCCAGCCCTTTCTCCGTATCGATGTAGAGCTCGCGGATGCCGTACTTGATGACCTTGTCGATATCCTTGTCGGTCTTGAGCTTGGTGCGGTCCGCCAGGAACGGATGATGCAGCCAGCCGCAGTTGAAGTCGTGGACAAACACGCCGGGCTTGAGCTGCTCGACCTTGATTTTCTTGATCATGGGCGAAAGAAACCTACCCGAAGTTTATCGGCGATTTGCACAAAAGCTTAATTGAAACGCAGCACGGTGTTCCAAGCTGAAGCTCGAAATGATGCCCGTCCTGAATTTGGATGGTCAGGAGTTCCAGATGCGAGAACGATGTTGCCGTAGATCGCGGCGAGCTAGCACTTGATCCTCAGCGCGTAGATGGATTCACACTCTCTCCAGGGTAGGATCGAAATCCCGCAATCGCGCGAAGCAAAGCCGGCCTGAGATAAAATCTGAACTAGATTTTCCTTATCGAACATATAGACACTTAGACACTCGCGTTTTGCGTTTGATTGTTTGCTAGAATGGTCTCGTGAAGCGTTCTGGCATCGCCGATCTCCCGCTCCACGGCGGGCGGGTACCGTCTTGGCTCGCCGAACGCATGACCCGGCTCGGCGCGGCGATCGCGGAAATTATCGTCCGTGACCGCGGCGCTTCGGCTTTTCTCTCACGTCTCAGTGACCCGTTCTGGTTTCAAGCCCTGGGCGCCGTGATGGGGATGGACTGGCACTCTTCGGGCATCACGACTTCAGTGATGGGCGCGCTCAAGCGCGGCCTGGCGCCGCGCGCCGCGGAGCTCGGAGTTTATATCTGCGGCGGGCGCGGCCGCTCCTCGCTTCGCACACCTGACGAGTTGCGCGCGATCGCGGAACAGCGCGGCCTCGACGGCGAAGCGTTGGTTCGCACCAGCCGCCTCACGGCGCGAATTGACAATAACGCCATCGCCGACGGCTTCCAGATTTATCTGCATAGCTTTGTCGTAACAGCCGAGGGCGAGTGGGCGGTGGTGCAGCAAGGATTGAATGATCGAAGCGGTTTGGCACGCCGCTACCACTGGCACTCGGCCTCGGTGCGCGACTTCGTCGCCGAGCCCCACACTGCGATCGTCGGAGCGAATCAAGGAAAGATCATGAATCTGGTCGATCTTCAAGCGAAGCCGGCGCAGGGCGCGCTTCTGGCAATCGCGAGAGAGAATCCGGAAAAAACCCTGCAGGAAGCGCGGCACCTCCGCTTGCCGCGGCATCATGACCTGCGGGAGGAGAACATCGATCTCCGGCGTCTCGGCGCCGTGCTTGCCCTGGCCTACGAACGCGACCTTCGGAGCTTTGCCGATCTTCTGCTTCTGGAAAGACTCGGGCCGCGCACGCTTCAGTCGCTGGCGTTGATAGCCGAGGTCGTTCACGGCGCGCCGAGCCGTTTCACTGACCCAGCGCGTTTTTCGTTCGCCCATGGCGGCAAGGACGGTCACCCTTTTCCCGTGCCGCTGAAGATTTACGATGAGTCGCTCGATTTTTTGAGGAGATCTCTCGACCTAGCAAAGCTTGGAGACAGAGACAAGCTCGATGGCTTTCAGCGCCTTGAACGCTTTGCTCAAGCGGTCGAGACACGTCTCGAGCCAGCAGCTGACTTCGAATCGGTCATTGCGCACGAGCGAGCAATCTCGCCTTCACTCAACGGCCGATTCGTGGGTAATGACAAGCGGCGTCAGCTCCGACTTTTTTGATCCGTGCGAACGAGCCGAGCACATCCAATCTTACTGCTCATTGGACGAGGAAGGTGGATCTCGTGTCGGTGTGAGCGGCGATGAGCGTTTGCGCGCTCCGACGAAGATCTCCCCAGCTCAAGAGATCCAAGCGGATTTTTCGCCGCAGCGCGCCTTCATAGGAAAATCCGCGCGCGCCGCAATGCCGCGAGCAGAGCCAGAGCTCGCGCCCGGCGCTAGAGGAACGGTGAATGCTGAGGATTGCGCCACACACGCAAGGTTTGCGTTCGGCAGTAGGCAAAATAATTTTTACGGCGTCCATTCAGTTTCATTTCTTGTTGCGGACACCCGATGATCGACGCCATAGTTGCGTTATCGGAGTCTCACGAAACTTTTTCGAACAACAACTCGGTCGCGCCCAGCGACGAAGGATCGGCCCGGAGCACGCCCTCGTTGGTGAAACGCCAGCGACCGACCCACATCTCTACGACGCTGCGTTGCTGGTCTTTAAGCGCCTCAAAAAAAATCCGCCAGGGAATTACGGATAGGTCCATGGTTCTCTCCCGTCCTCGTCAATGAGTCTTACGATC
>Ga0310810_10001310_pt1 | contig 25889 bp, 29 predicted proteins | sample NCmetagenome_FD_207641 | JGI IMG/M metagenome (GOLD analysis project Ga0310810, IMG submission 207641) | Soil microbial communities from experimental microcosm in Duke University, North Carolina, United States - NC | ecosystem: Engineered > Artificial ecosystem > Soil microcosm > Unclassified ...
CCCTTGGTCACCTCGAACTCGACCTTGTCGCCCTCGGCCAAGCTCTTGAAGCCCTGGGCCTGAATGGCGCTGTAGTGGACGAAGACGTCTTCCCCGCCTTCGACCTGGATGAAGCCGTACCCCTTTACGTCGTTGAACCACTTGACCGTGCCTTGTGCCATACGTCTGTACCCTCTCTCCTTGGGCGGGGATGGGCCGCCCGCTAAGCCCCGCGCCACCATGGCTGGGGATTCCCCCGGGATCGGGGGGAACAACAAAAAAGCGCCAATGAGGGGCCTAGGCCCTCACGGCGCTCACATTCCCTAGAACCGAGTTTCGTTCACGTACGAAAAGAACCGACTTCAGAGTCCCCGAAAACGCGCGCAGGTTAGCAAAGGACCGGAACGACTGTCAAGGCCGTTTCTGGGATCGCCGAGAGGGGGTCTACGGAGGGTGGGCGGAAGCGGGCCGGGCCCCGGGCCATCCGGGGCCCGGCGGGAGCGGCGCTAGACCTTGCGGACGTTCGCGGCCTGGAGCCCCTTCGGCCCCCGCGTGACCTCGAACTCGACTCGATCGCCCTCGGCCAGGCTCTTGAACCCCTGGGCCTGAATGGCGCTGAAATGCACGAACACGTCCTCGCCATCCTCCTGAGAGATGAACCCGTACCCCTTCGCGTCGTTGAACCACTTCACATTGCCCTGAGCCATCAACTGTTCCTCTTTCCGTGAGGCGTCGTGCGCCTCGGTGATTCCCCGTCACCATGACGGGGGCGTCCTCCTGAATCGGAGGACAAACAAAAACGCCGCCGGACTTGAGGTCCTCGCGGCGTTGGTCTCGAATCTCTGAATCCGACTGACCGGGTGAACCTACAACCTGTCAAAAACATAGCGAACCCGGCTCGGCCTGTCAAGGAGTATCCCGGATCGGCACGGTCACGGGACGCGAGCCGTTCCTCGTGCCGAGCCAGCCCGGGATGGCCATCGAGAACCGGCCGGCGGTGCCGCCCGCCACCACGACGTGCAGCTCCTCGGGGGAGGGGAACTTGGGAATCGGCTCGTCCGGCGCGGGCTCGCCTCCCTTGGCGAAGCGGAGATTCGTGCCCTCGCCGTTGTCGTCGGCCGGCCCCAGGCGGCCGTACGGCACCCGGACGGTCTCGAAGATGTGACGAACGAGGTCGTCCTTGCTCCAGCCGTCATCCGCGAGGGTGCGCGCGTGCTCGGGTCCCACCACCAGCATGGTGTGGGAGTAGAGGGGGAAGTGCTTGGCGTTCCAGAGGCAGGCCATGGACCAGCCCAGGGAGCCGGCGAGCGCCCGCGCGGTGCGGCTGGCGTGGTCGGAGATCCCGTGGGGCGCTTCCCCCGCGAACACGGTCACCGCGCTCTCGGTGGCCGCGAGCCCTCGGCTCGCGTGATAGGGAGGCCAGGGGCTCGCCTCCTCGTGCTCGCCGATGCAGTAGGTGTAGCGGCCCGGGTGACCGAAGGTGGACATCGAGGTCTCGCCGGGACGGGCGCCTCCGACGTTGATCATCACGAGTCGCAGAGCGCGACCGATCGTGGCATTGGCGCGATAGCCCGGCCCGAACACCCCGAACGAGCAGTTGAGCCCGATGCGCGTGCGGATCGGACCGTGCGCGACGATGAGGGGGCCCGAGAAATGGGTCGACGTCGACACGCCGTGGAGGTTGAAGGAGGGATCGCACGCGGCCTCGACCGCGGCCAGCACCACCGGGAAATACTCGGGCCGGCAGCCGGCCATGACCGCGTTGATCGCGACCTTCTCGACGGTCGCGCGGCCGTAGTTGGGCGCCACCTCCCCCACCAGGTCCGCGCGGGCGCGGGCGCTGGCCGCGAGCATCTGCTCGACTCGAGCGCGCGACGGAGGCACCACCGGCAGCCCATCCGTCACACCCTTGTCGAACCAGATCTCGAGGTCGTCCACCGGCGCATCCTCACACAATTGGCCGGTGGGAGCCAGAGGCGCGGCGGGGGCGCTCGTGGCTATAATCCCCTTCGTGAACGCGTGGCACGACGTGGACCTGGGCGCCTCCATCGAACACCACTTCCGGTGCGTGATCGAGATCCCGAAGGGCTCCAAGGTGAAGTACGAGCTGGACAAGGAGACCGGGCTTCTCTGGCTCGATCGGGTCCTGCACTCGGCGGTGCACTATCCGGCGAACTACGGGTTCCTGCCCCAGACCTACTGCGACGACGGGGATCCGCTCGACGTGCTCGTGCTGGGCCAGGAGCCGGTGGTCCCGCTGTGCATCCTGCGGGCGCGCGCCATCGGGGTGCTCCGCATGAGCGACGACAAGGGCGCCGACGACAAGGTGATCGCCGTCCACGTCGACGATCCGGAGTACGCCCACTACCAGGAGGCCGCCGAGCTCCCGCCCCACCGGCTGAAGGAGATCCAGCGCTTCTTCCTCGACTACAAGGTCCTCGAGAACAAGACGGTCGATGTCGAGCAGATCCGCGGCCGCGCGAGCGCCGAGCAGGTGATCCGTGACGCGGTGCGCTCGTATAAGGATCGGATTGCTCCGACGCTCCGCCGGGCCGGCGGGGGCCGGGCCTAACCCACCGGAATCCCGCCGGTTTTCCGGGGCGCCTCTCCGCGAGGCGCGCAGGCTGTCTGGACCCCCGCCGGTGACGTCCATCCTCTCGAAAATCCTAGGTTTTCCTTGTTGCGAAAAAATCCGGGTGCTAGACTCAGCCTTGAGCTCGAACAGTCATCGTCACGCGTCTCAAACTACCGATCTCATACGGGTGCCTTATGCTGATTAGCCTCCTCGCTGGGCTGTTCTCCAACGACCTGGCCATCGACCTCGGTACGGCCAACACGCTCGTCTACGTCCGCGGGGAAGGCATCGTGATGAACGAGCCCTCTATCGTCGCCATCCACCAGGCCGATCACTCGGTGCTGGCGGTCGGGCACGAGGCCAAGGCGATGCTCGGGCGCACGCCGGGAAACATCACCGCGATCCGCCCGCTCAAGGACGGCGTCATCGCCGACTTCGACGTGACCGAGAAGATGCTCCACTACTTCATCAACAAGGTGCATCGCCGCCGGACTCTCGTGCATCCCCGGATCGTCATCGGCGTGCCCTCGGGGATCACCCAGGTGGAGAAGCGCGCGGTCCGCGACTCCGCGATGCAGGCGGGCGCGCGCGAGGTGTATCTGATCGAGGAGCCGATGGCCGCCGCGATCGGCGCCGGCCTGCCCATCCAGGAGCCGGGCGGCAACATGATCGTCGACATGGGTGGCGGCACCACCGAGGTCGCGGTGATCTCGCTCTCCGGCATCGTGTACTCGAAGTCGGTGCGCATCGCGGGCGACGAGATGGATGAGGCGATCGTGCAGTACATCAAGAAGCACTACAATCTCCTGGTCGGCGAGCGGCGCGCCGAGGAGATCAAGATCAAGCTGGGCTCGGCCTATCCGATGGGCGGTGAGCGCATGACGATGGAAGTGAAGGGCCGCGACCTGATCGACGGGATTCCGAAGACCATCGTGGTGACCGACGAGGAGATCCGGGAAGCCCTCCGCGAGCCGGTGATGGCGATCGTGGACACGGTCCGGACCTGTCTCGAGCGGACGCCCCCCGAGCTGGCCGCCGACATCGTGGACAAGGGCATCGTGCTGACCGGCGGAGGCGCGCTGCTGCGCGGCCTGGACCTTCTCCTGCGGCAGGAGACCGATCTCCCGATCACGGTCGGCGACGATCCGCTGTCCTGCGTGGCGCTCGGCACCGGCAAGGTCCTGGACGAGCTCGAGCTTCTCAAGAAAGTGGCGATCCCCGCCTGAACGCCGGCCTCGGGCCAGCCTCGCGCTGATCGGCCGTAGGGGTGACGGAGCGGTGAGAGTTCGCAGATACGGAATCCTGCTCGCGGTGCTACTCGTCTCCCTGCTCCTCCTGACGGTGCAGACGCGGGGCGGGGGCACCGGTCGGGCCGGCGAGCTGGTCACGATCGCGGTCACCCCGATCCAGAGCCTGCTGGTACGCGTCCACCGCGGCGCCCTCAACCTCTGGGCCAACTACATCGACTGGAAGTCGGTCCGACGCGACAACGCCGCCCTCCGCGAGGAGAACGAGCAGCTGCGCGTCCAGTCCATGCAGGCCGGCGAGACCCGCGAGGAGAATGCGCGCCTCCGTCGCCTGCTGGTGCTGCGGGACCGTCTGCCTCTGGCCACGGTGGCCGGCGAGGTGATCGGGCGCGAGGCCGGGGGATGGGTTCGCTCCCTGACCGTGAACCGGGGACGCGGCGACGGCATCGCCCAGCAGACCCCGGTCATCGTTCCGGACGGGCTCGTCGGCCGGGTGGTGCAGGTTCACCGGGGTGCGGCGGTGATCCAGCTCTTGAACGATCCCGCCTCGACGGTCGGCGCGGTGATCCAGCGCACCCGGACCGCGGGACTGGTGGAAGGCGACGCGGGAGGCACCGTCCGATTCAAGTTCATGGCCCGTGACGGCGCGAGTGTCGCGCCCGGCGACCTGGTGGTCACCTCGGGCTTGGGCACGCTGTTTCCCAAGGGGCTCCCGGTCGGTCGCGTGGTGAAGATCGAAGACAAGGGGTCGGCCCTCTTCCACTTCGCGGTGCTCGCGCCCGCGGTGGACTTCTCCCGCGTCGAAGAAGTCCTTCTCGTCACCGGGCAGACCACCCAGGACGTGGCCGCGCTGTTCCCGTCGGAGGGTTGAGCCGTGCTCCGCCTCCTCCTCCTGCTGGTCATCGTCGGAGGCGGCGTGCTGCAGTCGACGGTGGTCGCGGTCGCGGGAGTGGGCGGGATCACGCCGGACGTGCCGCTCATCCTCACCGTGCTGATCGCCCTCCGCTACGGGCCCGAGTCCGGCTGCCTGGCCGGCTTCGTGGCCGGCCTCCTCCAGGACGCGAGCGGTGGCGGGCTCGTGGGTGTGCAGGCCCTCACCAAGGGCCTCGCCGGCTTCGGCATGGGCCTGCTGGTGGGACGGTTCTGGGTCACCAATCCTCTCGTGCAGGTTCCGGGGCTCGTGCTCCTGACCATCGCCGAGGGACTGGGACGCTTCCTGCTCCTGCAGATGTTCCACTACCCGGCGGCTTTCGGCGACCTGATGCTCCACGTGATCCTGCCGCAGGCGCTCTACAACGGTGTGATCGGCACCCTGTGCATCCTGGCCGAGGCGAGCCTCGAGCTGGTGCGGAGCCGGGCGTGGCATTGAGCGCGCCGCCCCCCAATCGTCGCGAGGCCTGGGGCCGCCGCGTGCTCGCGCTGGCGGTCATCACCGCGGTCGCCTTCCTGGGCCTGGTGGGCCAGCTCTGGTACCTCCAGGTGCTCGAGGGCGGGCGTATGCACGAGCTCTCGGAGAAGAACCGGATCCGGGTGCGGCCGGTGGCGGCGCCCCGCGGCATCCTGTTCGACCGGAACGGGCTGGCCCTGGTGGACAACCGTCCCGCGTTCACCCTCTCCCTGATCCCCCGGGAGATGGAGGACCGCAACTCGGTGGTGGCGCGCCTGTCCGTGCTCCTCAAGATCCCGGTCGGCGATCTCCTGGAAGCGCTGGAGCGCGTGCCCGCGGACTCGATCCGCCCGGTGCGGGTGCGGCGTGGGCTCTCCCTGGAGGAGGTCACGAAGGTCGAGGAGCGCAAGCTCGAGCTCCCGGGCGTGATCGTCGAGGTCGAGCCCCAGCGGGTGTACCCGACCAGCACGTTCGCGGCCCACCTGCTGGGCTACGTCCGCGAGGTGAGCGACGAGCAGATGAAGCAGGGCCGCTACCGCCGGGGCGACATGATCGGGCAATCGGGCCTGGAGCGGCTGCTCGACGAGTACCTGCGCGGCCGCGACGGCGGGGAGCGGATCGAGGTCGACGCCATGGGTCGACCGGTCCAGGTCATGCGGCGCGAGGAGCCCGATCCGGGCGCCCAGGTGATCACCACGATCGATCGCCGGATCCAGGAGATCGCCGAGCAGGCGATGGCCGGCAAGGCCGGGTCGGTGGTCGTCCTGGATCCCCGCAACGGGGACGTGCTGGCGCTCACGTCGAGTCCCGCCTTCCCCCTCGATCGCCTCACCGGGAACATCGACCGGGACGAGTGGGTGCGCCTGGTGAAGGACCCGATGACCCCGCTCATGAACCGGGCCCTGCAGGGCCAGTACCCGCCCGGCTCGGTGTTCAAGGTCATCGTGGCCGCGGCCGGGCTCCAGGAGGGCTCGCTCGCCCCGATGGACCGGATCTACTGCAACGGCGAGTTCAGCCTGGGGCACTGGACGTTCAAGGACTGGAAGGCGGGCGGGCACGGCCACGTGGACCTGCGCTCGGCCATCGCCCAGTCGTGCGACGTGTACTTCTATCAGGCCGGTCTCAAGGTCGGGGGCGACGCGATGGCCCGGTACGCGCAGGCCTTCGGGCTGGGCGCGCCCACCGGCATCGACCTGGGCGGCGAGCGGTTCGGGCTCGTGCCCTTCGCGGCGGCGCGCTCGCGCTCCAAGCGCCCGTGGCAGGCCGGCGATACCGTGAACATGTCGATCGGGCAGGGCCAGCTCCTGGTCACCCCGCTGCAGGTGGCCCGGATGATGGGAGCGGTGGCCAACGGGGGCATCCTGTGGAAGCCGCGTCTCGTGCAGCGGGTCGCGCGCGCGGACGGCTCGCTCGCCTACAGCGCCTCGAGCAAGATGACCGAGCGCGTGGAGCTCTCGCCGGTGGTGTGGGCCTTCCTCCGCAACGCCCTGGCCGCGGTGGTCAAGGAGGGCACCGGGGCGGCGGCTCGGCTGCCCGGCCTGGACATCGCGGGCAAGACCGGCACCGCGCAGACCATCGCCAAGAGCGATTCGGCCAAGGGCCAGGACCACGCGTGGTTCGCTTCGTTCGCGCCCGCCGAGGACCCGCAGGCGGTGGTCGTCGTGTTCGTCGAGCGGGGTGGGCACGGAGGCGAAGTGGCGGCGCCCATCGCGCGCAAGATCTACGAGGCCATCTTCCTCCAGAAGGTCGCTCAGGTGACGCTCGGCGAGTCCGGTTGATGCTCCGGCTCGACCGACGCCTGCTCCAGAACGTCGACTGGATCCTCCTGGGCGCGGCCCTGTTCATCATCGGGCTGAGCCTGGTCTGCCTGTGGAGCCTCAATCCCGCCCGGGGTATCTCGTCGCTCGTGTGGCGCCAGGTCTCGTGGGTCGGGGTGGGGCTCGTCGGGCTGCTCGTGGTGGTCAGCGTGGACTACCGGAACCTGGTGCGGACCGCCCCGGTCCTCTACGTGGTGGGCCTGGGCCTGCTCACCTCGGTCTTCGTCCTGGGCCGCACCGTCTCGGGCGCGCGGCGCTGGATCCACCTGGGCCCCCTCACGGTCCAGCCCTCGGAGCTCTTCAAGCTGATCTTCATCATCACGCTGGCGTGGGCGCTCACCGCCGGCCGAGGCGAGCGGTTCTCCCGCGCGGCACTGATCGGCACCTTCGTGCTCCTCGGGGTGCCGTTCCTGCTGGTGGTGCGCCAGCCGGACCTGGGCACGGCCCTGGTGCTGGTGCCGGTGCTGGCCGCCACGCTGGTGGGCATCGGGATCCGGATGAAGGTGCTGGGCGCGCTGACGCTGGCGGGGGTGGCCGCGATGCCGCTCGGCTGGTTCGTGCTCAAGCCCTACCAGCGGGACCGGCTGCTCGTCTATCTCGATCCGTTCCGCGATCCGCTCGGAACGGCCTACAATGTCATTCAGGCGAAGATCGCCATTGGTTCGGGCCAGCTCCTGGGGAAGGGAGTCGGCGGCGCGACGCAGAGCCGCCTGTCCTTTCTCCCCGAGCGGCATACTGATTTCATTTTTGCCGTGTTCGCCGAGATGTGGGGATTCCTCGGCTGTCTGGTGCTGATCGTGGCCTACGTGCTCCTGGTGATGCGGGGGTTCGAGATCGCGGCCGGCACGCGTGAGACTCGCGGGCGCATCCTGGCTCTCGGGGTGACGACCGTGTTCGCGGCCCAGATCCTGATCAACATCGGGATGGTGACGGGCCTGCTCCCCATCGTGGGGATACCGCTGCCGCTGATGAGCTACGGCGGATCCTCCATGGTGGTCTCGCTGACGGCGCTGGGTCTTCTGCTCTCGATCCGAATGCGGCAGTTCCACTAACCGCAGAACTGCCGGCCGGGTCTCCCGCGAGACCCCGGATCGAGGTTGGCCGTGGGAAAGCGCATCGTCGTCAACGCCGGTGTGACCGAAACGCGTCTCGCCGTCCAGGACGGAAATCTCCTCACCGAGCTGTACGTGGAGCGCGCGGACCGGCGCTCCATCGTCGGCAACATCTACAAAGGCGTCGTCACCAACGTGCTGCCCGGCATGCAGGCCGCGTTCGTCGACATCGGGCTCTCCAAGGACGCGTTCCTGTACGCGGGCGACTACACCGCCAATCTGGGCCAGGCGGATCACGCTCCCGACGCGCCCGACGCGGAGGAAGAGAGCGCCGACGAGGACGCGGGCGACGCGGAAGCGGAGGCCGAGGCCGGGCCCCGGCGGGAGGCGATCGCCCCCATCGAGGAAATGCTGCGCAAGGGCCAGGAGGTCCTGGTCCAGGTCTCCAAGGAGCCGCTCGGCACCAAGGGGGCCCGCGTCACCTCGTTCGTCTCGATCCCGGGCCGCTACATCGTCTACATGCCGCAGGCCCGGCACGTGGGCGTCTCCCGCCGCATCCACGACGACGAGGAGCGCGACCGGCTCCGCGCCATCGTCAAGGGGCTGCCCCCGCCGCCCGGCGGCTTCATCGTGCGCACCGTCGCGGAGGGCAAGGGCGACGAGGAACTAGTAGCGGACATCCAGTTCCTGAGCCGACTCTGGAGCCAAGTGCACGCCCGCTTCGAGTCCGTGAAGGCCCCCTCGCTGCTACACGAGGAGATGGACGTCACCTTCCGAGTGGTACGGGATCTCTTCTCACCCGAGGTGGAGGAGTTCCTGGTCGACAGCGAGGCGGCCTACGAGAAGTGCCTGCACTTCGCCACCTCGCTGGTGCCCCAGCTCGCCTCCCGGGTGAAGCGGTGGGACAAGGAGGGGCCGATCTTCGAAGCCACCGGCATCGAGCGCGACATCGACAAGGCGCTGCGCCGCCGGGTGTGGTTGAAGTCGGGCGGCTACATCGTGATCGACCACACCGAGGCCCTGGTCGCCATCGACGTCAACACCGGCAAGTACGTGGGCAAGCGCGACTTCGAGGAGACGGTGCTGAAGATCAATCTCGAGGCGGTAACCGAGGTGGTGCGCCAGATCCGGCTCCGAGATCTCGGCGGCATCATCATCATCGACTTCATCGACATGGAACGGGCCGAGCACCGCGATCAGGTGTTCAAGGCGCTCAAGAAAGTGCTCGCCGACGACAAGGCGCGCACCAACGTGCTCGAGATCTCGGAGCTGGGTCTGGTGGAGATGACCCGCAAGCGCGTCCGCCAGAGCCTGCAGTCCCTGTTCTGCGCGCCCTGCCCCACCTGCAAGGGCAGTGGGGTGGTGAAATCGGACGCCACCCTCGCGGCCGAGATCTTCCGCAAGGTCCAGGCCGGGGCGCACGAGGGCGGCCTCCGCGAGGTGGTCGTGCGGGTTCATCCCGAGATGGCCCATCACCTAGAGTCGGCCCAGCGCGACGGGCTCGAGCGGCTGCAGGCGCTGATCGGTCGCAAGGTGGTGGTGCAGGGGATGCCCTCCTATCACCGTGAGCAGTACGAGCTGACGTTCAAGTGACCCCGTGACCCGCCCGTCGCGCATCAGCCGGGCCGCCATCCTCGCCCAACTCCGGGCGGCCGCGACCAAGGGAGATCGCGCGGCCCTGGCCCTGGCGATCGACCAGATGAAGACCTGGGCGTACTCGCCGCGCTACTGGGAGAGGTATCTCCACCTGCTGACCCACCCGATGGCGCGCCTGGTGGACCTGACCGTCATCAAGCAGGGGGACAAGATCGCCCACCAGAAGGGCTGGGTGAAGCCCAAGCGCGAGCCCCGCAAGTCCAAGCGTGGGGTCGAGGCGCGTCCGGCCGGCCGGACCCGGCGGGGCGCCCGGCCGGCGGCGGCCGGCGCGCAGCCGTCGCTCTTCCCGGAGATCTGACCGGCCGCGCGGTCCGGCATCCCGCGCGGGGGGACGGCGCATCCAACCACTGGATGACTACCCCCGTAGGGTATATGCTGGCCGGCGAGATGAGACGCGCGGGCGCGATCGGGTTGATCGGGGGGCTGACCGCGGTGGTGGTGGCGGGGGCGTTCCTCATCCCCCCCATCCCGCAGGATCCGGCCTACCATCGCCTCGCCGACGGGCGCGGCTGGCTCGGGGTCCCGAACGCGCTGAACGTGCTCTCCAACGCGGGCTTCGTCCTGGTCGGCCTCCTGGGCCTCGGGTTCCTGGGGCACGCCGCGCGGTCGCCCGGGCCCTTCCGGGAGCCCGCCGAGCGGTGGCCGTACGCGGTGTTCTTCGCGGGCCTCCTCCTCACCGGTCTCGGCTCCGCGTACTATCACTGGGCGCCGGGCGACGCCCGGCTCGCGTGGGACCGGCTGCCGCTGGCGATCACCCTCATGGGCCTGCTCGACGCGGTCGTCGCCGAGCGCGTCGGGCTCCGGGTGGCGCTCCGGCTCCTGGGCCCCATGGTCGCCCTCGCCGCGGCCTCGGTGGGATACTGGGCGCTCACCGAGCAGCGCGGCGCGGGCGACCTGCGCCCCTACGCGCTGGTGCAGTTCTACCCGCTGCTGGCCATTCCGCTCATGCTCTGGCTGCTGCCCGCCCGCTACACGGGGAGCGCGGGGCTACTGGCCGCGGCGGGCGTCTACGCGCTGGCGAAGGTGCCCGAGCTCGCGGACGCGTGGGTCTTCTCGACGGCCCGCGTGGTCAGCGGGCACACGGTCAAACATCTGCTGGCCGCCCTGGCGGGCTACTCGGTGTTGAGCATGCTTCGGCACCGGCGGGCGGTCTGAGGCGAGGAGACACCATGATGGACGTGCAGACGAAGGGCAAGGCGCTGGGCCGCCTGCGCCGCATCGAGGGCCAGGTCCAGGGCATCCAGCGAATGGTGGAGGAGGACAAGTACTGCGTGGACATCCTCCTGCAGCTCACCGCGGTCCAGGGCGCGGTCGAGCAGGTGCAGAAGCTCCTGCTCGGTCAGCACCTCGAGACCTGCGTGGCGGACGCAGTGCGCTCGGGGAGCTCGCGCGACCGGCAGCGGAAGCTCGACGAGCTGCTCGAGGTCTTCTCCCGGTTCTCCGGACGATAGGTGGCGAGGGTGAGCCCGAAGACGTCCGCTGCGTCCCACCTCGACCTCCCGGTGAAGGGCATGCACTGCGCGGCCTGTGTCGGCAAGGTCGAGCGCGCGCTCAAGTCGGTGCCGGGGGTGACCGACGTCTCCGTCAACCTGGCGACCGAGCGCGCGCGAGTGGAGCTCGGTCCCGCGCCCGCCGCGCTGCCCGAGCTCCGGGCCGCGGTCGCCGCGACCGGGTACACGATTCCCGACGAGATCGCGGTGACGCCCGAGAGCCGCGAGCGGGAGCAGACCGACCGGGCCCGCGAGCTCGCGCAGCTGCGGGTCAAGCTCGTGGTCGGGGCGATTCTGGCCGTGCCGGTCCTACTGGGCGGCATGCCCGAGGTCTTTCCCTGGACGCCGGGCTGGCTCCGCGATCCCCGGATTCTGTGGCTCCTGACCACGCCGGTGCAGTTCTGGGTCGGCGGGCAGTTCCACCTGGCCTTCCTGCGCGAGCTGCGGCACCGCGCCACCAGCATGAACACGCTCGTGTCGGTCGGCACGAACGCGGCCTACTTCTTCAGCGTGGCGGTGACGCTCTGGCCGCACGCGTTCATGGCCGCGGGGGCGATGCCCTACTTCGAGGCCTCCGCGCTCCTCATGACCTTCCTGGTGCTCGGCCGCTGGCTCGAGGCCCGTGCCCGCGGCGGCACCTCGGAGGCGATCCGGCGGCTCGTGGCCCTGCAGCCCCGGACCGCGCGCCTGGCCCAGCCGGGCGGAGAGCGCGACGTCGCGATCGAGGAGGTCCTGCCCGGCGATCTCCTGCGCGTCCGCCCGGGCGAGCGCATCGCGGTCGACGGCGAGCTGGTCGAGGGCGCGTCCAACGTCGACGAGTCGATGCTCACCGGCGAGAGCCTGCCGGTCGAGAAGGGACCGGGTGCCCCCGTGGTGGGCGGCTCCATCAATCGCATCGGGACGTTCACCTTCCGGGCCACCCGCGTGGGCCGCGACACCGTGCTCGCCCGGATCGTGCGCCTGGTCGAGGACGCGCAAGGCTCGAAAGCGCCGATCCAGCGTCTCGCCGACCGGGTCGCCTCCGTCTTCGTCCCGGTGGTGCTGGGGATCGCGGCGCTCACCTTCGGGGCCTGGCTGCTCTGGGGCCCCCCGCCGGCGTTCTTCCACGCGCTCACCAACGCGGTGGGCGTCCTCGTCATCGCCTGCCCGTGCGCGCTGGGGCTGGCGACGCCCACCGCGGTGATGGTGGCGACCGGTCGGGGCGCCGAGCTCGGCGTGCTGATCCGCAGCGCGGAGGTGCTGGAGACGCTGCATCGAATCGATACCGTCGTCCTCGACAAGACGGGGACCCTCACGGTGGGGCGGCCCGTGGTCACCGAGGTGGTGCCCGCGGCCGGGGTCGACCCGGACCTGGTGCTGGCCCTGGCCGCCGCGGTCGAGCAGGGCTCGGAGCATCCCCTCGGCGAGGCGATCGTGAGCGCGGCCAAGGCCCGTGGTCTCGCAATGCCCCCGGTTCGCGAGTTCCGGGCCGCGCCGGGCCAGGGCGTGGAGGCCCTGGTGGAGCAGGGGCGGGTGCTCCTCGGCACCCGGCGTCTGATGGAGAGCCGTGGGATCGAGCTGGACGCCCTCGAGGAGCCGGCGCGCCGGCTCGCCCAGGGCGGCAAGAGCGTGGTCTACACGGTGCTCGCCGGCGAGCCGTACGGACTGATCGCGGTGGCCGACGTGCTCCGGCCCGAGGCGCCCGCGGCGGTGGCCGCGCTCCGTGGCCTCGAGCTCGGGGTGGTCATGCTGACCGGCGACGCCCGGAGCACGGCGCAGGCCATCGCGGGTCAGGCCGGCATCGAGCGGGTGCAGGCCGAGGTGCTGCCGGAGCAGAAGGCGACCGAGATCAAGCGACTGCAGGCCGAGGGCCACCTGGTGGCCATGGTCGGTGACGGCATCAACGATGCGCCGGCGCTCGCCCAGGCCGACGTGGGCCTCGCCATGAGCTCGGGAACCGACGTGGCCATCGAGGCGGCCGACGTCACCCTCATGCGCGATGACCTGCGGGGGGTGGTCGCGGCGGTCGAGCTCGCCCGTCGCACCATGCGCATCGTCAAGGAGAATCTGGGGTGGGCGTTCGGCTACAACCTGGTGCTGGTGCCGGTGGCGGCGGGTATGCTCTACCCGATCTGGGGCATCCAGCTCTCGCCGATCCTGGCCGGGCTGGCCATGGCCCTGTCGTCGGTATCGGTGGTCGCCAACAGCCTGCGGCTCGGCCGGTTCCGCCCGAGCACGCGGACAGCGGGGTGATGACGATGGCCATGGACCCGGTGTGCCGGATGGACGTGGATCCCAAGACCGCGGCCGCGCAATCGAAGTACCAGGGGCAGACGTACTACTTCTGCGCGGTGGACTGCAAGGTGAAGTTCGACGCCGATCCCGCGAAGTACCTGGCCCGATGATCGGCTCGGCGTTCCTCGCAGGGCGCGATCGCTACGAGCGGGTGATGGACGGTCGGGTCGACAACACGCACGAGGCCGCCCTCACGCACACGGTGCGCCTCACCGATCCCGATCGGTCGGTGGAGGTGACCGCGGTCTGCACCCCGTCGCCCACGTACGAGGTGCAGGAGGCGAGCGCCCGCGCGCTGTCGGGAGCGGTCGATCCGGCGATCACCGCGGATTTTCCGCGCCTCGCCGGCACCCGGATGGTGGGCGGCTTCACGAAGCGCCTCGCCGAGCTGTGCGGGGCCCGAGACGGCGCCGGGCTGTTCGTGGACGCCGGCGTCGAGGTGGCCCGCCTGAGCCGACAGGTGACCAAGATGCCCGCCGCGGCCGTGGCCTCGCTCGAGCCAGGCGATTCGCGGGCCTGCTGGGCTCTCGACATGGCCGGCTGGGTGGACCTGCCGGACTCCTGCTTCACCTACAGCGCCGCGGGCCGGGCGCTCGTCGGCACGCGGCCGGTGACCTCCCCCATGGTGCCCGCCCTCTACAGCCCCCCACCCGGGGCCCGCGACGTCTTCACCCGGAGGAAGGTGGCGCGCCTGGTGTTGACCGGCCGTCGGCTTCACCTGTTCCACTCCATGCACGACAACGTGCACGGCTTCGACCTGCACTACGAGGTCGACCTCGACCAAGGTACGATCGTGGCGGTCGACTCGATCACGTCCCGGCTGCCCTATGCCGGGATCTGCACCGAGCCCCAGGCCCGGATCGAGTGCCTCCGGGGGCAGCCGGTGGACGCGGCCCTCCGCAAGCGCATCCAGGGGCAGCTCGGCGGTATCGCCGGGTGCGCTCAGCTCTACGACCTCACGTCCGACCTCCTCAAGCTGCTGATACTCGATTCAAGTGCCTGATAAGTAAGGAGTTTATTGCTTCATTTGACAGGCCGGGCGCAGGCGGCTATTGTTCTGTACCGACTGGTCGGTAAATGCGGAGAGGCCAGCGCGTAGTCCAGCGAGCACGGAGGGGACCCGGGGATGGCAGCCTCAGCGGCGCTGATATCCGAGACGAGGAGTACCAAGGGGGCCGCCACCCGGGACCAGATCCTGAACGCGGCCGCGCGGCTCATCCACGTGCAGGGCTACCAGTCCACCTCGCTCGACGACGTGCTCCGGGAGAGCGGAGTCGGCAAGGGGAACTTCTACTACTACTTCAAGAGCAAAGAAGACCTGGGCTACGCCATCATCGACCGTATCACCCAGGCCTTCGTCGAGCGCAGCCTGGGGCCGGCCTTCGCGGATGCCGAGGCGGACCCGGTCGCGCAGATCCACGCGTTCCTCGACCGGGTGCTCGACGCGCAGCGGCTGCGCAAGTGCATCGGGGGCTGCGTAATGGGCAATCTGGCCTCGGAGCTCTCCGACGTGCACGAGGGGTTCCGGCAGCGCCTCGCGGGCATCTTCGATCTCTGGCGCGTCCATCTCGCGGAGGTGGTGAGCCGCGGGCAGGCCCGGGGACGACTGCGGGCGGATATGGACGCATCTCGAGTGGCCCAGTTCCTGGTCGCGGGCCTCGAGGGGTCCATTCTCCTGAGCAAGGTCACCAAGGACATCACGGTCATGGAGAGATGCGTCGAGGAGCTGAAGCGGCACCTCACGCTCTATGGGACATGAGCATGTCGACGGTTCACGCGACGAACGGACACGAGCAGGACACGGCAGGCGCCCCGCGGAAGGCGGACCGGGACGCGGAGCTGGTGGAGCGCCTGCGCCGCCAGGACCCGGGCGCACCCGAGGCCCTGGTCGCAACGTACGGCGACCGGGTCTATCGGCTGGCCATCCGCATCACCGGCAACGAGCAGGACGCGGAGGAAGTGGTGCAGGATGCACTCTGGACGGCCGCCCGCAAGATCGACACCTTCAAGGGGGAGTCGGCCTTCGGGAGCTGGGTGTACCGCATCACCGCCAACGCGGCCTACCAGAAGCTGCGCAGCCGTCAGGGCCAGCGGAACGAGATCTCCTGGGACGCGATGTCGCCCGGGTTCGACGAGCTGGGGCAGCACCTGGAGCCGCTCCGGGACTGGTCGACCCGCACCGAGGAGCCGGCGCTGCAGACGGAGCTGCGCTCCCTGCTCACCACCGCGATCGACGATCTCCCGGGTGACTACAAGACCGCGTTCGTGCTCCACGACGTGGAGGGGCTCTCGAACCCGGAGATCGCAGAGGCGCTCCATATCAGCCTGCCGGCGGTGAAGTCGCGGGTGCACCGGTCCCGCCTGTTCCTGCGGCAGCGCCTGGCCGACTACATGCGCGCGGCCTGAGGACCAGAGCTAAAGCCCCGTCGGGCTTGACTTTCGGTCGAGCGCTGTGGTCAGATATGCGCTCGCGGTCTTCGGTGGGTGGCAACGCTGTCGGCAGGCTTCACGAGCGGGCAGACTCGAGGGCGGGCGCTGTGCTGGGTCCGTGCCTCACAGAAAGGTAGTGGGGATGGAAGCGGTCATCGCGACGGGTGGCAAGCAGTACCGCGTGGCCCCGGGCCAGGTCATCAAGGTGGAGCGCCTCGGGAAGGACAAGGGGGCGGCGGTCGAGTTCACCAAGGTCCTCCTCGTCAACAACGACGGGCACGTCACGGTCGAGCCGAAGGCCCTGGCCTCCGCCAAGGTCGTGGGGCAGGTGGTGGCGGAGCGCAAGGGCGACAAGGTCCTGGTCGTGAAGTTCAAGCGGCGGAAGAACTACCGGCGGCATCGCGGGCATCGGCAGACGATGACGGCGGTGCGCATCACCAAGATCGAGGTCTAGGGGCATGGCTCACAAGAAGGGTGTCGGCAGCTCCCGCAACGGACGTGACTCCAATCCCCAGATGCTGGGGGTGAAGCGCTTCGGCGGCCAGTTCGTCACCGCCGGCAGCATCCTGGTGCGTCAGCGCGGGACCCGCTTCAAGCCGGGCGCGAACGTGGGCCTCGGGGTGGACCACACCCTCTTCGCCAAGTCCGACGGCTACGTGCGGTTCGAGCGCAAGGGCGACGACAAGTACGTCAGCATCGCCCAGCAGCAGCCTGCCTGAGCCGGTCCGGCCCCGCCGGACCGCGCCCATCACGCCATGTTCGTCGACGAGATCGACGTCTTCGTCAAGGGCGGTGACGGCGGCGCCGGGTGCATCAGCTTCCGGCGCGAGAAGTACGTCCCCCGCGGCGGCCCCGACGGCGGCGATGGCGGCGATGGCGGCAGCGTGATCCTGGAGGCGGATCCCGCCATCACCACGCTGCTCGACTTCCACTACCAGCGCCACTACACCGCCGAGCGCGGCACCCACGGGCAGGGCTCCAACAAGCACGGCCGGAGCGGCGAGGACACCGTCCTGCGCGTGCCGCTGGGCACCACCGTCTCCGAGCGCGATGGGCGGCTGCCGCTCGGGGACCTGACCGAGCGCGGCCAGCGCCTGGTGGTGGCCCGGGGCGCCCGGGGCGGTCGCGGCAACGCGCGCTTCGCCACCTCCACGAACCGCGCCCCGCGCCGCGCGGACCTCGGCCGATCCGGCGAGGAGCACTGGATCCACCTCGAGCTCAAGCTGCTGGCCGACGTGGGGGTGGTGGGATTTCCGAACGCGGGCAAGTCCACGCTGGTCTCACGGCTGTCGGCGGCCAAACCCAAGATCGCCGACTACCCGTTCACCACGCTGGTGCCCACCCTCGGCATCGTGCGGGCGGGCGACGAGCGGACCTTCGTGATCGCGGATCTGCCCGGGCTGATCCCCGGCGCGGCCCACGGCAAGGGACTGGGCATCCGCTTCCTGCGCCACACCGAGCGGACCCGCCTGCTCGTGCACCTGATCGACCTCGATCCGTCGACCGGGCGGGATCCCCTGGCCGACTACCAGGCCATCCAGGACGAGCTGCGCGCCTACTCCGAGGAGCTGGCCGCGCGCCCGCAGTTCGTGGTGGTGAACAAGATCGAGCTGCCCGGCACCGAGACGGCCCGCGCGGCGGTCGAGCGCTTCTGCGCCGATCACCGGCTGTCGTTCCACGCGGTCTCCGCGGTGACCGGGGAGGGCCTGCCCGCGCTGGTGCACGAGATGGCCCGGGGGCTGGCGAGCGAGCGATGGGTTCCCGCCGGCCGCTGAGCCGCGCCCGGCGGGTGGTGGTGAAGGTGGGGAGCGGGCTGGTCACCACCCCCGGCGAGGGCCCCTCGAGCGAGAGCATCGCGCGGCTCGCGGCCGACCTCTCGGCGCTGGTCCAGGACCGGCACGAGGTCGCCCTGGTGTCCTCCGGCGCCATCGCCACCGGGATGGCGCGGCTCGGCCTGAAGGCGCGCCCCCGCTCGATCCCGGAGAAGCAGGCCGCCGCCGCGGTCGGGCAGTCGGCGCTGATGTGGGAGTACGAGCAGGCGTTCAAGAAGCACGGGATCGCGGTGGGCCAGGTGCTCCTCACCGGCCAGGACATCAGCGATCGCTCGCGCTACCTCAACGCGCGCAACACACTGCTGGCTCTGCTCGAGTTCGGGGTGCTGCCGATCGTCAACGAGAACGACACGGTGGCGGTCGACGAGATCAAGGTGGGCGACAACGACAACCTGGCCGCCCTGGTCGCGCACCTCATCGATGCGGATCTGCTCGTGCTGCTGACCGACGTCGACGGTCTCTACACCGGAGACCCCCGGCGCGATCCGTCGGCCCGCCGGCTGGAGACGGTGGAGGCCATCACCGACGAGATCCAGCGCATGGTCTACGACGCCTCCGCCTCGGTCTCGGTGGGGGGGATGAGCACCAAGCTCCAGGCCGCCCAGAAGGCCGGGGCCTCCGGGATTCCCATGGTGATCGCGAGCGGGCGCGAGCCCGGCACGCTGCCGCGGGTGCTCAAGGGCGAGCCGGTCGGGACCTACTTCCAGCCGCGCGACGATCGCCTCGCGGCCCGCAAGCGCTGGATCGCCTTCGCGGTCCCGCCCCAGGGCCGCCTCACGGTTGACGCGGGCGCGAAGAAAGCCTTAACTGAGAGGGGCAAGAGCCTGCTGCCGTCGGGCCTGGTCGCGGTGGAGGGCCAGTTTCGCGTGGGTGAGGTGGTCGCGCTGAGCGAGCCCGACGGCCAGGAGTTCGCGCGCGGGCTCGTGAACTACGACGCGGACGAGCTGCGGCGGATCCGGGGCGCGAAGACCGCGGACATCGAGCGGACCCTGGGCTACAAGGGCGTGGACGAAGTGGTGCACCGGGACAACCTGGTGATCCTCTGACCGGGACGGAGAGCGCGAGCATGGACGCGGCGGCGCACGTGGAGACGAAGGCGAAGGCGGCCAAGGAGGCGTCACGCCTCCTCGCGCTGGCCTCCACCCGCGCGAAGAACGAGGCACTCGCCCAGATGGCGCGCGGACTCGAGGAGCGCACCGCCGCGATCCTGGACGCCAATCGCCACGACCTGGAGCGTGCGCGGGCGGCCGGGCACGCGCGGGCCTTCGTCGACCGCCTCACCCTCACCGAGGGGCGCGTCGAGGAGATGGCGGCCGGGCTCCGCCACGTGGCGAGCCTCCCCGACCCGGTCGGGGAGACGGTGGAGACGATCCGCCGGCCCTCCGGGCTCGAGATCGCGCGGGTGCGGGTCCCGCTCGGCGTAATCGGCTTCATCTACGAGTCCCGGCCCAACGTCACCGCCGACGCGGCGGGTCTCTGCCTGAAATCGGGCAACGCGGTGCTGCTGCGCGGCGGCAGCGAGGCGCTCGAGTCCAACACCCTGCTCGCGCAGATCCTGGGCAAGGCGGTCGAGAAGGCGGGTCTGCCCCCCGAGGCGATCCAGGCGGTGGAGACCGCGGACCGGGCGGGGGTCATGGCCATGCTCACCCTGGACCGGTATCTCGACCTGATCATCCCGCGCGGCGGCGAGGAATTCGTGCGCCTCGTCGCGGAGCGCGCGACGGTGCCGGTGCTCAAGCACGACAAGGGGTTGTGCCACCTCTACGTGGACGAGGGCGCGGACCTGGACATGGCGGTGGCGGTGGCGGTCAACGCCAAGGCCCAGCGGGTCAGCGTGTGCAACTCGCTCGAGACGCTGCTGGTGCACGCCGCGATCGCGCCCGACCTGCTGCCGCGGCTCGCCGCGCGCCTGGCCGAGGCGGGCGTGGAGGTACGGGCGGACGAGCGCGCGCGGGCCCTCATGCCCGGGGCGAGGGCCGCCGAGCCGGCCGACTGGGACACGGAGTACCTCGACTACATCCTGGCGGTACGAGTGGTCGAGGACCTCGACGAGGCGGTGGCCCACATCCGTAAGCACGGGTCGGGCCTCGCCGAGTCGATCGTCACCTGCGACGTGCGGCGCGCCCGCCGGTTCACCCAGGAGGTGGACGCGGCCGCGGTGCTCGTCAATGCCTCCACGCGCCTCGTCGACGGCAGCCAGTTCGGGATGGGCGCCGAGATGGGCATCTCCACCTCCCGGGTGCACGCGCGGGGTCCGGTGGGCGTGCGGGAGCTGACCACGACCAAGTTCGTGGTGTGGGGCGACGGGCATATCCGGGAGTAGCCGCCTGCAGCCGCGCGTCGGCGTGTTCGGGGGATCGTTCAACCCGATCCACTTCGGCCACCTCCTCGTGGCCGACGAAGTCTGCGAGACGCTCGGGCTCGACCGGGTCCTGCTCGTGCCCGCGGCCCAGCCGCCTCACAAGCCGCTCTCCGAGCTGGCCCCCGCCGCCGACCGATACCGGATGACCGCCCTCGCGGCGCTGGGCCACCCCCAGTTCGAGGTCTCGGACGTCGAGGTCGCGCGGAGCGGCCCGTCCTACACGGTGGACACCCTTACCGCGCTCCAGCCCCGCGGCCGCCTGCACCTCGTCATCGGCTCCGAGACCTTCCTCGACCTGCTGAGCTGGAAGGATCCCGCGCGCGTGGTCACGCTGGCCCGCCTCGTGGTGATCCCGCGAAACGGCATGGGCTTCGACCCCGAAGCGCCCGCCGCGGTCAAGGTGCTGCGAGAGCTCGCGCTGCCCGGCTTCGTCCCCGCGAGCGCCGATGCGCCCGACGGCGCCGCGCCCTTGCTCCTCTACGCCGCGTCGCTGCCCATCTCCGGCTCGGATCTCCGCCGCCGGGCCCGCGAGGGCCGGAGCCTGGCGTTCCGCATGCCCGACGCGGTGGCGGCCTACCTACGCGATCACCAGCTCTACCGTCCGGAGGCGTGATGGCCACACTGTCCGCGGAAGCCGTCGTCCGGATCGCGGCCCACGCCGCGCTGGACAAGAAGGCGATCGACCTCGCGGTGCTCGACCTGCAGGGACTGTCGAGCGTCGCCGACTTCTTCCTCGTCTGCAGCGCGCGGTCGACGCCGCAGGCCGACACCATCGCCGAGGCCATCCGCGGTGCCCTGCGCGCGAAGGGGGTGCGGCCGCGCCACAACGAGGGCAGCGCGGAGAGCGGCTGGCTCCTGCTCGACTACGGCGACGTGGTGATGCACGTCTTCCTCGAGGAGACGCGCGGGTTCTACGCGCTCGAGCGCCTGTGGGGCGACGCCCCGCTCGTCTCGGTGGAGGGGTGAGGCCGCCCGGGATTGCTTTGCCGTGGACCCCATGGTAGCCTGCGCGACTAGCGGCGAAGCCGCGCGGCAAGGAGGTCACGATGAAGAAAGATCGATTGGTCCACTACCGCAAGAAGCTGGAGGAGAAGCATCGCCAGCTCGTCGAGGAAGTGGGCCGGAACGTGCTCTACGGCAAGGGCCCCGAGGACGACTCGATCAAGGATCTGGGCGATCAGGCTTCCTCTGCCTACAATCGTGAGTTCCTCTTCGAGCTGGGCAACGGGGACCGCCGGCTCCTGAAAGAGGTCGTGCTGGCCCTGCAGAAGATCAGCGAGGGCGGCTTCGGCGACTGCGAGCGCTGCGGCGAGCCGATCTCCGAGAAGCGCCTGGAGGCTCTGCCGTTTGCGCGCTACTGCATCGAGTGCCAGCGCGCGGTCGAAGAGGAAGAGCGCACCGCCGCGCGGTAGCGTCGCCCCCCTCCCTCCGTGTCGATCCGCCTGGGTCTCGTCGTCGGTCTGCTCTTCGCCATCCTCGTGACCTACCTCGCTTCGATCAATCCGAGCCGCGTGCGTCTGGCCCTGGGCGGCGACTGGACGGTCGACCTGCCCCTGATGGCCCTGGTGGTAGGCGTCTTCGGGGCGGGCGCCGCGCTCGCGCTGGTGCTCGGGCTGCTGCGGGACCTGACCCGCTCGTACGCGCGCGCCGCGGCGGAGGTGCCGCGACCCACGGTCGCTCCGCGCGCGGAGGTGGCCGCGCCGCTCCGCAGCCCCGAGCCGGCTCCGGCCCGCGTCGGCCGCGACGCGCTGATCGAGCGCCGCCGCTGGTCCGAGGCCCTCGCGGTCCAGAGCCAGCTCCTGCCCGGCGTGCCGCGGGAGGACAAGGCCGCCGAGGAGGCGATCCTCGCCGGCCTCCACTACGAGATCGGTCGCGAGCGGCTCGAGCGAGGCGATCTCGCGGGCGCGACGTCGCAGCTCAAGGAGGCGCTGCGGGTGCAGCCTGACTTCGTGCCCGCCGCGCTCCTGCTCGGCGAGGCCCACCTCAAGGCGGGCGAGCCACGGGACGCGCTCCGGGTCTGGGAGCGGGCCGCGGAGGCCCCGCAACCGGCGCTGCCGGTGCTCGCCCGCATCGAGCAGCGGCACCGGGAGGAGGGCCGGCCCACCCGCATGATCTCGCTCTACCGGAACGCCCTCGACCGCCACCCCGACAACCTCGCGCTCGCCTTCGGGCTCGGGCGCGTGTACTTCGAGCTGGCGATGCTGGACGAGGCCGCGGAGCAGTTCCAGAAGATGGAGGTGCGGGCGGCCGATCTCCCCCTCATCCACGCGTACCTGGGCGCGATCCTCGAGCGGCGCGGCCAGTTCCGCGACGCGATGGAGGAGTATCGGCGCGCGCTTCGCCTGAGCGACAGCGTCCAGTGGCCGCATCACTGCGAGGCGTGCGGCGCGCTGCATCCGCGCTGGATCGACCGTTGCCCGTCGTGCCGTCGCTGGAACACGTCCCGGCCCTAGACCGACCCCGCGTCGACGCCGGCCCCTGGCGACGGTGGGCCGGCGCCCTGCTGGACCTCGTCTTCCCGCCGTTCTGCCCGGTGTGCCGGGCCCGCCTCGATGAGGATCGTCGCGATCCCCTCTGCGGCTCCTGCTGGGCCCGGCTGCCCCGCATCGAGCCCCCATGGTGCCGCTGCTGCGGTCGGCCGATGGCGGGCTTCCCGCTCGCGGCCGGGCCCGCGTCACCTGGGCTCGACCGCCCGGGCGCGCTCTGCGGAGCCTGTCGCCGGCGGCCGCCCGTCTTCGCCTACGCGCGCGCGGCGGTCCGGTACGAGGATGTCGCGCGGGAGGCGCTGCACGCCTTCAAGTTCGGCGGCCATCGGGCCCTCGGGGCCCCGCTGGGCGACCTGCTGATCGAGGCGGTCGAGGGCCGGCTGCCCGGCGGGCTGCCCGATCTGCTGGTGCCCGTCCCGCTGCACCCGCGCCGGGAGCGCGAGCGCGGCTTCAACCAGTCGCGGCTGCTCGCCCGGCGGGTCGGTCGGGCGTGGGGATGCCCGGTGCGCGACGACGTCCTCGTGCGCGCGGTGGCGACGCCGTCTCAGACCACCCTCGACGGGGCGGCCCGGCGCGCGAACGTGCGGCACGCCTTCCGCCTACGCCGTCCCGAGCTGGTCGCCGGGCGCCACATCGTCCTGGTGGACGACATCCTGACCACCGGCGCCACCGTATCCGAGTGTGTTCGCTGCCTCGGGGAGGCCGGGCCCCGAACCGTCGGAATCCTCACGGTCGCGCGGGTCTAGGCCCCGGGCCGCCTCGCCCGCCATCGAGGCCCGCGGAGCCGGTCTTGCGCCTCACGCCCGAGGCTCGCTATAATCGAAAGCCTCCATGGACCGGAAGTATTCGACAAACCGAGACAAACAGGAAGGGGAGCGCCCATGGCAGTGCGCGTCGGAGTCAATGGATTCGGACGTATCGGCAGGGTGTTCTTTCGCGCCGCGCTCGAGGCGCCGGACATCGAGGTGGTGGCGGTCAACGACCTGGCCGACGCCAAGACCCTGGCGCATCTGCTGAAGCACGACTCCGTGCACGGCACGCTCGACGCCGAGGTGAAGGCGAAGGGGGAGGCCATCTTCGTCAACGGCCGCGAGATCCGGGTCTGCTCGGCCAAGGACCCGGCCACCCTGCCGTGGGGCGAGATGGGGGTGGGCATCGTGGTGGAGTCCACCGGGATCTTCCGCGACCGCGCCACCTCGTCCAAGCACCTGCAGGCCGGCGCCAAGAAGGTGGTCATCACCGCGCCCGCGAAGGACCCGGACATCACGGTGGTGCTGGGGGTCAACGAGCAGAAGTACGATCCGGTCAAGCACGAGCTGGTGTCCAACGCCTCCTGCACCACCAACTGCCTGGCCACCGTCGCCAAGGTCCTGCTCGACACCTTCGGCATCAAGCGCGGGTTCGCGTCCACCGTGCACTCCTACACCAACGACCAGCCGATCCACGACTTCCCCCACAAGGACCTGCGCCGCGCCCGCGCGGGCGCGGTGAGCATGATCCCCACCACCACCGGCGCGGCCACCGCGGTGGGCCTGGTGCTGCCCGAGCTGAAGGGCAAGCTCGACGGGATCGCGATCCGGGTGCCCACCGCCAACGTCTCGGTGGTGGACCTCACGGTGGAGCTCGGCAAGTCGGCCACGCCGGCCGCGGTGAACGACGCGTTCCGGGCCGCCGCGGCCGGGCCGCTCAAGGGCATCCTGGACGCCACCGACGAGGAGCTCGTGTCCGTAGACTTCAACGGCAACGCGCACTCGTCGATCGTCGACCTGCCCTCGACCGCGCTGGTGGACGGAAACCTCGTGAAGGTGCTCGCCTGGTACGACAACGAGTGGGGGTACTCGTGCCGGGTGCGCGACCTCATCCGCTACATGGCCCGGTCGCTGTAGCGCGCGGCCGCTCCGCGCCGTGGCGAAGCTCGTCGTCGATCAGGTGGATCTCGGAGGGAAGCGCGTCTTCCTGCGGGCGGACTTCAACGTCCCCCTGGACGGCGAGCGCGTGACCGACGACACCCGGATCACCGCGGTGCTGCCCACCATGTCCTGCTGCCTGGACCGGGGTGCGTCACTCGTGCTCGCCTCCCATCTCGGCCGCCCCAAGGGCAAGCCCGATCCGAAGTTCTCACTGAAGCCGGTCGCGGAGCGCCTCCAGTCCGTCCTCGCGCGGCCGGTGACGCTCCTGCCCGATTGCGTGGGGCCGGAGGTGGAGGAGCGCGCCCGCGCCCTCCGGCCCGGGGAGGTCGTGCTGCTGGAGAATCTGCGGTACCACGCGGAGGAGGAGGCCAACGACGAGGGCTTCGCCCGCTCCCTGGCCGCGCTCGCGGACGTCTACGTCGACGACGCCTTCGCGGCGGCCCACCGGGCTCACGCCTCGATCGCGGCCATCACCCGCTTCCTGAAGCCGGCCGCGGCCGGCCTGCTGATGGCGCGCGAGCTGGACGCGCTGGCCCGGATCTTCGAGCGGCCCGAGCGGCCGATCTGGGCCGTGCTCGGCGGCGCCAAGGTCTCGGACAAGCTGGCCCTGGTCGAGCACCTCCTGGCCCGCGTGGACGGGATCGCGATCGGCGGGGGGATGGCCTTCACGTTCCTCAAGTCGCTCGGGCACGGCGTCGGCCGCTCGCTCCTCGAGCCCGACCGGATCGACGCGGCGCGCACGATCGTGGAGCGCGCGCGCGCGGCCGGCATCCCGCTCCGCCTGCCGGTGGACGTGGTGGCGGCCCCGGGCCTCGACGCGACGAGCGGCCTCCGCACCGTCGGCATCCGGGAGATCCCCGACGACCTGATGGGCCTCGACATCGGCCCGGCCACCGTCACCCAGTTCGCCACCGCCCTCCGGGGCGCGCGGACCATCGTCTGGAACGGCCCCATGGGCGTCTTCGAGAAACCCGCCTTCGCGGCCGGCACGCTCGGGGTGGCGCGCGCGGTGGCGGAGTCCGGGGCATTCTCGGTCATCGGCGGCGGCGACACGATCGCGGCGGTGCAGCAGGCGGGCGTGATGGACCGGATCGGCTACGTGTCGACCGCGGGCGGCGCGTTCCTGGAGTTCCTGGAAGGTCGCGTGCTGCCCGGCGTGGCCGCCCTCGACGACGCGGCCTGATGCGCACCCCGCTCGTCGTCGGCAACTGGAAGATGCACGGCACGCAGGACGTGGCGCGCGAGCTCGCCCAGGCGATCCGCGACGGGCTCAAGCGGCCGCGGGGGGTCGAGGTCGTGGTATGCCCGCCCTTCACCGCGCTGGCCACGGTGGCCGAGGTGCTGAAGGGCGCCGCGGTCGCGCTCGGCGCGCAGAACTGCCACTGGGAGGCG
>Ga0310810_10001311_pt1 | contig 25887 bp, 28 predicted proteins | sample NCmetagenome_FD_207641 | JGI IMG/M metagenome (GOLD analysis project Ga0310810, IMG submission 207641) | Soil microbial communities from experimental microcosm in Duke University, North Carolina, United States - NC | ecosystem: Engineered > Artificial ecosystem > Soil microcosm > Unclassified ...
AAAGAAGTGGGCATGCCGAAAAGGATCGCCCAGTTGCTGTTGAGCACCACATCGCAGCCCGCGCCCTGGGTGCAAAAAGCGACGGCCTTTTCCTGCCATGCCGACATGGTGAGATAGCCGGACAGGGCCATGCCGAGGAGTGCCAAGACAAACAGCGGCCAATTCGGCCCAGCGCGCAGTTGAGCCGCAGCCGGCGCCGGTTTGTTTTTTCGATTGGTGTCGTTGGCCATCGATTAACCTTTCGTCAGTGTTTCAATGTCGTTTTTAAGTCGCACGAACGCTTCCAGCTCGCGGCTGTCATAGTAACCGCGGATGCGCGCCTGTTTGTCGATCAGGACAAACCGCGGGCTGTGCGGGATCGTACCGCTGGGTTCGTTGTCGTTCGGCAACGCTGCCACGGCGAGGTGAAAACCTTCCTGGACCAGCCGTAAAATTCTGTCGCGCTGTCCAGTCAAGAAATACCAGCGTTTCTGATTGGCGCGATATCTCGCCGCGTAATTGGTAAGCGCTTGGGGCGTGTCGCGTTCGGGATCGACCGAGAACGACACCAGTTGAAGGTCCGGCTTGCCGGCGAATTCTGCCTGGAGCTTGGCCATCATCGCCGTCTGCAGCGGGCAGGTATCGGTGCAGCTCGTGTACATGAAATCGGCGACCCAGACTTTGCCGCGAAGCCGCCCAAGGTTCACGTTGGTTCCGTCTCGTTCCGTGAGCGAAAAATCCGGCACCGAGCCGTACTGATTCAAGCCGTCGGCGGAATCGCTGGCGCTGCCGAATTGCGGCCGCGGTCCGAGCTTAAGCCAGAGCGCGGTGCCGAAAACAATTCCCAAGGCGATGACAGCCGAACCGAGCAAAAGAAACCGCGTCTTCGAAGTATCCATGAGTGGAGAAACTAATCGCAGAGATTCTAGCGACAAAATTTGCGTTTGTGTAGAGACCCGGGGCACCCTCGGCGCCGACAACTTTCCCTTCGGTCAAACAAAGGCTCTGCTGGGGCGACTTTACCCCGGCGGAATTTTTCCGATCAGCTTGCCGTTGGTGTAAAGCTCGTAGCCGTTGATGCCGAGCTCATAGCCGCGCGGCGGGTGGTCGGACAAATCGGTGACGACAAGGTCAATGACCAGCAGCGTTTCGCCACCGAGCGGCACCTGAAAGGCGATTTTCACCGGGCCGATGGTGTTTTTTACAGCGGTGGGCCGGCGATTTTTTTTGAGCTGGGCGTCAATGCTTTTTATTCGGAGATCCAGCGCGTCGAAGGCGCCTGTCTCCAGCTCGCCACGAAAAATCCGCACGGCTTTTTTGCCGACGTACTGAGTCAAATCCACGGCGGCAGGCGACGGAGTCAGTTCTCGCCAGCTCACCTGCCGCACCAAGAGTCGCGGCTCGGGACTGATCCGCACCTTATCCAATTTTAGCATCAGGCTCGCGAAATCACCGATCGCTTCGCGGTGGTCCTTGATTTGAATTTCCAGCACGCCGCGCCCATCGGCGCTCAGCGCGGGCGGTAGAAAGGAAACGATGAGTATCAGGGCGGCGATGAAAATCCGCCCGGTGTGTGACAGCATTGGCAAATCGTTGATCAGCGCTGCGCGGAGTTGCGCGCGCGCAGCGACTGAAGGTCTTTGAGAATTTCCGGCTCCTGCCATTTGTCGCCGTAGTAATCGACCCGGCGCTTTCCCTGGCGATCGATGAGGGTCGTGAAGGTCGTGTGCTGCACCTGGCCAGATTCGTTTTTAACCACGTGGACGCCGAACTCCTTCCAGACTTTGGCCAGGTCATCCCGGTTGCCGGTGAGAAAGGACCAGAAATTCAAATCCGCTTTGTAGCGGCCGGCGTAGTCTTTCAGCACCGGCGCGGTATCGCGCTCTGGATCGGTGGTGATCGTTAGCAATTGATAGTCTTTGATCTTTTTTTCGTCCAGGGCGCGCTGGATCGCCGCGAAATGCGCCGTCAGGAGCGGGCATACGTCCGGGCAGGTGGTGAAAACAAACGTGACCAGGACCAACTTTCCGCGCGCCGAAGCGAATCGATACGATTTGCCGCTTTGATCCGTGAGCGTGAAATCGGGCACCACGATATTGACCGCTCGCCTGCCGATCTCGCTGGGCGTTTTCGGCGGCATCGGAATATGCGGCCATGCGGGCAAGCTCGCGAGCCCAACGCAGAGCAGAGCCAAAAGAAGCGACCGGCTAATTTTCGATTTTGAACTCATAGGTAACGTCAAAGCTTTTGATGCCGTCGGGCAGATCGCCGCGCACAGCATACGTGCTGTTGTAGGTCTGCTCTTCGCCGGGCTTGAGTCGCACCGGCAGCAAGAGCGCGCATTCGACGAGATCGAGATAGGGCGCGACTTCTTTGGGCTCGACCCGGTGCGCGATGCGGGTGACGATTTCGCGACGGGTCAGATTCTTCACTTTAAAGCCAATCGTAAACATGTCGTCCTGGCGCGCCACAGTTTCTTTGACGGTGGGCTCGGCTGAGAGCACTTTGCCGGCGGGCAGCTGAGTGCCAAACTTGACCTTCACTCCCGCGGCCCAGTTGAGGTGGACGCGCCACTGGCCATTGTCCCTGACCAAAACGAATTCTTCCTCGCCTTCGATCATCGGCAGTTTTTTCTTGCTTGCCAAGTTGTCGATCGCCGCGAGAATTTTCTTTTGCTCCGGCGCCGGCAGCGCGTTCAACTTTTGTTCGTCCCAATCATGCAGGAGAGGTGACAATGCGTTGGCGTCAGGAAGCTTCATGGCGACCCGCACTCGATTGGCATTACCGTCGGGCTGTTCGGCCACGGGCTTGAGCTGGATGCGCGCCGCGAGCTTGCGTGCCGCCTCGAGCGCAAAACCGTCGAAAGCGCCACGTTCGCGCGCGTAGTCCTTCTGCGATTTGAGCCGCTGGTCTTCGCTCGAAATAAACCTATAGGCGTTGCGCAGATCACGCGCGTAGAGAAACGTGAGATATTTCGACAGCACGCGAACCGGCTCATCTGGGCGCGGCTCTCCGCTGTAGCGAATTAAATAGAGGGGTGGTAGCGCCAATGCGGCCGCGGTCAAGAGGAAAAGGAGCGAATTTTTCATCGGTGAGGCGATTTATCGATCGGAGCCGAAATCATGGGGCGTTCCCGCGACGATCAGAGCGGCTTTGCAGGAATAGTCCAGAGGTAGATCGTGCGGCCGTCAACTTTCTCGATTTTGTCGGGTTTCCAGTCTCCCATGTCGAAGGAATGGGATACCACGCGCGAGCCAGGCCTGAGCTGTTTCAGAAGATTGGGCCGCAACTTCAGATTCACATCGGGCAGCAGATACATGGTGACCACCGAAGCTGGCGAAAAGTCAACGGTCAAAATGTCCTGCTGGCGGATCTCGCCGAGATCCTGCACACCGGCTTTGTGGATATTCTCGCGCGATTCCTTGACCAGGTCGCCGTCGATCTCGAAGCCGACCGCCTTCGCGCCTTTCTTTGCCGCGGCGATGACGATCCGGCCGTCGCCGGAGCCCATATCAAAGACTACGTCGCCCTTCTTGACGCCGGCGAGCTCGATCATCTTGTCGACAACTTCCTGCGGTGAAGGAACGAACGGCACGATTTTTTTCGAGTCGAAGGGCTCCTGCGCCAGGGCGGCGGAGGTGGGCACTACGAAGGGTGAATGGCCGACGACCAGGATGCCTGCGACAGTCCAAAAGAACGCGGCGAAGCTACGGCGGAAATGGGGCATGTACCTTGGACCTCGTTAGTTAGACGACGAGCGACTTGTGCTGAAAGGAATTAAACACAAAAAAATCTTCGCTGCCAGACAGACCGCTTCACTGCAAACGACGAAATTCATAGGTCAGTCTCAGTTGACGGACACCGTCGGGCAAGTTGCCGCGAACCAAGTACGTGCCGGTGAACTCCTGCTCTTTCTCCGGCCCAGCGTGATCGGCAGAAGAAAACCGCACTGAACGAAATCGACGTAATCGGCGATCGGTTGCGGTTCAATGACATGGCCGATGCGCAGGGTGACCGGTTGTTTGGCGCGGTTTCTGATTTTCAGGGCCACTTCAAAAACATCGCCGGGCTGGAGAACGAATCGATCCTTGGCGAGCGTCGCATCCAGTTCCGACGCCTTGGACAGGTCGAGCTTCAGCGGAATCGCGACCCCGGCGCCCCAGTTCAGGAAAATCCGCCAGGCGCCGCTCTCTTGGACTAACTCGAAGGTTTCTTCGCCCTCGCGCATTTCCAGCGCGCCGTCGCGACCGCGTCGGTCGAGCGTGTCGATGAGCTGACGGCGTTCGGCAGTGGAGAGGGAATTCAGGCGGCGTTGATCCCACTGCAACACCAGCGGCGCGGCCTTTTGCGGGTCGGGAACCCGGTAGTGGACGGTGATTTGCCGCCGGCCATCGCTTTCGCGCGCGCTCTGAAAGTGCACTTCGGTAAACTCGCCCAGCTTGCGTGCGACTTCGAGTGCAAAGCCGTTATATGGCCCGCGCTGACGGAGATAGCGATCAAGACCGCGGAGCTTACGATCTTCGGCGGAGATCAAATTATACGCCGCAGAAAAATCACGCGCATAGATCGCGCGCAAATAGCTTTCGACCACCGCATTGGGTTCGCGCGACTCCGCTGCGCTCCCCGCACCGGACAAAGGGCCCGCCTGTGCCGTCCACAGCAATGCGATCAGAGCGAAAATAACGGACCGCAAGAAATCAATTTCCTTTCCTAGGCGAGCGCGATTTAGACGCGCTCACCGCGAGCGCTACCTGGAATTCGTAGGCGATGGAAAAATGCTTGATATTGGGTGGCCCGTCAAAGAGGTAAACGCCAGCCATCTCCCGTTCGCTGCCCGGAGCCAGTTCGAGTGGCGAGAGCAAGCCGCACTGAATCATTTGAAGATGTTCACGCGCCGCAGCGGGCTCGATCCGGTGCGCAATGGTCGCTGTTATTTCTCGCGATCCGCGGTTTTTGACTTTGAAGTGCACCAAAAATGGCGCTTGCGGCCGGGCGACGATTTCTCTTTCCACGAAGTCCATCTCGATGCCGCTTCCCGGCGGCGCGCGAAAATCGAATTTCACCCGCGCACCGCTTGCCCAGTCGAAGAAAAGCCGCCAGTTCTTGCCTTCTTTAATCAATTCGAAGCTCTCCTGGGATTCGACCAGGGCGAGTTTCTGCTCACGCCGAAGTGTTGCGATTCGGTCGAGGATGTAGCGCTGCCGGGCCGGCGACAGCGCATTCAATTTCTCTGTATTCCAATTTTCTACCAGCGTCGATAGATCTTCGGGCGCAGGCAATTTGACCGCAGCTTTGATGCGCGCTCGGTTGCCGGTACGCACATCCTCGATCACTTTGAACTCCATCCCGCGCGCGAGGTCTCCGGCCAGGCGCAGCGCAAAGCCCGAATAGGCGCCGCGGCTTTGCACAAAATCCGCCTGGCCGATAATTTTCTTATCCCGTTCCGATATCAGACCGTAGGCGTGCGCAAAGTCACGCGCGTAGGTCGCGGCCAGATAGTTCTTTACCACTCGAGCAGTGTCGTCGTCCGCCGCGCCGCGCGCGGCGGTCAGGAAAAAAGGCGCGGCAAGGATGAGCCATCCGGCGAGGGAGGCCACCGCGAACCGCGACGAACGCGCTGGGTTAGAGTTCTCCACGCTAGTTTTTGGGCGCCGCTTCCGCTTTTCGCAATGCGTCGAGAGCGCGCTCCTTGGTGAGCGGTCCCAGTACCATGTCGCGCACCACACCCTGCGCATCGATAAAAAAAGTCGCCGGCGGGCCGAAGATCCGATAGGACCGCTTCACGGTGTTGTTCAAATCGAGCGCCATGGGAAAAATCAGGTGAGCTTCCTTTTTGTACTCGTCGAGCGCGGCGCGGCTATCCTCCACGGCGACGCCCAGCACTCGGTAGTTGCCCTTATCCGAATTCGCCGCGAGATCGTTGATCAGCGGCATTTCGTCGCGGCACGGATCACACCAGCTCGCAAAGAAATTTAGCACTAGAGGCCGCCCGCGATAGCTCTCGAGGTTGATCGACTTTCCTTCGAGGGTTTGTAACTGGAATTCCACCGCGGCGCGGCCGATGGCGGGTCCGGGCCGCGGGCCTGCCTGCTCGAGCAGTTGCGCTGCGCTCGCCTGGGGTCCGGCTAGGTTCATCGACGCGCACAGAAGCAGGAGTGCGAACACGCTTACGTAAACACTCGATCCAATGTTGGCGACAATTGTAGTGATCTTCATTGACTTAGTGCCGCGCTGCGTAACACGGCGCGGCTGGCTTCTCCGTCGGTTTCTGTCCATGCGACGTGGAGACGATTTTTGCTGAGCGTAAGCGTTGGCCGGTTTGCGTCGCCTTTGGCCCGGCTCAACTGTTGGATTTCACTCCAGCGACCGTCGGCACCGATCGTGCGGAAAAATATCTGCGCCCGATTCTCCGGATCGAGATTGGTCCAAGCGAGATAAACGGTATTGTCCGCGCCGACAGTGAGATTGTTGTAAAGCACTTCCGGCGCGGTATTGGCCTGAACCAATTTGCGCGGCGAGAAGCTTTTGCCGCCGTCTTTGGAGACGCTGTAATAAATTCCCGCCTCGTTTTCCGAGCGGCCGAGGGTGAACCAGCTGACGTGGAGCCAGCCGCGGCTATCGCGGCCGAGACTCGGACCGGAGTGCGGACACGAGCCAACCTGCCAGCCGTCGTCGCTGATTTCCACCGGCGCGCCAAAGCTCGCGCCGCCGTCGGTGGACTTCCGCAGGACGTGATTACGAATTTGCTTTTCGTTCACCTGGCGGTCGACCAGGTAAACGGTTTTGCCGCCGTCCGCGAAAGCCATGCCGAGCTTGCAGCATTCGCACAGTCCTTCGCCCGCCGGATAATTTTTCGTGATCGCTTGGCCGTCGGCGGCAATTTTCATCAGATATAATTGGCGCGGCTTTGGATTGTCGATGCGCCGATCAATCCACGCGATCAGGAGATTTCCGTCCGGCGAAAATTCGATGATCGGAAAACGCGCGGCATCTTTGACCTCGTTGAGCGTGTGCGCCACACTGAACCAGCCATTACGGTCGTCCACCGCGAACCGAATGTTGGCGCGTGTCTTGTCGCCTTTTTCGCCGGGAATCGACCAGACTGCGTAGGCACGATTGTCGGCGCTAAAAGCGATCTTTGGCCCGTTCTCTTCGGCCTGTATCGCTTCGTCGCTGCGGTTGATGCGTTTCGCGCTGGACCAGGTGATGCCTGCGTCCGTCGACGATGCAATCAATAAATCGCGCAGCGGCGAGGGGGCCATTTTCCCCGAGCCGTTATGTGAGGCGTGATCGAGTCCGGCGGATTGCTGATGCGCCGCATCTTCGGTCCACACAGCGAACAGTCGGCCATCCGGGGCTGCACGCAGAAACGGCGCCGCGGGATTCGCCTGGGTTTTGCCAAGAGAAATTTCTGTGCCGAATCGAACCGGCTCGGCGCGCCCGCCGCTTTCGCCGCGCGGCGCGAGATCGGAGCTGCACGCGGCGAGCAAAACGCCGGCGAGATAGATCCAAATTCTTTGCTTGCGAAAAAGAAATGACTTCATGGCAACTCCTGCGCGGAGTTACTTGGTTGTCGTGAAGGCCACCTTGTCGGTGGCGTCGAGCTCAGTGTTGTGATCACCGGTGGTGACCCGAAGCTCCAGAACGTGCTGCCCGGGCTTGACGCCGTTCAATGTTCCCTTGCTTCCCTTGAACATACCCGCCATTTCGCCGTCCACGTAGGCATGCACGTGCTCGCCGACTTTGCCTTTGGTGAGCTTGAATTCAAGTGGCACAGCGTCGCCTTTGATTACCTGACCTGCCTTTGGCGAGGTGATCTTGACCGCGGCACCTTGAGCTGGCTGGAGCCCGGGTTTTGCCGGCGCCGTTCCAGCTTGCTTCGCCGGCGCCTCCATTTTCATGTGATCGTGCTGCGCTCCGGCGCCACCGCTCAGGAGCAGAACGAGCGCTGCCGCCGCGTTCAGGGTCCAAATGCGCATATATGCTTCCTCCCCCGTTAAACGACCAAGTAGTCTGATCCGAAAGCTTCGATGATTCGCGACAACCACGCAAATCTCCACCTTTGTAAGAACAATGAGCCAAAGCCGATCTCGATTCGGCATTGGCGTGTACAAGACATTCGTTCGAAATACTTGGGCTAAGCGAGAGGCGGTGCGCGGATATGAAAGACCGCAGGGCGAAAATCGGCGGTTTGGCTGATTGCGCGAGGAGAATCGACCGGACTGATCCAGAGCGGCGGCGGCTCGGGGCTGACTTGCGCGGCTAAATTAAGATGACACCGGCTTGCCGAGACCTGAAAGACGCAGTTGGCATCGTTGGACCGCCGATTGTGGTGATCCGTGGCCGGATGGTGGTGATTGTCAGCCTGTTGATGCGCCTCGGGAAATTGCTCGAAGAAATGATGGACCCGGTGCGGCTGTGAATAAATCAGGAAAAACAGGAAGGACGCAACCCACAATACGGGCGCGCCTCGCATCATAACAATCTTGAAGCGGTGCCTGGTTTCTTTCATGTCACTGTTGCGACAGAGGTGATTGTATACATGCAGCGAAAGCCGATCAAGCAATAGGCTGTACCCCATTGTTCTCTTAGTGCTCGCGCGCAGAGCCGGAGCTGCCGGTGTGCGCAATCAAAAACAGCTCTAAGAGACCAAAGATCGCCGCCGAAGTAAGCACGATGGTCGCGGCGGACGAAATATCGAGCGAAAAACTCAAGAACATCCCCGCGGCGCCACAGAACGCGCCGATCAGCGGCGAGACGATCAACAAAGTTTGAAAGCGCTGGGTCATGTAGCGTGCGATCACCGGCGGGATCACCATAGCGGCAGCGACCAGGGTGACGCCGAGAATTTGCGTCGAGGCGAGAACCGTCGCGGCCAGGAGCATGATGAATAATAGATCGATTTTGCCGGTGGATACGCCGTAGGCGGAAGCGACTTCGGGATCGAAGGTGGCGAAAAGCAGCGGCCGGCGGATCAAAAAAAGCGCGGCGGCGACCAACAGCGATACCAAAACGACGATCCAGACATCGCGCTGGGTGATACCGAGGATATTGCCGAAGAGCGCGGCTTCGATGTTGCGCGTGAAACTCCGATGCGTGGAGATGATCGCGACGCCGAGCGCAAAGCTCGATGTGGTCACCACACCGATGGCGGCGTCGGCGCCGACCCAGCGGCGATGGCTGATCCAGTGGATCAAGACCCCGGACAATAACGCCCAGAGACCACCGCCGATAAAAAAATTCACGTTCCAGACGTAGCTCAGGACCGCACCGCCGAAGATCGCGTGCGACAGGCCGTGGCCGATGTAACTCATGCGCCGCAAAACGACGTAGACGCCGATAAAACCGCAGAGCGCGCCGATCACGACCGCAGCGATGAAGCCGTTGCGGAAAAATTCGTACTCGAACGGAAGCAGGATAGACATGGAGAGTTCAGTACGGTCGCGCCATGCTCGGATCGAACGCATCGGATAAGGCGGAAATCATTTTAGCGTGCAGCTGCTTTGAACGCGGCGGAATCAACTATGCGGGGCGTGGGGGCGCTCGCCGATCATCACCATGCCGTCCTGGTGGAACACGACCAGCTCGCCGCTGTACGCTTCGCGCAGCACTTCCGCGTTGAAGATGTCATTGGGCCGGCCTTCGGCGATCAGGCGGTGATTGATGCACACTGCCCAGGGCAGGTGCGCTGCCACCCAGTTCAAATCGTGCGCGGTGAGCACGACGGCGACGCCCTGATGGTTGATCTCGTGAAGAAAATGAATGACGTCGTCGCGGGAGCGAATATCGAGGCCGGAGGCCGGCTCGTCGAGGAGAATGAGCTCCGGATCGCCGAGCAGCGCGCGGCCGATGAAGGCCGCCTGTTGCTGGCCGCCCGAAAGTTCGCGAATGTGACGTTTGCCCAGGCCGGCCAGATTCAGCCGCTCCATGATGTTGTCGAGTTTTCTTTTTTCTTTTTCACCGATGCCGCCGAACCAGCGATTCTTGACGTAAAAGCCCATCGCGATCACTTCCTCGACGGTGATCGGGAAATTCCAGTCGATGGTTTCGAGCTGCGGCACATAGCCGATGCGATCGAGCGCCGAGCGGGTTAACGGCCGGCCGCGGAGCAGAACTTTTCCCGACGACGCCGGCACCATGCCGAGGATCGTGCGCAGGAGCGTCGTTTTACCGCCGCCGTTGGGCCCGACGATCGCTATGAACTGACCAGGCCAGATTTTTAGCGAGACATTTTCGAGCGCCACCGTCGCACCGTAGAGACTGCTCACCTGCGCGAGATCGACGAGCGGCACGCCGGCGGCCTTGTGCCAAAGGCGCTCCTCGGCGTCGGACGGATGCAGGCTGTGCGGATCGCCGGGACGATGATCGTGCGGATTGGCCATGCTCAGTTTTTTCTTCGGTAATCGGCGTGCGCGCCCGCAACCGGTGTCGGATCCACCGATTTGAATGCGTCGGCAGAGCCACCGAGCGCCTCGAACATGATCGTCATATTATCGAGCATCATGCCGATATACGAATGACGCGGTTCGCCGGATTTGCCGGGAAGTTCATCGTCGCGCAACTTATCTATATAGCGGCTTTTGGCCTCGCGCGCGATCTGCTCCAAAACCGGGCTCGGAAAGACTTCCGAGCCGAACACCGCGGGAACCTTTTCTTTACGGATCTGGTCGATAAGTCGCATCACTTCTCTCGGGCTCGGGTCGGCAAAGTCGGATGGCTGCGCTGCGCCGATCACTTGAAAGCCGTAGCGCCGCGCGAAATAAGGCCAGGAGTCGTGGTAGGTGAGGAGCCTTCGGTTATTGGGTGGTATGGTCTCAATCGCCGTTTTGATCGCCTGATCGAGCGCTTCGATCTTTTTGATGAATTGCGCCGCGTTCTGTTCGTAGCTGTCTTTGTTCTTCGGATCGACCCGCGCCAACTCGTCACGGACGAGAGCCGCGTAGCGCATGGCGTACTCAGGATTCAGCCACAGATGCGGGTTGGGATGGCCTTGCTCTTTGGGAAAGCTGAAATCGTAGATGTAATCCGCCTGCTTGATCGTCTTGTCGCCGAGAGAGTAACTCGCCGCGCCTTGTTTCAAATTCGCCTGAGCGAGTTTTTGCGTCGGTGTTTCCAGATCCAGACCGTTGAAAATGATCAGATCAGCGCTGTTCAGCAATTTGCTGTCCGACGGGATAGGTTCGAAAGTGTGCGAGTTGATGCCCTCGGGAATGATGCCGGCGACATCCGCTTTATCGCCGGCAATGTTTTCCACAATGCTCGTGATCGGGGCCACGGTGGTGACGACTCTCAGTTTATTCTCTGCTGCCGCCGGTTTTTTTTCTTGTTGGCGCCCGCAGGCGATCAGGCTGACTAGGAAGAACAGAACCATCAATCCGTTCAGAAAGTGTTTGACTTTCACCAGGGCTCCTCGCTTTTGCTGGTGTAATTATTGGGCAGGAATTTATGTGCGCCGGTCGCGAGCAGCTTGAGCCAGCGACTCATCTGATCTTCATACGGCGTCCTCGTCAGCCGCCGTTCGGGATAGAAACGGTCGAGGCGATTGTCTTTCGGATCGACAAAAGTCGAGTTCGCCGAAGATTTTTTGCACGCGCGGGTCCGATAAATCCGCGAAGTAACGCATGCGAATGAAGGGCGATTTCTACCACGGTGACGGCACCCGGTGGGCACGCCGTCCACCGGTTCCCAACCGAAGGGGCCAAAGTTGCGTTTTTTACTTCGTTCCCTTGCTCGCGCGGAAATCGTCGGAGCAAGGTCGACTTCGCGCGCGGCTATTTGGCCTGCGAGCGACCGGGCCGATATCGAATGCAACTAGTAGGAGCGCTCACGTTTACGCGTGATACGCCCAGCTTCAATCGGGTTGCCTTCATCGTCATAGATGCGCGTGCTGGTAAAACCTTTCGGCCAGATCGAGGTAACCCACTGGCGGATGTTGTACCCAATGCGAATCTGGGTAATGGAATTGGGATTTTCGTTGATGTGCTGGTGTTCCCACATGGCCGGCGGCACATAGAGAACGTCACCCGCTTGCCAAGGAATGCGCTTTCCCTGCATATCGGTGAATCCCTCACCGTCAATCGCATAAACCACAGCCTCAAGATGCTTGTGCCGGCCGCTCTCATGGAAGGCCGGCTCGATCCAGCGATTCGTGATTGCGACGCTGACGGCACGAAAGCCGTTTTTGGGCACGACCAGATAGTTGGAAAAGTCATGCTGGTTTTTGGTTGCGGCGATCGCACCCTGCGGGTTGTAACTTTCGCCGTCAGGCAATTTTTCTTTGTTCGTCGGTGCCTGCTCAAGATGGATAATCGCGCGGGTTTTGTCGGGGTAATACTGCGACGTTTCCTCGGGTACGGCAGCGATCATCGAGGGATCATTGGGACCGCAGGTCTCGATCTGCTCGATGCGCGCAACCCTAAGGAAGGCTTCGAGATCGAAACACATGCCGTGCAGGATGGTGACCGGGACCTTGCCGGTATTGAAATGCTGATGCTCCGCCCAAAACGGAATCTGCAGCGTGCTGCTTGTGTGCCAGTTGAAACGCTGGCCATTGATAATGCTGAAACCCTCCCCCTCAAGGATGTGCATCGACTCTTCACCATGACGATGCTTGCCGGTATGCCAGCCAACCGGGATTTCGGATTTAAGCACATTGCTGCCCATGGTGGCGTAACCGAGGTGGTTCGCGACCATGAGCTTTACTTTGGCGTCATGGGGCGTCGAAACCCAAGGAATATCTTTGTCGACGGCTACGAGGCGGCTCATTTCGAGCTCATCTTGGAGTTGGTTCGGCGTTTCTAACCATTGCTCATAGAAATTCTTTGCCATGTACGGTTCCCCTCATTCAGCTTTAGAAATTAGTCAGTGAGTCTTTCTGCCAGCGATTGCTTCTTCAGGACCTTGGCCACGAAGTGACGCATGGCGAAACGTTGTGCGTCGCGCATGCTACGCACGGTTCCATCATTCACCGCCGCCAACAGATCCCTTCTCAATTCCGCTTGATGCGCACCGGAAAGCTCCTGTAGTGCCGGTATCTGTTCCACCATTCGAACGAGCGTATCGAGATCCGGATAATCGACGACGTAACTAAGGAAGCGATCACGAATCGCTTCGTCGATCAGGTCGGGGCGATTGCTTGTCAGCACGATGGTCGAGCGCGAGGTATCGATATCATCTATCGAATGAAAGAAAACGCTGTCCTGAGAAAAATGCCACTCTTTGGCATGTTGACTGCCGCGTGCCATGAAAATGGATTCCACGTCGTCGAACAACAGCACCGAACGCTGCCTCTGCGCGGTGAATCCTGATTTTGCATGAAGAAAGATATCCCGGATTCTCTCCTCACTCTCGCCATAGCGCGAGCGCGAGATCTCACCGCCGTCGACGAAGGCTAAAACGATAGGGGGTTCGTCATCGGACTCAAATCTGCGACCGAGTTCGAAAGCCAGACGTTTGGCCAGGGTCGTTTTACCCGTGCCCGGAGGTCCGCTGAGCAAGAACCCTTTTACCAAACCACGGGTCGACCCGGAGCGCCATTGATATTCGGTGATCGCCGCAATTTCCTGCAGAAGATCGTGGTAGCGCTCGCCGACGATTTCACTCCCACGGACCACACCGGTATCGTCCTCACCGCCAAAGAGCACTGAAAGCTTATCGAAAGTAATGACGTTGCCAGCGGATAGATGATGATGCCCATCACTTGCGCGCATTTAGTAACCTCCTGAACGGGGTATAATATCAAGATGTAACGCCAATAAACAAATCCCTTGACGAGCTCCGGTGAGTCGTCGTCTGCCGCGCTTCAAGATCAGCCTCGAAGTCTACTCGGCATGCAACGGGCTTTGCCTAAAAACATACTGAACGCCCGCTTTTCCGGTGTCGATTCCATTTGGCTTCTTCCGCGACCCGCTGATCAAAGTGGACTAAGCCTAGTCTTTGAAACCGCCGAAGACCGCGCGATTTTCTTCCTGCCGGAAAATCTGCACGTTCTTGAATCCCACGCCGCGGAGCCACATCATCTGCTCTTCCCACGGCGGCCGCGGCCGATCGAAGTTCAAAAAACAGCCGCCGGGTTTCACCAATGCATAGGCATCCTCGTAAATGCCGCGGATAATGTTGGGGCTCCTGACGTTATGGATCGCGATGGACGAGACCACGGCTTCGAAAGGCGCAGCCAATAACTTGCTCCAGCCGTGTTTGCTGAAGTCGCACAGCGCATACTCGAACCGGCCGGCAAAATTTTTCATGCGCTCGCGGCCGAGCTTGGCCATTTCCTCTGAACCGTCCTGGCAGACAGCCGTTGCCTGGGGAAAGCGCTCGAGCAAAAATTTCGTCAGCGCGCCGTAGCCAGCGCCCAGGTCGAGAATTTTAATCGGCAGATTTTTCTCATAGGGAATCGTATCGGCGAGCGCCTGAAATGCTTCGGTGCGGTTAATTTCTTTGGGATCCTGCCCTTTCGCCCATCCCGCGACGTATTCGGCGGATTCCCAGTGGTGCGGATGATGCTCGTGCTTGCCGTCGGAACCATGTTCGTGCTCATGATTTGTATTCGCCATGTGAGTCTCCTTCCGATGCGGATCATGCTACCTTTGCACTCTGAAACGATAAACGTAAGTGAACTGTGCCGGCACGTTGCGTCCCTCACGCTGTGCTGGCTCGAAGCGCGACTGTTTGACTGCCTTGAGCGCTTCTTCGTCGAAGCCGGCGCCGCCACTTTTCATGATGTCCGCCTTGGTGACGGTGCCTGCGGGGTCGACTTCAATGCGGAGCGTCACGTCGCTTTCCATTCCCATACGCAGGGCCATCGGCGGATAGACGGCGCGGACGGTTTGAATCGCCTTGGCCTCGCGGTTCGTGCGAAGCGGGCCCGACGGCACGGGCAAGCCGGGAGCGCCGCTGCCGCGGCCAAGTCCAGCGACAGCCGTGCCGCCTCCGCCGCTGCCCGGACCGGGCGCAAGGCCAGTCTGGCTATCGGAAGAAAATCCGCCGGCGCCGGCGGGAGCGCCGCCGTTTGCTTCACGTGCGGGCTCGGGGACAATCGGTTGAGCCGGCGGCGCGGGCGCTTTGCTCTCCGCCGGTTTTGCCGGTTCTTCCTTGGATTTAGCCGGCGCGTCCAGGGCTTTGACGGTGGGAGCTTGCCGTTTGATCGTCTGTTCCGGTTCAGGTTTTCTTTTTTCGATCGGCCGCGGCAGGTCGCGTGCCGGAGTTCGCTCCTGCCTCTGTTGCATCGGTTCCAGCAGCCTGACTGGAATCGCGGTCGACACGGTCAAACGCGTTTGGTGGCTCACGGTCGAGATGAGCACGAGGGCAGTAAGATGAATCGCGATCGACACGACCAGGGACGGCGCGAAGAGCGAATCCGCGCGCGAAGGATTGTACGCTCTACCGACTGGCCGAATAGCGAACGGATTCTTCATTGGCGATTCGATCAAGCGGTCCGCCGGCTCCGCACCGGCGTGCGCAGAAGAACCAACAGGCTCATGGCGAGGAGATAGGAAGTCGATATCAAGGTGAACGCGGGCCCAAAGCCGTAATGGGTCATGACGCCGCCGGTGATCACCGTCCAGAACGGTATCGAGACGAAGCCGATGAAATAGTAGAGGCTGAAAGCGGCGTCGAAGAGATCTTCGCCGACGAGATCGGCGAGCAAAGCCTGAGTCAGCGTCTGGCGCGAGGTTACCGCCGCGCCGTACACGACCAAATTGATGAAGAGTCCCGCCGAAATCTCTTGCTGCCAGGCGAGCCACAGGGTGCAGAGCGCCGACATCAGCAGCGACGCTTGAATCACCAACTTGCGATCGAAGCGGTCCGAGATCCAGCCCCAGACGAATGGCCCAATCAAACTGCCCACTTGGATGAACGTGAAAAGAAAAGCGCCGTAGGTGATGCTGAGATTAAAATCGTGGACGAAGTGCGGGATGATATAAACTTCGTTGATGTCTTGGCCGCGGCCGGCAGCGCCGGCCATGAACACGAGCGAGACCAGCAGAATGTTCTTGTCCTTAAAGCAGGTTTTGTAAGCCTGCCACCCGGCCGGCGAAAGCCGTGATTTTTGCCGCTCCGTCGCTGCCGTGCGCAGGCTGTCGCGAAATACGAAGCAGACGATCCCGACGACCGTCGTGAGAGCGCCGACCGCCCAGAAAACACCGCGCCAGCCGAGATAGGTCACCAACAGGGCGCCGAGCAGCGGCGCAAACAGGCTGCCGATCTGGCCCGCGGTCGAATGAAATGCGAGAGCGCGGCCGCGGGCCTCGCCGAAGTGACTCGCCAGCATGCTCGAACCCACCGGATGCTGTGGACTCGAACCGATGCCGCCGATTAAACGGGCCGTGAAAAAATGATTGAAGTTGGACGCAAAGCCCGCGGCGGCGACCGATAGGCCGAGCAGACAATTGCCGGCGCCGAGAATGACGCCGCGTCGCACGTAGGGCACGACGAAGCCGTAGGCGGCCTGAAAAACGCTGCCTAGCGTGTTGTAGACCGCTGCCAGCGACGCGATAGCGATGTAGGTCATGCCCAGCTCTTTCATCATCAGAGGATAAATCACGCCGAGCATGGCCGACTGAAAATGATTGACGAAGTGCGCGCCGCACACGATGGAGAAAATCGCCGTGCGCTCGGCGGATTTTTTTTTGGTCATCGGCTTTACCATAGATGCATTGTTACGCCCGCTTTCACGGTGAACGGATCGCCGGGCGTGAAGTGGGAGTCCAAGGTGCCGACACCGATCAGTTCGGTGGGTAATCGCGACTCGAAAACGTGCTCGGCGGAGCGCCATTTTTTGTTTGCCAAGTTTTGAAACTGCACAAAAAGCTCGTAGCGCTTCCAGATATATTTTAAAAAAAGATCGAAGATCGTCGAGGTCGGAGTCATGATGCTGCCGTCCTCAATACCGTAGCGCCGGCCGATATGGCGCATCTGCAAACGCGCTTGAATGCCCGAGTCGTGCCGCGCGGTGATGCCGCTGAACGCGAGAAAGCGCGGCGCCAGCGGCACTCGGTCGCTGTTGATGAATCGCGCCCAGGTGTAGGAAAGGTCGAGATCGTAGGACAGCCAGGACAGGATGTCATAGCGAAACTCGCTCTCGATGCCGTGACGGCGGCTCGCGCCGCTGGGCTCGAAGGTGCCTTCGTCACCGACGAATACGAGTTCACTTTCGAGATACGAGCGCCAGTAAGAAAGCGTCACGTCGAGACGATCAAAGAGCCGCGACTTGGCGCCGAGCTCGCCGCCCCAAAAGCGGGGGATTTTCTTGTCCTTGTCCTGAACGAACACGCGTGCGTCGTTGCTGTGAAAACCGCCGCCGAAGTTGGCAAAAAGATCCGTGGCTTTTGCAATCTGGTTGTCGCTGAAGGGCGTGAAGATGAAATTCAGTTTGGGATTGACGATGGTGGCCGAGCCGTCGCCGGAGACCGGATCGACCATCGTCGCCGGGTTGCCTTTCTGACCCACATCGAAAAAGAAGTTGTCCATACGAACGCCGACCTGGGTCCGGAGCCACGAAGTGGGCTTAATTTCCTGCTGGGTGAACCAGGAGGGATTGGTTTGCTGAATGTCGCTGTTGCTGATTGTGGGCGAGATGTTTCCTAGTTTGGGGGTCCGGCGCCGGTCGGTCTGAGTGAAGAGACCGACCCGAATGTGGTTGAAGCGGCTTTGAAATCCGACGAGGGTTTCCATCGCCAGGCCAGCGAGATTGTAATTGCGCCGGTAATTGACGTTGTTGCCGACCAGAAAGCGCTTGTCGTTTTGCTCGATGCCGTCGCCGTTGACCGGGTCGTTCAAAAACAAGGTGAAGTTCGACCATAACTGGAGCTGATACCAGGCGGTCCAAAGCTGCGCGTTAAATGACTGATTGGCGTCGGTGTAGTTGTAGATCAGGCTCAGATTCTGCCGCCCCGATTTTCCGCCTTCGCTTGGATCGAAGGAGTCGAACCGGCCGATCTCGCCGCTGCGCACCGTGCGGGCGGGAATCTCGCCCGAGGCGTTCCAACTGGTTTTGAAAAATGTGCCGAGAAAACTGAGGTTGGAGTTTGGTGTCTGCAAAAGACCGAACTTAGTGAGCAGGTTGTAGCGAATATAATCGTTTGGGTTCTTGAACGGCCCGTCGTTCATGTAGACTTCGCCTGCGATATAGGGTCGCAGCATCGTTCCTTCGGGCGGCGAGAGAATACCGACATAACGCTGGGTGCCGTAGCTTCCGCCACTGAGCGTGAGCGTGCTGTCCTTGTCACGCTTTTTGGTGATGATATTCATCGCGCCTGACGTGGCGAAATCGCCGAGCTGAGGGAAGTACGGGCCTTTGTAGATCTCCACTTTTTCGATGGTCTCGGGAATCAACCAGTGAAGATCAGCGTAGCCTTGGCCGTGAGCGTGGCTCACCATGTTCACCGGAATGCCATCGATGAAAACCGCGAAATCGGTGCCGTGGTCGGAATCGAAGCCGCGGAACAGAATCTGGTCCGCTTTGCCGCCGCCGTGATGTTGCCCGATGATCAGTCCCGGCGTGAGCCGCAGTACGTCGCTCGGCGTGTTGGTGGGTCGCAGTTCGAGATCTTTTTGCCAACTGGTTTCTTCGGTCGCAGCCGAAGTCGGCTGGCGGCCATAAACGTAGACCTCTTCGAGTTGTTGGGTGGGCGATGCATCTTCCTGTGCCAGTGCGCCTCCCGCCACGAACAGGTTTAGCAGAATCAGAGCCGGACTTAGATGTCGATGTGTTTTCATTCAGTATTCATTCCCGATGCGTAATACAAATCTGCTATTCGTGCTACTCCAAGGCAAAAAAAATTTAGTGCTTCATCTCCGGCGTGGTGGTCACGAGCTTGCCGTTTTGCACGCCTTTCGTCGCGATGAGCTTGCCGGCGATCTCATGCACCTTATCGCCCCGGCCGCGCAGCACGATAACCTCCAGGCAATTGTGTTCGTCCAGATGGATGTGCAGGCTCGCGTTCACGGCGACTTCAGCCTTGTGCTGCATGTCGGCGAGCAGATCGGTCAGTCGATGGACGCGATGATCATAGACTAGGGTTACCACACCGATCACTTCGGCATCGGCCTGGCCAACCTTTTTTTGAATCAGGTGATCGCGGATCAAGTCACGGATCGCTTCGGAGCGATTTTGATAACCGACTCCCGCGATGCTGAGATCAAATGCGGAGAGCAAATCCTCTTCCAATGAGACGCCAAAGCGAGACAGATTCATAAGAGCACCGGTTGATTTCGTAACACGATTTTTGCCAACGTGTCAAACTGACAACCCGGAGCGATGATTTGGCAGGACGCGGACCATATGCTAGCTGTGGGAGGTAATGCGGATTGGCTACTGGGCGCTGCTGGTCTTTCTAATTCTCCTGGGCTGTGGACGAAACGAGCGCATGGATACGGTTTACGCAGAGCGCTGCCTTTCCTGCCACGGTCCCGGCGGCCGCGGTGACGGCGCCTTGGCTGCGATGTTGCCCGTAGCGCCGCCGGATTTTCGCGAGACGGTGCAGCGAAAGAGCAATAGCCAAATACGCCGGGTGATCGCTGAAGGGCGTGGGGTGATGCCGGCCTTCGAGCCGGCGCTCCGTCCGTCCGAGGTTACCGACATGCTGCAAATGGTTCGTTTTCTCAGTCGGGAAGGGCGCGATCTGGCCTGGTGGGAAAGGTTCGATGCGCTGGTTGTCGCGCACTGCAATATTCCGTGGGAAACCGTGCTCGGTTATGACGACCCCCCGGAAGCGGCGGGAAAAAAATGACGTGGCGCTATTGGACGACAATTATCTTCGTTCTGCTGTTTGTGGCCGGTGCAGACTCATTCGCCGCAAACGCGCCGTCCAAGTCGGGTGCTCAGCGCCGCGCCGCATCGACCCCGATAAACGATTTTCACCTGATTGACGAGCACGGCGCGCCCTTCGCGTTCGACAACCTATCGGGGCGAGTGATCGTGGTCGCTTTTGTTTATACGAGTTGCCCGGACGTTTGCCCTCTGATCACTTCTTCTCTCCGTCAGGTGCAAGTAGGGCTGAAAACGGAAGAGCGACAGAAAGTGCATTTGTTGACGGTGACCACCGATCCGGAAATCGACCAGCCGAAGATTTTGCTCGCTTACGGCAAACGTTACGGCGCCGATTTTGCCACCTGGTCGTTTCTCACCGGCGATCCGGCCGCGCTCAAAAAAGTATGGCAGAATTTCGGCGTCGGCGTGAAGCGCAAAGGGCGCGGCCTCGTCGATCACACGCCGCTCACTGCGATCGTCGATCAAAAAAAGGTGCTGCGCTTCGGCTATGTTGGGCCGTCCCCGGATCCGAGCGCCGTGCTGAGCGATATTCGAGCGTTGCTGGCAGAGCGCGTAGGCACGCCAGCGCATTGATTTACCGCGATTTCCCACCGAGTGCGGCCGTTGGTTCAACTTGACAAGGTGGCGGCTTGAAACTAAACTCAAACATGAGGTTTTTCCGCGCATAAGACAATGGCTGTCCACAACATTGAACAGCTCGAGGCGACCATCACCCGCCTTCTCGAAACCCACGAGCGAATGAAAAGCGAGAAGCAGGCGATAGAAAAAAAGCTTCAGCAAAAAGAAAGCGAATGGCACCATCTTAGAGGACAGATACGCCAGTATGAGCGTGAGCGCATCGAAATCCGCGAGAAGCTCGATAAGATCATGGGGCAGTTTGCGAGTTTGGATTTGACCGACTGACTCCGATGGGCGCGATGAAAAAAGCTCTCGACGTCGAAATCCTCGGCCAGAAATTCACCATTAGCAGCGATGCCGATGAGAATTACATGCTGAAGGTGGCGGGCTATGTCGATGCCAAAATGCAGGAATTGATGCACGCGTCGAAGCCGGCTGCTAAAACCAACGTGGCGATGCTGGCCGCGCTCAATATTGCCGATGAGTATCATCGGCTGAAAGACGCGCACGACGCGATACTGGTTCGCATCGAGCAATTGGCAAAGCGAGTGTCGACGACGCTGGCTGACGAAAACTAGCACTACGATTTTTAGTGGATGGTTTTATGAGCAAGAAGCATTGGGGCGGCGTGGACAGATGAGGGATTGGAGAAAAGCGACTGCAATGGATCTGATCCGTTGGATTTTTCTGTTTTTCGATTCGTTACGGATACGACAGCCGGTTACGGAAAATCCTAGAGTGCAAATGGATGCCGGGTTGGCGGCGGTGCAAATCGTGCGCGTGACCGGACATCGTACAAGGCGATGGTCGCGGGGACCAACTTCGCTGCTTCGCCGCTCGGATCTATAGCCGCTCACACTCCAACGCGATAATCTTTCCCGCCTCTCCAGGCCGCTCTGACGTTTATGCATGGAGCAGTCTTGGAAGAGTCTAAAAGTGATTTGCGCCGAGCCCTACTCATTCGGCGTAAAACACACCTGCCGGCCGAATGCCAAGCCTGGAGCCGGTTGATCCAATTCCAAGCGCTTCAATTACCGCAGTACCTCAGCGCAGGCGCAGTGGCTTTGTATAGTCCGATCGATAATGAGGTCGACACGGCCGCGATTTCGTTGGATGCTCTGGAGCGGAAAAAGCGGGTATTTTATCCGAAGATCCGAGAGGACAACGAACCAGTTTTCCTGGAGATCTTTTCGCCGCACGAACTTTGTCCGGGGCAGTTCGGTTTTCAGCCGGCGGATAAAACGCCGGTTGCACAGACGGCTTTCAACAATTCCCTCGTCTTCGTGCCGGGAGTGGCGTTCGACCGGCACGGCCACCGGATCGGCAGAGGCGGCGGTTGGTATGATCGGCTGTTGCAGTCGCTGGCTCATGACGGATTTTTTGTCGGGCTGGCATTCGAGTTTCAACTGGTCGAAGGGCTCACGGCCGATCCCTGGGATCAGCGGGTTCATTGCATTATCACGGAGAAACGGGTCATCGACTGCGGGCTCTCCGCGCGGTAGGCGCAAGTCGGGTTCTGTGATTTTTGAAAGGGGGTGCTCTCATTGGATGCAAGTTTGTTGGTTGGGATGGTTGGGTTAGCGGCAGGGATTTTACTGGCGGTTGTCGTCGTTTGGTTGCGCGGCAAAAAAGCGCAAGCGGAAACTAACGCGGCCAAAAACACCGCCGGACGCATTCTCGAAGAGGCTAAGAAGGATGCGGCGGCGATCAAAAAGGAGGCTGAACTTCACGCCAAAGACAGCGTGCTCAGGGAACGCTCTGAACTCGAGCAAGAGGTCCGCGAAACGCGCCGCGAACTGCAGAATCAGGAACGGCGCTTGATTGGCAAAGAGGAGGGTTTGGATAAACGGCTCGAGTCTTTGGACAAGCAACAAGGCGAGCTGGGTAAACGAGAACAGAGCTTGAAAGCGCGAGAGCGCAACGTCGAGGAAAAGTTTGCCGAGTGCGACCGTCACGTCGATGAAGCGAGAAAGCAGCTCGAGCAGGTCGCCGGGTTGACGCGCGAGGAGGCCAAAAGAAGCCTTATCGACCAAATGCTCGAGGAAGCAAAACTTGAGTCGGCCAAGCGCATTCGCGTGATCGAGGAGGAAGCAAAGGAAGAAGCCGTTCGCAAGAGTCAGAAAATCGTCGCTCTGGCGATCGAGCGGCTCGCCGGTGATTTTGTCGCCGAGCGTTCAGTGACGGTTTTTCCATTGCCCAACGACGAGCTCAAAGGAAAGATCATCGGACGCGAGGGCCGTAACATTCGCGCCCTGGAAGCGGCGACCGGTATCGATTTGATTGTTGACGACACGCCTGAAACTGTCGTGATCTCTGGGCATAACCCGATTCGCCGCGAGATTGCTCGGCTGTCGTTGGAAAAATTGGTTTCCGACGGGCGCATTCATCCGGGTCGCATCGAAGACGTGGTGCGCAAATCCGAGCAGGAGATTGAAGAGGCGATTCGCGAGGCCGGTCAGAAGGCGATTTTCGACGTGGGCGTTGCTGGGGTGCATCCAGAAATCATCAAACTCCTGGGCCGGCTCAAATATCGCTACAGCTATGCGCAGAACGTGCTGCTGCATTCCATCGAAGCGGCGTTTATCTGCGGAGCTATGGCGGCCGAGTTGGGCTTGAACGAGAAGCAGGCGAGGCGCGCGGCGTTGCTGCACGATATCGGCAAGGCTGTGGATCATGAGGTCGAAGGCTCGCATGCTATTATTGGAGCCGAACTGGCGCGCAAATACGGTGAGTCGCCGAAAATCGTGAATGCGATCGCGGCCCATCACGAAGACGTGAAGGCCGAGACGATTCTCGCGCCGTTAGTCGACGCGGCGGATGCTCTTTCCGGTGCGCGGCCGGGAGCGCGCCGCGAAATGATGGAAAGCTATACGCGGCGCTTGGAAGACCTCGAACGCATCGTAAATGAATTTAAAGGCGTCGAGAAATCTTACGCCGTGCAGGCGGGTCGCGAGATTCGCATCATGGTGCAGCACGAGATCGTGTCTGACGACGAGGCGGCTCGGATGGCGCGTGATGTAGCGCGCAAGATCGAAAACGAAATGATCTATCCGGGCCAAGTCAAGGTCACGGTCATTCGCGAGATGCGCGCGGTGGACTATGCGAAATAAGCAGTGGGATGAGAACGAATGCGAATCCTAGTTCTGGGGGACGTGGTCGGGCGCCCGGCACGGCGCGCGGTGCGCGACCTCGTCCCCGATCTCGTGAAGAAGGAAAACATCGACCTGGTCGTTGCCAATGCGGAGAACGCCGCGGGCGGCATCGGCGTCGATATCAAAAGCGCCAAGGATCTGCTCGGAGCGGGCGTCCATGTGCTCACCTCAGGCAATCATATCTGGAAAAAAAAAGAGATCTATCCGTTTTTAGATGACCACGAAAAGCTCATCCGACCGGCCAACTATCCAGCGGGCGCGCCTGGCCGAGGCTGGTGTCTCTGGCGCCACAATGATTTGACGGCGCTTATCATCAACGTCCAAGGGCGGGTCTTCATGCCCAACCACGTGGAAGATCCGTTTCGCTGTGTCGACGAAATTCTCCGTGAGCAGGAAAAGCGCGCGCCGGTCGTCATCGTCGACATGCACGCCGAAGCGACTTCGGAAAAGATCGCCATGGGGTGGTATCTCGACGGGCGCGCGTCGCTGGTTTACGGCACTCACACGCATGTGCAGACGGCCGATGATCGGGTTCTTCCCGGCGGCACGGCCTATATTACCGATCTCGGCATGTGCGGACCGTTGGACTCGGTGATCGGCATGGAGCGGGAAAACGTTATCGAGGGTTTCTTGAGCCAGTTGCCGCGCCAGTTCGAAGTCGCCAAGGAGAACGTCGCCCTCCAAGGCGTGGTCGTGGACGTAGATCAGGAGACCGGCAAGGCGCGAGAGATTCGTCGTCTAAGGGTCGGTTGGGAGCCCCACGACTGAGATGGCCGATTTGCGCGAGCAGCTTGCGATCATCAAACGCGGAGCGATGGAGGTTTTGCCGGAAGAAGAACTCCTGGCAAAGCTTCAGAAAAACCGGCCGCTACGTATCAAGGCAGGATTCGATCCGACTGCGCCGGATCTTCATCTCGGCCATACAGTACTGATTCAAAAAATGAAGCAGTTCCAGGATCTCGGCCACGAGGTGATTTTTTTGATCGGCGATTTCACCGGCATGATCGGCGATCCGACCGGAAAATCCGAGACGCGCAAGCAACTGACTCGCGACGAAGTCGCAAAAAACGCCGAGACCTACAAGGAGCAAATTTTCAAGATTCTCGATCCCAAAAAAACTCTCGTCGAATTCAACCATCGCTGGCTGGAGGAAATGGACGCGGTGTCGATGATCGAGCTTGCCGCTAAATATAACGTCGCGCGCATGCTCGAACGAGAGGATTTCAAGCAGCGCTATCAGAAACAACAGTCAATCAGCATTCACGAGTTTCTTTATCCGCTTATTCAAGGCTACGATTCAGTGGCGCTCAAAGCCGATGTGGAACTCGGTGGCACCGATCAGCGCTTCAATTTGCTCATGGGTCGCGAGCTGCAGCGTGAATACGGCCAGGAGGCGCAGGTGGTTTTAACCATGCCGCTCCTCGAAGGGCTGGATGGTGTGCAGAAGATGAGCAAGTCGCTCGGCAATTACATCGGTATTACCGAAGCCCCGGAAGAGATGTTCGGCAAGATCATGTCGATCTCGGATACGCTCATGTGGCGTTACTACGAGCTGCTGAGCGATCGAGCGCTTGAAACGATTGCCGATCTGCGAACGCAGGTAGAAACAGGCGCACTTCATCCGATGGATGCCAAGAAGAAACTCGCGAGTGAAATAGTTGGGCGCTATCATGGTGCCGCTTTAGCCGAGCGGTCGCAGGAGTATTTCGAAGCAAGGTTTCAGAAGAAAGCCGCGCCGGTAGAAGTGCGGCAGCGCTTCAGCGCGGCGGAACCGATTTGGATTTGCCGGTTACTGGTCGATGTAGTGAAATTTGCAAAATCAACCAGCGAAGCGCGGCGTTTGATCGCGCAAGGCGCGGTGCGTGTGGACGGCAATGTGATCGACGATGTCAACTTCCAGTTTCATCACCCGCCGAACGAGCTTATCGAGGTCGGCAAAAACCGCATCGCCCGAGCAGAAAAAAATTTATAGAAATATTTCCGGCGCTATTGACTTCCCCCCACGGTTTTCTTATAACAATTTTTCGCTCATTAGGGGCGGCCCTTCTGGTCTTTGAAAACTAAATAGTAGCAACTGCCATTTATAAAGCAGTGACGGTTTAGGGTTTCCGTAAAGCCTTGAGCACAGCTATCGTAACTCGACAGTCAATCCTCCACCTAAAGGTGGATTGAAAGATTTAACTGGAGAGTTTGATCCTGGCTCAGAACGAACGCTGGCGGCGTGCCTAACACATGCAAGTCGAACGAGAAAGGGGCTTCGGCCCTGAGTAAAGTGGCGCACGGGTGAGTAACACGTGGGTAACCTGCCTCTAAGATTGGGATAACCTGTCGAAAGACGGGCTAATACCGAATAAGACCACAGTT
>Ga0310810_10001312_pt1 | contig 25884 bp, 27 predicted proteins | sample NCmetagenome_FD_207641 | JGI IMG/M metagenome (GOLD analysis project Ga0310810, IMG submission 207641) | Soil microbial communities from experimental microcosm in Duke University, North Carolina, United States - NC | ecosystem: Engineered > Artificial ecosystem > Soil microcosm > Unclassified ...
CATGGGCCACTCGGCGGGCGGCACGTTTGTGCAGATCCTGCTCGACCACGGCTTCGGCGCTGCGGGAGTGACGTTCAACTCCGCGCCGACCGAGGGCGTTCTCGTCCTGCCGTGGTCGCAGATCCGGGCATCGTTCCCGGTGCTCAAGAACCCGGCGAACCGGCACCGGGCGGTCGGCCTCACCTACGAGCAGTGGCGCTACACCTTCACCAACACATTCCCCGAGGCCGAGGCGCGTGCCCTGTACCAGCGATATCACGTGCCCGCGTCGGGCAGCGTTTTCTGGGACAGCGCCCTCGCGAACCTCGAGCCCGGGCCGCAGGCGACTTCGGTCAACTACAGCAACGCGGCGCGGCCCCCGCTGCTGTTCATCTCCGGCGGTGAGGACCACCTGATGCCGCCGGTCGTGCAGCACTCGAACGCGGCGCACTACACGGCGGAGACGCTCACCGAGGTGTCGGTGTTCGAGGGGCGCTCTCACCTGCTCCCCGCGCAGCGCGGCTGGGAGGAGATCGCCGACTACGCGCTCTCGTGGGCCGAGCGGCACGTGGTCTCGCTCGCCGACCGCGGCCTCTAACGCTGCTCGGACCCTCCTCATCCACGAGCCGCACTGTCAGGAACGACTGCACCGGGAGCTGACTATGTCGCTAACCGCCGAACCGACCGTCATGAGCGGCAAGACCCGAGTCCTGGGTGGCATTACGGTGATCGACACGCCGCTCATCACCCGCGCAATGGACTATGCCAGGGTCCATTCCGAGCCGTATCTCTTCAACCATGCCGTCCGATCCTGGCTCTTCGCGGTACGGCTGGGGCAGTTGCAGGGTGTGCCTCACGACGCGGAAGTCGTCGCGGTCGGGTCGCTGCTCCACGACCTTGGGCTCACGAATAGCTTCACCGGTCCCAAGCGCTTCGAGATAGAAGGAGCCGACGCGGCGCGGGCCTTCGCGCGCGAGCAAGGTATCGATGATCGCCGCGTGCAGCTGATCTGGGACAGTGTCGCCTTGAACTCGACACCTTCGATCGGCCTGAATAAAGAGACTGAAGTGGCGCTCTGCACGGCCGGGATCGGGGTCGAATTCGGATTCCAGTACGACCGGATCCCGCCGAACGAGACGCAGAGCATCCTCACCGCATTTCCCCGCCTCGAGATGAAGCGGCGCTTCACGGACTCGGTCTGCCGCATCGTCAAGGCCAAGCCGGAGACGACCTACGACAATTTCGCGCGGGACTTTGGGGAGCGTTTCGTGCCAGGCTACAGTCGGCCGTCTACCGTGGATTTCCTGATGAACGCCCCGTTCGAGGAGTAAGCAGGCGTGGCCCTATCCTCGTCTCGGCCGTTCAAACCGGTCGCGCTGGGGCCTGGACCCTGGGGAAGGAGCGGGGGAACTGGAGCGCCAGGCGGTGGATCCTTGATCAGGGCTGACACCGACTCACCTTTGTCCGGCGCGAACGCGACGATGTAGACGAGGCCCCTAACCTTGGGATCGTTGCCCGCTTCTGTGATTACCGCTCCACCATAAGAGTGCCCGACCAGGGTCACTGGGCCCGCTTGCGCGGCAAGAACGCGTCTTGTCGCCTTTACATCGCCGCCAAGCGAAATCGTAGGGTTCTGGACAACGCTAACGGTGAGCCCCTCCTTGCGGAGAGCTGGTAGACGCCTTCCCAACCTGAGCCATCCACGAAGCCGCCATGGGTCTGATGGTGATCGGCTTGGTGAAGAACGCGATCCTAGGTAAGAACGCGCGAAAAGACCAAGGTCACGAAGTGGTCGAGAGGAGAGCTGTCCTTCTCCACCTTCGTGCGCAGCATCGCCCCTTCCAATGAGTTGAGCAGGAAATCGGCGAGTACGCGGGCATCTATATCTCGCGAGATCTCACCCGCCTTCTGCCCATCCCGGATGCAGGTCTCGATCGGCCGCGACCAGGCCGCGAAGTTCGAGCTGAGTCGATCCCGAATGAGACGGCTCTGATCGGCGAGCTCGTTGCTGAAATTCCCGATCAGGCAACCTCGCTCGTAGTTCCGAGCGGCAAATTTGGTCGCCACCAACGCGAAATACCGCCGCAGCCGCTCCAGCGGCGAGATCGACTCGTCGCTCAGCACGCCGGCCAGCGCCCTCACCTCCTCGCCGTAGCGGTCGATGACCTCGAGGGCGAGCGCTTCCTTGCTCTCGAAGTAGTTGTAGAAGGAACCCTTGGGCACGCCGGCCGCATCGGTGATGTCTTGCACCGCGGAGCCATTGAACCCCTGCCGGTGGAGCGCCTCCAAGCCGCTGGCGACCAGGTGGTCGCGGATGCTGGGTCTAGGCATGAAACGAATATGGCCGGTCGGTTTAACTGTGTCAAGTGCGGTCACTCTTGCTGTGCAATTCGGCATATCTTGGGGGCTTGACAATCCAAGATGACCGGTCATATTAGAACTACGCGGACTGGGGCACTCCTTCCGGGTGGCTGGTTGAAGTCCGCCACACGAATCACGCGAGGTCGGTTCTCGCGCTCGACTCAGGGGAAGCACAATGTCCGCCCTCTATTCCGGCCTTCCGGCCGCCAGCTCGGTCCAAGAATCGATCATCCTCGCGCAATTGGAATTGCTTCGCCGGCTCGATCCCGCCCGGATAGAGGCCACGAAAGCGCTGCTGCTGCGCGACTGACCTCCCACTATTCAACCGGAGAGGTATTTCCGTGTACTCCACCACGCAGCTCCTGGGTGCGAGCGTCCTCATCGTGGCGTCCACCGCTCAGGCGCAGACGCCCGAGCGGGCACTCTTGAGCCACGCCACAGCCAGCTACAGCATCGCCGGAACGCTCAGCGGTACGGCAACCCGGCGGGTCGAGGTGGCCGCTGCCTTCCGCGTTACTGGTCAGCGCGCCCTGCTGCGTCAGGTCGACAATCAGCCCCGCCCGGCAGAGCCCCCCAACGTCACGGACCGGCCGATCGATGGGTCACGGGCGCCCATGGCTAAAGGGCCATCGGCTTTGCCAGTCGCTCCTCGGGGCGTGGAGAGGCGGTCTTCCTTCCGCGCAGAGGTTCGCGGGGCTGTCGCCATCAGCGCATCCGGCGACGCAGAGTTCGGGGCGGTCCAAAACCAGGATCACTTCCCGGGCGCCTTCGTCGTGTCGCTTGGGGTGTGCAGCGACCAGGGTGCCATCCTGTTCACCCGCACGAATGGAGCTCCTCTCGGCGTGGGCCGCTATCGAATCTCCGAGGCCGCCGATGGAGCGGACGAGGTCCTGGCCCTGATCCTGATCGGCTCGGCCACCCGTCCGACCGGCGTGTTCCGGGGCCAGTCGGGCTGGCTGATCGTGACTGCAGCGTCGGACCGTCTCCTGGTCGGCCGGTTTCAGATCGACGGAGTAGGGTTCCGGGCAGCCGAGCCGGAAAGGGACGACCGACGCGTGAGTGCCACCGGATTGTTCTCGGCCGCTGCAGCGAGCCCGTGATTCCGACTGCGTGAGGGCGCGGCGGGCCGATCCGAGCGTCTGCCTCTGTGGGCCGACCGGAGCGCCAATCTGTCGACTCACACCGGCCTAGCGGCCTTCTTGCACTCATTGGTTCTGGAAGTCCGCGATCGCGGGGCTGGTCATCGAGTGGAGCGCAAACCGCCGTCAGAAACATTCGCATTCTTAATTGTCTTGATACGGGGAAACAGACGATGGGGACGTCAAACATTGCAGACAAAGTCGTAGTAATCACCGGAGCCAGCAGCGGCATTGGCGAAAGCACCGCGCGCTTGCTCGCGGGGAAGGGCGCCAAAGTCGTGCTCGGAGCGAGGCGGAAGGATCGGATCGACGCCGTCGTCAACGACATTAGCGCCAAGGGCGGCAGCGCTCTCGGTTTCAAGACCGATGTGACGCAGCGCGGCGATGTGGAGGCTTTAGTTCACGGCGCGATCGACAAGCACGGCCGGATCGACGTGATCGTGAACAATGCTGGGATCATGCCTATTGCGCCTATGGCGGCACTCAAGGTCGATGAATGGGACCGGATGATTGATCTGAACATCAAGGGCCTCTTGTACGGGGTGGCCGCGGTGCTGCCGATCATGCAAAAACAAAAGCAGGGTCAGATCATCAACATGGCTTCGATCTTGGGCTTCAAAGTCTTCGCGCCGGGCGGCGTTGTCTACAGCGCGACGAAATTCGCCGTGCGGGCGGTGACTGAAGGACTCCGGATGGAACTACATGCCGGCAACATCCGCTGCACGATGATCTCTCCTGGCGGTGTCGCTACGGAGCTTCCAGAAAGCAGCTCGGAGGAAGCGACCAGGAAGAACCTGCGTGAGTTCTACAAGATCGCTATTCCGGCCGACTCCATCGCACGCGCGATCGCCTACGCCATCGAGCAACCGGCCGAGGTGGAGATCGACGAGATCGTCATCCGGCCAACGGCGCAGGATTTGTAACGTGGACCGGAAAGAGCGCACCGGGAAAATCGCGGCGGCCTTAACTGTAACTGATGCAGTTCGCTTTATCCGTGCATCAGTTCATCACTACGGGAGACACCATGTACGCACATCGGATTCACACCATCAATTCAGCGCCCCAGAAGCCCAGGTCAGCGCTCCGAGGCCTGATGCAGCGTCTCGGCTTAGCGTTTCTCGCATGTACGCTCGTCATCGGTGCGACCAGCGCTGCGAGTGCCTTCAAGCCTGGAGACGAAGGAGCCATTCGTGCGCTCGGGGATACCTTTGCTAACGCCTTCGTTCAGAAGAACGCCCAACTCCGAGCGTCCCTATTCGCCGAAGACGCCACGTTCGTGACGCCGCAGGGTGACTTTCTGCAAGGGCGGGTCGCAATGGTGAAGGACTTCGGTCCCGAGGCGCAGCAAGCCGTCAACGGTACCACGCAAGCGGCGTTCTCCAACTACCGGTTCCGCTTCATCACACCCGATGTCGCGGTCGTCGACGCGCTCCTTACCGTGCACAACGTCAACGGTCCAAATGGGGCGATCATCCCCGTGGTACCGATCAACTTTTTCTTCGTGGCCGTCCGCCACGCCGATCGATGGCTGATCCAGGATGCGCGCGCGAATTTCGCGGCCGCGCCGCCTTCGGGCATGACCAAGTCCTCGAGGTGATCGCTGGCTTCTAGTTTAGCACAAACGGAATCGCGCTGCCGCTCAGATGGCTTTTCCCTTCCAGGGAATGGGCGGCGGCGTCAATGGAATTGCTGGAGTTGCAATATTTCGCCTCACGGTCGTTCGATCTGACCGAGAGAAACGTGATCATGAACAAGCCGGACTAGAAGGAGACAGGAAATGAAGGTACGCACGGTTGTCACCGGCCATGACGCCAAGGGTCGGTCTGTTTTTGTGCGAGACGAGAAAGTCGATGGGACGCCCATCCCTGGCATAGGAGAGCTCGCCTTCCTCTGGAATGCCGACGAGCCCGCAACCTACCCGAACGCGGGGAACAATCCGGCGGCGCCTGGTATATTCCCTCCCCTAGGTGGCATCCGCTTCATCATCGGGACGTACTTGCCGGGACACTTCGTTGCACCAGACCCCACTCCCGAGATGCACCTCGAGGATGGCGACGAACCCGGTGGAGCTAACGACGGCTTTCACAGGACCGACACGACGGATTTCGGGGTCCTTCTCTCCGGCAACATGGCACTCCAGCTCGACGATGGCGCGGAGGTGTCGCTGTCTCCCGGCGATGTCCTGATTGAGAACGGAACTCGCCACCGTTGGCGCGTGGTTGGGGACGTGCCAGCCACCCTGGCTTCTTTCATCATCGGAGCCCGCCGCCGTTAGGCCCCGGCCTGCATGTGAGGTGGCGATTGCCATGAACTCGGGCAGGGGGGTCGCGAAGGTAGGGCGTGGATTGGTCCGCAGTTAACAACTTCGAACTCAGGCGCGCGCATTTCGCGGCCGCGCCGCCTTCGGGCATGACGAAGTCCTCGAGGTGATCGCTGGCCTGTCGCTACTTTCTTGTTTCCCCCCGGGGCACGCCCCGGGCGGACGCCCTTACCGTAGACGGTGGCTGGACTGCACACGGAAGCTGGGAGTCGCTACGGCGGGCCATCGCCAAAACGCATCAATGTCCCGGAACCTCAGGTTGCAGTTCGTGCCGCTCGGGTACTTGACCGATCGGTCAACATAGACTATTCTGTTGTCATGGCGCGCCCCAAGTCCTTCGACCAAGACACCGTGCTGGATCAAGCCGTGCAGCTGTTCTGGGAGCGCGGTTACGAGGGGACCTCGTTGGCCGATCTGGAGGCCCACCTTGGGCTCGGTCGGCAGAGCCTCTACAACACCTTCGGCGACAAGCAGACGCTTTTCCTCAAGGCGCTCGAGCGGTATCGAAGCCACGTGGGCGAGCGAACGTTGGCGGAGCTGAACGCCCTTGACGCCGGCCTCGATGCAATTCGCGCGTTTTTTACGGCAAGCGTCGAATCGCTCACCGCCCCAGGGCAAAGACGTGCCTGTCTGGTGGCCAACACTATTCTCGAGCGCGGCTCCCAGGACCCTGATTCCCTCATGCGCTGCAATAACGCGCGCAATGGGCTGGAACGGGCATTCCGTCGGGCGTTGGTACGCGCCAAGGCCACCGGGGAGTTACCCGACGGCCTGGACGTGGAGGCCACGGCGACACTCCTGGTCGTTCAGACGTACGGACTGAGCGTCCTGGCGAAGAGCGGGGCGAGTGCGGGCGAGCTGCATGCGGCCGTGGAGGCGCTGTTTGCAGGGCTACGGTAGTGTTTTTACGTTCACTTTTTGACCGATCGGTCCTAAACAGGGGAGTCGCAATGCCGGCAGGACTGCAGATCGAAGGGCGGGTGGCTACGGCGGTCGCACTCTTAGGACTGATCAGCTCGGCGTGCGGTCGTGGTGCGCCCCCCCCGCCACCTCCGCCGGGCGTTACAGTGGCGCCGGTGGTCGAGCGGGACATCAACGACTGGGAGGAGTTCACCGGACGACTGCAGGCGGTCGATGCGGTCGAGGTGAGGCCTCGCGTCGCCGGCTACATCGAGAAGGTGGCGTTCACCGAGGGCACGGAGGTCCGGAAGGGTGATGTTCTGTTCGAGATCGATCCACGACCCTATCAGGCGGCCTTAGCCGGAGCGGAAGCCGACCTGGCGCGAGCACGCACCCGAGCTGGACTCGCGAAGAGTGAATTGGACCGGGCCCAGCGGCTGATTGCCGTGCGAGCCATCTCGCGGGAGGACTTCGAGACTCGCACCAGCACCAACGCAGAGAGCGAGGCGGAGATCCGCGCGGCCGAGGCTGCAGTGGCGACAGCCCGCCTCAATCTGGAATGGACCAAGGTGCGCTCGCCGATCGCGGGTCGGGTGAGCCGAGCCGAAGTGACAGAGGGTAACCTGGTCCAGGCGGGCCCGCCCGAGGCGACACTGCTGACCCGCGTGGTCTCGCTCGATCCGATCTACGCTTATTTCGATGGCGACGAGCAGACCTATCTCGCGTTCCGCGAGCTGGCCCGATCGGGCGACGGCGGAGGTTCCCACCACCCCCGGATCCCGGTGTTCCTCGGTCTCGCCAACGAGCAAGGATTTCCGCACCAGGGCTATGTCGACTTCGTTGACAACCAGCTCGATCCGCATACCGGCACTATCCGGACCCGAGCCGTCTTCGCCAACAAGGATCGGTTGTTTACGCCGGGATTGTTTGCGCGCATCAAGCTGGTCGGCAACGAGCACCATCTCACGCCGCTGATTCAGGACCGTGCCATCGGCACCGATCAGGACAAGAAGTTCGTGCTGGTGCTCAAGCCTGACAGCACGGTGGATTATCGGTCGGTGCAGCTGGGCCGCATCGTCGATGGCCTCCGTATCGTCGAGAGCGGGCTCAAGCCGGGCGAGCGGATCGTGATCAACGGACTCCAGCGGGCCCGTCCCGGAACCAAGGTCGCGCCGACGCTGGCCGACATGACGCGTGATTCCACCGTCACCACTGCGAGCACGGGCGCTTCTGTGAGCGCGAGGCCCTGATGCGCTTCTCTCGATTCTTCATCGACCGGCCGATTTTCGCCGGCGTGCTGTCCATAGTGATCTTCATTGCCGGCGCCATCGCGATGTTCGCGCTGCCGATCAGCGAGTACCCGGAAGTGGTTCCGCCCTCGGTTGTGGTGCGCGCTGTCTATCCTGGCGCCAACCCGCGGGTGCTGGGAGAAGCAGTGGCGACCCCGCTGGAGGAGCAGATCAACGGTGTCGAGAACATGCTGTACATGTCGTCCCAGGCGACGTCGGACGGCGTGCTCACGCTGACGGTCACCTTCCGGATCGGCACCAATGTGGACATGGCGCAGGTGCAGGTACAAAACCGAGTGAGTCAGGCGCTGCCCCGACTTCCGGAGGAAGTCCGCACGCTCGGCGTGACCACGGTGAAGAGCTCGCCCGACCTCACAATGGTAATTCACCTGGTCTCGCCCGACAGCCGCTACGACATGGTGTACCTGCGGAATTACGGCCTGCTGCAGGTGAAGGACGTCCTGGCGCGGATTCCGGGCGTTGGCCAGGTGAACATCTTCGGCGGCGGCGACTACGCGATGCGGGTGTGGCTCGATCCGCAGAAGGTGGCGGCCCGCGGGCTGTCCGCGGGCGATGTGGTGGCGGCGATCCGGGAGCAAAACGTCCAGGTCGCGGCGGGAGTAGTCGGGGCGCCACCGATGCCGGTCCCGGTCGACTATCAGCTCAGTATCAATGCCCGCGGCCGGCTGCTCGATGAGCGGGAGTTCGGGGACATCATCATCAAGACCGGCGCCGACGGCGAGATCACCCGCCTGCGTGACGTGGCACGGCTCGAGCTGGCGGGGGGCGATTATGCGCTCCGCTCGCTGCTCAACAACAAGAACGCCGTCGGCATCGGCATCTTCCAGTCGCCGGGCTCGAACGCGCTGCAGTTGGCGAGCACGGCCCGCACAACCATGGAGGAGCTCAAGAGGAACTTCCCCAAGGGGCTGGACTACCGGATCGTCTACGACCCCACCGTATTCGTGCGGGATTCCATCCGCGAAGTGGTGAAGACGTTGCTCGAAGCCACGCTGCTGGTGGTGATCGTGGTGGTTTTGTTCCTCCAGACCTGGCGGGCCTCGATCATCCCGCTGGTCGCGGTGCCGATCTCCATCGTCGGGACCTTCGCGATCATGCTGGGGTTCGGGTTCTCGATCAACACGCTGTCGCTCTTTGGGCTGGTGCTCGCGATTGGCATCGTGGTGGACGACGCGATCGTCGTCGTAGAGAACGTCGAACGCAATATCGAGGAGGGGTTGGCGCCGCGCGACGCAGCGCACAAGGCGATGGACGAGGTCAGCCGCCCGATCGTCGCGATCGCCCTGGTGTTGTGCGCGGTCTTCGTCCCCATCGCGTTTGTGAGCGGCCTCACCGGTCAGTTCTACCGCCAATTCGCGCTCACGATCGCGTTCTCCACCGTGATCTCGGCGGTGAACTCGCTGACCCTCTCGCCGGCGCTGAGCTCCATTCTGTTGCGGCCCCACGGCGCCCCGCCGGATGGTCTCACCCAGATCATCGATCGACTCTTTGGCTGGATCTTCCGCCCATTCAACCGGGTGTTCAGCCGGGGGTCGACCGGTTACCGCACGACGGTGCGGCGGATTCTGGGGCGCCGAAGCATCGCGCTCGCGGTCTATGCCGGATTGATCGCGCTCGCCGTGTTCGGCTTCAAGCACGTCCCGACCGGGTTCGTGCCGACTCAGGACAAGCAGTATCTCGTGGCCTTTGCCCAGCTACCCGACGCCGCGACGCTGGACCGGACCGAATCCGTGATCAAACGGATGTCGGAGATCGGCATGAAGCAGCCGGGAGTGGCGGGCGCGGTGCAGTTCCCCGGGCTCTCGATCAATGGGTTCGTCAACGCGCCCAACGCAGGCATCGTCTTCTTCACGCTCTCGCCGTTCGACGAGCGGAAATCGAAGGAGGAATACGGTTTGACCATCGCCGACGCGCTGAACCGGAAGTTTGCCGGCATCGAGGATGCGTTCATCGCGGTCTTTCCACCACCGCCTGTGCAGGGCCTGGGCACGGTCGGAGGATTCAAGCTGGAGCTGGAGGATCGGGCGGGGCTGGGCGAAGGGGAGCTCTACAAAGCCACCCAGGCCATTATGGGCAAGGCGTATCAGGACGCCAGGCTCGCGGGTGTCTTCTCGAGCTACCAGATCAACGTTCCGCAGTTGTATGCCGACGTCGATCGCGAGAAGGCCAAGCGGCAGGGCATCGTGCTCACCGACCTCTTCCAGACACTCCAGGTGTATCTGGGGTCGATCTACGTGAACGACTTCAACCGCTTCGGACGGACCTACCAGGTGATCGCCCAGGCCGACGCGCCGTTCCGGGCCACGGCCGACAACCTCGCGCAGCTCAAGGTGCGCAACGTGGCGGGGGAGATGATTCCGCTGGGATCCGTGCTCACGGTGAAGCAATCGTACGGGCCCGACCGGGTGCTCCACTACAACGCCTACCCCGCGGCTGACATCAACGGCGGGCCGGCGCAGGGCACGAGCTCCGGCGAGGCGATCGCGATCATGGAGCGTTTGGCGGACGAGGTGCTGCCTAATGGGATCACGTTGGAGTGGACCGACCTGACCTATCAGGAGAAACTGGCGGGCAACACGGCGTACTTCGTCTTTCCGCTCTGCGTGCTGCTCGCGTTTCTGGTGCTGGCGGCGCAGTACGAGAGCTGGTCCCTGCCGCTGGCTGTGATCTTGATCGTGCCGATGTGCCTCTTGTCCGCGATCACCGGCGTGTGGCTGAGTCGGGGTGACAACAACATCTTCACCCAGATTGGACTGGTCGTGCTGGTGGGGCTGGCGTGCAAGAACGCGATTCTGATCGTCGAGTTCGCCCGCGAGCTGCACCTGGCGGGGCGTGATCCGGTGAGTGCCGCGCTCGAGGCCTGCCGGCTCCGGCTCCGCCCCATTCTCATGACCTCGTTCGCGTTCATCATGGGCGTGGTCCCCCTTGCGCTGTCGTCGGCCAGTGCCGGGGCAGAAATGCGGCGGGCCATGGGCATCGCCGTCTTCTCCGGAATGCTCGGCGTGACGTTCTTTGGCCTCCTGCTCACGCCGGTGTTTTACGTGACCATTCAGCAACTGGTCGAGAGGCGCCGCACGGCGGCGGCGCCGGTTGTGGCTCCGGCCCAGGAGGAGCCGGCCCATGCATAAGGCGGCCACGCTTGCCCTGGGGGCTCTGCTGGCGGGGTGCGCCGTCGGCCCTACCTACCATCGGCCCTCGGTCAATGTTGCCCCCGCGCTCGGCCGCGCGGTCGACTCGGTCGTGGTCCGGGAAGCCCCGCGCACCGCATTCTGGGATCAAACAGGCGATACCACCCTCACACGGCTGATCAGAGAGGGGCTGGCGGCCGGCTACGACGTGCAGGTAGCACAAGCACGTGTGCGCGGCGCTCGGGCGGCGCGGCTGCTTTCGGTCCTGGATCTCGCTCCGACAATCACGGTGAGTGGGGGTTACACCCGGCAGCGGCTCTCCGCCGCGACATTCCCCGGCTTCGGCTCGAACCTCCCGGATCAGAACCTCTGGGACGCCGGTTTCGACGCCTTCTGGGAGATCGACGTTTTCGGCGGCCTGCGGCGCAGTCTCCAGGGCCAGACAGCCTTGGTCGCGTCGGCGCAGGAAGACCTGCGTGACGTCCGGGTCTCGCTAGCGGCCGAGCTGGCGCGCTCCTACTTCGAGTTGCGGGGCGCACAGGGGCAGCTGGCCGTTGCGCAGCGCAACGCCGAGAATCAGCGGCGCACGTTCCAGGTGGTGGAGGACAGGCTCGACGCAGGTCGAGGCACCGCGTTCGACGCCGAGCGTGCCAGGGCCCAGCTGGGGCTCACGCTCGCGGCGATCCCATCTATCGAGTCCCAGATCGCGGCAGCGCAGTATCGGATCGGCGTGCTGGTGGCGCGGTCGCCCGAGCAGGTAGCGACGGAGCTGACAGCCGCCCGTGAACTTCCTGCGTTGCCCGCGACGATCCCGGTAACCAGTCCGGACTCGCTCATCCGCCAGCGTCCTGATGTGGTCAGCGCAGAGCGGCGGCTGGCGGCGCAGACGGCCTTCGTCGGCGCGGCCCAGGCGGACTATCTGCCACGGCTCAGCCTGCAAGGCGGGGCCGGCATCACATCCGGGGACCTTGACACGTTCGGAGGAACCGGTACCACGCGATACGCTGTCGGGCCGGTGATCTCGTGGCCCGCGCTTAACCTGGGGCGGGTGAAGGCCCGGGTGGACGCATCGCGCGCGCTCGAAGCGGAGGCCAAAGCGCAGTACCAGCAGACTGTGCTCCGCGCCATGCAGGAAGCCGAGGCCTCGCTGGTGGGATATGCAAAGGCCCGGACGCGCCTCGCGCGACTGCAAGACGCCGCCTCGGCCAGCGAGCGTGCGGCCGACTACGCCCGGGTCCGGTTTGAGGGCGGTGTGGCGGATTTCCTCGAGGTGCTGGACGCAGAGCGTACGATGCTCGATGCCCAGAACCAGCTGGCTGGCGGCCGAACGGACGCTACGACCGCATACGTCGCAGTGTACAAGGCGCTGGGGGGGACCTGGCCGCTGGGAGAGGCTGCTCAGTGAGGAAGTGCCGTAGTCCGTCGTTCCAGCTCGCCTCAAGAGGGTTGGGCTCTCAGCCAAACGAGTCTCGCGGAGGTGGTACGCGGCGTCGGCTAACATTTGCCCGGAACTATAACCGACACGGATATGTCTAATCCGAAGGAGTGACGACCATGGGTAGGCTAGCGGGCAAGAATATCCTTATCACCGGCGGCAACAGCGGGATCGGGCTGGCCGCAGCGCAGGAATTCGACAGAGAGGGCGCGCGCGTCGCCATCTGCGGCTTGAATGAGAGGTCGCTGCAAGCGGCTAAGGAGACGCTTGGGCCCGGGAGTCTCGCCGTTCGCGCGGACGTCAGCAATCTCACCGACCTCGACGCGATGTTTGCCACGATCAAGCGGGAGTTCGGGCACCTGGACGGCGTCTTCGTAAATGCAGGTTACAGCGAGTTCCTGTTGTTCGAAGAGGTGACGGAGCAAAGCTTCGACAAGGTGATAGCCGTCAATTTCAAAGGGGCTTACTTCACGATTCAAAAAGCCTTGCCGCTACTCAGGCAAGGCTCGTCTGTAATCATCAATGCGTCCGTTGGCGCGCACAAGGGGTGGCCGACAACCTCGACCGTCTCGACCTGCAAGGCTGCGGTCGTCCATCTCGCTCGAATCCTCAGCGCCGAACTCGTGGACCGCGGGATTCGCGTGAATACCCTAAGCCCGGGCCCGACGGACACGGCGATGTTCGGTCGCTTCCCAGGCGAAGAGCAGGGCGAGGCGGTTAAGGACGTCCTCCGAACCCACAATCCAAGCAAGCGGATGGCCGATCCGTTGGAAATCGCGAAGCTGGCAGTTTACCTCGCGTCGGACGATTCTGCGTACGTCGTCGGGGCAGACTTCCTGATCGACGGCGGGGTCACGGCCATTTCGGGCGTGGGCGCCTGAGCCTCGTTGCAGAGAATCGAGGCCGTTCCCGCTCCCGCTCAGGATTGGCGGGGAGTTCTGTTGGTGGGGAGCGAGATGCTTGGTAAGTCCTTACACCAGGCTCTTGCCTCGGGGTATGCCAAAACTTGATTTTTGGGCCGTACCTATAGAGAGCGGTGATTTCGCGGGTTTCTGTGGGTTCCCTCGTGACAACTGATGGTGGCGGGAGATGGGGACGTGGCCTTTGGCGCGTCCTGGCGACCTTTTGGGAGGTGAGGTATGGCGCGTACGGTAAATCCGACGAGCATGGGCCATTGGATTCCGATTTCGGATGAGCTCTGTAGGTGGTTAGGGCGGCCCCTCGTCATTCCGTCGCCAGCAGCTTCATGCCTAAGCGCTTCGCTCAGTGGGCCGACGCAGCGACCGCGGGCGCGGGCGGCGCCACTTTCCGCATGAGCGGCACGAGCAGGGTTGCGACCACGAAGGCGAGCATGATCGTATGGAACGCATCCGCGAAGGCGAGGGTGGAGGCCTCGCGATAGGCCAGGTGCCACAGTCGCTCGAGCGCCGCGAGATGTCCGCCCTGCTGGCTGCCAGGCAGCGTGGCGTATCGCCCTTCCATAGCGAGAAGAAACCTGTCCATCGCACCGTTCGCCGGCGTCAGGCGCGACGCGATGTGGAGAAAGTGCAGGTTGGTCCGGTCGTTGATGACCGCTGCAACGACTGCGATCCCGACAGCCCCGCCGAGGTTACGCATCATGTTGAACAAGCCGCTGGCATACTTCAGCCGCTCCGGCGGCAGGCTGCCGAGGCCGAGATTGACGGCGGGCGCCACCGCGAAGACCTGGGGGAACCCGCGCAGGAGCTGGGGCAGCAGGAACTGCGCCGCACCCCACTCGTGCGTGATGAAGCCGTAGCTCCACATGGCCAGCCCGAAGCACGCCATCCCGAACATCATCAGCCAGCGCCCGTCGAAGCGGCGCGCGAGCGCGATGTAGACCGGCGTGCCGATGAGCGAGGCGGCTCCGGTCGAAAAGATTGCGGTCCCGGTCTGCCAGGCGCTGAACCCGCGCACGTACCCGAGGAACAGCGGCGTCAGGTAGATCGTGGTGAAGATCCCGACGCCGGTGACGAAGGAGAGCACGCAGCCGAGCGCGAAGTTGCGGTTGGTGAGCGCGCGGAGGTCGAGCACCGGGTTCCGGTAGCTAAGGCTCCGCGCAACAAAGAGGGCGAGTGCAATGCCGGCGATCCAGACGCAGGTGCGGATAGTCGCGTCGTCAAACCAGTTCCATCGGGTACCCTCCTCGAGCACGTATTCCAGCATCCCCAGTCCAACCGCCATGAGGGCAATGCCGGGGTAGTCGGCTTCACGAAGCAGCGATAGATCGGGCTTGTCGATGTTGACCAGGAGCGGGATCAGCACGGTGATGGCGATGCCGGGCACGAGGTTGATGTAGAACAGCCAGTGCCAGTTGAGCGTGTCGGTGATCCAGCCCCCGATCACCGGCCCGAGCGTAGGCGCGATCGAGGCGATGGTGCCGATCACAGCCGCCGAATAGACCCGCCGCGACCCCTGGAAGTAGTAAAAGGATGAGGTGAATACCGTCGGTATCATCGACGCGCCCAAGAGCCCCTGCAGTGCGCGGAAGAGAATCATGCTCTGGATGCTCCATGCGACGCCGCAGAGCATGCTGGAGAGGGTGAAGCCGGCGGCAGAGATGGTGAACAGCCAGCGGGTCGAGAACACCCGCGTCAGCCAGCCCGAGAGGGGGATCACGATGATCTCGGCGATCAGGTAGGCTGTCTGCACCCAGCTGATCTCGTCCTGCGCCGCTGAGAGTCCGCCGCCGATCTCCTGCAGCGACGACGCGACGATCTGGATATCCAGCAAGGCGATGAACATCCCGGCGCACATCACCACGAACGGCAGCAACGACGGCTGCTTCGGGGCGGCAGTCATGGAACCCGCAGATCCAACCGGGTCTCGACACTCGCTGTGATGGACAGGCCGGGACGCAGCATCTCAACGCCCGCCTCCCGCGGGTCCAGCTCGATGCGTACCGGGACGCGCTGGACGATCTTTGTGAAGTTGCCCGTCGCGTTCTCGGGAGGAATGACGCTGAACACCGCCCCGGTACCGTGCGCCAGGCTGACGACGCGGCCGCGGAAGGGTTGGTGTGGCAGGACATCGGCTGTGACGCTCGCGATCTGTCCCGGCCTTATGCGGGCGAGCTGATCTTCCTTGAAGTTGGCGTCTACCCACAAGCCCGTCGTGGGAACGACGGAGACCAGATACGCGCCGGGCGCCACATAGGCGCCAACCTGTGCGGCGCGGTGGCTGACGTAACCGTCGATCGGCGAGCGAATCTCGGTGTAGCCGAGGTTGAGCTGGGCCGTCGTCAAGTCGGACCGCGCCTCCGCTTCCGCTGCTCGCGCAGCAGCGATCTCGGCATCCAGGACTTTGAGCTGCTGGCGAGCGCCCGCGAGGGCGGCCGCGGACGAACCCACCGCGGATCGGGCCTCCTGGTCGAGCGTGGCTGACTGCTGCGCCTCCTGTTTAGAGACGGCGTTCGTCTGCGCCAAGCTGCGATACCGCTCGGCGTCCTGCCCGGCGAAGGTTGCCCGCGCCGCCCTGGCCGCCAGATCGGCTTCCTGCTGGCGAATGGTGGATTGCTGAAGCACGTAGCGCGCGCGCAGCCCCTCGAGCGCGGTCGTCCGCGCGGCGACCACGGCAGCCGCATGGTCGAGCGCGGCCTGGTAGTCTCGTGCGTCGAGCCGAACGAGCACCTGGCCTGCATGGACGCGATCATTGTCCACGACCATGACTTCGGCGACGAACCCGCTCACATGCGGCGCGATCGCGGTCACGTTGCCGCCGATGTAGGCGTCGTCCGTCGTCTCGATGTAGCGTCCCACGGTCCACCAGTGCCGGCCGGCCCAGGCGCCGCCGGAAAGGATCGCCAAAACGGCGACAACGAGTCCCAGGCGCCGCAGGCGGCGGCGCGGCAGGTTAGGACCAGGACCGGCGACAGATGCGTCCAGCGCGCCGATGACTACGGATTCAAGGTCTTCGCGATTGGGGGCGCGAGTTGCTCGAAGGCCAGACCCGTTTCCCCAGATCTTGAACCTCATCTGAACCTCCTCGCCCCCCGGTACCGAAGCTCTTCACCGCCAGGCATTCCCCGACCACTACAGCTGCCCTTGCATATATGACGCTCGTCATGTAAATAAAGTTCCAAGATCGAGACCGGGGGTGGTGTCATGAGAGTCAGCCGGGAGCAGTTCGGCGAAAATCGTCAGCGCATCCTGGAGGTTGCGGCCAAACGGTTCCGCGAGAAGGGGTTAGATGGCATCGGGGTGGACGGGATTATGGAGGAGGCCGGCCTGACCCACGGAGGGTTTTACGGCCACTTCGCTTCCAAGGCCGATCTGGCCGAGCAGGCCTGCGCGGCGGCGGTTGGCAGGTCGACCGAGAAGTGGGAGGCGATGGCCCGCGCCCGGCCCGAGACCGGGCTCGCTGAGATCGCCCGGTCCTATCTATCGAAGCGGCATCGCGACCAGCCCGGTACCGGCTGCGTATTTGCCGCGCTCGGCGGCGAGGTGGCGCGCCGGTCCGACGGCGTGCGCGCGACCGTCACCAAGGGCGTTCAGGCTCAGCTCGGCATCCTCGAACGGGTTGCGGGCGGGCGCTCGAAATCCGAGCGGCGAGAGCAGGCAATCGCCACCCTGTCGGGCCTGGTGGGAGCCATGGTCGTAGCACGACTGGTGGACGACGCCGTCCTCTCCAACGAAATCCTCACCGTCGCCGCAGCGGCGTTCGGTGGCAAACCACGTGACAGTCAGAGGAGCTGACGGCACCATGACAATCGAACTTTCCGCAAACGCACCGACGAAATTCATCGAAGCCGAGGGGATCAACTACGCCTACCGCCGCTTGGGCCAACCAGTGGCGTGCCGCTCGTATTCCTGCAGCACTTTACCGGGACGATGGACAGCTGGGATCCCTTGTTTGTGGATGGCTTCGCCGAGGCCCGGCCCGTCGTCCTCTTCGACAACGCGGGCGTGAGTCGTTCCGGTGGCACTACGCCCGACAACGTGGCGGCGATGGCGAACGATGCTGTTGCGTTCATCACCGCGCTCGGATTGAAGCAGGTGGACCTGCTGTGCTTCTCGCTGGGTGGCTTCGTCGCTCAGGTGATCGCGGCCGAGCATCCCGCACTGGTGCAGCGAGTGATTCTGGCGGGCACCGGGCCCGAGGGTGGCGAAGGTATCCGGAACCTACCACAGTTGCTCGAGCAGGCACAGAAGCACAGCCCAAGCGAGTTGCGGCTCTTCCTCTTCTTCGAGCAGACGGCAACCAGCCAGGGCGCGGGTCGCGCCCGAGGTGCCGCCGGTGACGCCGGTGACGCCGGTGACGCCGGTGACGCCGACCCGGAGGCCGATCAGAGTGTCAGGCTACGTCCGCCACCGGGCCGACGTCGTTGAGTACCGGGTTGAGCAGCACGCCAATATTCTTCGAGCTCGGCTGGATGAGCTCGCCCTGCGGTTTGGCACCGACGCTGACACTGCGGGCGTGGCCAGCTTTGTAAGTGATGTCGGGCCCTTAGCTCAGGTGGTTAGAGCAGCGGACTCATAAGGGCCTCGGATGTTTTCTTGCCGAGTCCGTACCAGTCCTAAGTAAGACGGCTGGCTCCGCATGGACGTGAGGCTCCGTTCCCTCTGAGTCCAGCGGAGTCACTCCTTTCCGGGACGGTCTGCCCACAGTTTTGCCCACAGGCAGCCCATGCCCCGACCCCTGTGCGCCCCCAGGGCCGGGTACGCGTCTTCTGAGTTACCTGGTCAGGAATGCGCAAAATACGTTTCGGGGTTAATACGGGAGGCCCCTAATGGCTGCCGAACCACTGCAGAAGGTCATGCTGGGGAAGAAGGTCCGCGCAATCGCGGTTCAGAGTATTACGCTGGCTGTTGCGCTTGGCACGGCGCGGCACGCGATAGCACAGGCTGCTAGAGCACCGTATCCGAGCATGGCTCCTCTTGACCAATACCTGATTGAGGACCGGAATTCTGAGATCGCGCTGGCGCGGAGTGCGGCGCCGGAGTCCATCTCGCGTGGCGCTGAAGTCCTAGTGCTTGGACGTCACGGTTACGAAACCGCGATGAAGGGGAACAACGGTTTCGTGTGCATCGTGCAACGTTCTTGGACAGCGCCAATCGATGATCCCGACTTTTGGAATCCGAAGCTGCGTGCTCCGATCTGCTTTAATGCGGCAGCCGCACGCTCCTACCTTGCCCTCACGATCAAGAAGACGGAGTTGATACTAGCCGGGCGCACCAAAGCTCAGATAGTTGAGGCCATCCCAGCCGCAATCGACAAAAACGAATTGCCGGCGCCGGAACGCGGCGCTATGTGCTACATGATGTCAAAGCAGGGCTACTTGAGCGATCGCGACGGACGCTGGCATCCCCACCTGATGTTCTTCTCTTCACAAACCGACCCTGCAGCATGGGGAGCGGATCTGCTTGGCTCTCCGATCATCGCCTTTAACGACACCTGGGAGCGTTTGACTATCTTCATGGTTCCGGTGCGACGGTGGTCGGACGGAACGGTTGATTCGCTAAGCAGTTTGTAAGCAAGTTCGAGACTCACGCGGTAGCATCGGCGTGGGCCGCCTCCGCCCGGGGCCCGCCGATGGCGATCAGCGGACCGTAGAATTCGACGCTCCGAACACTTCGCCCGCAGCGGATGCACAGGCCGTGACCCGTCCCGTCCCGCTCATCACGCGGTCCGATTAGCTCACTCTCCAGTTGAGGTTGGCCACGTCGTGCCGTGGGCGGGAGCCATCTCCAGCCGGTCGCGCCCGCGTCATCCTTGGCACGATTAGCGGCACAGTTGACCGAACCACGGGTCTCGCACACGCCCCCCACCGCCGTGCGCCCCCAAGGGCCCCTTTCATGGCTTGCGATCACCTCTCGACAGACGCGCAGTGGGCCCCCTGGAGGAGGGCCACGCAGTGCGAGTTACGCGGTCAGGAATGCGCGAAATAAGTCTGGGAATGGCGAAGGCGATACGCCCGCAGCAGAGTGGCGGTGCTAGGCAGTTAAACGACGAGCTCCGGCCTGGCCAGCCATTCGAGAGTATTAGGAACGGGCGACGTCTTCCAACGTACATCAGTTCGTCTGAACAGCGCCATCGGATACATCACGCCGAGGGACATGCTCGCCGGGCATCAGCAGGAGATTCAGGCCGAGCGGGATCGGAAGTTGGAAGCGGCGAGGGAACAGCGGAAGAATCGCCGCCAGCGGGCCGCGTGACGGATGAAACGGATTACTTCCGGTTTGCCGACAAATCAGGACCTAGCCTGTTCGGTCCTCAAGAATGCACTCTTTATAAAGGCGTCGTACAATGCCCCAGGTTATTACTGACGACCAAGTACTGGAGAATTCGCGTGACTAGAGACGAGGCTTGTAAACTTGCCGACCATTGGATTGCGGCCTGGAACGCTCATGACCTGGACCTGATCATGACGCACTATGAAGATGCAGTCCAGTTGACTTCGCCGGTTGTCGCCCAACTGCTGGGGACGCCTGATGGGAAGGTGATCGGAAAGGCGAACTTGAAAGCTTACTTTCAACAAGGGCTGGCAGCCTATCCGGAACTGCATTTTCGCCTTGATGACGTACTCTTGGGTGTAAGCAGCGTGGTGCTCTACTACACAAATCAAAAGGGGACACACACAGCAGAGTTCATGGAGTTATCGGCGATTCGAAAAGTGGCACGAGTTGTCGCAAACTACAGTGCTCAGCAGGCGTGATCCCGCGCAAACGTGAGTAAAGCTCTAATGGGCTTGATCCGATTCGGTGGACGGGTTAGTTAAGTCGCTCGGCTTACGGGTTGGTTGAATAAGTCTCCTACGATGCTCGAAGAAAGTCGACGGGCGCTTGGTGGCGTGCCCGTCGTTGTCCGTTGCTGGGGAGCAGCTGCCCACCAAGCGCCCCACGGTGAACATTACGCGGCCGCTGCGCGTCGTTCGAAGGCCGCCGGACTGATCTGGCCGAGCGTCGAATGCCGGCGCCGTTGGTTGTAAAACACCTCGATGTAATCGAACAACTCCATCTTCGCCTCGCTAAGACTGGCGAAGCGATCAGCGAGCTCGATCTTCACGGTAGAGAAGAAGCTCTCCATGACGGCATTGTCGTAGTGCGACGGTCGATTTCTTGTCGGCCATCTTGCCGGTGCATCGTCTGCCTCCTTGTGAGCGGAAACCGCGAGATCGACGACGTCATGACCGTCCCACGCTCGCGCCCAGGGTGAGGAGAAGCTCGTCCAGTTGCGCGAACGTCTCGACCATCGCATCCGCCGCCCCGGTGCCGGCAGCGTCGAGAGCTTCCTTCGAGGAATAGAGCTCGTGCAGGACCAGCAGCGTCTTGCCACGCTTTTCCTCGAATGTCACCGTGGTGACAGGCCCACCCTCACCACCTTCCTCGTTGGTCCACACGAGGCGCGAGTGCGGTGTCACTTCGAGGTACGTGCCGAAGAACGCCATAGCATCGGGTTCGAACTCGAGACGGTACTTGCCCCCGACACGAACATCCATCTCACAGGAACGCAGGGACATGCCCATCGACTTCGGCGCCCACCACCGCCTGAACAGCTCGGGCTTGGTCCACGCCTCGAACACGATGCGGGCCGGGCCGTTGAAGGTTCGGGTAACGACTAGCTCACGCTCGGACTTCCGCTCCACCGTCGTGCGGTTCTTCATGGGCGTGGGCTCACTCTCTCTTCTTGCGTCCATCAACCTTCTCCTTCCGTTTCAGTTCCTCGACAACGTTGTCCAGCTCGTCGAACCGTGCATCCCAGAGCTGGCGGTACCTCTCGATCCATGCCGCCTCTTCATCCAGTCTGCGCAGGCCGAGCCTGCAGGTCCGCACGCGCCCGACCTTCGCCGTGGTGACGAGCCCCGCCTGCTCCAAGACGCCGACGTGCTTCTTCATGCCCGTTAGGGTCATGTCGAACTTGTCGGCAAGGTCCGTGATCGAAGCGTCTGCACGCCCGAGCTGCTCCAGAACACCGCGTCGGGTGGCGTCCGAGAGCGCGGCAAACGAGGCATCGAAGCGGGTCCGCGCATACTGAACCATGTGGTTCAGTATAATAACGCACCGATTGGCGGCATGCAAGGGGAGGCCGAGCGCCCCACCGTGCCTCCTACGCAGCATTGAAGCGACGCTCGAACTCCGCAGGGCTGAGCTGACCGAGCGTGGAATGTCGGCGCCGCTGGTTATAGAACACCTCGATGTAATCGAACAAGGCCTCCTTGGCGTGGGCGTAGCTCTCAAAGCGCTCGGCTTCTTCGCTCTTCACCGTCGAGAACCAGCTCTCCATCACCGCGCTGTCATAGCAATTGCCCCGGCGGCTCATGCTGCACGTGATTCCGTGCGCGTCGAGGCGCGTGCGATAGTCCTCGCTCGCATACGTGCAGCCCTGGTCGGAGTGATGCAGCAGCCCCGCCTCGGGGCACCGGCGCTTGAGCGCTTTGTCGAGCGCGCTGAGCGTGAGGTGGCGGTCATTCACGGCACTCAGCGCCCAGCCGACGATGAACCGGGAATGCAGATCCATGATGGCCGCCAGATACAGCTTGGCGCTGCTGCCGATGAGGAACTCCGTCGTGTCTCCGACCCAGCGCTGATTCGGACGCTCGGCGACGAACTGTCGGTCGAGCACATTGCCGGCGATGGGTTGACCGTGATCGCTCATCGTGGTCGAGTGGAACCGCTTCCGGACGCGGGCCTTGAGCCCCTCGGCCCGCATCAGCCGCACGACCCGCTTGCGACTGATAGGGATGCCTTGCTCGAGGAGATCCTTGAGCACCCGGGGGCTCCCGTAGGCGCGGCGGTTGCCCTCGTGCGACGCTCGGATCAACACGCGCAGCTGGCGATCCCGCACCGCATGCGGCGACTCGGGCCGCTGCTGCCAGGCATAGAAGCCGCTCGCGGAGACCCGGAGGGCCCGACAGCACTCGGCGATGGTGTATTCGGCCTTCTCCGCCGCGATCCCAGGCAAACCTTACGCCTGGTGCTTCGCGAAGAAGGCCGCGGCTTTTTTTAGGATGTCGCGCTCCGTCCGCAGCTCGCGATTCTCTTTGCGGAGCCGGGCGAGCTCCTCGCGCTCGGCGGTGGTGAGACCGGTGCGGCCGTGCGTGCGATCGGCCTGCGCGCGGCGCACCCACAAGCGCAAGGCCGACGGCGTCAGATCGAGGTCACGGGCGACCGCGCCGATCGTCTTGCCGTCATCCAGGACCAAGCGAACGGCCTGGCTGCGAAACTCCTCATCGAACTGCCGGCGTGGGCGCCGACCTTTCCGGCTTTCGGGCATTCGGGACATCGAATCCACCTTTCGGAAGATGTCCACCGATTCGGATCAAGCCCAACTTCAGCCGATGCCCTTGTTGTGCTGGAGGAGTTAGCCGCCTGGAGCGACGCTCGGAGCCGGCATGAAGCCGAAGAAAAGTGCCCCCATTTTTGCCCCCGTGACGGGACGGCAGGGTCCGTATTCGCGTCGGCGGCTCTTGTTCAACTCGTTGGGGGCGGTGAAGTTCTAAGCCAGCCGGGCCCTTAGCTCAGGTGGTTAGAGCAGCGGACTCATAATCCGTCGGTCCCAGGTTCGAATCCTGGAGGGCCCATTGAAGCTTCGGTACGAGCCTGCCCACACCTGCGCTATTTCCCTGCCATCAATTGCTCGAAGCGCGGGTTGCCTTTGAGTGGCGCGAAGTTGGGATCGATACGGAGCCATGCGGGCGAAAGGGTGTAAGGCATCCGGAGCAACGGCTCCAACTCGTCCAGCGACGCGCCCAGTTGGTGGACACGATCTACCGGGTAATGACGAACCCCGACCTCGATGCGGCCGCCATCGTCGCCGAGCAGCGGGCCCGCGGTGTGGTCGCTCGGCCGCATGCCGGGGGTGCCCGGCGCCGGCGGTATCAGGCGCTCCCGGATGTGAGCACCGACGACGTGATCGGACTGGTGCAGTACCTGTCCGGCATCGGCGGGCAAATCGAGCTGCGGGTGCTGGAGCGCGATCTCCAGATGGGAGCGGACGACCTCTTTCCGCTGATCGAGGCCGCCGACCTGCTCGGCTTGGCCGACCTCCGGGAGCGCGAGGTGATCGTAACGCCGCTCGGGCACCGCTTTGCCGATGCTGCGCTCGATGAGCAGAAGACCATCTTCCGCCGCGCGGCGGTCAACCAGCTCTCGCTCATTCGATTCATTGTCCGGCAGCTCGAGACCAGCCCGAGCCATACCGCCGACGCCGAGGAGATCCTGGACGAGCTACGGCACTCGTTCACCGGGGACGAGGCGCAGCGCCAGCTGGACACGGCGGTGGAATGGGGACGTTATGCGGAGGCCTTCACCTACGACGACACGACCGGTCAGCTCAGGCTCGATGAGGAGCATCGAGGTCCGGCTGACCCCGAGCTCCAGATCGAGCCCGACTGAATAGCACCGCCCACAGCCGAGCAGCGCCGCTACTTTGGAACACCGACGAACAAGGCGCCCGTCAATTTGCCGTCCGCACTCGTGAGCGGCGCATAGTTCCCATCATACTTCTTGCCGAATACAGTGGCTTCCCCGGTGTACGAGTGCTTTTGGACCAGGGCCTTAAATGCCGGAGTGTCCCGATCGAGCTTCGTGTTGACGGCGGATTTCCCATCTGCCGTCATCAGCGTGGTCTTGGTGCGGACAAAATCCTGGCCATCGTAGGAAAGAATCGAGGCGTCGAGCTTGGGCTGCGCTTGAGCAGTGAGTCGCGGACTCCCGGCTTCCACATAGGCAATCAACCCGCCGGAAAGCGCCAACCCGAGAAGCAGAACGAAACCCTTGCCAATCCGATGCGAGATCCAATGATGTAACCGCATGATTAGCTCCTTGCGTTGAGGGAAGCTTGCGAGTACACGTGGCGCTCGTCGCAGTCAGCCGGCTGGGACAGGCCTCCGATCTCTATAGAGTGACTCGTATCGGCCGATTCGCGGTCCCCCGCAATCGCCAGGGTCCAGCTCAGGGCCGCTGAAAATGAATTGGAATTGGTGATACCGTACGCCGAGGTACGAGGGTCGTCAAGCCGATCGGGTGTCGTCAGGGCGCGCTGCTCAGCTCGAAACGGCACCTCGGCCGTTCAGCGGACTGGTCGCAATGCTCCCGCACGGTCCCACCCACCAACTCCCCGATCATTGCCTCGACGGCTTTGCAGACCTTGGGATGCTGGTTCACCAGCGTCGACAGCGGACATCCTTCGCTCCGGATTACCCAACCGTCAGCTCCCCGCTCGGCGACGGCCAGCCCGCCGAGATCGTTCAGGATCGCGCTGGCGGCAGTGGCGCGCGCCGCTGCATCGCCGCGTGGGAGCGGCAGGGTGCGAGCGACGGCCCGGCCCGCCGCACGCAGGACGACGGCAAGCTCCCGCTCCGACAGGCGCTCGCTCAGGGTCTCGAGCAAGGCGTGCAGGAGGGGCCGGTAGGCACGGGAGAGGAGTGGCTCGACGTCGGGCGTCAGCGCGTAGGCAACGGATGGCTTGCCGTTCCCTTTGCGGAGCCCGTCCTGGCGAACGATGCCGTCGCGCTCGAGGGCGGCCAACTGGGCTCGCACCGCATTGTCGGTCAGCTCGAGCGCCTGGGCCAAGTCATCCACCGTCAGGGTGGAGCGGCGCAGCAAGGAGACGATCCGACCGCGGGTTGAGGCGAAGAAGCGCTGATTCCAAAGGGGCTGGGCCACCGCCGACCTCCGGTGCAAGGTGAGACAGAAGAAAGTCAAACTAAATATTGACTTTCTTGGTCAAACACGCAACTATGCGGCTCCCCATTCGAGGAGCCTCAATTGCTACCCCTCTCGATGCTTCAGGCCGGATTGGTCACGTTGCTGGCCTCCGGGCCTGCACCTCTCCCACCCCTAGCGAGCGTCTCTCAGGCCACGCTCGATGATCCGACGATAGTGGCGATTTTCGACGCGGCCAACACCTACGATATGGAGACGTCCGGCCTAGCCGAAAAACGCGCAACCCATTCGGACGTGAAAGCCCTCGGCAAGCAGTTCGTTGGTGATCATGAAGCGGTTCGCCAGCAGGGAAGGGACCTGGCCAAGAAGTTGGGGGTCACGCCGACGCCCCCGAAGGATGATAAGGGCGCCAAGGATCACGCCGATGCGATGAAGAAGCTGGAGGCGGCCAAGGGCGAAGACTTCGACAAGGCTTATCTCGCCCACGAGGTGGCCTACCACCAGGCCGTCATCGATGCGATTAACCAGAAACTGCTTCCCGCGATCAAGAACCCCGAGCTTAAGGCGTTCGTGCAGAAGGTAGGGCCCGCATTCCAGGCCCACCTCGACGCGGCCAAGAAGCTGGCTCAAAAGTATGGTGCGACGACATAGGACGGTGTAAGGACCTCAGCCTGAACGTTGATGCACCG
>Ga0310810_10001313_pt1 | contig 25884 bp, 29 predicted proteins | sample NCmetagenome_FD_207641 | JGI IMG/M metagenome (GOLD analysis project Ga0310810, IMG submission 207641) | Soil microbial communities from experimental microcosm in Duke University, North Carolina, United States - NC | ecosystem: Engineered > Artificial ecosystem > Soil microcosm > Unclassified ...
CACCACGAACCACGAACTACGAACCACCTACTAACCACTAACCACCAACCACCAACCACCAACCACCAACCACTAACCACCTACCGCTGTATAAACGGATTCGGAACGTTCTCCGCCGTCGAGATCCACACGCTCTTCACCTGCAGGTATTCCTTGATCATTTCCTGTCCGCTCTCGCGGCCCAGTCCCGATCGCTTGTAGCCGCCAAACGGTGACAGATAGCTCACCGCTCGATACGTGTTGATCCACACAGTGCCGGCCTGAAGCTTCTCCGCCATCTTCAGCGCGCGGCGCATGCTCGTGGTCCACACACCGGCCGCAAGACCATACACCACGTCGTTGCCGATCGCGATCGCCTCGGCTTCGTCTTCGAAGGGAATCACCGCGAGGACTGGACCAAACACCTCCTCCTGCGCGATGCGCATGCGGTTGTTGACGCCTTCGAAGATCGTCGGCTCCACGAACCAGCCATTGCCACACTCGGGACGCGTCGCACGATCGCCGCCGAGCACCGCGCGCGCCCCTTCACCCTTGGCGATATCGATGTACTTCAGGATCTTCTCGAACTGCGGCTTGTTCGTCACCGGACCGATCTGCGTGTCCGGACTCATCGGGTTGCCCATCTTCGCTGTCTTCGCAAACGCGACGAGGCGACTGAGGAACTCGTCGTGAATGCTCCGCTGCACGAGCAGACGCGAGCCAGCGATGCACGTCTGTCCCGTCGCCGCGAAGATGCCGGAGATGACTCCCTTAATCGCATTCTCAATCTCGGCATCGTCAAAGACGATGTTGGGCGATTTGCCACCGAGCTCCATGGTGACGTGCTTCATGCCGCGAGCCGCAGTCTCGTAGATGCGCTGACCGGTGGCGTCTGAGCCGGTGAACGCGACCTTCACGACGAGCGGATGCTCGACGAGCGGCGCCCCCACATCTGGCCCAAACCCGGTGACGACATTGACGACACCCGGAGGGAAACCGGCCTCTTCGACGAGCTTCATGAACTCGAGTGTCGATGCCGAGGTGAACTCCGATGGCTTGATCACCATCGTGTTGCCCGCCGCGAGTGCGGGTGCGAGCTTCCACGCCAGCAGCAACAGCGGCGAGTTCCACGGCACGATCGCGGCGACCACGCCAAGCGGCTCGTAGCGCGTGAAGTTGAACGTATCGGCCTTATCGGTGGGAATGACGGCGCCTTCGATCTTGTCCGCGAGACCGCCGTAGTAGTGATACCACTGCGCCATGTACGCCGACTGCATGCTCATCTCGGCGTACAGCTTTCCGTTGTCGCGCACCTCAATCTCCGCGAGGTGCTTCGAGCGTTCGGTGATCAGATCGCCAAGCCGGCGCAACAGGGCACCACGCTTTGACGCGGTCAATGCCGGCCACTCGCCGGACGTGAATGCGCGATGCGCGGCGCGGACCGCGCGATCGACGTCCTCCGCGGTGCCGCGAGGAATCAACGCCCACGGCTCGGCGCGAAATGGATCGTCGCTTTCGAAGTGATCGCGCGAGCTCGCCTCGACCCATTCCCCGCCAATGAACATCTGATACCGGGCGAGCGCGGTCGCAGTCGCTGTCACAGGAACCCTCCGGACGTGCACACGATAGCTCTCAGAACGAAGGCCGACCTCACACCATATCGACAACCTGCAAGCAGCGCAAATGCAGGCAGATCAGCCGTCGTGAGCATCGCGGCGTGTGTTCCATTCTGCGAATCAGAACGCCCCCGCGCACACGCTGGATAACACCCGCGGCTGCAACACGTTCGAGCCAAACACCTCGAAAGCGCGTGTGCAACGACTGAACGTGCAGCGCCCGTGCGCACGTTTGCACCGCAACGCGATCGCACGGGCCAAACGCCAGCGTCACAGGCAGTTACGGCGACGGAGAACGCATGGCCGCGCCTGGTCCGCCGCTTGCTCTATATGTCCACGGGGGGCAACCAATGTTGCGAATCGGATCGGGTGTTGCGGCACTTGCCGCGCTCCTAGTGACCTACTGGGTGAATCCAACAGCCGCGTGGATTGTGCTCGGATCAAGTTTTACGCTGGTCGTCGCTTTCAAAGTGCGCCAGCGTGAAGAAGCGGAAGGCGCCCTGCAAACCGTAGACGAGTAGGCTCGCCCGACGCGCGCCCGCCCTCTCCCTGGGCGGCGCGCGTTGCTCTCTTTCTCTCCTCTCGCTCTCTTCCTGTTTCCTTTCCTAGTCCGACATGCTTGACCACCATGGCGGACGCCTGTACGCCAAGGTCAAAGGGCAAGGGTCAAAGGCCTTTGGCCTTTGCCTTTTGACTTTTGACCTTCGCGCCGCAGGCGCGATGTGACAAAAGGGTGACAGAGCAACCCGAATGCACTGAGCCACCGTCTGACTGTCGAGGACCAAGGACTATCATTTCGAGGGGGCACGGAATGGACGCCACGCTTCGCGCGCTCAATCGATTCGGACTCGGCGCCCGTCGCGGAGAACGCCAGAAGATCGGTGATGGCCGCCAGTGGCTGAAGGCGCAGCTCGACGGTGGAACGCCATCGCTCGCACCACCAGACGGCGTGACGGCAACATCGGTCGGCGAGGCGCTGCGCGCGATCCGCATGGCGGGTCAAGGCAACGAGCAGGAACGCCGGCAGGCGCGCCGGCGGGTCGTCGAGATGAGCCAGGCCGAGATGCATGCGGCGCTCACGGCACGCATCACCAGCGAGCGGCCGTTCGTCGAGCGTCTCGTCGCGTTCTGGTCCAACCACCTGTGCGTCTCGACCGGCTCGAAGATCATCGTCGCTCCGCTGGCCGGCAGCTACGAGCGCGACGTGATCCGGGCGCACGTGCTCGGGCGTTTCGAGGACATGGTCCTCGCCTCTGCGAAGCATCCGGCGATGCTCGTGTATCTCGATAACTTCCAATCAATCGGACCGAGCTCTCGCGGAGCGAGCGCGGGTCCACGCAATAACGGACAGCGTCGCGGACTGAATGAGAACTATGCCCGCGAGCTGCTCGAGCTCCACACGCTTGGCGTCAGCGGCGGCTACACGCAGCAGGACGTGCAGGAGCTCGCCAAGATTCTCACCGGCTGGACGGTCAATGGGATTGGCGGTCCCGCCGCACAGGCTCAACGCGCCAATCAGCCGCGCCGAAGAAACGCGCCGAGACAAGCAGTCCGCCGTGCGCCGGATGGACCTATCGAATTCGCGTTCATCGATCTGCTGCACGAACCCGGCACCAAGACCGTGCTGGGACAGCGCTACAACCAGGGCGGCATCGAGGAAGGCGAGCACGTGATCCGCGCGCTGTGCCGTCACTCATCGACGGCGCAGTTCGTCGCCACCAAGCTGGTCACACACTTCGTCAGCGATGAACCACCGGCCGCGGCCGTCGATCGCGTTGCGAAAGTCTTCCGATCGACCGACGGCGATCTGAAAGCTGTGGCGCGCGCGCTCGTCGATGAGCCCGAGGCATGGCGAGAGGACGCACAAAAGTTCCGAACACCGCAGGACTGGTTCGTCGCGATGCTGCGCGCGTTCGGTGCGAGCGACGCGAGCCCGAATGCGCCCGTCGTCTTGCGGCAACTGCGTCAGCCGATGTGGTCACCCGCCGCGCCGAAGGGATTCGGTGACGCGCTGCAGGAATGGGCCGATCCCGACTCGCTGCTCAATCGCGGCGAGCTGGCGCGCACCATCGCCAAACTGCCGAACGTGCGCGCGCTCGATCCGCAGTCATTGGCAGATGTGGTTGATGTACCTGCCGGCAATCCGCTGCACGCGATGCTGGCTGATACGTCGATCGCCGCGCCCGAGCGTCTTGCACTCGCTGTCGCCGGACCTGCGTTTCAATGGAGGTAGTGATGAAGCGCCGCGACTTCGTTCGAACGATGTGCTACGGCGGCCTCGCCACCTTCGGCCTGCCGGTCGTCAACTTCGCGCAGGTGCAGCAGAACGGCCGCTTCGTCTTCATTCTGCTGCGCGGCGGCTTCGATGGCCTTGCTGCGCTCGTGCCCTACGGCGATCCGGACTACCGCGCACTGCGCGGATCGTTCGCGTACAACGCCTCCGATCTGTCGACGCTCGACGAGACGTTCGGCCTCGCGCCGGGACTGTCACCACTGCGCGCGTTGTGGGACGCGAATCAGCTCGCCGTCGTGCATGCGATGGCGATCCCGCATCGCACGCGGAGCCACTTCGATGGCCAGGCGATTCTCGAGACCGGACTCGATCATCCGGCCGGTTCCTCGGACGGTTGGTTGAACCGGATGCTGCAGGTGATGTCGGGCACGCGTAGCGGCATTGCGATCGCCGCCGGCATGCCTCTATCGCTGACCGGCCCCTATCAGGTCGAAACGTGGTCCCCCACACAACTCGGCGCTGTGGACGATGCGTTTCTGGACCGGCTGGCGGTGCTATATCGCAACGACAAGGCGCTGCACAACCGCTTCGAGGCGGCACTGCAGCAGCAGGAACTCGTCGGCGAGGAGCCGATGGCCCGAGGCAACGCGCGTCGCGGTGGCATCACACCGCTCATGCAGGCTGCGGCAAAGATCCTTCGGCAGGAGCGCGGACCCAATATCGCGGCGATGGAGTTCAGCGGCTGGGACACGCACGCGAATCAGGGGATGGCTGGCGGCGCGCTCGATCGATTGCTCGGACAGCTCGCCGAGGGCCTCGTCGCGTTCCGCAACGACATGGGCACCGCGTGGCAGAACACCACGCTCGTCATCATGACGGAGTTCGGACGCACGGCGCGGCCCAACGGCACGCGAGGCACCGATCACGGAACGGCGGGCGCAGGCTTCGTACTCGGTCCGCGCCTGGCCAAATCGGCGATCGTCGCCGACTGGCCCGGCCTGTCATCGAATGCATTGTTCGAAGGACGCGATCTCAAGCCGACGCTTGATACGCGAGCGGTACTGAAAGCCGCGATCGCCGGAACGTTCGATCTCACCCCTGCGCAACTCGACAAGGTGTTCCCGAATTCTTCCGCGGCGCGGCCGGTCCCGGGGCTGATGGCGTAGCGAAGTCCTAGTTCGCTGGCTTCGAGAACAGCGTCTGGTCGATGGCGCCGTTGTGCTCGACTTTCGAGATCGTCACCGTGAAGCTCTGCACCGACGAGGTGTTGACGATCTTGTGAGCGACCTTGACGCCGTCCACATCACGCTCGTCAGAGAGATCTGTCGTCTGTTCGATCGTGCCCACCGGCGGGATGTCGGCCGTCACCACCTGACGAAACATCATGAACGTCGTCGCGTCGATGTAGCTCTTCGCCGAGGGCCCGGTCTTCGGTTTGATGAGGAGGACGAAGGCATCGCGATCGCCGACCTTCTCCTTGCCCGCGAGCTCGACGCTGATGCCGTTCTGCTTGTAGTTGAGGAGCGGCGTCGGGAACACACCGTTCCGCATTCCTTCAAGCTGGTCGCCGGTGATGTCGCGATTGCCCTGAAGCGTATCGATGGCGTATCCCATGGTGCCATCGAAACGTTGGTCGATGGTCATCTTGCCGACGCCGACGTTGGACAGATCGAGATTGATCAGCGTCCGTACTTTGTTCGGCGCCTGATTCCAGATTTCAATCGGGCCCGAGAACTCGCCGGCTGGCGTCGAGACAGCGATCGTACCGGCCATGACCCGCGAGGTCAGCTTGCTGAGCGCGGCGCGTCCGCCAATCGCAGCCAGGTGCTTCTCGATGATTTCATCAGCCGTTTGCGCCGCTACTGCATGGGCCGAGCCAAGCAGCACGCCGGCAACTGCCACCAACCGCAACAACTTCGTCACGTGTAATCTCCGTTTCTGGGGGGCATCTGCCCGCCTTCGCCAGAGGCTTCGGCGAGGCAGGCTCCCAGGCCATGGCATCTGTGACGCTAACCGCTGGCGAGGGGTTCAGTATTAACGCGATGCTGACAGTTTTTTGAGCAGGGCGGCAGTGTCCTCGTGCACGTCAATCCTCGCGCCGCCGCGGCTGTTTCCGCCGGCTTTGCCCAGTGCCGAGTCGATAGGCGTATTGCCTCGGTTGTCCTTCGCAGTGAGATCGGCGCCACTGGCGACCAGGAACTGGACGACGTCATTCCACCCCCAGCGCGCGGCCTCGTGTAGCGGCGTCAGCCCGCGCGAGTCCTTCGAGTTGACGTCGCCTCCGGCTTGGATCAGCAGCTTCAGCGATTCAATCGATCGCTGCTGCGTGTCGTCGCTCAGATAGAAGCCACGCGTGTCGGCGTCTACCGAGCCGAGCCCGGCGGCGGCCATGATCGGCGTCATGCCACGCGAGTTGGCCAAACTGATATCGGCGCCTTTGGCGAGCAACGCGGCGATCGCCGGGGCATCGAGCGCCTTGGCCGCGCGGAGAAGCGGCGTCGCTCCCGTGGTCAGCATGCCGTCGAGACCGCGATCGTTGCCGATGTTACGGAATGGTGGCGACAGCTTCAGTTGTGCGTTGGGATTGGCGCCCGCGGCGAGCAGCAACTCGACGACCTGCAGCGATGTGGTCTCGTCGAGCGACGGCCAGTCGGGCCGTCCGCCGCGCGGAATGGTATTCAGATCGACCGCGGCGTAGAGCGGCGCGCGACCCCAGAAGTCAAACTGGTTCGGGTTCGCGCCCTTCTTGATCAAGTACTGCGCGGTATCCCACTGCCCGTTCATCACCGCCATCAACAGCGGGCTGATCTTCTCGGGGTCGGCAAGGTTGATCTCAGCGCCGGCGTCCACAAGCATGCGTGCGCATTCGACGCAGCCTTCGCGCGCGGCGTAGAGGAGCGGTGTGAGCCCGCCGGCCGGGCGATAAATCGCGCGTGGCTCCGCGGTGACCTGACGCTCCCAGTTGTTGATGGTCGATCGCGCATTGACGTCGGCGCCCGCTTTCACGAGTTCGGCGACCATCGCCGGTTGCTTCTGCGCGGCCGCCCACATCAATGCGGTCTGCCCGCGCCAACGCTCAACGGCGTTCACCTGTGCGCCGTACTTGAGGAGCAGGCGTGCCGCGTCGACGCGGCCGCTGCGCGCGACGACCATCAGCGCGGTCTGCCCGTCGGCGTTCGGTGATTCGACATCCGCGCCCGCCTTCAGCAGTGTCTCGAGCAGATCCGCGCGGCCAAGAATCGCCGCTTCGGCCATCGGCGTCGAACCGAATTCGTTCTTGACGTTGACCTTCGCGCCGGCGCGAATGAGACGCTGGGTGAGCTCGAGATCACCGTGATGCACGGCCCAGTGCAGCGGCGTGGTGCCGTCCACTTCCGGCGCGTTGACATCAGCGCGCTGCGAGATGAGCGTCATCGCCGTCGCGCGATCGCCGGATTTCACCGCATCGACGAGCGGCGCCGCCGCGAGGAGAGCGAGCAATGAGATGGTCAGCATGTCTGGACAGTCGTAGGGCGGGTCTTGCTTTATAGACCCGCCTTTTGATGCCGGACCCGCCTTCAGCCGGGTCCAACGAGCAGGACCCGGCCTACGGGTGTCCGTTAGATCTCCGAGAAGACCTGCGTACTATTACCAACCTTCTCCACGGGAACACCGGCGCGATCGAGCAGCGTCAGCAGCAGGTTCGCCAGCGGCGTCTTGTCCTCGTACTTCAAGTGCTGCCCGCCCTTCATCTTCCCTGCGCCACCACCGACGACGATCGTCGGGAGCGGGAACTCGTCGTGGGCGTTGCTGTTGCTCATGTTGCTGCCATACAGCAGGATCGAGTGGTCGAGCACTGAACCGTCGCCGTCGGGCATCGCTGCCAGCTTGGTCAGGAACTTCGCGAACGCCTGGCTGTGATACGTCTGGATCTTCACCAGCCGATCCTTCCGCGACTTGTCGTTCTGGTGATGGGAGAGCGGATGGAACGCGTCCGACACCCCGATGTGGTTGTAGGTGACGTTGCTGCCCTCGCCCGCCATCATGTAGGTGAACACGCGCGTCAGGTTCGCCTGATAGGCGAGCGCGATCATGTCGAACATCAGATTGAGCCGCTGATCGAAGGTCGCCCCGACGGGGACTTCCGGGAGATCGAGGCTCGACAGATCCTGCGCCTCCATCTTCTGCACACGACGCTCGATCTCGCGCACGCTCTCGAGGTAGTCACCGAGCTTGGCGCGATCCGGGGCATCGAGCGTCTTCTGCAGATCGGCCGCTTCCTGGGTCACGAGATCGAGGATGCTCGAGTACTGCTTGGAGATCGCCTTGCGCTCCTGCGCCGAGTCGCCTTGACCGAACAGCCGCTCGAACAGCTTGCGAGGATCTGATTCCATCGGCAGCGGCGTGGTCGGCGTGCGGAAGGAAATCGTCGCGCCGTAGCTGCAGCCGTAGTTGCGATCGCAGGCGCCGCCACCGCCGCGTCCTTCGGTCGCGACCTCGAGCGACGGTAAGGGCGTGTCCTGACCGATGTGGGCCGCGGCGATCTGGTCGACGGTCACGCCGCCGTACGGATCCTGTCCCACGCGCGGCGTCACACAGCTCAACCACGTGCCGGGATTGAGCGCGTGCACCGGTGGCGCGATCGCGGGCTTGTTCTCGAGCCCGCTGACGATCGTCAGCTGCTTCTTGAACGGCTCGAACGGCTTGAGGATCGGGCTGAGCTCGAAGGACCGCCCCTCAGCAGCCGGAGTCCAGTGCTCCATGATCGCGCCGTGCGGCAGATACATGAATCCCATGCGCGGCTTCGGGCTCGCCGCCGTCTGCGCGAGCGCGGTCCATGCCGGCACCATCGCATCGAGAAACGGAAGACCAACCGCGACTCCGGCGCCGCGAAGGAATGTCCGCCGGGGTAGATGCTTCTTCGTCAGGAACATGTCTTTTCTCCGACGGGTCGAAGACCCGCCCCTACGGTTACGGTAGGGCACGTCCTTCTGGACGTGCCGCCGCAGTCGTGGACACCGGGTCCGCTTCGGGCACTTTACGCATCTGGAACGGGGCACTCTTCACGATGCCCAGTACCAGCGACGAGAACCGATAGTTATCGCGCGCAGCGTCGCGCACGATCTGCCGGACGGTCGGCATGTCGTAGTACTCGACGCTTCTGCCGAGCGCGTATGTCATCAGCTTCTCGGTGAATGTCTGCACGAACTGTGGACCGCGTTTGACGAGCGCCTTGCGCAGGTCGGCCGGGCCGCCCACCTTCGTGCCGTCGATCAACACGCCAGATGGGTCGATCGGAGTTCCTGCCCAGCGGTCCTGCGCGCGCCACTCACCAATGGCATCGAAGTTCTCGAGCGCGAACCCGATTGGATCCATCACGCCGTGGCAGGCGTTGCACGTTGGCTTGGAGCGATGCTGCTCCATGATCGCGCGGATGGTCTTGGCTTTCTCGCCGTCCTTGTTCTCCTGGAACGCTTCGACGTCAGGCGGCGGCGCGGCCGGCGGCGTGCCGAGAATGTTCTCGAGGATCCACGCGCCGCGGATGACGGGCGCCGTGCGATTCGCATACGACGTGGACAGCAGCACGCCACCCTTGCCGAGCAACCCCCAGCGATTCTGATCCGTCAGCGTCACGCGACGGAACTGATCGCCGCGCACGTTCGGAATGCGGTAGTGCAAAGCGAGCCGCTCGTTGACGAACGTATAGTCGGCCGTGAGCAGATCCAGCACGCTGCGGTCCTCGCGGATCACGCTCTCGACGAACATTGCCATCTCTTTGCGGAAGCCTTCACGCAAACTGTCGTCAAAGTTTGGGAACACGATGGCGTCCGGCTCGACCTCGTCGAGACCGCGCATCTTCAACCACTGGAACGCGAAGTTCGACACCAGCGACGAAGACCTCGGATCGGCGAGCAGCCGTCGAACCTGCGCATCGAGCGTCTTCGGATCGTTCAAGGCGCCCTTCTCGGCCAGACGCAGTAGTTCATCGTCTGGAGGATGACCGAGCAGGAAGAACGAGAGACGCGAGGCCAGGTCGGCCTGCGTGATTCTGTGGACAGCGCCTGGCGCCGTACCCGACGGCGTCCGCTCGGCGCGATACAGGAACTTCGGGCTGGCGAGAATCGCCGGCAGAGCGGCTTGAATGCCGGCATCGAAATTCGCCTCAGTGCGTGCGCCCTTGTAGAACGACAACGGCGCAGCAATATCTTGATCCGTCACTGGGCGACGGAACGCGCGCCGTGCTATTGACGACAGGATCATCGTCGCGCACGGGAGTTCGTCGGCCGTTGCTTTTGGATGGCAGACAAAGATGCGCTGACGGCTCGGCGTCTCGCTCAAGCCCGAGGGCGTGAACGGTCCCTGGATCTCGATGCTGCCCACGCGCTGAATGCGTTCCTCACCTGCTCCGGGCCTGAACGAGAAGAGCACTTCATCCGATTCGGCGAACGTGCGCGCGATGAACGTGACACCCACCTTGTGTGGTCCGGCGGTCACCTTGAGCGGGATGTTCTGGAACCGCCCATTGATCGCGGCAACGGCGGACGCCTGTTGCTGGTCGATCGCGCGGATATCTTCTTCGCCGCCCAGCTGTCCCTCGAACACCTTGGCGCCATCGAGGGTGACGATCAGCGTGTGGCGATATTCCATGCCACGCACATATCCCGCCGTCGCAAGGCCGTTGATATTCAGCTTGTAGTCGCCGTCCGCGGGGAACGGATGTTCGACGAGGAGCCCGCCACGAGTGCCGAGCGGCAGCCCCTCGACGCGAAGCGCCTGGTCAGTGCCGCGCGCCGGACGATATGTCGCGCTTCCGGGGCGCGCCGCCGAGTTCCCCATCGCACGCGCGGTGACGACGCGGGCCGCGGAGATGTACTGATCGAGAAACGACGGCGACACGGTCAGCACGCTGGCGACGTTGTCGAAGCCATCGGCTTCGTCATCTTTCGGCAACAGGGCTGCGGAGTCGATGCGGATGCCCAGCAGGTCCTCGATCGCGTTGGCGTACTCGGCGCGGTTCAACCGGTGCAGCGCGACGCGGCCGGGATTGGGATTGCGTGCGGCCGCAGCATCAAGCTCACGTTCGAGAGCCGCGGTGAATGCATCTACCGATGCGACCTCGGGCCGTCGCGCACCGGGTGGCGGCATCATCCCGCCGCGCAGCTTGCGCAGCGCCTTCTCCCAGAGATCCGCGTCCTTCGACACGTCGCTGAGATCAGCCGTGTCGAACGCAATGCCCGCGGTTTTCAGGCGCTGGTTGTGGCAGGCGACACAGTAAGTGTCGATGAGCGCGCGCGCTGGCGCAGCGGCAGGAGCAGCAACAGCAGGACTCGGCGACGTATTCTGCGGCTCGGGACTTCCGGCGACCGATACGCAGAGTGCGACCGCAAACGCCATCGTGGCTGTCACGAACACGCCGCGCGTTCTCACACGATTCCTCCGAGCTCACGCACGTGCAGCCACAAACCGCGATAGCTCACCGCGACGAACAACTTCGGGTCACCCCACTTCTCGTCGAACTCCTTGGTCGCCCCTGCAGCGAGCATGTCGTTGGCACTCATGCCCTGGCGCATCATCTTGGCGAAGCGCTCACGCAGCGTGGTCAGCATGTCGAACTGCGCCTGCAGATCGGCGCGCGTCTGCACCGGGCCCGTTGCCGGAATCACGCGCGTCTGCGCATTCGACAGATCGAGCAACGTCTTGGTCGCGGTCAGGAGTCCGCCAAGCCATCCGCCGGTCGTGTAGTCGGCGATCGGATATTTTCCGACCGTCATTACGTGGCCGGTCACGAGGACGTTGGACGCCGGCAGATGCACGTAGATGTCGCCGTCGGTGTGCGCCTGACCGAGGTGACCGTAGTCGATACGCTCGCTACCGGCCGTCATCGAGCCCTTCGTCAGGAACGTCTTCGTCGGCAGCGCGACCTTCGGCTTGGCTTTATAGGTACGCTTCTGCCACTCGACGAATTGATCGTTGGCGAGGTACTGCTTCGTGTTCTCGTGCGCGATGATCGCCGCACTGATCGAGCCGACCGACTCATTCGATCCGGTGTGATCGGCGCACCAGTCGCTGTTGAACAGCGTCGTCAGCCGCTTGCCACCCGATTGGGCGGCCACGGCCTTCAGCACCTCATTCGACTGCTCCGATGAGCCGCCGTTGACGAGCACGAGACCTTCACCACTCGAGACCAGCAGCGCGTTTGCACCGGCGCCGGAGATGAGATGCAGGTGGTCGTTGAGCGGAGTGGTCGTGACTTTCGGCGGATGCGTCTGCGCGAACGCGCGCCCGGACGCGGCGGCCGTCACTCCGGCCAGCATCAGCTGCAGAAATTCTCGGCGACGACGGGGCGCCATCCGGGAAAGTCTAGCGTTGTCAGGTCAAAGGGCAAAGGTCAAAAGGCAAAGGCCGGGGCGAAGATTTTAAGCAAAAGTCCCGGTTTTGCGCGTATAGGACTATGGTGGAGCTGCCATGTCGATACTGGTGAGTCTTCTGATCAATGCCGCAGCGCTGTGGGTGGCGACGGAAATGGTGGACGGGATCTCATTCACCGGCACCGTGCCCACGCTGCTCGGGGTTGCCCTCGTCTTCGGCGTGCTGAACGTCGTGGTGCGCCCGATTCTGAAGCTCCTGACGTTCCCGTTTCTGATCCTGACGCTCGGGCTGTTCATCTTCGTCCTCAACGCGGTGATGCTGCTCCTCACCAGCGCCGCATCAAACGCGCTCGGACTCGGCTTTCACGTCGAGGGCTTCGTGCCAGCGCTGATCGGTGCGCTGGTCGTCAGCATCATCAGCTATGGGTTGTCGCTGTTCGTTGGCGTCGGCGACGACAAGAGGAAGGACTAGCGTGTCGAAGCGTGCAACGCGTTCTTCATTGCTATCAGGGGTGCAGCGCAGTACACTGATGCTGCCTTTCTTGCACCCGCTTTCCTGAGTTCCTGATCAACCGAGTCCGGTCAGCCCCTCACCAAAGCTTCTCAGGCGAGGTCCAGTGTCCGGCATTCTGCCGCCACTGACACAAGCCCCTGTAGAGGAGGTCGAGATGCTGGAGTTGTTGACGCTCGGCACGATCGCCGCCTGGGCATTCCTGCTCTTGTTGTTCCTGCTCGCGCACGCGCCACAGCGAACGATGACGGAGATCATTCGTGATGTCGAATCGTCGAAATAGTTACGTGTTCGGCCAACGTCGGCCCGTGCAGGCCGACGAGACCGTTCAACGCCCGGAGTTCTGTCCGTTCTGCAAATCAAAAGCGGTGGGCACACTGGCGAAGGTGATCACCGCCTCGACGTACTGGCGCTGCCAATCGTGCGGCGAGATGTGGAATCCCGAGAGACTGCAGCGTGCGTCGCAGCCGCGGAGAGGCTCGTCATGGTAAGCCGGCCGTACGAGATGAACGCGTTCGAGTTCGTTGTCGTGTCTACGTTGCGCGCCCAGCAGTTGATGAAGGGGTGCATTCCGCGGCTGGATGGCGAGCACAAGGCCATCACGATGGCGCAGATGGAAGTGTCGTCCGGCAAGATCGCCCGAGAGGTGCCGGATCCCACTGACGCGGTCGACTAGGCCGCGCGCTTCAACAGATCCTGCAGCGCGGTCGCAGGCCGCGCGCCCGCTTCACGCACAACGACCTGCCCGTTCTTGAAGACCGCCACGGTCGGAATCGAACGAATACCAAAACGCTCGCCGAGTTCGGGCACGGCGTCGGTATCGACCTTCACGATCAACGCATTGCCCGTCGTCTGCTGCGCGAGCTTCTCCACTTCCGGCGCCATCACGCGGCACGGTCCGCACCACGGTGCCCAGAAGTCCACGAGCACCGGCACCGGCGACTGCGCGACCAACGCGTCAAAGGCCGACGCACTCGCGACGTCGACGGGTGCGGAGAGCTTCGGCAGATCCTCGTGACACTTCGCGCACCGGATCGTCCGGTTCACGTGTTGATAGCCCTGGCGATTCATCTGGCCGCAGATAGTGCACTTCCGGAGAACGCCGCGATCGTCAGAGGAGAAGGCCATGAGTTATTGCGGCTTGTAGGTGACGAACTTGATCTGGGTGAGCGCGCCCGCCTGACCATCGAGCGGAACATCGCCGGCCGGGAAATTGCCGACCTTGAGCATGTGCGCGAGGATGTCGGCGTTCTGGGCGCGAGACAGCGAGCCCGGCTTGTTCTGCGGCATCGAGGTGCGCATGCGCTCGAACAGATCGTTGAGCGTTACGCCTTCCCAGTTCTGATTGAACAGGTCACCGGCGAGCGGCGGTGCCATCTCGACACCGCCCAGCGCTTCACCGTGACACGCGGCGCAGTTCTCAGCGTAGAGCTTCTCGCCGCGCGACGCTTGCTCAGCGGTGTAGACCTTATCCCAGGTTGTCTTCTGTCCCTGCGCCGCGACGAGACTCAGTCCGGCCGAGATCACCACGCATGCGAACACGAAACGCACCATGAATTCGAGCGTAACACAGACTATTCCACACGCGAGCGCTTGAGGATTGCGACGAGCTCTTTGCCGCCGAGCGTCGTCTTAGAGAGCGTCATCCCAACGACCTCGTAACCGACCGCGCCGGCCTGCTGGACTTCCTTCTCCAACGTTGACGTCTTCGACGTCGCGAGCAGCTTGTATTCCAACGGACGATTCACGGCGTCCTTGTCGCGCTCCAGAATGACCACCACTTCATCGCCACCGAACGCGCTCTGGAAAATGGTCTGCCCCTTGTACGCATAGCCCGCGTCGGCTGCGTCTTGCAGTTCCTTCTGCATCGTCGATGTCTTGCTGGTCGCGAGCAGCCGATAGCCGAAGCGGCCAGCGGACTTCCGCTCGGCGCGCGACATGATCACCACGACTTCCTTGCCGCCGAACGCTGATTCACCGCCCATGACGGCTTGAAAACGAAAGCCCGCTTCGGCCGCTTCGTTCAGCTCCTTTTCCATCGTGGAGGTCTTGCTCGTTGCGAGCACTCGATGGTCAACCGCTGGTGCGATTTGGGCCAGCGCCGCCGGCGCGAAGACGCACGCGATCGTCACCGACAGAAGGATGTTCGTAGAGCGAAGCGGACGGCGCATAGCAGCAGTCTCCTTGGCACTCGAAACGAGTGCCGATCGACTGCTTTATCGGCGTTCGAGGGATTCGCCGTGAGTGCAGCGGAGAGGCCTGTTCGATTCGCTCAAGTCCTGCGTTAACACAGGCAGCGGGCAGCACTCGCCGCGGTTGTTTCACCACACATCACGTCAGATACACGGTGGCGCGTCGATCGCCCCGTTGGGCAGGAGTTCGAGAATGGCTATCACGACTGTACGGTTGAAGGCCACCGATGGTCCCCCGAATGTGGAGATTGTCGTCGGGCAATCACAGTTTGGAAAGTATGAAATCCAGCTGTTTGATACCGACGGGCGCAATCCTGTTGTGATCGGGTCAGGTCTCAGTCACGACCAGTTACCGGACAACTTTCAGATTGATGGCAACGCGGCGACCCTGAATCAACGATTTCTCAGTTGGTCCGCCAATCTGATCCCGATGGGCAACGAGAGGAATCCTCGATTCAGCTTCACTGTGCACATCCGTCAGAACGGCCAAGATGTGCCGGGCTCGCCTATCGCGACGCAGGGTCCATTGCCCGGACCGCGCGCGGAATTCGGCTTCGTAAAGATGGAGGTCGTATGACGCTCCATCGGGGGCCACTGACCGCGGTCATCGCCTTCGCCGTGGCCATAGGTGTCGCCACGCGAGCCGAGGCTGGACAGCCCACCGCCGCAGCGGCAGCGGCACCTGCACCTGGCCAGGGCGCAGGGCCGGCCCCCCCTCGGGCGCTTGATAAGAAGGGATTGGAGCTCGAAGCGAGCAAGCGCAAACTCAAGGATAGTGACGTAGACCTCACCGTCCCTGAGTCACCGGCGTTTGTCGCGATTGGTCTTTCACCTGACACCATCATTCGGCCGGCGACGCCGCGCGAATTCGCCACCGCGTTGCTCAACGGCGTCGATCGACAGGGACATTTTCAAACCGGCGTAGCGGTCGACGTCGTTCCGTATCTCGTCTGGCAAGGAAGTCAGGTGGATCTGGGAACTTATCGGCGTAGCACGATGACCCAGATCCTGTCGCGGACGTCGACGTCGTTCGCCACAACCAAGGGCGCTGGAGAGAACGACCCGTCGGTCAAGCTCGCGGCCGGCGTCCACGCAACGCTGTTCGACTCCGAAGATCCACGTCTCAACAACGATTCATTGTTGCAGTGCTATTCGGAGATTCCCGTGTTTCCGATCAACGCAGTGCCACAAACCGACGATGAGCAACGCCAACTCGAGATCGAACGCGACAAGTTTCAGCGTGAAGAACTGATTCCGCGCGTCGATGAATGCCGCGAACAGTTCCGTCGAAAAGCGCGTTGGAACGGGACGAGCTGGATCGTCGCCGCGGCCACGACGTGGGTCAGCTCCACCGGACTCGCCGGCGACCTGGATAGCGGCTCACAGTCGTACTGGTCTTCCGCATCGTACGGCTTCGATGGCGTTCCAGGACTCCGCGAGCACGCGCAGTTCATCGGACACGTCCGTCATCTTTCAAACGAGCTGGTCGTCGATCAAGATCTGCCCGGCGGGCAGGAGCTTCGTGACACGACATTTGTGGGCGGCCGTTTTCGCGCCGGCACCAACAGCTTCGGCCTGTCGTTCGAAGCTGCGTACTTGCGCATGACGGCCGCGGGACGGCCGACGGACACAGCGACGCGCCTCGCATTCACGGCTGAACGCCGCCTGGCGGAGAACCTCTGGTTGAACATCTCCTTCGGCGGCGATTCCGGCGCCGACCCCGCGAACACCAAGGGCATGTCGGTCTTGAGCGCATTCAAGTACGCCTTCACCAGAGAGCCATCATTGACGGTGCCGTAGCCATGATGAGACGCACGACTCGCCGCATCGTTACCACATTTGCGTTTGTCGTCGCGTCTCTTGCGACCATCGCCGCCGCGCAGGAGTACGCGCTCGATGTCTCTGTCGCGACATCCGCCAAGGCGGCGACGTTTCAGATTGGGTCAGCCGGAGGTGTGATTCCCCTCACGCTCTTGAAAACCGCAGACGTGTCGGCGGACTCGATCACCATCAGCGTCACGGCTTTTCTCTCTGAGGCCGGCGAACGGATCGAGCCGCAGTTGACCGCGGGGACGCGGCGGGGGAAGACCATCACGCTGAACACGCCCGCTGAGCTCGTGTCGTGCGACCTCGTCGTCCCTGCTCTGAACGGGCCTGGGCCATTCACCGGCAGTCTCATCATTCGCACTGGCACAGCGGCGGCCACACGCCAGGTCGTGGCGATTGCGTTGGCGACGCCGTCTCGCCCAGCTGCGTTGCAGGTGACGCCTGAAAGCGAGGTCAAGGCGTTCGTGATCGGCATGCCGATGTGGCGCTCGCACGAGCTCGCACCGGCAACGCTCAATCCGTCACTCGGCCCGACGTTCGACATCAGGATGAGAGACGGTGCCGAACAGTGGCCGGCCCAGGTGACGACGGGTCCTATTGCCGTCGTCAAATCGCCCGACGGATTCACCGCCTCCAATCACGTCGCGTTCTACGACGCAGAACGCAGGCTGGTCAAGTTCCCGCGGACGATCGCGGCATCGGGCGAGACCTTGACGATGCAGCTGGTGAATCTCGAGGCGGGGGAGTATTCCGCAACGATTCCGTTCCACGCCGCGAACGGTGCCATCGAGCCACGTCGATTCACGTTTACCGCCAACGTCAAGCATCACTGGATGTGGGCGGTATTTTGTCTGTCGTTTGCGCTGCTGCTCTCGTTTGGCGCGTCGAAGCTCGTCGACATACGCAACGAGCGATTGCGATTGACGAAGCGCATCGAGACGCTGTCGCCGGCGTGGCTCGAGATCGAAGAGCAGACGCTCGCGGTTGTGTGGATGTCGTCAATCCTCACACAGGCCCGGATACTCTCTCGCACGTGGCTTCTGCCAAGCCTCGATACCGTCCACGGGCGTCTCGACACGGTGGAAGCCCTGCTGAAGCCGATCACGGCGCTCCGGCGTGTGCGCGAAGAAATCAAGCGATCGCAGGGGCTACCGGACTTCGCGAAACGGCGCGCGTTGACGACCGCACGGCGGATCGCCGACAAGCTCGATTTCGAGATGGATCAGACGACGCTGAACGACCACATGACGGACATCACTGAGCTGCGTGAGTGGACCGGCCCCAGCCCTGTTCGTCCCTACACCGCGGACCTGACCCTTTCAGTCGGGCAGTTGCTCGCAAATATCGATCTCGCGGCGATTCCCGCGGCCGGTCAAGTGCTGGTCAAAACTCTCGTGACCGAGCTCAGAACGCCACTCCCCACGACGCTCGAAGATCTCAATGCTCGCGAACAGCAGTACGCGAAGCTGAAGATATTGTGGGAACGTCGCAACGCGCGCGAGTTTCCGGACCTTGTGACTGCGGCCACGACGTCCATTGACGCACTGTTCAAGGCCGCTGACACCACTGCCTGGAGGCGGCTCAAGGACTCACAGAATCGCACCCTGTCACACTCGGCCGTCGAGCCTGTCGACGCGCACGAGCCGATGGTCTTCGCGTTTTCGACGGGCGACCCCGATCTGGACGACACGTACTTCGTCAAGCACGCCGTGCAATACGAATGGCATTTCGACCACAAACGAAAGAAGGGTGACAACAGTCAAACAAAGCCCTTCCACAGCAAGGCGACCACGATGTCGCCGCGCGTGCCGCAGTATGCGATGTTCGCTGGCACGTTCCAGCCCTCGGTGACCGTGCGCTTCGAGGCGCATGGCCAGAAGGACTCGCAGAAGGTCAATGGCCGCGTCGTGATGATTGCGAGCAGCCGCGCATTCACTCCGTTGAAGGGGTTCTCGCTCGGCGAGATGGTGCAACTGTCTTTGGCGTTTGTGGCCGCGGTGACCACGGGTCTGCAAACGTTCTATTTCAAGGCTGGCGGGTTCGGCTCGCTCCCTGATTACCTGACACTGTTTGCCTGGGGCGCGACGATCGACCAGTTCAAGAACTTCCTGCAAAAATTGCCAACGGCGACGCAGGCCATCCAGGGTACGGCCGTCACCAGCGCGGGACCAAGCGGAGGGGGCGCAGGCGCGGCCGCCGGTCAGCCAGCCGCGCCGTCATCAGCCAACGCCGTGGCAAACAATGCACCGGCGAACAATGCACCAGCGAACGCGCCGCCCGCGCCACAACCGCAACCCCCGGCGGCAACGAGCAACGCGCCGGAGCAACCCGTCGAGAAGCCGGTGCCTGTCGCACCGCAACCGCCCGATATCCCCGACCCGGCACGTCCGAATGCGCTCCCGCTGGACGGAGAAGATGTCTAGGTCGCGTCAGCTCGGAGGACCTCACTCGGCTGCAGACGCAGCGCGCGACGAATGGGCACCACACACGCGGAGAGGCAGACAGCGAGCATCAACATCGCGTAAGCCGCCATCGCCAAGGTCGTCGATCCGCGTCTTCATGGTTGGTACGGTCTGCCAGCGACATACGTAGCGACAGGAGGCTTCGTTCGGCGGCCCATGCCGTCAGAACTAACGGCAAGGCCCCTTGATCCGAAACAAGAAATGGCGGCACCACTGTGTCAGAAGACGTCAAAACACCCCCGCTCCGTTGGGCCGTCGGTGCCCTGTTCGTGCTGGCGCTCCTGGCGAGCGTCTGGTGGGCACGAACTGGCGCCGACGAGTACACCGGTCCTCCGAAGTCGCGCGAGGAAGCGGTTGCGCGTGTGCTCGGTTCCTCCGAGAACTTCACGGCTTTCCAGCGTTACGTCGACGGGTACTGGCACCGCGCGAGCCTGATCGCCCCGCAGTTCCGGTCGATGCGCGTGGTCCACGAGCTGCTCCTCGTCAGCGAGGTCTACGACGGTCCGCACGGCCAGCGGCTCGGCGACGGAGGTTACATCGACCCGGCTCAGATGGGCGACCCCACCATCGGCGAGGGCGCGCTGCCCGAAGTGTTTGCGGAGTCTTCACGCGGTGGGTATCGCTTCGACTTCATCGGACGAGACGCGTCGATCGGCTACGAAGCGTCTGTGACGCCGTACAAATCGTTCGTGTACGTCGCATGGCCTGAGTCGGACGCGGTCGGGCAGTACACGTTCGCGCTGCACAGCTCGGACAAAAAGATTCACTACACGACAGAGGACCGTGTTCCAGGCACGCTCGATCCCACAGTGACCGACGGCATGCCGCTGGACGGAGATGCGTCGGTCGCAGATGTGAAGTCGCCAGGCATCATGAGCCGTGTGTCTGCATGGGGCGCTCGTCTGCGCCGCCGCTTCTTCACGTCGGGCAGCGACGTCGCTGCCGCCGAAGCGCGAGTGGTCAACGATCTGCGGACGTTCGCCGCTGCGCAGGACACGCTCTTTCTGATGCTCGGCGCGCGCGGGTTCGCGTCGATCGAAGCATTGAACAATCCCGGCACGCTCGAAGGCGTTCCCGACCTCGCGCCGCTCCTCGACGAGGAATTCCTCGAATACGAGCGCGACGGTTATCGCTACACATTCACCGGTGAGCGACTCACCGAAGGCGGCGAGCCGCGGCTGTATCGTGACTATAGCTATGTGGCCCTGCCGAACGGCGATAGCCCTGCTGGCCGGCGCAGCTTCGCGATCTATCCTGACGGCGTTATTCGCGTTCGCACGGATGGCAACCCTCCCCTCTTGATCGATCCCCCGCTCGTCGGTCACAAATAGCTAGTGCGAGACCGCCTGGAACTTCGATTACCTCGACTCGAAGAGGAGGCGGAGTTTCTCCGCGCTCATCGGGCCACGACACCTGACGTCCCGAACTTTCTCCACTACTACGAAGAAGGCATGCCGTTCGAGCGGTATATCGAGAAACTCGAGCAGCAGGCGCGCGGCGAGAACCTTCTTCGCGGTCACGTGCCATCGACGTTTCTCTTCGCGTTCGACGACGCGCGGATCGTCGGCCGCGGGTCGCTCCGTCACGAGCTGAACGACTTTCTCTTCCGCGTCGGTGGGCACATCGGTTACACGGTCGTCCCGGAGTTCAGACGGCGGGGATACGCGACGGAGATTCTTCGGCAGTTGCTCACGATCGCGCGTGTGAGGTTGGGCCTGGCCCGTGTGCTGGTCACGTGCGATGACGACAACGTCGGGTCGATCAGAGCGATCGAGAAGAACGGCGGCGTCCTCGAGAACGTTGTCAGCGGCGCGGATCTCGACACGCCAAAACGGCGATACTGGATTGACTGTCCTGCGGAGTCTGAACCATGAATCACGCCAAACTGTGGACAGTCCTTGTCGTGACGGCCCTGGGCGTTACAGCGGACGCGCAGCGCGCGCAATTCGAGGTCGCGTCCGTGAAGCTGCACACCTCCGACGATCCGCGTATGTTCATGGTGGGACAGCCCACTGGCCGATTCGTCGCCGCGAACATTCCGCTGCGGCTCCTCATTCGCACGGCCTATCAGCTGCAAGACGATCAGGTTGTCGGCGGTCCGGACTGGCTCGCAACCGATCGGTTCGATATCGACGCTCGCGCGCCTCAGACTACGGTCGATATCTATTCCGTGCTGGGGGAGATGCTTCGGACGCTCCTCGCCGATCGGTTCAAGCTGACGACGCACACTGAGAAACGTGAGCTGCCGGTGTTTGCGCTCGAGCGCTCGAGGCGTGACGGCTCGTTCGGCCCGGGGCTTCGCTCGACGGCATGTCCAGACCTTGCGATCGACTTAACCAAGCCACAGCCCTGCGTCAACATCTCCACCGGCGTCGGTTCTCTCACCGTGCGAGGCATGCCGTTCAACCAGTTCACACCATATCTTTCGCCATATGTGAACAGAGTCATCGTGGATCGCACGGGGCTCGACGGTCGCTACGACATTGAACTCAAGTGGACGCCAGAGTCTCCGGCCCAGGGTCGTGGGTCCAACGAACCGCCGGCGCCGGATCCGAACGCGGTATCGATATTCACTGCTCTGCAGGAGCAGCTCGGTCTCCGGCTCAACTCAGCGCGCGAGATGGTGGATGTCCTGGTGATCGACACGTTGGAGCATCCAACACCGAACTAAGCACACGACGCGATCATCACATTGCTCATTCCTTGAACGCGCTGACGCCGGCGACAACGAACGCTGGCAAACAGATCACCAGCATCACGACTGTGGCTGTGGCGACGGTGCTCGGCTTTGCCTCGGACGGCTCTGGGTTCGGGCGCTTCACAGGAAGAAACGCGATCGCACAGAATTCAATCATGTGCTTAGAGCTCTATGCGGTGCCGGCGACGGAAGGACAGGTTGGCGCAGAGCGTTTGGCGCGTGTATCTGGTCTTCGCGTGAGGAAATACCACAGTCCGGGCGCGGGAGCTTTTCACTTCTCACGTGACGGCGGCTGCTCATGCTCGTTGATGACAGACGCTGCTGACTGGAAGGCGCCGGTGTGGACACTCGCACCAGACGTGCTCGCAGGGTTGGCGGCAGCGCTGCAACTGCTCCACGAGGAGGCGGGTGGATTTACTTTTCAAGCGACGTGGATCGGCGATACGCCGGAGGGGCGGGAGCGCGTCGCACTGCGAGACGTCCTCAATGACGTGCGCGAGAATCGCGTCAAGAATAAATTCGTCTACGTGGTGGGCAAGGCCCGCCTTCCCTGACGCGATCCGTCTCGCAACAGCAACGCGCCAATCGCCAGCCATCCCACGCCGAATGCGAGCAGCACAGTCAGGCCACCTGTTTGCTCGCCAAGGACGTACTTCAATGGCTCTCCGAGGAGGAAGAGCCCACCGAGCGGCAGCAGGCAACGCATCGGCAGGGACAACCTGCTTCTGATCGCGGCCATGCCAATGGTCATCAGCCCGACACAAAACAGACCCCAACCGGGTTGTGGTTGCGCGATGAAGGTGATCGGCAGTCCGAATGTGTTCAGAGTGCCACCAACAATCCAGACACCGAGGCCGACTGCGCTGATGATGAAGCCGAACTGCGCGAGCCACGGCCACAGACCGGCGTGCATCCGGTGAAGAAGCGCCAGGGCGATGAGGAACAGCGTTGCGACGCATGCCAACGGCACACCGAGACTCGGTGGGTACACAGGAAGGCTGCGGTAAAGCGTAAACCAGAAGACCGAAACGGCCGCTGCAATGGCAATTGGCAACCACATCTCGACCCGCAATCCACTCGACGCAGGCGCAAGCGCCTCTCGGTCCGTCATCACTGCATCTTGTGAATACTGTCCGCCGATAACTTCAGCGGTCTTGTTACAGACGCGTGCGCGCGGCAGGGCCAGCCTTTGTCACCTAAGTACAGAAATAACGGCGTATCGCACCGAGCAGCGCGATTCTTCGTCACGACAATCATCGAATTGATTCCAAAGAATTCGACATACGGCACGGTCAATCGATATGAGCCCTTGTCGACCGGAGGAAACATGAATCTGCCGTTGCCATCGCTCATCGTCTCCGCAACCTTCCGTTCGCCACGCCACAGTTGAACATGCTGGCGGGAAAACACCTCCGCATAGGCATATGGCTTACCCTCGGGCACGTCGAACAGCCCGCCGACCAGAAGCAGTGTCCGACCGCACACTGCCGACACTTGGATCGGTTCTTGTGGACCACAGTCATCAGCGAACGGTGTCGCCACCAGCACAACGATGATTGCCAGAACTGTTAAAAGCGTCCTCCACATGGTCGCCACCTGTCCAGGTATCGGCTGTTCGCAGTGCTTGCTCAAATCAGTCCTCGCGGGGCCTCTCGACGCGATCGATCAGAAGGACATCGACAGGGCCTCTTTCGGATTGCAGTTTGAGCCCAAGCTGTTCCTGAAGTGCGGTGAAGATTGATGGTCCACCCGCGATGGGCGGCGGAGGAACCGGAAGACCTGGAGGCACGTCCGTCGCAGCAGCGAACGGCGGCCGATCGGGCGTCCACTCGACGAGCACGTCGTAGTTTCCCTTGAGGCCGGTACGATCCACGACGACGCGATCCTCCACCACTCGAGGAAACGCAACAGTGGTCAGGTCCAGCATCGTTCGCGATCTCGCAACGATCAGACCGGGTTCAGCCCTGATGACGCAGGTTGGAACATCCCTCGGATCGCGTGGCAATGGCGGCGGCGCTCCACCGTGATCGGCGATGAAGCGAACGCAATCGATGTCCGGCGTCCGACGCAGACGCGGACCTAACGCACCGTCGTTCCGACTGAGTCTGAGCGCGTAGATGGGCATCTCTGCGATCGTGTTCCGCGCGACCATGCGAAACCGATCGGCGAGCAGCGCACGCAGCATCGCACGAAGTTGATCCGTCGACGCATCTCCATTCGCCTTCGCGACGACGTCGAACCGATCGTCGTTCAGCCACTTTGGACCACCGGAGATTCTGGAGAAGCGAAGCGGGTTCGGAATCCCGTAGGCATACGCCACAATCTCGCGGACGGTGAGCCCGATGATCGAGAGCCGTCCCGGTTGAACCCTGATGCCGCGCGAATCCGTTCGGCTGGGATTTGATCTGACGCTTGCGACGTCAAATGCCTGCGTGTTGCCTTCGGCTGTGCGCGACTGAAAAGCGGCGACCGTTTGGAGCGGAGGCGCCGCCACTAGCGCCAAGCCAACAACCAGCACAAGCAGCTTGCGAGCGAACCCGTGCATGACAGCGCCTCCTGTCGCGTTGGACACCATCGCGCCGCGCAGGCTCCTCCGCGCGGGTTACTGCTCGCACGCCAACGGCACACCGAGACTCGGGACAGCCGTTAATCGACCGATCCCGTCGCGGGCGCACAATAGCTATCTAATGCGGATCATCTCTGTCGCCGGTCTGCTTGTGATGGCCGTCGGGGTCGTGGGCCTTCTCGTGAGGGGCGCAATCCTCTCGACGTCGCTAATCGGCGTCGTGGCTCAGGCGGCGGCGGTAGGACTCATGATCTGGGCGCGACTGACGATGGGGCTCCGAAGCTTCCATGCCACCGCGGATCCGACTGACGGAGGCCTCGTCACCTCGGGTCCCTATCGCTTCATGCGGCATCCGATCTACACATCTATATGTCTGTTCTGCTCGGCGGCGGTCCTGGCACACGCGTCTCCGAGTATCGTTGTCCTTGGCGGTCTCGTGGTGGTCGGCGCGTTCATGCGGATGACTGCCGAAGAGCGCCTCCTTGTCCAGCGCTACCCAGGCTACCGGCTCTACGCGTCAGCCACGAAACGGATGGTGCCTTATGTGTTCTAGGTGCTCAGCCCTTGCATGGGGTGTCATCGTGGCACTCGTGGCCGCGAGTCCGTTGCTCGCGCACCATGATTGGCCGGTCGATCGAACCAGGCAGATCACGATAATGGGAACAGTGACCGCGTTCCTCTGGGCCGATCCGCACGTGACGATCGCGCTCGACGTTCAGGCCAACGGCACCATCGAAAAGTGGAAGCTCGGCGGCTCGAGCAAGAAAAATTCGGAAGTCAACGGCTGGAACAAGAACACGTTGAAGCCGGGAGACGTCATCACCGCGATCGGTTTTCGCTTTCGCGATGGTTCCCATGCGGCCCAGGTCGAGAAGATCGTGATGGCGGACGGCCGGGCAATGGACCTATACAAGGGGCTGCGCGTACTGACGGCCGAGGAAGCACAACCTGACTTACGTCTCGTGCCGAAGCCGTTGAACTCGTACTGCAATGACAGCGGCTGTCCCGACTACTCCAGGAGCGTCGAAGCGGCCAAGCGGTTCAGCAGCGGCGGCCGCTGCTTTATGGCTGTCGTTGGCGCGTGCGGCACGTATCGTTTCGTCCGTGTTGGAGACGGATTCGTCTCTCACACCGAGTATTTCGAAGGCTCTGGAAAACTGGCCGCTGCCAAAGCGACATCGGATGCGCCGCCCTACTTGACGATCTATGGTCCACGCCCGGCGTGTTCAGAGGTCATCGCGACCAACTACTGTGCGAGATAAGAACATTTCCTGAAGTGTGGGGAGCGGAGTTCGAAGATCGAGCCGGACGCGCTCCCATCCAATCTCCCTCACGTAGTACGTCAGGCCAGCGATGAGCACGAGCGCCGCACATGCGAGCGACGAGTTGAATGGCACACCGAACATGACCGGCACTGCGAGTCCGATCGCGGCGGCGATGTTGCGAATGCCG
>Ga0310810_10001314_pt1 | contig 25865 bp, 16 predicted proteins | sample NCmetagenome_FD_207641 | JGI IMG/M metagenome (GOLD analysis project Ga0310810, IMG submission 207641) | Soil microbial communities from experimental microcosm in Duke University, North Carolina, United States - NC | ecosystem: Engineered > Artificial ecosystem > Soil microcosm > Unclassified ...
CGGCGTCACGATGGCGTTCTTCGAAGATGTCTGGTCGAGGAACTTTCTGAACGTGTTTGGGTCGCCGATATCGATCACCGAGTATCTGGCCGGATTGGTTTCATCGAGCATCATCACCAGCACCATCGGTCTGCTGGTCATGCTCGCGCTGGCCACGGCGTTATTCGGGCTGTCTTTCGTGTTGTACGGAGGACTCCTCGTTCCGTTCCTGATGGTGCTGTTCCTATTTGGCATCACGCTCGGGATCGTGGGCAGCTCCTTCGTGCTGCGGTATGGGCCCTCGGCCGAATGGTTCGTCTGGCCAATACCGGCGATCCTGTCACCATTCGCCGGCGTCTTCTATCCTGTCTCGACCATGCCTGCGTGGGTTCAGTGGATCGCGCACCTCTTGCCACCGGTGTATGTCTTTGAAGGGATGCGGGCGATCGTTACCGGTGGGGCAATGTCGCTCATGTCGCTCGTCATCGGCGGCGCTCTCGCGGTGTTCTACATGCTTGCCGCGTCGGTGCTGTTCACGCGCGTGTACCGCAAGGCGGTGCGCACCGGCCTCATTGCCCGCTACAGTGCCGAGAGCGTCACGTAGTGCAATTGGTGAATTGGTGAATTGGTGAATTGGTGAATTGGTGAATTGGTGAATTGGTGAATTGGTGAGTTGGTGAATTGAGCTTCGCACGCGCTACCGCGCGTGCTGTTAAAGCGCGGCGGTAGCCGCGCAATGCAAATTCACCAATTCACCGATTCACGAATTCACCAATTGTGTAAACTACGCCGTCATGAAGAGGTTTCACCCGCGTCACTCGCCTGTGGCGACGGCCACGTTGCTTGTTTTCAGCGTCGCCGCTTCGGCCGTGGCTCAGGCGCCGCCGACCAAGCTCCGAACGAAGTGGGCGGCGGAGGTGACGCCGACTCGGGTGTTACCCGAGTATCCGCGCCCAGAAATGACGCGTCCAGGATGGCAGAATCTGAATGGCCAGTGGGATTACGCCATTCTTGATGCAGCGGCGCCGAAACCAGCGACGTTTTCCGGCAAGATCCTCGTTCCCTTTGCCGTTCAATCTCAACTGAGTGGCATCGCCGCCCCAGTCACCGACCAGCAACGGCTCTGGTACCGTCGCAGTTTCCGTCCAGGTGCCACCGCGCGGGGCTCTCGCGTGTTGTTGCACTTTGGCGCGATCGACTGGGAAGCTCGCGTCTTCGTCAACGAGCGAGAGGTCGGAACGCACAGCGGCGGATACGATCCCTTCTCGTTCGATATCACGTCGGCGTTGAAGGGCACGGGCGATCAGGAGCTGGTGGTTAGCGTCTGGGATCCGACGGACAAAGGACCACAGCCGCGAGGGAAGCAGGTGTTCGAGCCCAAGAGCATCTGGTACACCGCGGTCACCGGCATCTGGCAGACGGTCTGGCTGGAGACGGTGCCAGACGCATACATCACGAATCTGGAAATCGGAACGGACGCATCGGCTGGCACGATCACGGTGACTGTGAGGTCGAACAGCGGTGCATCCGGGAATGCCCAGGTGGCGGTCAGCGATGGCGGGCGACCGGTCGGAAACGGAACCGGCCCGGCCGATCAACCGATTGTGGTGCGCGTGCCGCAACCGAAACTCTGGTCACCCGATCAGCCTTTCCTCTACGACCTGCGAGTGAAGCTCGGGCGCGACGAGGTTCAGAGCTACGCCGGCATTCGCTCGATCGCGGTCCAGCGCGACTCCGCCGGGGTGAATCGACTATTCCTGAACGGGAAGCCGCTGTTCGAGTACGGGCTGCTCGATCAGGGATGGTGGCCGGACGGTCTCTACACCGCGCCAACCGACGAGGCGCTTGCCTCCGACATCGAAGCGACCAAACGGCTTGGGTTCAACCTGATTCGCAAGCATGTGAAGGTTGAACCAGCACGCTGGTACTACCATGCCGATCGACTTGGCGTGCTCGTCTGGCAGGACATGCCGAGCGGCGGCGATACGACGCCGCAGAACCGCGACATGTTCGCCGCGGAGCTCGAACGCGTCGTCGACGCGCTGCGGATCCATCCGTCGATTGTGATGTGGGTTCCGTTCAATGAAGGATGGGGACAGCACGAGACCGAGCAGTACGTCCAATGGTTGAAGCAGCGGGATCCGAGCAGGCTGGTGAACAACGCGAGCGGATGGAACGACAAGGGGGTCGGCGACCTGTCCGATGTGCATTCGTATCCATCGCCGATCCGTCCGCCGCTCGAGGACAAACGCGCCGCGGTGCTCGGCGAGTTCGGCGGACTCGGTCTTCCGCTCGAAGGCCACACGTGGATCGAAAAGGGCAACTGGGGCTATCGCAGCTACAAGTCCACCGAGGATCTTGGTCAGGCGTATCGCGAGCTGCTGTACCAGCTGCGAATACTTGTCGGGGAGGGGCTCTCGGCCGCTATTTACACGCAAACGACCGATGTTGAAATCGAGGTCAACGGCATGCTGACCTACGACCGCGCCGTCGTGAAGCTGCCGCCCGATGCGAAGGAGCTATCGGCGAAGCTGGCCTCTCCGCCAGCGGTGCGCGAGCTGGTTCCCACGTCGGAACGGTCTCCGCAGGCGTGGCGCTACACGACGTTCACGCCGCCTGACGGATGGTTCGGCGAGGTCTTCGACGACAGCAAGTGGACCCAGGGGAATGGCGGGTTTGGCCGCCCTGGTACCGCGCACGCCAGTGTCGGGACACCGTGGCAGACTGCCGACATCTGGCTGCGCCGCGAGTTCAATCTGCCGTCGGCGGCTCTCGCCAACCCGCACCTTCGTGTGTTTCATGACGATGATGCGGAGGTGTATCTGAACGGCCAGAAGATCGCGACGCTAACCGGCGCCGTGAGCGGCTACTCCTTTGTGCGGCTGGATGCGGCAGCCAAAGCGCTGTTGCGGAGCGATCGGCCCAACACGCTCGCCATGCACGTGAAGCAGGTTCGCGGAGGGCAGTACGCCGATGCCGGGCTCGTTGACGTGATTGAGAAGTGAGAGTCTTTCGCGGTTCGCGGAGCGCCTGCGGCCCGAGCGAGGCGCTGGAAGGAAGCGGCGCGAAGCGCCGCCGCCGAGCGAGAGCGCGTGGGGGTGGGCCCCACGCGCAGTGAGTAAAGCAGACAGTACCTCAAGCGATCAGCTCATGGCTGATTAGGTAACCGAGATGCGTGTAGGGATTCTGATTGTGGCGTTGATGGTGCAGATCGGCATGAGTGCACACGATGAGCAACAGCGCGGCGCGAGCGAGAAGGGGACGCGCGGCGTCAACCGCGAGCCGTTCGGCAAAACACGTGATGGCCGCCCGGTAGAGGAGTACACGCTGAGGAACGCGAATGGGTTAGAGATGCGCGTCATGACCTATGGCGGCATCATCACCAGCCTGAAGGTTCCGGATCGCTTCGGCCAGTTCGAGGACATTGTTCTCGGCTTCGACACGATCGACGGCTACCTCAAGGATCCGCCGTACTTCGGTGCGATCGTCGGGCGTTACGGGAACCGGATTGCCAACGCCCAGTTCACGTTGAACGGCACCACGTACAAGCTCGCAGCCAACAATGGACCGAATCACCTGCACGGTGGTGTGAACGGTTTCGACAAGATGATCTGGAGCGCGGTCCCGGGCGATACGGCAGAGGGCCTTAGCGTCACCCTCACCCGAACCAGCCCTGACGGCGAAGAGGGCTACCCCGGGACGCTGCCGGCGAGCGTACGCTATACGCTGACCGACAAGAACGAACTGGCGATTGACTATCGCGCGACGACCGACAAGGCGACGCCGGTCAACCTGACACAACACAGCTATTTCAATCTTGCTGCGGATGGCGGCGACATTCTTGGTCACGAGCTGACGATTCATGCCAGCCGATATACACCGGTCGACTCCACGCTGATCCCCACCGGGGAACTCGCCCCCGTACAAGGGACACCGTTCGATTTTCAGAAAGCGACACCGATCGGCGCGCGTATAGAGGCCGACAACGTCCAATTGAAGAGCGGAGGCGGGTACGATCACAACTGGGTATTGGATCGCCCCGGCACTGGCCTTCAGCCGGCCGCTCGCCTCGTCGATCCAAAGAGTGGACGAACACTCGATGTCGCGACGACGGAACCGGGCCTGCAGTTTTATTCCGGCAACTTCCTGGACGGGACGATCACAGGAAAAGGCGGCCGGGTTTACAAGCATCGATCCGGGCTGTGCCTCGAAACGCAGCATTATCCGGACTCTCCGAACCATCCGACGTTTCCATCGACGATTCTTCAGCCCGGTCAGACGTATTCGTCGAAAACCGTCTTTACCTTCGGTGTCCGGAAGTAGGTCGCGGTCGTGAAGCAACCGGCAACGCGTTTCGCGACGATGATGGCGGCCGCGCTCCTCGCTGCGAGTGTGACCTGGCCGAGTTTCGCCCAGAACAACGCCGACTCCAAGGTATCCATTCAGATCAACGCCTCGGCTCGCCGCGGACCGATGACGACGATGTGGGCGTTTTACGGTCACGACGAGCCGAACTACACCTACATGACCGACGGCCGGAAGCTGCTGTCCGAGTTAGCGGCGCTGAGTCCGGTGCCGGTGTACGTCAGGGTGCACAACCTGCTCTCGACCGGCGACGGCACACCCGCGTTGAAGTGGGGATCGACGAACGCTTACACGGAGGACGCAAACGGTCGCCCAGTCTATGATTGGCGGATCATCGATCGCATTTTCGATACCTACATGGAACGCAAGATGAAACCGCTGGTCCAGATTGGCTTCATGCCGAAGGCGCTCTCGACGAAGCCCGATCCGTATCAGCACAACTGGGCGGCTGGTGTCCAGGGCCGGCCGCTCTTCACCGGATGGGCCTATCCGCCGACCGACTACACGAAGTGGGCAGAGTTGGTTTACCAGTGGGCTCGTCATACGGTCCAGCGATACGGCGCGAACGAAGTGAAGACCTGGTACTGGGAAGTGTGGAACGAACCCGACATCGGATATTGGCAGGGCACTCCGGAAGAATTTCAGAAGCTCTACGACTATGCCGCTGACGGCCTCAAACGTGCGATCCCGGAGGCCAGGATCGGCGGTCCCGAAGTCACCGGTCCTAACGGTGCACGAACGCAACAGATCCTGAAAGACTTTCTCGAGCATTGCGTGCGAGGGATTAACAACGCCACCGGCAAGACCGGAGCTCCGCTCGATTTTGTGACCTTCCATGCCAAGGGAGCGCCCCGTGTGTTCGAGGGCCACGTGAGAATGGGTATCAGCAACCAGCTCAGGGCCATCTCCAACGGATTTCAGATCGTCTCGTCCTATCCCGAACTGCGAAACACGCCCATCGTCATCGGCGAGTCCGATCCTGAAGGCTGCGCCGCCTGTTCGATGCGCACCAATCCCGAGAACGCCTATCGCAACGGGACGATGTATTCGAGCTATACGGCGGCGCAGATCGCGCGAACGTTCGAGCTCGTCGATCTTCACAAGGTCAATCTGCTTGGATCTGTGACATGGGCATTCGAGTTCGAGAATCAGCCGTACTTTGCCGGATTCCGCGATCTGGCAACGAACGGCATCGACAAGCCGGTCCTCAACGTCTTTCGCATGCTCGGGAAGATGCGTGGGGACCGCGTCGCAGTGACGAGCACGAGCGCCGCCGGCGTGGAGTCAATCCGTGACGAAGGCGTCCGCGGACGCAGTGACGTCTACGCGCTCGCTTCGCGCAGTGAGAAGGCGATGGAAGTGCTGGTCTGGAATTACCACGACGACGATCTGCCCGGCGAGTCAGCGGAGATCACGGTGACGATCGACGGCCTGGCCGCTGGAACACCTATGGTCACGCAGTACCGTATCGACGATCGTCATAGCAACGCCTACGAAACGTGGAAGACGATGGGCTCGCCGCAATCGCCTACCGCGGCGCAACGGGCAACCCTCGAAAAGGCGGGCCAGCTACAGACGATCGGGTCAGCCTTGCGTCAGCGAGTTTCAGACCGACCGCTTGTGCTAAACCTCTCGCTGCCTCGCCAGGGCGTTGCCCTCTTTACGATTGCGTATTAAAAGTGTTTTCAAACCGGTTTCAGGCGCGGGTCCTGTCCGCGGCTTCGTCATCCGAGCCAGCAGCCAGAAGCCAACAGCCGGTAGCCGGATCACGGATCCCAGGCCACTGACTCCGTTGAAGAATCACTCTTCCCGCAACGCAATGATCGGATCCGTTCGTCCCGCGCGCAACGCCGGCCAGACGCAGGCTTGAAGACCAGCCGCGAGCAGCACGAAAGAAACGACGGCGAAGGCGACCGGATCGAACGGCGACACATTCCACACCTGACGGGCCAGCAGCCGCGCGCCGATGATGCTGGCGACAAGCCCAATGGCCATTCCAGCGAGAAGCAACCGGGAACCTCTGGTGAGAATCATGCCGGCGATCGAACCCGAAGATGCGCCGAGCGCCATGCGGACACCTATCTCCTGTCGCTGCTGCGCGACGGCGGCGGCCATGACGCCGTAGACGCCGACCACCGCCAGCACCAGCCCGACCGTCGCGAAGACCGACAACAGGATCAGGTTGAAACGTGGCGTGGAGAATTCATCCTCCGCCAGCACCCGGTCGAGCGTTTTCACATTCGCGACCGGTTGACTGGGATCGATCGCGTAAACCTGCGAGGACACGGCCTTGATGAGCGAAGACGGCTCCAGCGTCGTCCGGACGATAAGGATGTTCGACAGGCCGGTCAGCGAATACGGCAGATAGATCTCAGGCATGACCGCGTGCGCAAGCCCGTTGTTCGCAACGTCGTGAACGACGCCGACGACCTCGAACGCGTCGCTTGCCAGATTGAACGGTCGCTCCTTAGCTTGGGGCAAGTGGACGATTTGCCCGAGCGGCGGTCGTTCGTTGAAGCGGGAGCGCACGAAACGCTCGTTCACGAGCGCGACGGGACGCCGATCGAACACGTCGGTGTCGGTCAACAGTCTTCCCGCCGCGAGCGGGATGCCGAACGTGGACGGATATCCAGCGTTGACCTGATGGACAACGACCGGTTCAGTATTGGTTGGCGTGCCGGCGACATCAGCGGTCGTCCACATGTTGCCCAGCGGGTGGAGGCCGGTATTGAGCGCCGCCCCGGCAACACCCGGCACCGTCGCCACCCTCGACAACAGGTCCTGGTAGAAGGCGATTCGTTTCTCCGCATCAGGGTATCGCTGTGGCGCAAGCGGGATCCGCATGGTCAGAAATCGATCCGGCTGATATCCGAGATCCACCCCCTGCATGGCCACGAACGTGCGGATGAGGAGGCTCGATCCGGCCAGCAGCATCAACGACAGCGCGACCTCTGCGACCACCAGCGACTTGCGGAGCAGGGCCTGTCCGGAACCAGCCGAGAGCGAACGGCTCACTTCCCGGATGGACGAGGCCAGGTCGCGTCGCGAACTGTGCAGCGCGGGTGCAAGGCCGCACAAGACGCTGGTCAGCGCGCAAACACCCAGCGTAAAAAAGAGAACCGACTGGTTCAGCGCGATTTCCGACTCGTCCGGGATCATTCCGGGTGGAACGATCGCAAGGATGGCAGGAAGGCCGGCGTAGGCCAGCACCGAGCCAAGCGCGCCGGCCATGAGCGCAAGCAGCAGACTCTCGGTCAACAACTGACGGATCAGGCGGCTGCGGCTGGCGCCGAGCGCCACGCGCACGCTCATCTCCTTCTGTCGAGCAGCAGCCTTCGACAGCAGAAGATTCGACACGTTCGCGCACGCGATCAACAGCAGCAGGGCCACGGCGCCGAACAGCACCCAGATGTCGCGGGTGATGCCGCTCGGAAACGTCTCGGTGAATCGCAGCAGGCTCACGCGCCACGTATCGGGAAAGTCGGTGGGGTGTTGCTTCTTCAGATCCGCGATGATCGGCTGCAGGTCGGCCTCGGCCTGCGCATCAGTAACGCCTGGCTTCAGACGCGCCAGGAGATGAACAGACCGGACGCCTTCGAGCACCTTGCCGCGTTCAAACCTGAGCGGCAGGTACACGTCGGCGCCGCGCCACATGAACCGCTTCGGCATCACGCCGATCACGGTTCGCACGGTGTCGTTCAGCCGAAGCTGACGACCCAGGATGCCACGATCGCCGCCGAACTGCCGCTGCCAGAACCGATAGCCGAGCACGACCACAGGCTCGGCGCCGGCCCGCGCATCGTCGGATGTCGGCGTCCGGCCGAGAAGCGGCGGAACCCCCATCACGTCGAAGGTATTGAACGTGCCGTGGTTCCCGCGCAGCCGCTGCGGTTCGCCATCGCCCGTCCACAGCACGTCGCTGATCGTGGACGCGATCACACCTTCGAAGACGGTGTTTCGATCGGCGATTTCCAACAGCTGATCGACGGAATAATTGAGCCGGCCGCCGCGACCTGCCGGATTGAAGACCCTGACGCTGGTCAGCCGTTCGATGTCCTTGTACGGAAACGGGTCGATGACGACCGCGTGGAGCACACTGTAGATGGCGGTTGTCGCCATGATGCCGGTGGCGAGCGACAGGATCGCAAGCAGGCTGAATCCCGGGCTCTTCAGCATGCTGCGAACGCCGTATTGAATGTCGCGAGCGAACGCGTCGAGCCACGTCAACATGAGCCGCTCCTGCTGAAAACCGCGTGTCCCGCTCTTAGACGAATGACCGGTCCGGCAAGTTGGGGGCAGGCACTGAAATCGGCCGACCTAACGTAAGATATCTCGATTGCGGTCTCTCAGCGCATGATCACGGCACGCGCCATCGTTCTGGCACGGGGGCTTGGAACGCGGATGCGTGCATCCGATCCGGCGACGCGGCTCACGCCCGAGCAGCAACGTGCTGCGGACGCTGGCCTCAAGGCCATGATCCCGCTCAATGGCCGGCCATTTCTCGACTACATTCTCGGTTCGCTGGCCGATGCCGGGATTGGACACGTCGCGCTCGTTGTGTCTCCCGACCATCAGGCGCTCCGAGACTACTACTCAGCGTCGCCGCCTGAGCGCATCCGGCTCGACTACGTCATCCAGAAAAGTCCGCTTGGGACGGCCGACGCGGTGCGGGTTGCCGAACCGTGGGTGAGTGGTGAGACATTCCTGGCGATGAACGGCGACAATCTGTATCCCGTCCCTGTCTTGACGCAGCTCGCGGCCATGTCCGAACCGGCGCTGCCAGTTTTTGAGCGCGACGATTTGCTCGCGTCGAGCAATATTCCGGCACAGCGCCTTCGATCGTTTGCGTTTGTCGATATTGACGAGCAGGGTTATCTGACGAGGATAGTGGAGAAGCCGAATAAGGAGGTTCCTCACAAGCTTCCGGCTCAAGGCGGAAGGACCACAGCGAGCGACATCAGCATGAATTGTTGGCGCTTCGATCAGCGAATCTTTCAGGCCTGTCGCGAAGTTCCTCTCTCAGATCGGGGAGAGTTCGAACTACCCGAGGCCGTCGGCGTGGCCGTGCGGCAGGGGGTTCGGTTCAGGACGTTCGCCGCCCGCGGCCCTGTGCTCGATCTGTCGACGCGGGCCGATGCGACCGACGTCGCGCAACGGCTCGCCGGAATCGTCCCTCGCCCATGAACAGCGCGGCCCTTGCCGCGTCGCTTGTCGAGCGCGGCCTCGATCCGTCCGAGCGCAGCGCGAAAGAGGCGCTCTTCGACCACACGCTCGCGCGCTTCTCAAACATGCCTTCGTCGTCGGTTCCGAACGGAAACGATTCAGCGATGGCCAGCGACGAGCCCCGGGCGTGGTGGGTGCCTGGCCGCCTGGAAGTATTCGGGACACACACCGACTATGCCGGCGGGCGGACACTCGTCTGTGCGGTGCCGCGCGGGTTCGCGGTCATCGCCCGTCCCAGATCCGACGGCGTACTGCACGTCATCGATGCCCGCCGGGATCAAGACGTCGTTCTGCGTGCGTCGGATGTCGAGCGCTTTCTGCAGTCGTCCTCGGCAGGCTGGCGACGGTATGTCGCGGTGGTCATGCGCAGGCTCGCGCGAAACTTCCCAGAAGCACCCCTGGGAGCCGACCTGGTCTTCGCGAGCGATCTTCCGAGGGCATCGGGCATGAGCAGCTCGAGCGCGCTGATGGTTGCTGTCGCGACCGTGCTCGTCACCGTTGGCGGTCTCGGCGGCCGGGTGGAGTGGCGAGACAACATTCGCAGCAGTCGAGACGAGGCGGGGTATTACGCGTGCATCGAGAACGGGTTGTCGTTTGGCACCTTGTCCGGAGACGGCGGGGTCGGCACCCACGGCGGCAGTGAAGATCACGCCGCCATCCTCACCGCGAGGCCAGGGCAGCTGTCGGCGTTTGCGTTTGTGCCGATGGTGGCGCTCGAGAGCGTGGCACTTCCGACCGAGTGGAGGTTCGTGGTGACGCCGAGCGGCGTCCCTGCTCAGAAAGCCGGCACGGCCCGCGAAGCATATAACCGGTTGTCGGAAGGGACGCGGATCCTTCTCGACCTCTGGAATCAGCAGTCGGAACGGATCGCGTCTTCCCTCGGCTCAGCGTTGATCGCAGAAGGGATCACGCTGGAGTCTGTCAGATCGTCACCCGCGGTCGATCGCCTGCGTGCGTCGGTTCGCCAAGCCAGCGTTCCCCGTTGGTCCCCTGGGGAACTGGAGACGCGCCTCGAACATTTCATCCGTGAAGATGCTCGGATAGCGGGGGCGGTGACGGCGTTTGCAGCTGCGGACGCCGTCGGGCTTGGGCAGCTTGCGGCCGATTCGCAGCACGATGCGGAGACGCTGCTCGGCAATCAGATTCCGGAGACGACAGCACTGCCTCGAACGGCGCGCACGCTTGGTGCGTTTGCGGCACGAAGTTTTGGCGCCGGATTTGGCGGAAGCGTCTGGGCGCTCGTCGAACGCGAGCGAGCAGAGGAGTTCGCGGGCCGGTGGTCGTCAGAGGCGTTCGTGGCTGCACCGGGGCCGCCGTTGCTGGAGTTGTGACGACGACGAAGGTTACGGAGGTAACGGAGTTCACAACGAAGAAACGAAGCTAACGGAGACGAACGAAGCGAACCAATCATATGAACTCTTCTTCGTTCGCCTTCGTTTACTTCGTTCCTTCGTTGTGAACTCCGTTACCTCCTTGTGAACTTCGCTCCTTCTTACCGCGGGGCCAGCGACAGGATGTCGTTCAGGATTCCCGCCGCAGTGACCGCCGCGCCCGCGCCGGGACCGCTGACCACGAGCGGCTCAGTCCGATAGCGGCGAGTCGTGAACGCGACGAGATTTCGCGTGCCGGTCAGGGCGCCAATCGGACTGTCGGCAGCCACGGCCACGAGCCGTGCGGAGACCGACTTCGCGGTTGCACTTACCACATATCGAAGGACGCGTCCGCGACGCGCTTCGCTCTCGGTTCGCGCGGCCCACTTCTTGTCAAACTCTGGAAGCCGCTTCATGAACTGCGCGGACGCCAAGCCTTTCAGCGATCGGGGCACGAGGTCGTCCGGTTTGGGTGCGGGCCCGCGGTAGCCGAGCAGGCGGGCGAGGATGAGCGCTTTTCTCCCGGCGTCAGCGCCGGACAGATCGTCGCGGGGATCGGGCTCAGCGTAGCCTCGCTCGACGGCCTCGCGAACCGCCTCCGAGAATGGGCGGCCGGCCGACACGGCTGAGGCGATGTGCATCAGCGTGCCGCTGACGCAGCCTTCGATCTTCAAGACACGATCGCCGGTCTCGATCAGCTTTTGATATGTGTCGATGATTGGCAGGCCGGCGCCGACGGTCGCTTCGTATTTCAACCTGGGCCCGCCTGGCTTGCACGCCGACATCAACCGCTCGTAGCCGGCCCATGAGTGCGTGAGCGGCTTCTTGTTCGCAAGCACGACGTCGAATCCCTGACCGAGCGCGGTGTAGAGCAAATCGGCGGTTTCGCCGCTGGTGACGTCGACGATGACCGGGCGCGACACGGCATGGCTGGCGATGGTGGCCAGCGCCTCCTGAGCCGAGGCGCGACGGCCACCGAGCGACGCGATCAGGGCGCCCTCGTCCTTCTCTCGCGTCAGCGTTGACAGCCGTCTTCTCGACAATCCTCGTGGTTCGAAGATGTAGCCGGATCGATCCATCAGGCCGACGACCTTCACGCCCGAGTCGCTGTTCGCCGTCGCGATGTGATCGGCGAGCGCCCGTCCGACATTGCCGAAGCCCAGAAGGACGACGTCGGTTCTTGGCGCGCTGAGCGGGCGGCCGCCGCCAATCTTCGACAACTGAAACGCTGCATGCACGGCCCGCGCGGCCTCGGCCGCATCGCCGGCGTTGATGGCGAATGAAATATTCCGTTCCGATGACCCCTGCGCGATCGCGACGACGTTGATGCTGCGTGCGGAGAGCGCGGAGAACACGCGGGCGGCGATCCCCGGCGCACCGGCCATGCCGTCACCGACCACCGCAACCACGGCGATCCCCGGCGTCGCGCTGACGTTGTCGATGACACCGCTGGCCAGTTCTTCGCGGAACGCCGTGCGCACGGCGCGGACGCCGCGCGCCGCTTCAGCCTCCGGAACGGTGAACCCGATCGAGCTTTCAGATGACGCCTGAAAGATCGTGGACACTGACAGCCGCTCCGCATCGACGGCCGCGAACGTTCGAGCAGCGATGCCATGGACGCCGACCATTCCCTTGCCGGCGACGGTGATGATCGCCTGCCCGTGGACGATGGCGAGAGCCTTGACTGGGTACTCTTCCAGCGCGCGTTGCGCGGACACCTCTGTTCCTGGCGAGGACGGATCGAGAAACGAACGGACGTGCAGGATGATGCGCGTGCCGGCGATGGGGATCAGCGCGCGCGGATGAAGCACCTTTGCCCCGTAGTGCGCCACCTCCGCCGCCTCACGATGGTGCAGTCGCGGCAGCAGGCGCGCATCCGGGACCATGCGCGGATCCGCGGTCAGGATGCCGGGAACGTCTTTCCACAAGACGACCTGGCGCGCACCGAGCGAACGGCCAAGCAAGGTGGCGGTCAGATCCGAGCCGCCGCGACCCAGCGTGGCGACGCTTCCGTCGGGCGATCTTCCGATGAAGCCTGGCACCACCGCGATCGTTCGACGGGCCAGGAGCGGTTGCAGGATGCGACGGGCCGCGCGCTTCGTCCGCGCGAGGTCAGGCGCGGCGCCGCCGTGTTGGCCATCCGTGGCGACGAAGTCAGTGGCATCGACGTAGACCGCGCGCCGGCCGGCCTGCGAAACCGCTTCGGCGAGAAGCGCCGCCGACAGCCGCTCGCCCCGGGCGACGAGCAGGTCGAGCGTTCGTGGCTCCAGGTGTCGAAGCACTGATACGGCCGCGCACAGATCGCGGTACTCACGCGCCGCTTCGTCAACCCGCCCGAGCAGCGCCCGCCGGCGTTTGCCGGGCGGCAACAGCGTTTTGACCGCCTGGCGATGTCGCTGCAGCAGTGCCGATGCCTGTGCCGCCGCATGCCCCGATGCATTCGCCGCCGCATGTTGTGCGCCGCCGAGCAGCAGATCCGTGATCCCCGCCAGCGCCGAAGCGACGATGACGAGAGGGCCGTCGTGCGCCGCGATCAAGGCCGCCGCTCGCTCGATGGCGGACGCGTCGGCCAGTGACGCGCCGCCGAATTTCCATACTTGAAGATCACTCTTCACTCGAGGTTTTTCCACATCGACTGGATGACGCTCCGGCGGGAACGGAGCGGACGAAGGGAACGGAGTTCACAACGAAGAAACGGAGAACCGAAGACGAACGGAGGTTTGTTTCGTAGATAACAACATTTGTCTTCTTCGTTCTGTCTCCGCTAGCTTCGTTCCTTCGTTGTGAACTCCGTTCTCTTGGTTCCTTCGTCATTCTTGTCTCGTCGCTCATTCGAGTTGCAACGGCTCGGGCTCCTGGAGATCCGGGACCGGCTCTGGTAGTTCCATCAGCAGCCGCGCGCACGCGTTCCACCGCAGCAACGAATCATCGTTGTGTGGCGGCCTGACCGCTTCGGCCCGCTCATAGCAGGTCATCGCCTCCCGCAACCACTCGACGGCCACCGTCGTCGCACCGAATCGATCGCGCTGGAGAATGGCTTTCGCACGGCGTTCGCGGATGATGCCCGCGTAGTAGGCCCGATCGTACGCGGTGCCGAGGCTGGCGGCGAGGTCGTTGGCTCGCGCCACGGTCTTGGACGATGAATCGTGCGGAAACTGATCGGTCAGCGCGAGGAGCATGATGACCAGCGCGTCCTCGTTATGCGGATCGACCTCGAGAATGTCGAGGCAAATGCTCTCCGCCTCGGTGGGCTCGTTCAGGAGCCTATACCGTTCCGCCTTGGCCAGGGCCGAGGGCACGGCATCCTTCGACATGGGTTTCAGGGCGAACCTGTCCATGCGTCACCTCACGTGCGAAATACTCGCAGGAGTTTCGTGAGCGGATCATAGAAGCGATCCACGACCCGTTCCTTCAACGGGATGATGGCATTCTCCGTGATCGTGATGTGTTCCGGGCACACTTTGGTGCAGCACCGGGTGATATTGCAATAGCCTATCCCATGCTGTTCCCGCAGCGCCGGGACCCGGTCTGACGCGTCGAGCGGATTCATCTCGAGCGCCGCGGCGTAGGTCAGGAAGCGTGGACCTATGAACCGATCGTGCAGTTTGTGGTCGCGCAGGATGTGGCAGACGTCCTGGCAGAGAAAGCATTCGATGCACTTGCGGAATTCCTGAACGCGATCGATGTCGGCCTGCCGCATTCGCCAGGTGCCGTCAGGGGCATCCGCCGGACGAGGCTTGAACGGCGCGATCGTTTTCTTGACCTGAAAATTCCACGAGACATCAGTAACGAGATCCTTGACGAGCGGGAAGCTGCGCATCGGCTCGACGGTGACGGGCTCGTCCGGCGGCAGCGTGCTCAACCGGGTCATGCACATCAGCTTGGGGCTGCCATTGATCTCGGCCGAGCACGATCCGCACTTTCCTGCCTTACAGTTCCAGCGCACCGCCAGATCCGGTGCGTGGGTCGCTTGGATCTGGTGAACCGCGTCAAGGACGACCATCCCCGGCACCACGGTCACCGGGTAGTCGCGAAACGCGCCGCCCTGGGCCCCTTCACTCCGCCAGATTCTGAACGTCGCGCTGCTCATTTCTGTTGATCCTCGATGATCTGCTTCAATTCCGGCGGAATCGGCGGAATCGGCACACGCCGGACTGACATCGTGCCATCCGCCGCCCTTGCGGTCACGATGTTGATGCTGCCGAACTCGGCGCCCTTGTCGGGGAAGTCCTCTCGGAAATGACCGCCGCGGCTCTCCTTGCGTTCGATCGCGGAGCGCGTGATGGCCTCCGAGACGGTGAGGAGATTCTTCAAGTCGATCGAGGTATGCCAGCCGGGATTGTATTCACGATGGCCGGTCACGCCGGCCTTCGCGGCCCGTTGCGTGAGCGTCGTCAGCTCCGAGAGCGCCTGTTGCATCTCGGATTCCGTTCGGACGATTCCGACGAGGTTCTGCATCATGTCCTGCAGCGCGGTCTGCACGGCATACGGGTTTTCGCCGGTCTCGTTGCCGTGTTCGAACGGCTTCACGGCCTCGTCTACCGCCGACTGCACGTCGGCCGCGTCAATCGTCGCGGGAGCGTTCTGGCTCGCAAATTCAGCCGCGTACTCCCCGGCGCGCTTCCCGAACACGAGAAGGTCCGAGAGCGAGTTCCCGCCGAGCCGGTTGGCGCCGTTGATGCCAGCCGCGCATTCACCTGCGGCAAACAGCCCGGGTACGCTCGACATCTGCGTATCGCTGTCGACGCGAACGCCACCCATGATGTAGTGGGTCGTCGGGCCGATCTCCATCGGCTCCTTCGTGATGTCGATGTCGGCCAGTTCCTTGAACTGGTGGTACATGCTTGGGAGTTTTCGACGGATGTGCGTTTCGGCATCCGGTAGCCGCTTCTTGATCCACGCGATGTCGAGGAAAACGCCGCCTCGTGGGCTGCCGCGCCCGGCCTTGACTTCGCGCATGATGCAGCGCGCGACGTGATCGCGGGTCAGCAGTTCCGGCGGGCGTCGCGCATTCTTATCGCCCTGCGTGTATCGCCATCCCTCGTCCTCGTTGTCGGCCGTCTGGCTGCGATAGTTTTCGGGGATGGAGTCGAACATGAACCGCTTGCCCTGGTTGTTCAGAAGGACGCCGCCCTCGCCGCGGACACCTTCGGTGACGAGGATTCCCTGCACGCTTGGCGGCCAGATCATGCCGGTCGGATGGAACTGGATGAACTCCATATCCATCAGTTCGGCACCCGCCTGATAGGCGAGCGCGTGACCGTCGCCGGTGCCTTCCCAGCTGTTGCTGGTGATTTTGTATGCCCGGCCGGCACCGCCCGTGGCCAGGACCACCGCGGTCGCGCTGAAGACCTTGAAACGTCCTCGATCGCGCTCGTATCCGACCACGCCGGCCGCACGGCCGCCGCTCGTCAGCAACCTGACGACGGTGAATTCCATGTGCACATCGATGCCGCGATGGACCCCCTGATCCTGCAGCGTCCTGATCAATTCGAGACCAGTCCGATCGCCGACATGCGCGAGACGCGGATATCTGTGGCCGCCGAAGTTGCGCTGCAGGATCCTGCCGTCCGGAGTGCGATCGAACACCGCGCCCCAGGCCTCGAGCTCGCGGACGCGATCCGGCGACTCTTTGGCGTGAAGTTCGGCCATGCGCCAGTTGTTGACGTACTGGCCGCCACGCATGGTGTCGGCGAAGTGCACTTTCCAGCTGTCGCGGTCGTCCACGTTGGCGAGCGCAGCCGCGACGCCACCTTCTGCCATGACGGTGTGCGCTTTGCCGAGCAGAGACTTGCAGATCAGGCCGACCTTGACTCCGGCAGCCGACGCTTCGATCGCCGCACGCAGGCCGGCGCCGCCCGCGCCGATCACCAGAACGTCGTATTCGTGTCTCTCGAAGTCCATTTTTATCACGCCGCGCTCGTCCGAAGGATGTCGTCAGAGGAGCCGAAAGTCGGTCCAAATGCCCATCGAGCAGAGGCGTACGTAGAGGTCGGCGAAGCCAACCGAGAAGAGGCTGAACCACGCGAAGAGCTGGTGCCTGCGATTCAGGCCGGACACGCACGAGTAGCACGACCAGCGCAGCCCGGACGTCGAGATTTCGTCTCGACCGCCGCCGACCAGGTGACGCAGCGAATGGCAGCTGAACGTATAACCAGCAAGCAGCGCCGTGTTGATGGTCAGAATCAGGCTGCCGACGCCGATGCCAAAGCGCCCCGCACCGGTGCCGTCGGTGAACCAGTAGGACTTCAGCGCGTCGACGGTCAGGATGCAGATGAAAATCAGGCCGAGATACAGGAAATAGCGGTGCACGTTCTGGAGCACCAGCGGAAACGATCGTTCGCCCAGATATGTCTTTCGCGGTTCGCCGACGGTGCAGGACGGGGGATCGGCCCAAAACGCCTTGTAGTACGCGCCGCGATAGTAATAGCAGGTGAAGCGGAAGCCGCCTGGTGCCCAGAGAATAAGCAGCGCGGCTGAAAACGGCAGCGCAGCGGGCCACCACCCGGGTTGGGGTCCGAACCAGGCATGATGGCTGTCGCCAAAGAGCAGCGGGGAGTAGAAAGGCGACAGATATGGGCCGAACTCGAAATGATCGCCTTGGAAAGCGGCCCAGGTCGCGTAGACGATGAACGTCGAAAGAGCCAGAAAAACCAGGAGCGGCTGAAGCCACCACGCGTCGCGACGAGTTGTTTCTCCGAACTTACGCTGGGTCAAGGGCCACACGGCCTGCGCCATCGACGATCCTCCGAAGGGTTCAGATTAGTTCAGGATGTCCAAAACCATACTTGGCGTGCCAATAGAATTGCAAGCGGACGTGTTTTTCCGCTGCGGCCCTGTGATCAGACCGCGCCGCATAACCTCGGTCGCGTGTTCTGTGCTTCAACCGGTTGCTGACGGCAGGTCCACGTATCCGACCCGCCGCAGCTCATCCAGCGGAGCGGAAGACGCTTTGCAATAGAACAGGCGTGTCCGACGATCAAGCCGGTCCGGCGGCTGAAGAGCTCAGCAGCGAAGAGAAACGAGAGAACGTCATTCGTCTGGCGTTTGGCGGAGACGAGCGGCGATTCAACGAGTTTGTCGATATCGTCCGGACCGCCATTCCGTCCGGCACTGGCGTCGTCCTTCGCGGCAGCGCCGTGACGGGCGAACGCTGGAAGGACGGTGCCCCATTTGATTCTGAGGGGCCAGGAACGAGCGACCTCGATCTGACGCTCGTCGGCGGCGACGAGGTCATCGGCCTCTTCAAGGCGACCGGCTTCTGGGTTCCTGGGATTCACTCCCGCCCTCTGAGCGACATCGACCCCGACATCGCCCCCGAACTGATCCCGCTGCGCGAGCGGCTGATGGCCCTCGTCAATCGCCCGGTGAATATCCAGGCCTCGCGTGACATCGTCCTTTACTTCCGCGGTGAGCTGATTGGCCAGCCGTATCTGGTCCTCATCGATAAGCCCGAGACGAAGTGACGTGCCGCTCCGCGTCCTGACGTACAACATCTGCCGTGGCGGAGCGGGGAAGGAAGATCAGATTGCCGCCGTCGTCGCGGCGATCGAGCCGGACATTACCGTGTTCCAGGAGGCGACGGTTCCCGCGGTGGTCGAACGGATCGCCACACGCACACGCATGCCGCAGTGGGCGTCGTCGAAAGGAGAGTCGCTGGCCTTCATGAGCCGCCGGCCGGTGCGGCATTTCGAATGGCATCATCCGCGGCTATCGCGGCATGCGTTTCTCGAGATCGATCCGGGACCAGGAGAGCTGCGCATCTTCGGGCTGCACCTCAGTGCGCTGTACTCAGCGTGGACCGAACGGCATCGAGTCATCGAGCTGCGTAATCTCCTGTCCAGCATTTCGCGTCACCAGCACGGGTTTCATCTGCTCGCCGGCGACTTCAACACGCTGGCACCGGGCGACATGCTCGATTTCCGCAAGCTGCCGCGCCGCCTGCGGGCGCTGGTCTGGTTGAGCGGCGGAACGATTCGGTGGAAGACCATTCGTCTGGTGTTGGATGCCGGCTATGCCGACGCGTATCGCCTCACGCACGGAGCCGAGGTCGGCCATACCTTCCCGTCGTGGGCGCCCCACGTCAGGCTTGACTACTTTTTCACGCCCTCGGCTTTTTCACACCGCGTTCGTCGCTGCGATATCGTCCACCACGCTGCCGCCGCTGTCGCCTCTGATCATCTGCCGCTCGTGGCGGAAGTGGATTTTCAATGACTGTCGCGCTATTGGGTTGTGCGCCGGTGCGAGTGGGCTCGTCGGCTGGCGCCGCTCCGCATGCCGGGAAAGCGCTCGCGGCTCATTCTCTGACGATGTCGCTGGCGGAGTCGGGATGTCGAGCCGCGCTATTTGCTGTCACTTGACGCGCTTGATTTCGTCGGCGGCTTCAGCGCGTCTTCGACAGCCGCCCACGACGGCGGGTTCAGGCCGAGAAGATAGCGCACGAAGAAGTCGTATCGCTTGTGATCGCCGTACGCGCCGCCGGAGCCGTGATCCATGCCTGGGACGACCAGCAAATCGAAATCCTTGTTGTGCTTGATCAGCTGATTCACCACTTGCATCGTCGACGACGGATCGACGTTGTGATCCATTTCGCCGACGACGAGCAGGACGCGACCCTGTAGCCGGTAGGCATTGTCAACATTGGACGACGCGGCGTATTCCGGCCCGAGTGGCCATCCCATCCACTGCTCGTTCCACCAGATCTTGTCCATGCGATTGTCGTGGCATCCCGCGAATGAAACCGCGACCTTGTAGAAGTCCGGATGGAAGAGCAGCGCGCCGAGCGAGTTCTGGCCGCCGGCCGACGTACCGTAGATGCCCACGCGCGTGATGTCGTAGTACGGATACTTGGCCGCGACCGCCTTGTGCCAGAGGATCCGATCGGGAAACCCGGCATCCTTGATGTTCTTCCACGCGACGTCATGAAACGCCTTCGACCGGTTGCTCGTTCCCATTCCATCAATTTGCACAACGATGAAGCCCAGCTCCGCCTGCGCCTGCATCTGGTTGAAGCCGGCAAAGGACTTGGGCACGAACGAGCTGTGCGGCCCTGCGTAGATGTTCTCAATCACCGGGTACTTGTGGGCCGGGTCGAAGTCGGTTGGTCGATAGATGACGCCCCAGATGTCTGTTTGCCCGTCGCGTCCTTTCGCCGTGAAGACCTCCGGTGGAGCCCAGCCCGCCTTGACGAGCGCGGTGATGTCCGCTTTCTCGAGCGCCATAACCAAGCTTCGGTCTGACGTGCGATGCAGTTCGGAGATCGGCGCCGCATCGACGCGCGAATAGGTGTCGACGTAATACTTCAGATCGGGAGAAAACGACGCGTTGTGATTGGCATCGGTCGTCGTCACCGTTGTCAGTCCGGTGCCGTCGAAGTTGATCCCGCTGGCGCTGAACCAGATCTGTCGCTTCTCTTCATCCACCTGCACGACCGAGCGGATGGGCCACGATCCTTTCGTAATCTGATTCTTGACCGTACCGGTCGAGCCGTCATACAGGTAGAGATGATTCCAGCCATCGCGCTCCGACATCCAGATCACTTCCTTGCCGTCGGCGATGTCGCGACGAAATTTCTTGCCGGAATAGCAGAAAAACGTCTTGGCTTCTTCATCGATGACCGCGCGTGCACTGCCGGTCGCCGCATCGATCTCGATCACGCGGTAGACCTGGTGTCCGCGCTGGTTGTACTCAAACGTCAGCGCCGCACTGTTCTTCCGCCACTGCAGGCGGCTGAGGTCGTAGGCGTTCGGAAACAAGGTGTTGTCGACGACATGGACGCTCTTGTCGATCACACCGACGACGACGGGCCGCTCGATGTCCAACACGTCGCCAGGCTTGGCATACTGCATCGTTGAATCGTGGGGCTGCAGCTGATCTTCTGGCGACGATTCGACGTAGTGGATATATCGACGATGGCCTGGTACCACCTTGTAAATCGCGATCCGCGACGCGTCCGGCGACCAGGTCAGCGACTCGGGATCGTAGTAGTCTCCTTCCGACCCGTCAGTCGTCAACCAGGTCAGCGTGCGAGCGCCCGTCGGACGAATCGCCACGTTGTAGTTCCGGACGAGGGCTTCGAGCTTGCCGTCAGGAGACTTGCTGGGCTCCGTGCCATTGACGTCGATCGCTGCGCGGACCGGTCCGGCCAAGCTACCGCCGCCCCGGCCGCCTCGGCCGTCGGCCCGCGATTCCCGACACGTATATGAATCGAGCGTACAACGCCACGTGACTCCGCGCGCGACCGGTGATGGGGGTGGGGTGGCCCCGCCCGGCGTGAATTCGATCGCGTGTTCATCGTCAACGAACGAGAACGTCGTGAATGGGAGTGTGACTGCCGTGTACTTCGTTCCCATCGCCGCCGAGAGGCTCTCGGCGAGTTTTGCATGATCGAAGGCGGGCGTTTTTGTTTGAGCGTCGGCGTCGACCAGTACGAAGGCGTTGCCTCCAGGAACGGACTTTCTGTACCAGAACCGATTCGTATTCCTGACCCACTGCACTTGGTCCGGAACGTCAGTGGCGAGCCCCTGATACCGGTCGCGGAGCGTCATTGCGCGCTGATAGTCCGAGACCGTTCCCTGGGCAAATGCGGTGCTTAACGGCAGCACCGCCACAACGACAATGAAGAGTGCGCTCGAGAGGAAGAAGCGTTTCATTCGGCTCTCCATGGTGCAGAAAATGCATCGGGATTGTAGCCTGGGAACGGCCATGGATGGGCTTCAGGGTCGACATTGAACTATGAACGCTGACGCAGCGGATTCGACTCTGTCTGAAAAGAAGGTCGCGGTCTTCGGAGAGCACGACGACAAGACACTGGCGCAGCTCAAAGACGTCGCCGGCCGCGCCGAGCGTGCTGCGCTCATGGCGGATGGGCACCTTGGATACGTGATGCCCATCGGCGGCGTGGCGTCCTACAAGGAGAGGGTATCCGTTGTCGGCGTCGGATTTGACATCGCGTGCGGGAACGCGGCCATCCGGACGGATCTGACCTTTGAGAAGAACCTCGACCTCATTACTCGGCTGCCGTCGGTGGCCGACGAGATTCAGGATGTCATCTCGTTCGGAATGGGCCGGAAGAATCGCGCGAACGACGCGCCGATCGATCATCCGCTTTTCGAGAACCCGTCGTGGGACGCGATTCCTGGCCACGCACGCGACGGCCTGCGGTCCAAGGCTCGGAAACAACTCGGCACCGTGGGCAGCGGCAATCATTACGTCGACGTGTTCGTCGACGAAACCGGCACCCTCTGGGTTGGGGTGCATTTCGGCAGCCGCGGCTTCGGCCACACGGTGGCGTCCGGGTTTCTCGCGCTCTCGCAGGGAGCGAAATGGGGCGCGCGCGTGCCTGAACGCGAAGCGCTCCTGCCGCTGGGCCAGCCGCTTGGCGACGACTACTGGGCGCTGATGACGCTCGCCGGCGACTACGCGTACGCCGGTCGCGAATGGGTCGCGCGCAAAGTCGTCTCGATTCTTGGTGGCCGCGAGATTGAGCTCGTTCACAATCACCACAACTTCGCGTGGCGGGAGCAGCATGACGGCGAGCGCGTCGTCGTCGTGCGCAAGGGAGCGACGCCTGCATTCCCTGGACAGAAAGGATTCATCGGCGGCTCAATGGGAGACGATGCGGTGATCGTGGAGGGAACGGCGTCCGGAGATCCTCGCGTCGAGCAGTTGCAGCGCGCTGCCCTGTACTCGACCGTCCATGGAGCGGGGCGGATCATGTCGCGGACCCAGGCGGCGGGGAAGCGCAATTGGCGCACCGGACAGGTCCTGCAGCCCGGCGCTGTGTCAAGCGAGATGATGGAAGAGTGGATTCGCGAGAAAGGCGTAATCCTGCGAGGCGGCGGACTCGATGAGAGCCCGCACGTTTATCGCCGCCTCCCCGACGTCCTTGCCGCGCAGAAGGGCACCGTCGAGGTCCTCCACACGCTGCGTCCACTCATCGTCGTCATGGCGGGCCCAGATCAATTTGATCCGTACAAAGACTAGCTGCCAGTTCCCAGTTGCCAGTTTCGAGTTTCCAGTTTCCAGTTTCCAGTCTCCAGTTATTCTCTTCCACCACCCGCCGATCGCGAGCCTATTTGATCGCAAAGTCGCTGAGCCCCTGCTGCGCCATCAGCTTCTCGATCGCGTCGATCTCGACGGGCACGAACGCGGACAGATTCTCGTAGCCGGACTCCGTCATCAAAATCATGTCTTCGAGGCGAATTCCGAGGTGCTCGTCCTCAATTTGCATGGCTGGTTCGATCGTGAAAATGAACCCGGGCTCCAGCGTCGGCGTCGTCATCCTGACATCGTGGACTTCCATTCCGACCGAATGACCCAGACTGTTGGAGCGGTCGTTGCGATAGCGCTCGACGAAGGCCGTCGCCGCATCCTTGATCTTTGGATCTGAGAACTTGAATGACGCCATGACCGCGTCCATCTTCGTCACGGCATTCTTGATGATCTCGCGCGGTGCGGCATGAACCTTGATTGACGTCATCAGCGCCTGGTACAGCTTCAGATAGATGGAGTAGAACTCGCGCTGCCGCGGCGTGAACTTCCCAGTGGCCGGAAACACTCGCGTCACGTCCGACTGGTAATACTTGTAGTCAGGGGCGTAGTCGAACTGGACGAGATCTCCCTCCTGCAGGCGTGCGGTGTCCTTGTGGTAGTGCGAGTAATACGTGTTCGGCCCGGTCGCGATGAGCGCGAAGTAGGACGCTCCATATGCGCCGTGCTTCTTGAACACGAATTCCGCGTCAGCCTGCAGCTCATATTCGAACATTCCAGGCTCGGCGTCGCGCATCGCTTCCATGATGGCCAGCCCCGTCATCCGTGTCGCCTCGCGAATCAGCCCGATCTCGCGTGGGCTCTTGATCTCGCGCAACCGGTCAAGAATCGGATCGAGATCCTTGATTTCCGACTGCGTCGCGATCGCCCTGAGCTTCTGAATGAACTGTTCTTCCCGCGACATCCGGCCGTCCCAGGGATCGTTCTTTGTCGCGTTTGCCAAAGCCCTGGGATCGCTGGCCGATGATTCTCCCAGGACCTCCGGCCGCATCGGTGTGTAGATGGTGCGGCCATCACGGACCAGGTCCGGCAGCAGCTTCGCGAATTCCTCGCGCACGAGGCCCGCGTCCACGCCGATGGCTCGGACGGCGTCCGCCGCCTGCAGGCTCGGTCCGTACATTCGCTGGTCGCGGCGTTCTGAGAACGGCTGCAGGAAGATCGTGGTCTTCTTCGTCCGTCCGTCGATGACCGCTATCGCTCGAGGCTCGACGACGCCGGTGACATAGAAGAACTGGTTGCTCTGGCGAAATGGCTGTTCGCCGGGCCGTTCGGTGGTGCCCTGCAGGATGGCGACACCGTCGCCGATTTCGGCGAGCACTTTTGCGCGCCGAGCGGCGAACTCCTCGGGCGGGAAGATCTCGGTGCCAGTGAAGACGGGCTGAGCGAAGCTCGTCATCGGGCACATGAGGAGCGACAGCAGCAAGGCGAGCGGCAGCGTCCGACGGATTGGCATGTGAAGTCGATCAACAATCAGAAATCAACAATCAGCAATTCAGAGTTTCCACCCTTCACGATACTCGCGCGTCAGGTACTGATTGGCCGCCGAGTTGTTGGTGACCTCCATCTTTGCCGCGTCGTAATACAACTTCGAGTTCGCGCGCAGCGACACGATGCCGAGAAGCATCGTCTCGGTCAGCTTTGCCGCATAGTCGAACGGGCACGAGATCTGATCCTTGCCTTTGATCGTGTTCACCCAGTTCATCTCGTGCTCTTCATGCGTGATGCGCGAGAGCTGTTCTTTCGGCGGCCCGTAGGAATTGTGGCGCGCGACCGGCAGCAGACGCGGTGGCGCCGAACTCTCCTGCAGCAGCTTGCCCTTTTTTCCGACGTAGAGAATCCCACCGGCTGGATTGAGCTTCCCGCCCTCGAGCTCGGGCGGATCGGACGGCATCAATCCTCCGTCGTACCACTCCAGCGTCACCGCCGGAAGGTCGCCGCGCTGCGGGAACTCATAATGCGTCGTCGTTGCCTCGGGGTAGGTGACACCGTTGAAGGGTGTTGATTCGGTTTCAATCACCGTCGGCAGACCGAGATTGAGCGCCCACATCGGGAAGTCGATCAAGTGCGCACCCATGTCGCCGAGCGCACCCTGTCCCCAATCGATCCAGCCGCGCCAGTTGAACGGGTGATAGATCGGGTGATAGTCGACCTTCGGTGCGACGCCAAGGAAAAGCTCCCAGTTGAGACCTTCCGGGATGGGGTAATTTCCCTTCATTGCCGCCGCGAGCCGCTGCGCAACGCCACGGTTGTCCCATCCAAGTTTCTCGGTGTCGACGGTGGCGGACGCCGGGCGCGGGATGCCCTGCGGCCAGTAGCCCCAGGGCCGATTCGTCCAGACGTGTACTTCGCGGACCTCGCCAATGGCGCCCGCCAGCACGTACTCGACGCCCTGTCGCTGATCGTCGAGTGAATGCCGTTGATTACCCATCTGCGTCACGATCTTCGGCATCGAAGCCGCCTTCTTCGCCAGGTGACGAGCCTCGTGGACCGACCAGCAGAGCGGCTTCTGCACGTAGACGTGCTTTCCGGCCTCCATCGACGCCGAGGCGATGATCGCGTGCATGTGATCCGGCGTGGCGACCATCACGGCGTCGAGGTCCTTTTGTTTGTCGAGCATCTCGCGATAGTCCTGGTATTTCTTCAATCGCGGGATCTGATTCTTGACGAACGCCTGCAGCCTGTCGTACGGATCATCGGCTGGCCAGCGCGCGTCGGCGGCGAGCTGGGCTTTCGAGCGCGGCCAGGTTTTGAACGTTTCCGGTGTCGCTGGTGTGGCAGGCGGGCGGCGCGTCGGCCGCTGAGCGCGCGACCACTCGGCCAGCTTGCCGTCGAGCAGGCCGAGGTCGCAGTCGCAGATCGCGACGATGTTCTGACTCA
>Ga0310810_10001316_pt1 | contig 25847 bp, 20 predicted proteins | sample NCmetagenome_FD_207641 | JGI IMG/M metagenome (GOLD analysis project Ga0310810, IMG submission 207641) | Soil microbial communities from experimental microcosm in Duke University, North Carolina, United States - NC | ecosystem: Engineered > Artificial ecosystem > Soil microcosm > Unclassified ...
GAGCGGGGGCCCCATCGCAGGACAAGGCGGATCGGCGCGCAGCGCGAGGCGGGAGGCGCGAGGCGCGAGGGCGCGAGGTGGGAGGCGGGAGGCGCGAGGTGGGAGGCGCGAGACGAGAGGCGCGAGACGAGAGGCGCGAGGCGCGAGGTGGGAGGCGGGAGGCGCGAGCGGGGAATTGGAGATCGGTAGTTGGAATTGGGAGTTGGGAGTTGGGCATGGTCGCCTTGCGTAGTTGGAATTGCGGAGTTGAGTAGTTGAAGAGAGTCCTCCTGTTGAGTCACACCACCGGCTATCAGCTGCGCGCGTTCAACGACGCGGCCGAGCGGCTCGGGGTCGAGATTGTCTTCGCTACCGATCGTTGCCACCGGCTCGACGATCCCTGGCAGGACCGGGCGATCGCCGTGCGGTTTCACGACGTCGCCTCGTCGCTTCGGGCGATTGTCGATCGCGCGCGGCGGACCCCGGTGAACGGTGTGATGGCCGTGGGCGACCGCCCCGTGGTGCTGGCCGCGTGTGCGGCCGAAGCGCTCGAACTTCCGTGGCACGATCCGGAGGGCGCGCTCGCGAGCACCGACAAACGCCGCGCGCGGCGCGCGTTTGCCTCCGCAGGGCTGCCCTCGCCGGCGTTCCAGATCCATCATCTGGCGGACCTCCTCGATGCGGGCGCCGACCGCCTGGGGCGCGCAGTTCCCTTTCCCGTCGTTCTCAAGCCCCTCGGCCTGTCAGGGAGCCGCGGCGTGATCCGCGCCGACGATGTCGAGGAGTGCCAGGCCGCAATCTGGCGCATCCGCGCGCTGCTCGCGAGGTCCGAGATCCGGTCCGCGCGTACAGGCCTCGAGGACGAGATTCTCATCGAGGAATATATCGACGGTGACGAGTTCGCGCTCGAAGGCGTGCTCACCTACGGGGCACTTCAGGCCTTTGCGATTTTCGACAAGCCGGATCCGCTGGCCGGGCCGTTTTTCGAAGAGACGATCTACGCAACGCCGTCCCGGCTCGATCACGAGCAGCAACTGGCGATTGCCGAAGCGGTGCGGGCGGGGGCGACGGCGCTCGGCCTCCTGCACGGCCCCGTGCACGCCGAGATGCGCGTGACGCGTGGCGGCCGAATCTATCTGCTCGAGATCGCCGCGCGCCCCATCGGTGGCCTGTGCTCCCGCGTGCTGCGTTTTTCCGACGGCAGTTCGCTCGAGGAGGTGCTGATTCGCCACGCGATTGGCGATGACGTCACCCACCTTGGCCGCGAATCAGCGGGAGCGGCGGTCATGATGATTCCGATTCCCCGCCGCGGATTGTTCAAGGGTGTGAGCGGTGAGGATGCCGCGCGCGCGGTGGCCGGTGTTACGGAAGTCCACATCACGGCCAAACCGGATCAGCTCCTCGAACAACTGCCCGAGGCCGGTAGTTATCTGGGCTTCATCGTCGCCCGCGGGTCGTCCGCGACCCGGGCGGAAGCGTCGGTGCGGGCTGCGCACGCGAAGCTGCAGTTCGATATCGCGCGCGAGATCGGGGTGATGAGCAGGGCGTAGGCGGCGTGCGGCGTGCGGCGTGCGGGGTGCGTCACGCGGGCTGCGGCGGAATCGCACCGGACGAGCGGCATCCGGGGTAGGATCAAAGCGATGGCAAACGAACGACGGATGGTTTTCTGCAAGAAGCTGCAGCGCGAACTGCCCGGCCTCGAGAGTCCCCCCTGGCCGGGCGAGCTCGGGGAGCGCATCTACGACAACATCTCGGCCGATGCGTGGAAGATGTGGGAAGAGCGCATGAAGATGATCCTCAACGAGTACCGGCTGATGCCCTGGCAGAAAGAGGCGCAGCAGCTCGTGCAAAAGCATATGGAGGACTTCTTCTTCGGCGAAGGCGCCGCCCTGCCGCCCGGATACGTCCCGCCGCAAGGCAAGCAATAGATCGAATTTCAGTCAACTACCAACTTCCAACTCCCAATTCCCAACTTCCAACTTCCAACTGCCAACAAATTCCCAAGGCACCTTAAGCAGCCTCGATTAATCGGGAGTTGGGAATTGGAAGTTGGGAGCTGGGAGTTGTGTCGCGCCTCCCGCCTCCCGCCTCGCGCCTCCCGGCTCCCGCCTCCTGCCTCGCGGTTAGCTCATGTATTGTGCGACTCGCCTCTGTGTAGTAATTTCGTCCATCGTTTCCGTCCGGCCTGACGGATTGCCGTTTATCTAATCCAACATCAACAACTTACGGCGGTTGCTCCCTTGCAGCGCTGGCACAGCGTTTGATTGGTAGCCCAACGGTAGACCATGCAGACGGAGACGACAGGCGCAGACACACCCACCGCGCCGGAGCCGCGCGATGTGCCGGAGACTCCGCCCGATGAACCCAGGCCCACTCCGGTGCAGGATCCGCCGGCAGAACCCGATCCTCCACCGTATGTGGTGCGCACACGCGACGCCGGAGCTGAATCATGACTGATGTGAAGGATCGACCGATGAACATGACAGAGCGGAAGGAACGACGGGGATTCGCCTCGATGTCTCCGGAAAAGCAGCGGGAGATCGCCAGCAAAGGCGGTCGCGCCGCCCACCAGAAGGGGACCGCCCACGAGTGGACGTCCGAGGAAGCGCGGTCGGCAGGCCGCAAAGGCGGGCAGATCAGCCGCGGCGGTCGCGGCCGTCTCGTCGACGGGCCGGGCGAGGCAGACGCAGGAAATCTTGCCTCGGCATCCCCGGCGGCCGAGTAGACTGAGAGACGGAGGTCGTTTCTGACGGAGATGCGTATGTTCAAACGGTTCGTGTGGGCCGCCGCGCTCGGCGTGGCTGTTTCGGCAACGGCGGCGGCGCAGCCACCCGCCGGAGGGCAACAGCAGACGCCTGCGCAGCCCTCGTCTGCGGCGACCCAGGCGCAGCCGTCCGTCGAGGTCGAGACACGGCCGGCAACCACGACGTTCATGGGCGACACCGGTCTCTGGAACGTCCCGACCGCGGAAGTGCTGCCGGCCCGCCGGTGGTCCATCAGCGCGTACCGCGTCAATTTCGATACGACGCAGGGCTTTCAGGACATCTCGCGCTGGCCGGTGACGTTTGGCGTCGGGCTCGGGGACCGCGCGGAGATCTTCGGCGCGTGGACGCTCGTCACGCGCATCGATCGCGACATCCGTCCGCTCTTTGTCTCGACGGCCTCGCTCAACAAGGCCGGCGGGTTTGCCGCCGAGGCGCCGCTCGCGAGCGACACGTGGAGCGGCAATCAGCTCGGCGACTTCTGGGTCGGCGCCAAGTGGAATCTGACGTCGCAGTGGCGGCAGCAGCCGATGGCGTTTGCCATCCGCGGCATGGTGAAGCTGCCGACCGGCGACAAAGACAGCGGCGCGAGCACGGGCAAGGCGGACGTCGCGGTCGATGCCGTCGCCAGCAAGGAAATCAACGAGCGCGTCGAGTTTGCCGGGTACGGCGGGCTGATCTTCCGCGGCAGCCCCTCCGAAGTGGAGGAAACGAACGGCCTGCGTTGGGGCCTCGGGATTGGCGCACCGTCGCGCAAGTCGCTGCGGTTCACCGCCGAATTCTCCGGCGAGAAGTTCTTCAAGGACACGCTGACGGCGAAGACGCAACTGCTCGCAACGGACGGCTCGTTCCTGCCGGCCGGTTACGTCTCGGATATCCAGTCGCCCGTCCAGATCGATCTCGGCTTGACGTGGCAGGCACGCAGCGGATTCTTCGCGGGGGCAGGGTGGACCTGGCGCCCGACGGTCGATTCCCGCGATCAGTATTTGAATCAGTACACCAACGGCGCCGGCGACAAGATGGACATCGTCGGGCGCATCGGCTATCACCCGGGCGTTCGGATTTACGTAGCGCCCGCGCCGCCCCCTCCGCCGCCGCCGCCCGCGCCGCAGAATCAGCCGCCGACGGTACACGCACGGTGCGAGCCGTGCACGGTTGAAATCGGCAAGACGTCCACCGTCACCGCCGACGCGCAGGACGCCGACGGCGACCAGTTGACGTATCGATGGAGCGCGCCGGCGGGCACCTTCGCGAACCCCGCCGATCGCCAGACGATCTGGACGGCCCCGCAGCAGGAAGGCCCGGTTCCCGCGACGGTCACGGTCGACGACGGCCACGGCCATACCGCGACGGACACCGTTACCATTCAGGTCATCCGTCCGGCCGTGAAGAACTACGTGTTCGAGGACGTGCACTTCGACTTCGACCGTTACAGTCTGCGGCCCGAAGCCACGCGCGCGCTCGACGAAGCCGTCCGCACGCTGCAGGAGAACCCCGAGCTGCGGATCACGATCGAGGGCCACACGTGCAACATCGGCACGGCGGAGTACAACCTGGCGCTCGGCGAACGCCGCGCGACCGCGGTCCGCGACTACCTCCAGTCGCGCGGGATCAGCAACGATCGGCTGAACACCGTCAGCTACGGCGAAGAGCGGCCGAAGTACGACAACTCGCGCGAGGAAACGCGCCGGCTGAATCGCCGCGCCGCACTCGTCGTGCGCATCGAACGCTAGCCACCGGAGAATTGCAGATTACAGATTGCAGATTGCAGATTGGGGAATTTGAGATTTCAAAATCAATTTGCAATCTCCAATCTAAAATCTTCAATTTTTGATGCGCCCATGCGATTTGTCCATCTGTACCTCGTCGGCTACTTCATCCTGATCCTCGGCGCGGTCGCGGCGCTGTGGTACGGCGGCGTGCTTCGGCACGTCCCCGCAATCTGGCTCGTCATCGGGCTCGTGATAGCCGTCGGATTGGGCATCATGCTGGCCGTCAGCAGCGGCAAGCCGGAGATAACGGAATAGAGAATTGCAGATTGAGGATTGCAGATTGAAGATTTGAATCCCCAATCCTCAATCTGCAATCTGCAATCTGCAATTTTTTGTCGTGCGGCTCCCCAGCCGTCCCCGGGGCGTCCCGCAAAGGGACGCCCTTCGTTTTTCTGCTCCCGCCTCCCACCTCGCGCCTCGCGCCTCGCGATTGGCACGCCATATGGTTCCGTTTCAGCCGTGTTCGCGTTTCTGACGAAATCGCGCCGCTCTGTGCGCGGAATGTGCGGCGCCGTCGTCATTTTGTGCATGTGCGTCGTCCTCTCCGGGTGTCGCGAGGACCAGACCATCGCCGTCCACAGCCTGAAGTTCACCGGCGTGCGGGCGGTGAAGGAAAGCCAGCTTCGGGGGGCGCTCGCGACCACCGCGAGCTCGTGGCTTCCCTGGGGCGCGAAACACTACTTCACGCGCCAGCAGTTCGAAGCCGACCTCAAGCGCATCGTGGCGTTCTATCAGGACCGAGGATTCCCCGACGCGCGCGTCAGGTCGTTCGACGTGAAGCTGAACAAGAAGCAGGACGAGGCGGACATCACCGTCAACATCGACGAAGGGCAGCCGATCATCGTCCAGGACATCCAGTACGAGGGATTCACCGGCGCCGTGCCGCCGGCTCACTTGAACAGCTTGAAGCAGCGTCTGCCGCTCAAGGCGGGGCAGCCGCTCGACCGCGCGCTCGCGCAGGCCTCGCGCGAATCGGCGCTCGACGAACTGAAGGACCACGGATATCCGTATGCGTCCGTCCGGCTGACCGATCAGCCAGGCTCGAGCGAGAAGTCTCGCATCGTCACGATTAACGCGGCGCCGGGAACCCTGGCGCGATATGGCCCGATCTCAATCTCCGGCAACGCGACCGTCAGCGACAAGGTCGTCACGCGGCAGTTGACGTATCGCCCCGGACAACGCTACCGATTGAGTCAGATCGAGCAGAGTCAGCGGAAGCTGTACGAACTCGAAATCTTCCAGTTCGCGAATATCTCGTCCGACGTACCCGAAGGGCAGCAGCCGGAAATCGTGCCGACCAAGATCACGCTCACCGAAGGAAAGCCGCGAAAGGTGAACTTCGGAATCGGGTATGGCAGTGAGGAAAAAGCACGGGCCTCGATCGACTGGCGTCACGTGAACTTTTTCGGCGGCGCACGGACGATGCAGTTCCAGGGACAGTGGTCGTCGCTCGACCGCGGTATCCGCGCGAACTTCAAGCAGCCGGCCTTCCCGCTGCCAAAATACGGCCTGACGGCGACGGCGCAGTTGTGGCACAACGACGAACCCGCGTACACCCTCGATACGCGCGGCGCCGTCCTCACCATCGAGCGCCCGCTCGCGAAATCGGGCCCGTCGTCACAGCGCAATCCGACGACGACGCTGCTCCTTTCGTATACGAACCAGTACGAGACGTATCAGATCGCGAACGAAGCGCTGCAGGATCTCTCGTTTCGCCCGACGCTCATCGCGCTCGGTCTCGATCCGAGGACGGGGCAGGGACGCGGTCTGCTGTCGTCAATTGATTTCGACGCCCGCCGCGGCACCGTCGAAAACGAAGTAAACGCGCGCACGGGATACATCGCGAGCCTGCATCTCGAGCAGGCGGGGAAGGAACTGCAGGGGGACTTCAACTACTGGGAGACGACGCTCGAAGGCCGCTACTACATCGCGCTCGGCCGTCAGACGGTGATTGCCCTGCGCGCGCGCGGCGGTTCGATCGATCCCTGGGGCGATCTCGAGAGCAATATTCCGTTTTTCAAGCGCTACTTCCTCGGGGGCGCCACCAGTCTGCGCGGCTGGGGCCGCTATGAAGTCGCGCCGCAGAGCGGATCGGGGCTGCCGATCGGCGGGCACACGCAGTTCGAATCGTCCGCGGAGTTCCGCACGCCGGTCTGGGGCAACCTGTCGGCGGTCGCCTTCGTCGACGCGGGCAATGCCTGGACGGGAGCGTGGCAGTTCGGCGGTCTCAAGTACGACGCCGGCCCGGGCCTCCGCTACAACACGCCAATCGGACCGATTCGCGTCGACCTCGGGTTCCAGTTGAATCCGTATCCGAACCTGCTCGTCAACGGAAAGCCCGAGGCGCGCCACTTCCGCGTCCACTTCTCGATCGGGCAGGCATTCTAGGCATATGCTGCAACGTCGAGTGACGCCCGCGCACCGGTATCTCAGGCGGACTCTCCAGGTGGTGGCGCTGGTCGGGACGATTCTCGTCGGCATCATCGCGCTCGCGCTGATCGCATCGCAGACGCCGTGGTTCAAGAACTGGCTGCGCAGGTTCGTCGTCCAGGAAGCCGACCAGTACCTGAACGGCCAATTGTCGATCGGGAGCCTTGGGGGCAATCTCTTTACGGGGGTCGAGCTCAGCGACGTCGCCCTGGAGATGAATGGCGAGCGTGTGGTCACGCTGAAGAAGCTCGAGGTGAAGTACCGCATCGGCGATCTGATCTCGAACGGACGAACCGTGCAGCAGATCCGGCTCGAGCAGCCGTTCGTGCTGCTGCGTCACACCACGCAGGGGTGGAACGTCGCGAACCTCGCGAAATCGCAGGCGCAGGAGGCGAACCGCACCGGACCGGGCCATCCGCTCTCCCTGCCGGACATCGAGATCGTGGACGGCAGAGCGGTCGTCGACGACCGCGCACCATCCCCCTCGTACACGATCCCCAAACAGATCGAGGCGCTCAACGCGAAAGCAGGGTTCGAGTACGCACCGGTGCACTACAGCCTCACGATTGACAGCTTGTCGTTTGCGGGGCACTCGCCCGACGTGACGCTCGCGTCGCTCAAGGGGCGCGTCGGCACGCGCGGCGACGATCTGCACGTCGAGAACCTCGCAATTCGTACCGGCAGCAGCGACGTGACGCTCGACGGCGTCGTGCGCAACTATCTGAGCCGTCCGGACCTCAATGTGACGGTGACCGCGCCGAAAGTGTCGGTTCCCGAGTTCGCAGGCGTGCTGCCGGCGGCGCGCGGCTACGACTTGCACCCGTCGCTGAATCTGAAAGCAGAAGGGCCGCAGGACGATCTGCGGCTCACGATCTCCGAGCAGAGCGAAGCCGGAGCGATTGACGGCACCCTGACGGCCGACGCGCTTGCGCCCGGGTACGCGGCAAAGGGAGACGTGCGCGTCCGCGATGTGAATCTCGCGCCGCTTCTCCGCGATCCGCAGCAGAAGAGCGACATCACGGCGCGCGTCCAGATGGACGTGAGGATGCCGAGCGAACGTCCGGCGGCGGCATCGCCGCTCGAGGGCATGCGCGGGACCTTCGAGGTAGACGCACCGAAGGTGCAGGCCGGAGGGTATGCCGCGCGCGACGTCGCGGTGAAGGGACGCATCGACGGACGCCGTGTGACCGTTGACGCTCGGGCCAGCGCTTACGGCGGCTCCGCGACCGCCAAAGGGTTCGTGGTGGCCCCCGCGTCCACCGGCGCCCCGGTCCAGTTCGACCTGACAGGGCGGGCGTCGCACCTCGATCTGCGAAACCTTCCGCGCAGCGTCAACGCACCACGGGTGGCGACGAACCTGAACGCGACCGCTTTCCATGCCGCCGGCGAGGTGAGCGCTCGCCGAACGAACGTCGACGGCGGCGTGACCCTGGGAGAGTCGACGATTCAGGGCGGCACGATCACGAACGGGACGACGGCCACATTCACGTACGCGTCCGCCGGCCGCGGAACACCTGACGTGTCGTACACCGCGCGCGGCGGGGTGCGCAACGTCAACCTGTACGCGCTCGGTCAGGCGTTCAACGTCGCGGCGCTCGAAAAACCCGATTACGCGAGCCGGCTGAATGCCGACTTCAACATCCGCGGAGCCGGCACGGCTCTCGCCACGATGACGCTGGATGGGACCACCACGCTGACGGACTCGGAAGTGATGGGGGGTGCTATTCCGCGGCTCGCGGTCGAAGCTCATGTCGCCAATCGCGCCCTGAGCGGACGGGCGGATGGGACGCTCAACAACATCGATCCTGCCCGCATCAGCGGCAACGAGGCGTACAAAGGACGCATCAACGCCACCGTTGCCGCGACGTTCAACGTGAAGGATCTCACCGTGCCGATCACCGCCGATTCCGTCGCGGCCGACGGCCGCATCACGCTCGGGCAGAGCGACATCGCCGGTCTCCGGATCGACACCGCGGACATCGACGGGCAGTACGCCGACAGCCGCGGCACCCTGCGTCAGGCGACGATCAAAGGTCCCGATCTCGACGTGCAGGCGTCAGGGCCGATTGCGCTCGGCCAGGACGGCTCGTCGAACGTCAGGTATCACGTGGTTGCGACGAACCTCGCTGAGCTCGCGCCGCTGGCGAAGGTCGACGGCGTCAGCGGCGCGGCGACGATCGACGGCACGCTCACGGGCAACGCGTCTTCGTTGCGGACGACGGGCACGCTGGACGGATCCGATCTCGGATACCAGGCCAACAAGGCGCTCGATTTGAACAGCACGTTCGACGTCACGGTGCCCGACCTGCAGTTCTCACGGGCGCTCGTCAAGGCGAATACCACCGGGACGTTCATCCAGGCCGCTGGCCTCCAGATCGCGGAATTACGCGCGGGGACGACCTACTCCAATCAGAAGCTCGATTTTGAGGTTCATGTGACCGAAGCGCCGCCGGCACCGGCCGACGCGGCAGCGGTGGGCGGATCGCCCAATGCCGCCCGACAACTGGACGCCGCCGGGACGGCGCTTCTCCACACGGACCATCAGGAAGTCCATCTGCCGAGCCTGTCGCTCAAAACGCAGGGAGTCGAGTGGCACGTCGCGCCTGGCGCCGAGGCGACGGTTCAGTATGGCCATGACCGCGTCGAGGTGCAGAACGTCCGCCTCGTGAACGGAAATCAATCGCTCAGCATCGATGGCGGCTTCTCGCTCGGCGACAATCCGCAGCCGGGCAGCCTCACGGTCAACGCACAGCACGTCGATCTGGCGCAGATCGACAGGCTCGCGATGTTGAACCGCGGGATCAGCGGCACGCTCGATGCGAACGCGCGGATCACCGGGACGGCGAAGGCGCCTGTCATCGACGGACGTGTCGACGTCGCCAACGGCGGGTTCGAGCAGTTCAAATACCAATCGCTGACCGCCACCGCCACGTACGGCGACAACCGGATCGTCCTCGATTCGAAGCTGACGCAGTCGCCCGGGGTGGAGCTGACGGCGGCGGGGACGATCCCGCTCAGCGCGTTGCGTCCGAACCCGCCCGGCGTTGAGGGGCATATTCCCGGACGCCCGGGCGACGAACTGGACGTGCACGTCAAGTCGTCGCGCATCGGTCTCGGGCTGGTCCAGAGCTTCACCACGCTCGTCACCGACGTGACCGGCACCATCGAAGCGGACGTGCACGTTACCGGCTCCGGAGAAGACCCGCATCTCAACGGCTTCGTCGCGCTCGACGGCGGCGGCTTCAGCGTGCCGGATGCGGGGACGTCGTTCAGCGGATTGACCACGCGCATCGAGCTGCAGCCGCAGCAGATTCTGGTGCCGCAGTTCCGAATCCTCGACCAGCACGGCGACGCACTGACCATCGGCGGCCAGCTCGCGGTGCACGAGCGCCAGGCGGGCGCGGTGAACGTGTCCATCGACAGCGACAACTTCAAGCTGATGGACAACGAGCTCGGAGACGTGCACGTCGAAACGCACCTGAAGCTCACGGGAGCGGTCCGCCGGCCGCGCATCGAGGGCGAAGTCCGCATGGATCAGGCGCGCCTCGAGCTCGACAAGATCCTGCTGCAGTTCGCGTCGCCGTATTCAGAGGAAGCGATGCCGGAAGTCGTGACCTCCGCGTCGACCCGGCCCGATACCGGAAGAGGCGCGGAGCAGGCGGCCGACGCCGCGCTTGCCAAGGGACGTCAGATCAACCAGCAGCAGAAAGCGGTGCAGAACGCCACCGCACCAACGGTGGGGTTCGGAACGACCGGACCGCTCGCGCCCATCGCACTGAACGTGCACTTCGTCGTGCCGGGGAACATGGTCGTCCGGGGGCAGGATCTCCGGCCCGGCGGACCGACGACCATGCAGATCGGCAACGTGAACGCGACGATCGGAGCCGACCTGCAGATCCAGAAGCAGCCGGACGCGCCGATCATCATCCGCGGTACGGCGAGCACCGTGCGCGGCTTCTACGAATTCCAGGGACGGCGGTTCGAACTGGTCCGCGACGGGTCGGTCCGCTTTGCGGGGCTGCCCGACATCAATCCGATCCTCGATGTGAGCGCGACGCGGCTGATTCCCAACAGCGGCGTGACGGCGAAGATTCACATTACGGGAACGATGCGCGCGCCGGAACTGGCGTTGAGCAGCGATCCCCCGCTCGACGAGTCGGACATTCTGTCGCTCATCATCTTCAATCGCAACGTGAACGAGCTTGGCACCGGGGAGCGTGCGTCGCTGGCGGAAACCGCCGGAAGCATCGCGAGCGGTTTCATCGCGTCCCCGCTCAGCCGCTCGGTGGGCCGCGCGCTGGACGTCGACTTGTTCGAGATCACGACGAGCGATCCGGAGACGGGTGAGACGGCCGGCGGCATTACGCTCGGCAAACAGGTCGGCGACAAAGCCTTCATCCGCTTCCGGGAGCAGTTCGGCCAGCGCAGCTTCACGCAGTTCCAGATCGAATACGACCTGACGCGGTTCATGCGCTTCCAGGGCAGCGTCGCGCCCGAGACGACCTCCGCTGCGAACCGCCTCACGCAGCGCCGCGTCCAGCGGATGACGGCCGATTTGATTTTCTTCTTCAGTTACTGATCGATGTTCGATGTCCGATGTTCGATGTTCGATGCTGCATCGTCCATCGTCCATCGTCCATCGATTCTCAGTGCCGTGCGAGCAGCGCGACCTGGACGCGGGCGTCGTTGAAGCAGGCCCCCCCGCCGAGGTCGGTCAGCGTGTCGGGCACCAGCGCGTTCGATGTGAACCCGTTGTACGTGTTCTTGCGCCAGATGCCTTTCGACATCGCCACCGTCCCGCGATGGATGTCCGCGGTCAGGTTGGCGGGCGCCTGCACTTCGCCGAGGGCGTTGAAGACGCGGACCGCATCGTGCTGTTCGATCCCCCGTTCGGCGGCGTCGGCGGGATGGATGTGCACGACCGCCGGACGCTCGCGCAGTTCGCCGAGCGTCGACGAGATCTGCTTGTCGGTGGCGGGCGAGATCAAGGCAAGCGGAAAGCGCTCGGTTGCGGGATCGGCCTGATATCCGTACAGGCCTTCCGTTGACGCGACGGGGATGTCGGGATCCAGATCGATCTTCCGGTCGGCCGTCAGTGGAAACACGTCGACGAACTGGATTGGCGCTCCCTCGTAGGGCGGCGTCGCCGCGCCCTGTTCGAGCAGGTCGGTTCGGATCGGATCCGGCATGCGCCCGGTGACCCGGAGCAGCGTCTCGAAGTCCTCTTCAGTACGCCCCACCCCGAGCCGTTCGGCGAGTTCGGAAAAGACGGCCGCGTTGCTCCGAGCCTCGCCCTGGGGCTCGATCACCGGGCGTACGAGCTGCAGCGCGATTGGGCCGTACGCTTTCGCGATGTCGTACTGCTCGAGGAACGTCGGCGCGGGCAGCACGACGTCCGCGTACCGTGCCGTGTCCGTGAAGACCTGCTCGAAGACGACCGTGAAGAGGTCGTCGCGCGACAGCCCCTGCAGCACCCGGTTCTGATCCGGCATCGTCGTCAGCGGGTTGCAGTTGTAGACGAAGAGCATCTGGACGGGCGGGCTCCGGTACTCCGTGAGCGCGCGTCCGAGGTGATTCATGTTCACGACGCGGGTGGTCGTCTCGGGCGCTTCGATCCACTGCGACGAACGCAGGCCGAACGCGAGCGAATTGCTCATCGAGAAGCCGCCGCCGCGGACGCCGAACTTCCCGGCGACGGCCGGCAGCGCGAGAATCGCGGCCGCGGCGCTGCCGCCGTTGCGGTTGCGTTCGACTCCCCAGCCGCAGCGGACGAGCGCCGGAGACGACGCGATGTAGAGGTCCGCCAGTCGGCGCAGCTCTGTCGGGTCGACTTCCGCCTCACGTGCGGCCCGCTCGATCGTCCACGGCAATGCTGCGCTGCGGAGGCGTTCGACGCCGCGTGCGTGCTGCGCGAGAAACGCGAGATCCGCATGTCCTTCCTCGAACAGCACGCGATGGAGCGCGAGCGCGACCGCGATGTCGGTTCCGGGGCGGACGGAGAGGTGAATATCCGCCCGCTTCGCAAGCGACGTGCGCCGGGGATCGATGACGACGAGCTTCGAGCCGGCGGCCTGGGCCTGTTTGAGGAACGGGACCAGATGAATCCCGGACGCGGAGGGATTTACACCCCAGAGCACGATCAATTGCGCGCGCGGATAGTCCTGATAGACGACGCCCGGCATCTTGCCGTAGAGCGCCTGGTTCGCCGCGCCCGTGGGGGCTGCGCAGACCGTGCGTGCGAGCCGCGAGGTGCCGAAGCGGCGCCACAGCTCCGCGTCGTTCGTGTCCTGGGTGAGCAGCCCGTTCGATCCGCCGTAGGAGAAGGGAAGGATCGCCTCGCCGCCGTGCTGCGTTTTGATCTCCGACATCCGCCGCGCGATCAGATCGAGGGCTTCGTCCCATGTCACGCGGGCGAACGTGCCGCTCCCTTTCCTGCCCTGACGGATGGCTGGATAGAGGAGCCGATCGTTGCCGTATACCCGTTCGGCGAAACGGCGCACCTTGGCGCAGATGAAGTTGCGCGTGGCCGGGTTGACGTCGCCGCCGTCAATCTTCTGAATATGGCCGTTCTCGACGGTGACTTCGAGGGTGCAGGAGTCCGGACAATCGAGCGGGCACGCCGTCCGGATCGTCGAGTGGCCCCAACTTTCCGGGGCGGCAGGGTGTGACATTCAAGAATTATAAACGCTGCCACCCACGTCCTGAAGTTCGACGATAACTACGCAACGGCGCAGTTCCCAACTACACACGCACGCAGTTCCCGACCACAAAGGACGCAACTCCCAGCGTTGCGAGCTTCCCCTGAAATCAGCGCTCGATATCGGTTCCCTCGCCGCCCGCGCCCATGTCGATGCTGGTGCCGCCGGTGCTCTGGGGCGTGGCGTCGGTGGCTGTGGTGCCGGTCACCATGTCATCCGCGCCTTCGCGCATGCGGCGGCGTCGCCGCTGTTTCTCGTCATCGGTGCCGAGGCTGTTGACCGCGTGGTCGCCACCGGTCATCCCGCCGAGCCCGAGAATGTCGCCCTGCCGTTTCTGATCGCGAGCCTCATCCGAACGATCCGCCATTGTGTGTGCCTCCGCATCTGGAGAGAGCAACCGCGGTGCCAGGACGGCGGAACCGTTTGACCGGCCTGGTGTCCAAACGAGACGAGCGGCGCCGTTTCGTAACCACCAGCGGGAAGGAGTGCTTCTATGGCAGTTCCGAACCGGTTGAGAGGCAGTCTGCCTGTCTCGATCGCGCTGCATCTCGCCGCGCTCGTGCTCGTCTTCGTGATTCCACTCACGGCGGAGGTGGCGCTGCCCGTGCCGGCGACAGCCATCGACGCTTTCATGCGTGCGGTGCCCGCCCCGCCACCGCCGCCACCACCGGCGCCGGCTGTGCCGCGCCCCAGCGTTCAACCCACGTACGAACCGTCCCACGCACCGACGGTGGCGCCCCCGTCGATCGTTCCGGAACTGGACCTCGCGCCTGCGCAGGGAGTCGCCGAGGGGAGCGTTGATCTTGGCGCTCCACTGGCGGGCGCGCCGTTCGGCGAGGTGGGCAGCCTGCGGGAGGTGACCCCGGCGGCGCCGCCGCCGAGACCGGCTGGCCCGGTACGCTCGGGAGAGTTGGTGCAATCGCCGCGGAAGACGTTCGATGTACGTCCCGTCTACCCTGACCTGGCCCGCTCGGCACGGGTCCAGGGAACAGTCGTGCTCGAGGCCGTGCTCGATCGCGCCGGACGCGTCAGTCAGGTGCGCGTGGTGAAGTCCGTTCCGCTGCTCGATCCGGCGGCGATCGCTGCGGTTCGGCAGTGGCAGTACACGCCGAGTACGCTCCATGGTGTGCCGGTCGAAGTGTTGATGACCATCACGGTCACCTTTACGCTGCAGGAATGATCGCGCTGCTCGTGATACTCGCGCTGGCCGTCCAGGGCCCGCCTTCGGCACAGACGCCAAATCAGGCTCGGATGGCGCGCGCCGAACAGGTGACAGACGGTCTGCTGGCGGCGCCGCCCGAGCGATGGCCCGAGATGCTGGCGTCGGAAGAACCGGCGTTCGTGCTCGGTCCGTTGCGGATGACGGTGCTCATGCGAGCGAGCCGCGCCGCGGCCGCGCAACGCTACGCGGACGCCCTCGCGCCCTTTGCGCTGCTGCGCGCAATCGGCCGCTTGACCAACACACCCAGCGTACAGCTCGAGGCGCTCCAGAACCTCGGGAACGCGAATTTCTTCCTTCACCGTTACCAGGAGGCTGCCGGCGCCTACGCTGAAGCAGTGGCGCTCGCTCGCAGTGCGGGCGAAACGGACTACGAAGCGTCGGCGCTCGACGGTGCCGCGATGGTGGCGTACAGCCGCGGCGACTACGCCGCTGCGCTCGATGGCTATCGCGCCGCGCTCGACATCGCCGAGCGGCACGCGGAGCCGGCGCCCATCGCGCGAGGGCTCGTCAGCGTGGGGAACGTCCAGTACCTGCAGGGCGATTACGATCTCGCCGCCACGTCGTATCGGCGCGCGATCACGTTACTGGGTGACGCGTCTGACAACGAGACTCTGGCGATGGCGTGGCGTGGTGCTGCACGCGTCTATACCGCGCAGGGAGACCTCGCGTCAGCGCTCGTCGCGCAGACACACGCATTGGCCGATGCGCGCCGGCGCGCCGCGCAATCCGAGATCGCCAACGATCAGGAGCAGGTCGGGGAGCTGCATTTCAAGCTCGGGAACATCGCGGAGGCGCGCTCGACTTTTGCTGACGCCCGGCAGATGTTCGATGCGCTCCGCGATGTCGAAAGCGCGGGCCGGCTCCTGGCCGATATCGGGTTGACGGAGCTCGTGGCGGAGCGGTTCGAGGCTGCCGTCGCCGCGTACACGCAAAGCCGCGATCGGTTTCAGCAGGCGAAGAATCCGGTGGGAATCGGCCACGCGTGGGTCGGCATCGGCTTCAGCGAGGCGGGACGCGCACGCTTCCCCGATGCGATCGACGCGTATAAGGTCGCCATCGGAATCTTCGACGCGAACCATCGCGATGAGGACGCCGGACGCGCGTGGCTCGGGTTGTCGCTTGCGCACTACGCATCCGGCGATTACACCTCCGCCCTCGACGACGCCACGCGCGTGGCGGCCATCGGAGCCGCCATTCACAACGACGATCTCGCGTGGCGTGCCGATGTGCGGTCAGGCGACGCCCTCCGCCGGCTCGGCCGTCTCGATGAAGCAGGCGACACGTTCAATGCGGCGATAGCGCTGATCGGTACCCTCACGGCGCGTGCCGCCACGAGCGCTGACGCGCGGACGATGCTCGAGGACAGCGGGAGTGCGTGGTCCGGCCTTGCGTTCACGCTGGCGCAGCAGGGCGATCCTGACGCCGCCCTGCTCGCGGCCGAGCAGCGGCGGAGCCATCTCGTGCGCGTGATGCTGGCGCCCTTTGAACGCGACGTTACGCGCGGGATGACGAGCGGCGAAATCGAGAGCGAGCGTGCGGGGCTGCGCGCGATCGTATCCCTGACGGCGGAGCGCCGCGCGGAGCGGGCATCGCCAAGACCCGATCGCGATCGGCTGACGCGGATCGAAGAACAACTCTCGTCCGCCCTGGCGGCGCGAGACCGCGCCCAGCAGGCGCTGTACGAGAAGCAGCCGGATCTCGCCCTCTGGCGAGGCCTTCGCCCTGTGAGGTCCATCGACCAGCTGACGTCGGCTCTCGATACCGAAACGACGGCTGTGGAGTTCATCGCGCAAGACGACGAACTGCTCGTGCTCACCGCCACTCGCGAGCGGCGAACAACGGACGATGGCTTGCTCGACTCGCGCATCACCGCATCCGTGGTCCCATGGCACCGGCACGATGTCGCGGTGTCGATCGCCACGGCGATCGAACGCGCATCTGTCGCCGACGCGCGTGTATGGGCAGAGCGCGTGAAGCCGGTTGCCGACGTGCTGATGCCGCTCGTCACACCGCATCTGACGGGCAGGACGCGCCTGGTCATTGTCCCGGATGATGTGCTGTGGAGTGTTCCGTTCGAGGCGCTGCCGCTCGCGTCGTCCGATCTCGCGTCGATGGTCGATATCTCATACGCGTCGTCGCTCTACACGCTCAGCCTTCGCAGGCGGCTGCGCGAGGACGGTGAGGTGTCGTTCATCGGCGCGCCGGTCCTTGCGACCGACACCGAAGCGCAGCTCGCGGCAGCCGTGCCGGACTGGTCCCCTGAAAAACCGGATCTTGTCGAGCGCGATGTGCAGGAGCAGGCACGCGCGTACGGTGAAGAGGCGCATGTCGTCACCCGCGCTGACGCGACACAGGCGGCCGCGCTCGCGTCGCTCGAGCGCGCGTCGATGCTGGAACTCGGGGCGCGGCTGCAGTTGAGTGGGGCGGCGCCGTTCTTTTCCTGCGTGCTGTTGTCACCCGCGGCGGCCGAGCGGACAGACGATGGCCGGTGGGAACTGCGGGAGTGGTTCAACGGGCGGGGACGAGGCGCGGTGATGGTGCTGCCCGATGCGGGTGGCGCAGGTCGCGGCGGGCTCGACGCGGCGATGATGGCGCTCGACTGGGCCAGCGCGGGCGCCGGCACGAGCGCGGTCTTCGTCGCGCGAACCCCCGAGTCGGTGTTCGACCCCGCGTCCGTCCTGCGCGCCATCCATGAGTCGCGTGCGGCCGGGATCCCCCTCGAGCTGGCATATCGAGCGGCCGTGGTGAGCGTGCACCACTCAGCCGTCAGCCCGCCCTCGGCATGGGCTGCCCTGCGTGTCATTGGCCGATTCCGTTAGTGCTTTTCGTAAAGCCGAGTTTAGGCTACACTGCGCGCGCACCCCTTCCTTCGATCAGGAGACACCATGGTTGACGCGTCGACTCCGGGAGCGCCCTCGAGCAACCGGAACGTAATGATCGTGCTGGCGTATCTCTGGCTGCTGGCCCTCGTCCCGCTGCTGGTAGAGAAGAACGATGCCGAAGTCCAATGGCATGCGAAACATGGCATCGTGCTGATGGTGGCGGAAATCGTTTTGTGGATCGCGCTGGGGCTTCTCTCGACGTTCCTCGGAGCCATTACCGCCGGCCTGGGTTGCCTGGTGGGGCTGTTCTATCCGATCCTGTGGGTCCTGATTCTCGTGGTCCATATCGTTGCGATCGTGAAGGGCGTCAACGGCAAGCGGCTCATCATCCCTGGACTGAGCGAGTACGCCAGCCGGTTCTGATCGATCCGAACGAGTTAGTCACGGGGCAGCCGGCTTTCCGGTTGCCCCGTGCTGTTTGTCACGTGCTACGCAAGACCAAGCTCAAGATGGGGATAGGGATGGCGGCCATGGCGCTGGTCCTGAGCCCGCTCGCGCTTGCCGCCCAGACGCGCGTCACGCTCGCCGTCGACGCGATTCACGCCTATCGTACCGTCGCCTCCCCGATGGCGGCGCGCCTCGGGATCCGCTGCCGTTTCCAGCCCACCTGCAGCCGCTACGCTGAAGAAGCCATCAAGAAGTACGGTGTCCTCGACGGGAGTCTCAAGGCAGGCCGACGCCTGCTCCGGTGCACACCGCTGACACCAATGGGGACGATCGATCTTCCGTAGCGCGGGCGTCGAGGAGACTGTGCCGAGCGCGCGCAAGGCGGCAGTCGAAAGGGAACATGCTTTGCACCACGGCGGGCATGGCGTTGACGAATCGTCTGATGCGGTGGGGTGGGGCACGGGCCTCCCGGAGGCTGTCACGCGAACTGCCCGTGATCGGCGCTGTCGTCGCGCTTGCGACGATCGGCGCGACGATGCGGCGGAAAGGCTTCTTCGGGGGCCTGCTCGACACGGGGCTGAATGCCCTTCCATTTGTCGGGGCGGCAAAGAACGCGGCGGAAATCGTCCGCGGCCGCGACTTCATCCGGGATCGCCCCGCGCCGCCGGCGGCCTGACCGCGTCGGCTGGTCTCCCCGCGCCGCTGCGCTCCTGCGCGTTGATAATGAGGACGTGGCCCCTCGCGTGCTCATCGTCGGCGGCGGATTTGGCGGGCTTTACGCAGCGCAGGCGTTCCGCGACCGGTCCGCCGACGTCACGCTCATCGACCGTCGCAACCACCATCTGTTTCAGCCGCTCTTGTACCAGGTCGCGACGGCGGCGCTGTCGCCCGGCGATATCGCCTCGCCGATCCGATGGGTGCTGCGGCGGCAGCGCAACGTCGAGGTGCTGCTCGGCAACGTCGACCGATTCGACACCGCACGAAACGTCGCCGTCCTCTCCGACGGAACGGAGTTTCCGTACGACTACGCAATCGTCGCGGCGGGTGCGACGCACGCCTATTTCGGACATGAAGACTGGGAATCCTATGCGCCGGGCCTGAAGACGCTCGAAGATGCGCTCGAGATTCGCCGGCGCGTCCTGCTCGCGTTCGAACGCGCCGAACGCGAATCGGATCCGGCCAGGCGCAACACGCTGCTGACGTTCGTGATTGTCGGCGGCGGCCCGACCGGCGTCGAGCTGGCGGGGGCGCTCGCCGAAATCTCGCGTCAATCGCTCGCTCGCGATTTCCGCCATTTCGATCCCGCGGCTGCCAGGATCATCCTGCTCGAAGGCGGTCCCTCGGTGCTGTCGACGTTTCCAGAATCGCTGCGTGAAACCGCTCGCCGTGACCTCGAACATCTCGGCGTCCAGGTGCGTACGGGCTCGATCGTGACCCGCGTCGAACCGCAAGCGGTATACGTCGGCGACCAACGGATTGCGGCGGCGACGATCCTGTGGGCCGCCGGCGTGGCGGCCTCGCCGCTCGGCGCCGCGCTTGGCGCGCCGACCGACCGCGCGGGCCGGGTGCTCGTCAACCCAGACCTTACGGTGCCTGGCTGCACCAACGTGTTCGTCATCGGCGATCTCGCGTCGCTGAAAGACGAGCACGGGCATGCGCTTCCCGGCGTGGCGCAGGCCGCGATCCAGATGGGCGTGCACGCCGCGCACAACATCATGCGCGCCGTCGAGCATCAGCCGCTCCGTCCCTTTCACTATCGCGATTACGGGAACCTCGCGACGATCGGCCGGGCCAAAGCTGTGGCAGATTTCCACTGGCTGCGGCTCAAGGGCTGGATCGGATGGCTCGCGTGGGTCTTCATCCACCTCGTCAAACTGATCGGATTCCGGAACCGTATTCTGGTGATGGTGCAGTGGGCGTGGGCGTACGTCAGCTACCAACGGTCGGTGCGGTTGATTACTGGCAGTCCTCACACCCAAGGGTGACCGTGATGACCGCGCGCGGCGGCCGCGCAGCCGCCATCGCGATCATGGTCGCCGCGGCTCTTGCAGGCGTGGCGCCGATGCCTCGCTGGACCATCGAGCGGTGGTATTCGAACGGCGTCTTTCCGTGGCTGCAGCACGGACTCACATCGTTCTCGAATCTGGTTCCGTTCGCACTGTTCGATGCGCTCTGGATTGCCGCGGCTGCATCCGCGGCCGCCTGGGCGTATCGGCGCCTGGGCGCCCGTCCTCTCGCGCGCAGCGTTCGGCGGATGGCCTTCGAAGCACTGACAGCCGTCGCGAGCGTCTACCTCGTGTTCCTCCTGACGTGGGGATTGAATTACCGCCGAGTACCACTCCGGGAACGGCTCGATTTCGACGCGGCGCGCATTACCCGCGCGGCGGCAGGCGAACTGGGCGTGCGCGTTGCCGGCCAACTGAACACCTCGTATGCCGATGCGCACCGCCGGCCCACGTCCATCTCCGCGCTCGCGGCGGCGTTCGCCACTACGCAGCGAAGTCTCGGCGCATCCTGGACGATCCTGCCCGCGCGACCGAAGCAGACGCTGCTTGGCGCGTACTTCCATCAGACCGGCATTACCGGCATGACGGACCCGTTTCTGCTCGAGACCATGATCGCCCCGGATCTGCTGGACGTGGAGAAGCCGTTCGTCATCGCCCACGAGTGGGCGCATCTGGCGGGACACGCGGATGAATCCGAAGCAAACTTCGTCGGCTGGCTCGTGTGCCAGCACGGAGATGCCTCCGCACGGTACAGCGCGGCGTTGATGATGATCGGCTACGTGCGTCCGCCGAACGTCAGCCTGCGTCAGGCGCTCGCGATCGGACCACGGACGGACCTGTTTGCGATCCAGGAGCGGTACGCGCACACCAGCCGGACGCTCCAGATGGCAGCTCGCGAAGGGTACAACGCGTATCTCAAGGCGAATCGGGTGCAGGCCGGAGTCGTCAGCTACGATCTGGTGGTCCAGCTCGTGCTCGGCAGCGCCTTCGACCAGAATGGTAATCCGGTCATGCGCTGAGGAGGCGCGTGTCTTGCAGCGCCTCCGGTCGGCTGATGGCGAAGCGGTTGACGTTCCGTCGTATGAAGGATCGCGATCCGGTTGTGTCGGCGAAGATGGCGGGGCTGCACTACAGCACCGACAGCCGCCCCGGGATCCGTCGCGTCCAGCGCGGCAAGGCGTTCCGATACCTCCAGCCCGACGGCCGGCCCGTGCGCGACGCCGAAACCCTCGAGCGCATCCGCACGCTGGTGATTCCGCCCGCATGGCGCGACGTCTGGATCGCGCCCGATCCTCGCGGTCATCTGCAAGTCACCGGCATCGACGCCCGCGGCCGCAAGCAGTATCGCTATCACCCGCGCTGGCGCGAAGTGCGCGACGAGACGAAATACAACCGGATGATCGAGTTCGGCCGGGCGCTGCCCCTGATCCGAAGACGGACGCAGGCCGACGTGCGCCGTTCCGGCCTCCCGCGCGAGAAGGTCCTGGCGACCGTCGTTCAGCTCCTCGAAAAGACGTTCATCCGCGTCGGCAATGACGAGTACGCGCGCGAGAACCATTCGTACGGCCTCACGACGATGCGCGACGCGCACGTTCGCGTCAACGGCTCGAAGGTGAAGTTCATCTTTCGCGGCAAGAGCGGGGTCGAGCACGACCTCGAGCTCGACGACCGGCGCCTCGCCCGCATCGTGAAGCAGTGCCGCGATCTGCCGGGTCAGGAACTCTTTCAGTACCGCGACGACGCGGGACACGTCGTCGACATCGGATCAGCGGACGTGAATGCGTATTTGAAGGACATCACGGGCCGCGATTTCACCTCGAAAGACTTCCGGACGTGGGCCGGAACGGTGCTCGCGGCGACGCTCCTGCGCGAATACGAGACGGTCGACTCCTCGGCCCGTGCGAAGAAGAACATCGTCCGCGCCGTCGAAGAAGTCGCCAGGAAACTCGGGAACACGAAAGCCGTCTGCCGCAAGTGTTACATCCACCCGGCGATCTTCGACGCCTATCTGGATGGGACGATGGCGAAGACGGTTGCCCAACGCGCCGCTCGTGCGGCGAAGAGCATCGGCCGGATGACGGCCGCTGAGGCCGCGGTGCTCGGCCTGCTTCAGCGACGACTCGCCAAGGCTGGATAACAACAACTACTCAACTTCACAACCTCCAACGACGCAAGCCGCCTTGCGTAGTTGCGGAGTTGTTTCAGCGCGCCCGCAGAGAGATCCCTCCGTTTGTCCCCTCGAGCTCCACCTTTGGCCCGCCGCCATTCAATCGTGCCTCCAGTCGACGCCGACTCGATTCGGTGGTCTCGAGCGAGAGGCCGCTCACGCCGATCGTGCCGTTGCTGAGGCTCGCGGAAATCGTGGCTCTGCTGTCCGAGGGCATCTGCACCTTGATCCCGCCGTTGGTGCACTCGAGCTTCACATCTCCGGCAACCCTGGTCAGGTCGACGTCGACGCCCCCGTTGGTCGTACTCGCGACGATGGGGCCGCCAATCTCACGCCCGCGCACGCCGCCGTTCGTTGTCTGAGCCTGGATGCGGCCGTTCAGGCCGTGGAGATCGATTCCGCCATTCACGGTCGCGAACTTCACGTCCGCGGCCGCCGGCACCTTCACGTGGTACTCGACCTGACCGTTCGAGCCTGACCAGTTGAGCCCGCCGGACGGCCGATCGATTTTCGTTTCGATTCGAATCCCTGAGGAGGAGACATCCTCCGTGATTTGGATACGCTGGAGTTCCGCCTTCGCCGCTTCCGGGGAGCCGGCTTTGGCTTTCTTGATGGCCGTCACTTCGACCGTGTTCCCGGTCGACGGTTCCACCGTGATGCGGCCGTTGCGGTTCGCAATCTCGAGGCGCCCGTTGGCCGGCAGAGTGTAGGTTTTCTGCCACTGCGCGGTTTCCTCGGACCCGAAGCCCGCCGAGACGATGTCGCATCCTCCCGCCGCGACGAGCAGCGGCAGAATGATGACGGGAAGTACGCGACGGGCGAGGCGCTGGTGCATGGACACTCCTTTCGCGTCTATACGTCGCCCCTCGGGCGGGCGTTCCTGGGAAGCCTGAGGCGTCGGCTACGGTCCGCCGTCCAAGCGCAGGTATAATCCCCGCGCGTGTCAGATCGCAAGTACCGCCAACGAGGGTATCAGGACGAGCCGCGTGAACGGCGTCCGGAATCCCGGCCCGAGCAGAAGAAGGAATATGCGCCGCGCGGGCAGCCGCCGGTCCAGCCGAAGACCTTCAACATGCCCGGCTTCCGCGACGTCATCAAGTGCGCGCGCTGCGGCGGCGTGCTGACCGTTGCTGGCGCGTGGAGTCCGGACGGCAAGTGTCCGAAATGCGGCGCCGACCTCCACACGTGCGCGCAGTGCGTGCACTTCGACACGAGCGCGCCCTTCGAATGCCAGCAGCCGATCCCCGTCCGCATCTCGCCGAAAGACGCGCGCAACACCTGTCAGAGCTTCGAACCCCGCACGACCGTCGAACGCGAAACGACGTCCACGACGGCTCCGACCAGCACCTCGAGCGCGAAGAAAGCGTTCGACGATCTCTTCAAGTAGGTACGCCATGCACCGTGCCCTGACGACCGCGGTCGTCGTGTCATGCCTCGCGGCGGCGGGCGCCGCGCAGGCTCCAAGAACGCATCGGCTCGAGGCGACGCCGTCGACGGTGGCGTACGGCTGGTATGACGCTGCCGGAAGGCCGGTCCTCACGATCGCATCCGGCGACATCATCGACGTCGATACCCTGCTCACCAACCGCCCGGCGGGCCTTCTCCGGGCCGGCGTTCCCGAGAACCAGATCCAACAGTCGCTGAAGGACATCGAAGCGCAGGTCCCGCAGGATCAACGCGGGCCCGGCGGTCACATCCTGACCGGACCGGTGTTCGTCGACGGCGCCGAGCCCGGCAACGTTCTCGAAGTCAGAATGCTGTCGATCGATCTCGCGATCCCGTATGGCTACAACGGCTGCAGCGGCTACATCCGCGAGAACTGCTCCGACGATCGCACGCAGCGGACGCGCATCATCCCGCTCGACGCAAAGACGATGACCGCGGCGTTCGCTCCCGGGATCGTCATTCCGCTCCATCCGTTCTTCGGGAGCATGGGCGTGGCGCCGGATCCCTCGCTGGGGCGCATCAGCAGCAATCCACCGGGCACGCATGCCGGCAATCTCGATAATCGCCTGCTCGTCGCCGGCACGACGCTCTATATCCCGATCCACGCGCGCGGCGCGCTGTTCGAGGTGGGTGACGGGCACGCGGCCCAGGGCGACGGCGAGGTCGATCAGACCGCGATCGAAACGTCCCTGCGCGGGCGGCTGCAGCTCACGGTGCGCAAGGACATGACGCTGACCTGGCCGCGCGCCGAGACGCCGGCGCTCTACGTCGCGATGGCGACCGACAAGGACCTCGCGGTGGCGACGAAGACGGCCATTCAGGAGATGATCGACTTCCTCGTCCGCGACAAGCATCTCGAGAAGCAGGCCGCGTATCAGCTCACGAGCGTCGCCGGCGACGTCATCGTCACGCAGCTCGTCGACGGTAACGTCGGCGTCCACGTCACCCTGCCGAAAGAGATCTTCAAATGATCGCTGTTGGACTGCTCGTTGCCGTTCTCGCGCAGACGCCGGCTCCGCCGTCGCCGCAGGATTTTGCCCGGTTCGAACGCCTGACGACCAGCGCCGACCACGGCGGCCTCTCTCCGGATGGCAAGTGGCTCGTATACACGATCACACGCAGCGACCGGTCGAGCGAACTCCGTGCGGTCCGCGTCGCCGATGGCGCGACCAAGGCCATTGCCTACGGAACGCTGCCGTCGTTTTCGGCGGACTCGCGCTTCCTCGCCGCGTCGGTCGGCGTCTCTGAAGGAGACGAACAGAAGCTCCGGAAAGAGAAGAAGCCGGTCCACCGCAAGCTGGCGATCGTCGACCTCTCGATGCTCACCATCGATGCCATCGACGACGTCGAGTCGTTCGCGTTCGATGCCGGCGGCGGACATCTGCTGATCCGCCATTACGCACCCGAACGCCCGAAGGACGCGGAGCGGAAGGACACGGACCGGCAGCCGCTCGATCCCGAGGAAATCGTCGGAGCCACGGCGGTGGTCCGTGATCTCGCCGCTGCGAAAGACACGACCTTCGGCAACGTCGCCGATGCGGTCTGGCAGACGAAAGGTCCTCTGCTCGCAATCGCGGTCGGCGGACAGGGGCTGACGGGCAACGGCGTCCAACTGTTCGATCCCGCCGCGGGCACGCTGCGCGTGCTCGATTCGGGCGCTGCGCGTTACGTCGATTTGACGTGGCGGAAGGACGCGGGAGATCTCGCGTACCTGAAGTCGCGGACTGATGCGAGCCGAGACGGCCTCGCCTATGACGTGCACGTGTGGACGGCCCTCAACACGCCGTCCGAGCGCGAGGCGCACCTGTCGTGGCCTGCGGGAACGGCAGGCGGCCAGCGCATCTCCGCATTTCGTCGTCCGTCGTGGTCCGATCAGGGCGGCTGGCTGTTCGTTGGCGTCGCCACATGGCCGCGTAAATCGGACAGTTCGGAGGCCGATTTCGGCAACGGTGACGGGCGGGCCGCCGCGAATGACAAGGACGAGCGCGCTTCCGTGGACGTCTGGCATGCGAAGGACGTCGACGTGATGCCGAAGCAGAAGGTCAACGCGCGTCGCGACAGCGAGCGCACGCTCCTCGCGGCCTGGAAAATCGGTG